>Ga0070717_10003453_pt1 | contig 11310 bp, 7 predicted proteins | sample LARL113metaG_FD_71366 | JGI IMG/M metagenome (GOLD analysis project Ga0070717, IMG submission 71366) | Corn, switchgrass and miscanthus rhizosphere microbial communities from Kellogg Biological Station, Michigan, USA - LAR L11-3 metaG | ecosystem: Host-associated > Plants > Roots > Rhizosphere ...
ATGCCTTTCGAAAGATCCACATTGCTGGGCACGAAGGAGCCGTAGTTCACAGCCGAGATGTTGCCGGGCGCGGGTTCATTGGAGGCCAACCATTTGCTGGTATCCAAGCTTCCGCTGTTGAAAGTGTCACTGAGAGACCCGATTCCGCTTGCGTTCACCAGAGTTGACGCACTGGCCTTACTTCCGCTGTTGTCGGTGATTGTCACCTTTGCGGTGTAACTGCCCGGACTTTGATATACGTGCGAAGGCAGTATCTGCGTGGATGTCTGGCCATCTCCGAAGCTCCAGCTGTATGCGGTGACGTATCCACTCGCGAGCTTGACGGTTGCAGTGAAGTTCACATTCAAAGGCGCAACCCCGGAGGATGGGTTTGCGCTGACGCTCACCTTGAGGCTCGAAGTCAACACTGGTAGATTCGCAGCAAGGATAGTCGTATCGTCGATCGCCTTGCCGGGCGCCGTAGCCAGGTAGGTTATGGGCGACAGCACAATCTGATCGACTGAGAGACCATCTTCCCGTACTTGCACGCGAATAGTATGCGTGCCGGTAGTCTGAAAAAAGACATTAGCTCCCAGCCCACACCATCCGTTGTCGGTCCAGCCCCAACCGTGATCTATCGCTGTAGTACAGGCCTGGAGCATCACCGTGGCTCCGGAAGTTGTGCCAATGCGATGGATCGCTGAACCAGTGCCGGTTACGCTGTCCGAAAACTGGACATATACCGAATCATTATTAGTGGAATTGCCCGCGGCTTTACCGCGAATCCAAAAATGGTAGGCCTTGGCCGAATATGCCGGAAAAGTCAGTTCGAAGTAATTGGTGGGTTTAGCCAGCGGCGCGGCAAGTTTTGGAGCTCCAAGATTGGGATTCGCCATCGCCTTTCCGCCCGCGGCGGTCGAGTCCGCGACGACTGCCCAGGTTCCTTTTCTTACCGGCGCTTTCGCCGCGTACAGCACAATATCGCTGCTGCTGGCATGTGCGAAAACAGCCAATCCAGAAATCAGCCACACAGCATAGGCTCTGGTTAGATAGGCAGGGGTCAGATACGGGTTCTTGAATACCGCCACGTGCACCTTCTCTTTCTCTCAACGCACCTGTCGATTCCCAGGATCGCGCTGGTGCCGATGACCTTCGCAGCGTTCTGAAGCGAAGATTCTGTGACACTCCGCGCTCTCGCGGCGAGGGTACGCAAGTACTACCCCCCTTTGGAGGCCTTAATAAAGTTGTCACTGATTACGGCGTATCTAACGAGGTGGCGGTACAGACTGGTCTTTGTTCGACTTTTACCCGGTCCTGAAAGTTCTTCTGGAACCTTCTATTCGCTTAGGCCGCCCTAACGTGGAGCCCCCGCTATTTCGGACCGGTGCAAATGAAGTGGTCTGGGAGTTCAGTGATATTAAATGTGCGCACATGTATTAGCAACAAGGCGCATTCGAAGATGCAATCCCGCTAGACTCGCAGGCTGCGGAAAAACTCCCGAAAGCAGATTCCTCACAGCTAAAGCGATTCGGAATGACAAAAAAAATAAAGGTTTGGCGGCACCGGAGCAGCGTCGCCTGGAATAAAAAGAGCATCTCTGGCCGTCACAATCGTGGCCTTCTCATGGAATTCTTAAGCCTACCTTAATCGTTGGTCTTTCCGGCAGGGTTTCGTTCACTCAAATTGAGCTGTAGCTTTCTTTCCGCTCCTCACCTGCATCCCACTTAACAAATTACTCCCCAGGAGACAGATTCATGCGTATCCTCGTAGTTTTGACTTCGCTCATTTTGCTTCTGCCGGCAGTCGTCGCGGCGCAAGAAGAGGCCGCACCGAGAGCAACAATCTTCGGCGGTTATTCGTACCTCCGCAACAGCGGCAGCAGCAGTTTCAATGGGTGGGAAGGGCAGGGTACTTTCAACTTCAGCCGCCACTTTGGTATCACCGCAGACATAAACGGAAATTACCGTACCTTGGCTTCCTTCTCACTGCTGCCGGGCGTCTCGGTCACCGCCAATCAGAGTGTGTACAACTTTCTGTTCGGCCCAACAGCCACGACGAGCTTCGGTCGGACCTCCGTCTTTGGTCATGCTTTGTTCGGCCAGGCTCGTTCGAATCTCGGTGGGGGAATCAGCCTTCCCATTATTGGCGGAATATCCAGCGGCGTGACCAGCGCGACCGCGTTCGCGATGGCCTTCGGTGGGGGCGTTGATATCGGCCTGAGTCGCCACTTCGCAATCCGTGCCGCCCAGGTCGATTACCTGCGCACCAACTTCAGTTCCGCGGATGCGTTGTCCACCGGGCTCTTCGGCAAAACCAACGGACGCCAGAACAGCTTCCGCTACTCGGCAGGTATCGTTTTTCGATTCTGATAGCTTTAGGAACCTCGGACTCGGGTGCGAACGTGCACGCGTAGCAACTCCAGCGCAGCCAGCGCCAACTGTCTGCAAAATCCGGATCGAAAGTTTCCAAGCCTGCGGTCGGCCCAGTTCGGAGCCAGCCCGTTCACCCGCCAATTTTCCGCCCTCGATATAATGAGCCAAGCTCATGGACTGGGCTCCTGCGTCCGCTGTCCGCTGGTTATTCGACTCGGAGCATGGCGCCTCGGATCGCTTGATTTCCCGCTGGCTCTTCTTGCGGGCGCTGGGCCTCATCTATTTTTCTGCGTTCTTCTCCTTGGTCTTTCAGATTCGCGGTCTCATCGGGCCGCACGGAATCCTGCCTGCCAACGACTACGTGCAAGCAGTTGGCCGGTCCCTTGGCCACCTTGCTCGCCTGTGGTTTGCACCTACGCTGCTTTGGTTTTCAAGCAGCTCGCACATGCTGCTGGTGTTGTGCTGGGTGGGGATGCTTGCATCGCTGGCATTGGTTCTGAATCTCTGGCCGCGCGCGATGCTCATGATTTGTTTCGCCTGTTTCCTGTCGTTCGTGAGCACGGCACAGGATTTCTCTGGCTATCAGTCAGATGGCATGCTGCTCGAAGCTGGATTCATCTCGCTTTTCTTTGCCCCTCCGGGTATCCGCCCAGGCTGGGGCGCAGTGCAGCCGCCAATACACGCCAGTCTCTTCCTTCTGCAATGGGAGTGGTTCCGCATCTACTTCGAATCGGGCATCGCAAAGATCGCGAGCGGAGATCCCCAGTGGCGCAACCTCACCGCGATGGACGAGTACTACCAGAATGGGCCGTTGCCTACTTGGATCGGCTGGTATGTGCAGCATCTGCCGCACTGGTTTCATGCTTCGAGCGCGTACGCGACGCTCGCGCTGGAATTGGGTCTGGTCTGGATGCTGTTCCTGCCTCGGCGCTGGCGGATCGTGTGCTTCTTCATCGTCACCCCATGGGAAGTCGGTGTCATTCTTACGGCTAATTACACATTCTTGAATTACCTTGTTCTAGCGCTTGGGTTTCTGCTGGTCGATGATCGGTTTCTGGTGCCGTTCGTTCTGCGAAGGTGGAAGGCGGGGTTAAGCCAATGTGACACGAGCCCACCTGAGAAGACGCGCACATGCGAGGAAACGTCTGGTTTGCGGCTTAGAGCAGTGAAGCTTTCTCTGGTGAGCGTGATGCTTTGCTGGATCTTCTATTCGACGACCGTGCAACTGATCTGGATGCTTTCGCCACGTTTGCCGCTGCCAACTGCGCCTGTGTCTGCGTTGGAACCATTTCGCATTGCAAATCAATACGGACTGTTCGCGGTGATGACGCGCGGCCGCTACGAGATCGAGTTTCAGGGCTCGCAGGACCGGCAGAACCAGGATCGGCAGAATTGGGTCGCGTATCCTTTTCGTTATAAGCCGCAGGACCCGCGCAAGCCGCCCGGCATCTACGCGCCGTATCAGCCGCGTTTCGACTGGAACTTGTGGTTCGCCTCACTCGGCTCGTGGCGCGAATATCCAATCGTGCCCAATACCGAAGTACGACTGCTCGAAAACGACGCCGATGTGCTGGCTCTCTTTGCAGCAAATCCCTTTCCGCTCCAGCCACCCAACCAAGTACGTGTAGTGCTCTGGCAATACTGGTTCACCACGATGGCAGAAAAGCGGCAGACCGGAATGTGGTGGCGGCGGCAGTTGGTTGGATTGTATGCTCCGACTCTGCAACGCGGGGCTGATGGAAGAATCAGCGTCACGGAGTGGCCGACGGTTTCGCCCCGACAATGATGTGTACACAAGAAATGCGGAGCGCTCTCCGATGAGCGGTAGAGCTTGCGTGATCGGCGCAGGCCCAAATGGGCTCGCGGCCGCCATCGTGCTCGCCCAAACAGGAATGAAAACGGACGTGTTTGAGGCAGAGCCAACCCCCGGCGGAGCTGCGCGCACTCTTGAACTAACTCTCCCAGGCTTCCTTCACGATTTCGGATCGGCGGTCCACCCTTTGGCAGTTGGATCGCCCTTCTTTTCCGCACTGCCCTTGCGCGATTATGGACTCGAGTGGATTTACTCGCCTGTAGCGCTGGCGCATCCTTTGGATGACGGTACGGCGGTGATGTTGGAACGCGATTTCCGTGATGCTGAATCTGCGCTCAGGCGCGATGGCAATGCCTGGCGCACACTCATGGAACCCTTCGCTGAGCAATGGGCTGAACTGGCTTCGGAAGTTCTCGGCCCCATGCCCCGCCTCCCGCGTCACCCGTTGTTGCTCGCGCGCTTGGCACTGAATGGATTCCCTTCCGCGAAGATTCTGGTGCGCCGTTTTCGCGAAGAAAGGACAAAAGCGCTCTTTGCCGGGCTCGCCGCGCATTCGTTTCTTAGCCTCGATCAACCTTTGAGCGCTGCATTTGGCCTTTTGCTCGGCGCCGCTGCGCACGCGGTAGGATGGCCGATTGCTCGCAGAGGCTCACAGGCGATCACGAACGCCCTGTGCGGTCTACTCTCGAAGCTCGGTGGCGCGATCACCACATCTCGGCGAATTGTGAGTTTAGAGGAACTGCCTGGTTATGACTTCATACTTTGCGATGTCACCCCCCGGCAGTTGCTCCAATTAGCAAAAGAGCGGTTGTCACCGGGATACAGTCGTCAATTGGCCAAGTATCGATATGGACCCGCCGTCTTCAAAGTGGATTATGCGTTGGACAGGCCGATTCCATGGAAAGCCCGCGAATGCCTACGAGCCGTAACCGTGCACCTGGGCGGAAGCTTTGACGAGATCGCCGCTTCGGAAAAAGCTGTGAGCCTCGGACACCATGCAGAGCGCCCCATGGTTTTGTTGGCTCAACCCAGTCTTTTTGATCCCACGCGAGCTCCGGGCGGGAGACATACGGCCTGGGCTTACTGCCACGTCCCAAACGGTTCCGAGTTCGACATGCTCTCTCGGCTTGAAGACCAAATCGAACGCTTCGCGCCGGGATTCCGCGAGTGCATCTTAGCCCGTCGAGTTTTTTCTCCTGCCCTACTGAAAAAAATGGATGCGAATCTCGTCGGAGGCGATATTGGAGGCGGCGCCAGCGATCTACGACAATTCCTCTTTCGTCCTACGTGGCGGCGCTATGCGACTTCTGCGCGCGATATCTACATTTGTTCTTCATCTACTCCGCCCGGAGGTGGAGTTCACGGAATGTGCGGATACCACGCAGCAAGGCTAGCTCTATCTCGGCAATAGCTCTCTGGCACGGTACTGGGCAACGACACTATTTCGGAGCACAGCATCGCGCCGGCGCTGGCATGTTTGGTATTGATTCTGTCGGGTATAACCGAATCCAGCCTGAAAGTCGAAAAAAAACCCGCGCAGATGCCTCGTCCAAGAATGAGTCCGGTTCTTGAGGATCGTTATTCGAAAAGTAGTGGGATTTCTTTGAGCCCGCCAAGCCTCTTGGAATAAATGCTGATTGCCGATTATGTCGAAAATTGGTGGCATGCGGCAGCCCGGCAGAATGCAAAGCCATGCCCAAAGGGGATGAGTGTGTCTCTGGCAAACAACTTTTTGTCACTTCCAGACAAGTTTTTGGACGACGCGCAGGCTACCCTATCGGGGTCATTTCGACGCAGACCCCGGAGTGTGCACGAACATGCCGGGCGGCCCAAGGACCTAAAGTGAGCTTTGGTGCTTCGGGCGCAGGAATTCGCGGCGGGGAGGCTTATATGAGTCGGGCAAAGCAGCTTGTGACCTTGTTTATCGCGATAGTGGTCGGTCTGATCAGCATCGGCTTCTCACAGACTTCCACCACCTCGCTGCGAGGCACCGTGACCGATCCTAGCGGCAGTGTGGTAGCGGATGCTTCGGTTGTTCTAACGAATAGTGAATCGAAGACAGAACGAAGCGCCACAACCACGGCGCAAGGGGGTTATCAGTTCCTGTCAGTCCCACCTGGAACCTACACCCTGAACGTGACTGCCAAAGGTTTTAGAAGATATGAGCAGACTGGCCTGGAGCTGCTAGTTAATACTCCAGCTACCGCCAATGTGCAGCTCAAGGTGGGAACACTCGCGGAAGTCGTTACTGTGACCGGGGAAACGCCGGCGCTGAATCTCGTTGACGCCTCCATTGGCAATCCTTTCAACGAAACTCAAGTGAAGCAGATTCCGCTGGAAGGCCGCAGCGTTCCGGAGTTGCTGAGCCTGCAGGCAGGCGTGGCCTATACTGGCAATCGCGAGGACCTTCTAGACCCCAAAGTCAAAGACCAGGACAGTCGTAACGGGGCGGTCAACGGCGCCCGCAGCGACCAAAGCAATATCACGCTGGATGGCGTAGACGTGAATGATCAGTCCAACGGGTACGCCTTCACTTCCGTATTACCGACAACACTGGACTCGGTTCAGGAATTCCGGGTTACCACATCCGACTACAACGCCGACCAGGGCGCAGGCTCCGGAGCGCAGGTGTCGCTGATCACTAAAAGCGGCACGAACAATTTCCACGGATCGCTCTACGAATACCACCGCAACACCATTACCAGTGCCAATGACTACTTCATCAAAAAGTCTGAAGTATCCAGCCTTGAGCCGAATAAGCCGCTGAAACTAATCCGCAATATCTTCGGCGCGTCGGTGGGAGGCCCGATCCAGAAGAATCGTCTGTTTTTCTTCACGAACTATGAGGGGACGCGGCAACGGGAGGAGCAAAGTACTTTGCGTACCATCCCTACTCCAACTCTGTGCCAGGGCCTGATCAGATACCCGGATATGAACGGCGGAATTACGACGGTGACACCCGCCCAGCTTGCGCAGCTTGATCCTTATTCCCAACATGCCCAAACCGCTTCGAGTGCCGGGATAAACCCGGCAGTGCTCGATTTGAAAAACCACACTGGTTACTTCGATAAAACTTTCTGCAGCGGCCAATTCGTGACCAATGACACCTCCGTGCCCGACGGCTATAACTTTTCTGGCTTCCGTTTCCGCGCACCCGTCAGCCTGGACAACAATGTCTTTATCGCCAAGCTCGATTACCACCTGACCGCCGACGGCAAGCATACTTTGTTCTGGCGCGGGGCTTTGCAGAATTTACATAACCCGCAAGCGCCTTTCCTGCCGGGCAGTCCTCCCGAGCAGACACTCGATGACCACAGCAAGGGATTCGTTGTGGGATACACGGCAGTTCTCAGCCCGACAGTGGTTAATACGTTCCACTGGGGATTCACTCGCCAGAGCACTGGCATCTTGGGGGACACGAACCAGCCGTGGAACGTATTCTATGGTCTCGATCAAAGCTTCGTCAGCTACAGCCATAACTCGCAAACGCCCGTTCAGAATCTGCTCGATGATTTCTCGTGGACCAGGGGAAAACATACGCTTCAATTCGGCGGCAACGTCGGTATCGTCCGCGACCCTCGCCTTAGCTTCCAACATTCGTTCAGTGAAGGAAAGGGAGCTACCAATTGGATGTCTCCTACGGGTTTCGCCAACACCGGCTTTGAGCTGGATCCGAAGAACATAGGGCTCCCCGAGCCCACCTCCAGCTTTACGTACGACTACCCAGTGCTTGCATTGCTAGGCATGGTTTCGGACATCAATGCCAACTACAACTATGACAAGCAGGGTAACGTGTTATCCCCGGGTACTCCGGTGAAGCGGGATTATGGGCTCGAATGGTACGAGCTCTATGCACAGGATTCCTGGCGCGTGAAACCGAACTTGACGGTTACGTACGGTCTGCGCTGGTCGCTGTTCCCGCCACCATGGGAGGTCAACGGCTTCCAGGCGTCTCCCACGTGCTCAGGCGCGGCCGCTATCCTGTATGGGACAGCCCCGTGCCCGGCAGGTCCTTTCAGCCTAGGCACCGAGTTTGACCAGAACGTAACCAGGCCGGCTACTTTCCGGCGATCTATTGATCCGTGGAAGAGACTTCTCTTGGGGAATTGAAAGCGACAGTCACCACAAATCTGTTTTGCATTGAATATCCATGCTTCCAATCGGTCAGAGATGGGAACCAAATCCGTCGAAAACGAGTGTGACATTTGCTTCACCGTGGCGCTTGAAGACAATTGCGTGTTAATCAGCAGAGGCGAGAAAAGAGTTGTACAAACGCCCGAATCCTCCCTCCCTGACTGCTGCGGGCGCTGACGCTAGCACAACATGGAAATTCGGCGCAAGCGCAATCCTGCTCAAGAGGAATTCAGTACCTGGATATTCGTTCTCCGGTCATCCTTCGCCAACCCCGGAAAGATTTCACCAAAACCCAACGCTAACGAACCACAAATTGGCACCGTACGTGCCATTCGCCCGACAGCTTCGAGGCATTTCCTTGACTGGGATCGCAAGTGAACTTCAGATTTGAAACGAAAAGAGCGAATTTGAATTGCTTTTGCATGGGAGATGGCTTAGGTCCACAAAAAAAGTGAGATCTTTCCGCCACAGATGAGTGAAACGGTCCGATCAGTGTCCCGGCGACCGCTAGCAGTGCTGAAGGCGTATCTTTCCCGGCTGCTCCGAGGAGACGTTCGCGGCCAAGGGCTGGTCGAATATCTACTAGCTGTCAGTTTGATCGCCTTTGCCACCGTCGCTGCCCAGCAGGTTTACGCCTGCCGAGTGGGATGCGCTTTTGAGACCGCTGCCGCCCAGTTAGAGCAATTCCTTGGGATGGATAAGAAGATTCCGCCGGGCCAAGTAAAGAAATGCAGCAAGAAATGCGAGTAGAAAAACGAGCCTAATTTCTGAACTGCATTTTAAAGATGCGCGGAAGCATTCGGCGACGCGGACGGCATCTACGCGGGTTTTCCATCGTGCTCCTTCGTGCCCTTCGTGGTTAAATCCGGACACTACCAGCAATTGACATTCTTGGCCTGTGCTTTTTAACATTAAGAAACTTCGACAGGGATCGATTCAACGTTGTGCCCCTTACGGCCCGCGACAAACTTATATGATCAGAGTTCAAGAAATTACCAAGAAATACGCGCGCAATCTTGCTGTTGACCACATCTCGTTTGAAGTTCAGAAAGGCGAGATCGTCGGCTTCCTCGGACCGAACGGCGCTGGCAAGACAACCACCATGCGCATGCTGACGTGTTTTCTGCCGCCCACGTCCGGTACGGCTACGGTCGCAGGTTTCGATGTGCTGGAGCAGCCGCTCGAAGTCAAGAAGCGCATCGGATATCTACCCGAAATGCCGCCTCTCTATCCGGAGATGGACACCGCCGAATACCTCTCATTCGTCGGCAAATTGAAAGGGCTTTCGGGCGCGGAGCTGAGCAAGCGGATCGATTATGTTTGCGAGCGCTGCGCCATCGCCGATGTGAAGAAGAAACTCCTCGGCAGGTTGTCGAAAGGTTATCGCCAACGCGTGGGCCTGGCCCAAGCCATCATCCACAATCCCGATGTGCTCATCCTTGACGAACCGACGGCCGGTCTCGATCCCAAGCAGATTAACGAGACGCGCGACCTCATCAGGAGCCTGGCCGGCGACCACACCATCATTCTCAGCACGCACATCCTTTCCGAAGTCGAACAGACCTGCCAGCAGGTGATCATCATCAACAAAGGTAAGCTGGTGGCAACGGATACCGTCCAGAATCTCCAAAGCCGCGCTCGCGGTGCAGAATCGGTGCTAGTGGAGGTGGCTGGGCGCAACGGCAACCTCAATTCTGCAAGCGTGCAGCACAGACTGGAGCAGATTGCGGGCGTCAGTCGCGTGACTTTAAAAGAGAGCCGCAACAGCCGCAATATTTTTGAGGTCGAAAGTCAGAAAAATTTTGTTCGGGGCGATCTCGCCCGTGCCGTGGTCGAGTCCGGCTGGGATCTCAACGAGCTGCGGCCAACCGCTATGAGCTTAGAGCAAATCTTCCTGCAATTGACTAGAGAGGAAGCGGCGTCTGAACCGGAAAAACTCGCAGCCAAGGGAGCGCAAGAATGAGAAATATCTGGATAATCTGCCGCAAGGAACTCCGCAGTTATTTCGTTTCACCCATCGCTTATCTGCTGCTGACCATGTTCGCGGTGATCTTCGGGTTCTTCTTCTGGAATTCGCTGGGCTACTTTGTGATTCGAACCATGGAAGCCCAAATGAGCGGCCAGACGTTCCCCGTGAACCTGAACGAATACATCATCCGGCCACTGTTGTCGAACGTGAGCGTGATCGGGCTGTTCTTCATCCCAATGATTACGATGCGGCTCTTTGCGGAAGAAAAGCGTAGCGGAACCATCGAGTTGTTGGCTACGTCGCCGGTCCGCGACATCGAAGTCATCGTCGGAAAGTGGCTGGCGGCGATGGCTCTGTACTCGTGCCTACTGCTGTTTGCCGCACTAAATTTCGCGTTCCTCTTTAAGTATGGGAATCCCGATTGGAAACCATTGGCGATTGGCTATCTCGGACTGTTGCTCCAGGCCGGCGGGTTATTGGCTATCGGCACGTTCATTTCGACGATGACGAAGAACCAGATCATCGCCGGCGCCGCAACCTTCGGAGTTTGCCTGCTGCTATGGGTATTGGAATGGGTCAGCGGGTACGAGACCGCCACTTGGGCACGAGTTCTGTCGTATTTCTCTGTGGTTACGCATTTTGAATCCTTCGCGAAAGGCGTGCTCGATTCAAAAGATGCCATCTTTTATTTAACGGTCATATTCCTGGGGTTGTTCTTCACCACCCGTTCCCTGGAATCTCTGCGCTGGAGGTCGTAAGTGAACACAAAGTTGCTCAAAGCGAGGCAAACCAAGTACGCGGGTTACGCGATTGTCTATATTCTGGTGGTGGTCGCTATTGTCGTGGTGGCCAACGTTCTCGCGGACCGGTACAACAAGACCTATGACGGGACCGCGAACAAGCGCTACAGCTTGTCGGATCAGACTGCGAAAATCGCCAAGGGACTGAAGCAGGACGCGACCATCACCTATTTCAATCAGTCCACGCGTTTTCAGCAGGGCAAAGATCTGCTCGAGCAGTACACAAATCTGTCGCCCAAAGTT
>Ga0070717_10003459_pt1 | contig 11303 bp, 8 predicted proteins | sample LARL113metaG_FD_71366 | JGI IMG/M metagenome (GOLD analysis project Ga0070717, IMG submission 71366) | Corn, switchgrass and miscanthus rhizosphere microbial communities from Kellogg Biological Station, Michigan, USA - LAR L11-3 metaG | ecosystem: Host-associated > Plants > Roots > Rhizosphere ...
CCTACATCCGTGCCGCTGCCAGCCGGGCTGGTGTGCCTGTGCGCCAGGCCTGCCGGCAGCTGGCCCAGGGTCCAGGCCATCCAGCGCCATAACTACCAGTCCGGCGCGCCGCTGACGGTGGTCGGCGCGGACTTCGTGATCCTCAGGCGTGGTGAGCTGGACCGCGTTACTTTGACCGGAGGAACTGCCCCCTGTCGCACCGCGATGACGCCCGGGTCATGGCCGGCACTTAGGTTGCCGAACCCAACACCATCCTGCTCGGCAACGTGGTCATCGAGATCCTCCAGGCCACAGGGCTGCCGCCCGACCGGGCCGGCTGGGCCGCCTTTGCCGCGTTCCACTACGTGCGATCCCGCCGAGCGGTTCGGCTACGGCCTCCAGCTCTTCATCGACGGCATCCGCCGGCAACTGACGCTGCTCCCCTCCGCCACGCAGGCAACCGACCAGGCAGCCACCAGGGCCACCGCAAACCGGCCGGGCGCGCCGAACGGACGGTCCCCGGCCCGGCGCCGCGCCAGCCAGAAGTGAAGTGCCAGTTAACGGAAGAACCCGAACATTCCCAGGCCGGCCGGCGGCAGCTGCGTCACGTCACCGACAACGTAGCTGAGCCCGGCTGCGTCCCGGCTCTCCGCCTAGGCCGCGTCGATCGCGGCCGGCACAATGATCCCGTCCGAAAGCTAGGAGAGGGCAGGAACACCGCCAGTCGCCCTTCCGGCGGCCGGTAACACCGAGGCTTTACGCTCGCGCAGGGCTCCCGGGAGCGCGGCGAGCACCAGCACGCCGGTGAGGGCGAACGCCGCCGGGTAGCCGGTGCGGGCGCTGAACAGCCCGAACATGGCCGGGCCTAGGCCGTATCCGGCGTCGTAGGCAAGGTTCCACAGCGCGCTCGCCTTAGCCTCAGGCAGTTGCTCGATCAGCAGCGCGAACGTCGAGTTCTCGGCCACCCCGAAGCCGGCGCCGAACAGCACCATGCCGGCGAGTACCGCCACCGGCGAGGCCAGCCAGATCATGACGGCCATGCCGAGCGCCGATACGACGATGGCCGGGACGAGCAGGCGGGCGTGGCCGTAGCGGTCGCCGTGGCGGCCGGCCTGCCAGCGGCTGATCGTGGCGGCGATCGCCTGGACCAGCAGGGCGGCCGAGCAGATGCTGCTCGGCACTGCGCTGGCGAGCGGGAGGAACGAGTCGATCACGCCGGCCGCGACCGTGCAGGCGGCGAAGACCAGCGGCAGCCGGAGCGCGCCGCGGCTGCTTGTTACCGGACCGCCGCTCATCGGCGAACCGGGGCGGCCGCCGGGCAGCCAGCGCAGGGCCGCCAGAGGCATCAGGCCGGCGATCATCGCAACGGCCGCTGCCACCGTCGCCTGGTGGTGACCGGCGAGCCAGGCTCCGGCGGGCAGCGCGACGATCGCGGGGACGCCGGAGACGATGCCGAGCAGGCCCAGGCCTTCGCCGCGGCGTTCGGGCGGGAGCAGCAGGGCGGTGAGCGCGCCCGTGGCGACGCCGCACAGGCCGAAGCCGAGGCCGCGGACGAAGCTGACGGCGACCATGATCGCCTGCGGCTCGCGCGGCAGCAGCGCCAGGGTGGGCGCGCCGAGCAGCACCGCTCCGGCCGCGAGCACCACCCGGTAGCCCAAGCGCCTGATCGCGAACGCCGCGGCGGCCTCCGCGATCACGGTCCCGGCCAGCAGCGCGGCGGTGATCAGGCCGGCCGCGGCGCTGCTCGCCCCGGCCGCGGCGGCGCGCATCGGCAGCACCGAGATCAGCAGCAAGAAGCTGGTGAGCGACGTGAACTCGGCCATGAATGTCAGCGCCAGCGGCGTGCTGACCAGGCGGGGCCTGCGCGGTGCCCGGGTACCCGCGCCTGGTCCTGCTTGCGTCAAGCTGCTCATAACAACGACGGTAAAGAGCGAACCGGCGCGCTGATAAGGTCCGATTTCATGCGGATTGAGTGGTCCGGTTTGGGCCCGGAGCTGCCATTGACCGGAGCTATGGCCAGGCCGGGCGGGCACATTTAACGGCTGCGTCGAGCCCGGTCCGTTCGGTAAATTCTTGTCTCTCTGCTTCAGGGACCCGCGCCATGTTCATCCTGACCGGCCTGGTCTGGGTCGCGTTCGGCTCGCCCCGCCCGTTATGCGGAAGGAAGCACAGCGACAGCGTCAATCGAGATAAGCAGGCCGCGTGGCAGCAGCACGTTGGCCGGCGCGGAGCGAGCTGGCGGCGGGTCGGGCATGAAGCGCGCGTAGACGGCGTTGATGGTCGCGAAGTCCTCCACGTTGGTGTAGAAGATGGTGGTCTTGACCAGGGCCTGCAACGATGTCCCGGCGGCGGTCAGGATCGCATCGAGGTTGCGCAGCGCCAGCTCAGTCTGCGCTTCGATGCCGTCACCGGGCACGCCGGTTGCCGGATCGATACCGGCCGTGCCCGAGCAGAACACCAGGCTGCCGGCGACGATGGCCTGACTGTAGGGTCCGAGCGCAGCCGGGGCGGCGTCGGTGGAGATTGCCTTCCTAGTCATTGGCGCTGCCTCTCATCGGGATCGGTTTGGTCTTTCGCGATGGTCCTGTATCACCGGCCGTCTCATCCGACAGCATCGCAGGGGCGAAGTCGCGTCCGCGGCAGCCTTCTGGAAACGATCCATGGCGGCCGCCGCGGAGTGTCGCCGTCAGGGCCGGCGACTATGGGCGGACCTCGTAGACGATGTTGAAGGGCGTCTCGGCCGCCCGGCGGAATCCCGTGTACCCGGCGTCGGCGGCGAGCCGGCGTATCGGCTCCTCGCCGGCCTGGGCGCCGAGGGAGTAGCCGCCGTCCTGGGACAGCGCGTTCGGGACACACAGGAAGGTGGAGAATGAGTAATAAACCCGCCCGACTGGGTTGAGGTTGTCGGTCACGCTGTTGCCGGCGTGGGGCTCGACCACCATCCAGGTGCCGTCCGGCGCGAGCATCTGTTTGATGTGCCGGGCCGCGCCGAGCGGGTCGCCCATGTCGTGCAGGCAGTCGAAGCTGGTCACCAGGTCATACGGGCCGCCGTCGAAGGTCTGCGCCGACGCGATATTCAGCTGGCGATCAGATTGGCGACGTGCCCGGGCCGGAAGAAGCGCTCGCAGCCAGAGAACACCTCCTCATGGTGCTCGTGCCAGCCGACGCCCGCGCCAGTGCGGAACGCCTCGATGACTCCAGAGGTATGCCGCCGGGCGGCGGCCGGGCATCCGTAGCCGCTACTGAGGTCAGCGGGCTGGGTTACCGGTTCTCGGCGTCGAGGACGCCCAGCTCAGCCGCGCACGCCACGGCCTCGTGCCGGCTGGGCGCGCCGAGCTTGGCGAGCACAGCCGCGACGTGGCTGTCGACCGTGCGTACGGAAACCACGAGCTGGCTGGCGATCTGGGCGTTTGTGTAGCCTTGCCGAGAAGGCGCAGCACGTCGACCTGGCGGGCGGTCAGGCCCGCAGGATTGGCCTTCGTCTCGCCTCGCGGCCCGCGCGGAATGCGGGTCGTGCCGAGCGCGCGCAGGCGCTTGCGGACCACGGTGGCCAGCGGCGTGGCACCAAGCTCATCCAGGATTGCCAGTGAGGTAAGCAGGTCGTCCGGTTCCGGGCTCTCCGCCAGCGCCGCGGCGCGCTCGTAGGGGCATCCCGCAGTCTCCCAGAGCGCTGCGGCCTCCCGCCGCCGGCCAGCCGCCTGCACCGCGTAAGGGTGGTCGGAGGCCGTCTCGGCGGGGTGTCCCGCGTTGGCGAGCCAGTAACCGAGTTCCGCCTGGTGGATCCGGTCACCTAGCCGCGTGGCTTGCTGGTAGACCGGTGTGGCGATGTCGCGCACCTGGGCATGGTCCCTGTGGAGCCAGGCATCCTCCGCGCGCGCGGCAGCGGCGGGGCCGAGCCGCTGCGGCTCGTCGATCTGCACGGCCAGCTCCCACGCCGAGGCGAGCAGCCGGGCGGCCTGCGGCTGCCCGCGCCGGACGGCTACCCGGCCGAGCACGATCAGCGCCGGGCATCTCGCCGGGAGGAACGCGTCTACAGCGGCTTCGGCTGCGCGAACCGCCTCGTCCCACAAGCCCCGCGCGAAATCCAGCCGCGCACGTGCAACCTGCATGTAGGAGAGGATTCCGAAGAACTCGGACTCCTCGGCGAGCTTCATGGCCGCGATCAGATAACGCCCGGCCTCATCGAGGCGGAACCAGTCGAGCAGGTTCCAGACAAGGTTCACATATGCGCGGCAGGCGTCCTCGACGTCGCCCGCCTCCAGGGCGACCCGGAGCGCCTCATCATCCAGGGTGGGCTGACCAGCAGGATCGCCAAGCATCCACCGGGAGAGGCCGATGTTGGTCAGGGCGTGCGACGTAATCGCCACATCGCCCACCTCACGGGCGAGCGCCACGGCGCGCTCGCCGTACTCGATGCTCTCGGCGAAGCGGTAAGCGAGCACGCACAGCTGGGATTCGTTGCTCAGGGCCAGCGCGAGCAGCCGGCTGTCGCCGGCCCGCTCCAGCACGCTGATCGCCTCCCGGCTGGCCTGCACGGCGTTCGTGCGGTTTCCTGCCATCCACCAGATCCGCGACAGCCAGCGCAGGCATGCGCCGAGCTGGCGCAGATCCCCCAGTGAGCGGTTCAGGTCGACCGCACGCCGCTCGGCTTCGACGGCCTGGTCGATCGCTCCGATGGTGTAGCACTCGATCGCGTACTGTCCGAGCAGTTCGGCCCGCTGGCCGGGGGTGAACCTGCCGTCGCGCTCGAGTACGAGACCGAAGTGGGCGACGGCCTCGCGGTGGGCACCAGCACGGGCTGCGTCTCGGGCAGCGGCCGGACCGTACCCGATGATGGCGTCTTCGTCGCCTGCTTGCGCGGCGTGATGGACGATCCGGGCCACATCCGACCCGTCGTGCTCGATGAGAGCGGCGAGGACGCGCTGATTCAAGGCTATGAGCCGCGCCGCCGGCACCGAGTCGGCGATGGCGCGCCGGGTCAGCTCGTGCCGGAATGCGATCTTGCGTGTGGACACGGAGAGCAGTCCGCGTTCTTCGGCTGCCGCCAGCGCCGTCACAGCCGCTGGGCCGGCGCCGGGCACGAGCACGTCCACGAGCCAGCGGTCCAGCGCGGACGGGACGACGGCCAGCTGCTCGAGCACGTCCTGCGTCGAAGGGTCCAGGCTCCGGACCCTGGCCAGCACGGCATCGGCGATCGTGGGCGGAACACGCTGGCCCTGTGCCGAGGCGAGCAGCTCATGAACGAAGAACGGATTCCCGGATGTCAGCGCGAACAGGTCATGCGCGTCGACTGAGCTTCCCGAGCTGAGCTGTCGTACCGCTTGCTGCGATAGCCGGCGCAGCGGCAGATGCCGTACATGGTCGCTGCGGGACGCCTGCCCCAGCAGGCCATGAAGCGGGTGCTCACGGTTCAGTTCGTCGTCGCGGTAGGTGAGGACGAGCACGGCCGGCAGGTCGGCAATCCGCCGGATGAGGTAACGCAGCGCGTCCAGCGTCGCATCGTCAGCCCAGTGAACGTCTTCAATAACCAGAACGGTCAGGTGCCCGGGCCAGGTCAGTTCCGTGCGCAGGGCGGCGAGCACACGGTCGCGTTCGCTGCCGTCCGTCACGGCGCGGCTCAGCTCGGTTCCCACGCTGCCCGCGAGGCCGCGGCGCCGGGCCGGCCGGTCGTACTCCGCGACGGGTCCACGGTGCTGATCCGGCAGGTTCAGAGCGCTGACGCCCCGCTTCTGGCCGACGGCTTCGCCCGGTTGAGCACCCGGGCCTGCCAGCTGCGGTTCCTGTCGCCGAAGAATGAACTGTCACCAGGGGAGTTGCGCTACTTCACCGACGTCGACCACCACGACCACGAGGCGCTCGGCGCACTGAACCACGCCGACGGACGCGGTGTCGGCATCGCCCGCTACGTCCGCGACGCCGACGACCCGCAGGCCGCCGAAATCGCGGTTACCGTCATCGACGACTGGCAGGGCCGGGGGCCTCGGCACCGAACTGGTGGCTCAGCTGTCTGAGCGTGCCCGCTCCGAAGGCATCCGCCGCTTCACCGCGCTGGTCGCGGCCGGCAATCCGGCGATGGCCGGACTGCTGTGCAACGTCCGGGCCCACCTTGTCCGCCACGAGCCGGGCGCCCTGCGGTACGAGATCATCCTGGGGTCCGCGGAAGAATCCGGCCGGCTATGGTCTCACCACACCTGTTCGGGCTGGGCTCAGCGTGATGTCGCCACAGCAGGCTTGGCCTGGTCCTCCGGGAGCAGAATGAAAGCCGCGGGCCGCTGGATACTCCTGCGAGGCCGCGGCAGTTCAGCGGCCGGAGAAAGGGTGGCCTGCGGCGGGGCCGGGGACCGAGGGGGTTGGCGGATGACGCGGATAGCTGTCTACGGGGCGGGTGGCGTCGGAGGCTATTCCATGACAGGGACACCTGCCCGGCGTCCGCGGTGGCGACCAGGCCGGTGGGTACTGTGGCCCGCCGACGGCGACCGGCTGGGGTCATCCTGCGTAGAGGGAGTCGATGATGTCGGCGTATTTGGCGTGCACGACGCGGCGCTTGAGCTTGAGGGTCGGGGTGAGTTCCTCGGTCTCGGCGGTCCATTCCACGGGCAGCAGGCGCCACCGCTTGACCTGCTGCACCCGGGCCAGCTGCTGGTTGGCGGCGGCGACTCCGGCGGCTACCTCGGCGAGCACCTGCGGGTCGCAGGCCAGCTCTGCGAGTGAGCTGGCGATGATGCCGCGGGCCCGGGCCCAGGCGGGTGCCGCCTCGCCGTCCAAGGTGAGCAGGGCGACCACGTACGGCCGGCGGTCGCCGTAGGCCAGGGCCTGGCCGATAAGCAGGTGGGCCACGAGTGCGTTCTCTACTGCGGTGGGGGCGATGTTCTCGCCGCCCGCGGTGATGATCAGTTCCTTCTTCCGGTCGGTCACCGACACGAAACCGTCGGCGTCGACGGTGCCGATGTCGCCGGTGTGCAGCCACCCGCCGGGGTCGAGGAGGTCGCCGGTCAGGTCGGGCCGGTTCAGGTAGCCGGGGGTGGTCAGCGGCCCGCGGGCCAGGATCTCGCCGTCATCGGCGATCTTGACCTCCAGGCCGGGGTATGGGCGGCCGACCGTGCCAAGCTTGAATGCGGCGGGGGTGTTGGCGGTGAATGCCCCGGTAGTCTCGGTCATCCCGTAAACGTCGAGGATCTTCATGCCCAGCCCGGCGAAGAACGCGGCCACGTCCGGGGGCAGCGGGGCAGCGGCGCTGAACACCGAGACGGCCTCGCCCAGGCCGAGCAGGCCGCAGATCGGCCCGAGCACCTGCTCGTCCGCCACCCGGAACTGCGCCTCAAGCTCCGGTGGCGTGGCCTGCCCGTACTGGCAGCTCTGTACGTAGCGGCGGCCGATGTCCATGGCCCGGGCCACGGCGGCCCGCTTGCCCTCGTCCTGCTCGGCGGCCAGCAGCGCCTGGATGCCGGCCCGGATTTTCTCCCACACCCGGGGTACGCCGAAGAACGCGGTCGGGCGCACCTGCCCGATCACCCGCACCAGCTGCGCCGGGTCAGGGCAGAAATGCACGTGACTGACGGCGCCGATAGCCAGGTAGATGCTGAACATCCGCTCGGCGATGTGTGCCAGCGGCAGATAGGAGACCCAGCGGACCCGCGGCACGACGATCCCCACCCGCTCGGCCGCCGCCATCTCGTACAAGATGTTCCGGTGCGTGAGCACGACGCCCTTGGGGTTGCCGGTGGTGCCCGAGGTGTACAGCAGGGCCAGCGGGTCACCGGGCTTGATCGCCGCCACCCGGGCGGTGATCTCACCTGGGTCGGCGGCGAGCCGGTCCCGGCCCAGCGCCACCAGGGCGTCCCAGGTCATGTACCGGCCACCGGCCGGGCAGGCGGCCCCGTCACGGACGATGATCGTGGTGAGCCCGGGAAGCTGGCCCAGGACCGGCTGCCAGCGAGCCAGCTCGGCCGGCCCGTCCAGCACCGCGATCCGGGCATCGCAGTCGGCGGCCACGTACGCGATCTGCTCCGGCGCCAGCGTGGCGTACAACGTAACCCCCAGGCCGCCCGCATGGACCGCGCCCAGGTCGGCCAGCACGTGCTCGCTGCGGTTCGGCAGCATCAACGCGACCCGCTCGCCGGGTGCCAGCCCCAGCGCGGCGAACCCGGCTGCCACCTCCAGCACCCGCTGCCTGACCTGCGACCAGGTCACGGACCGCCAGCCATCACCTGTCCCGGCCTCGTCGGAGTATGCGTCGGCATCACCAGAGGTCTCGGCCACATGCCGCAACTCATCGCACAAAGTGCGGCCCGCTATCACACCCTCGATCTCAGCCCGCAGCCGGACTATGTCGCTGCTCATGGTTCCCCTCCATCACGCAGCCCGGGCAGTCCGCCAGCCCGGGACCGGTACGCGCCCAGACACAGCCGGTGCCATGACCATCCCGCGAATATGCGGTTGACTCAGTATGGGAGCAGGGAGGGCCGCGCTGACAAGATCCCGCCATCCGGACTTAAGCAAGCAGCCCTACGCAGCGGGCGGGCTCGGCGTCGCGAAATATGTACTCGCGGCCTAGCGCTCGAGGCTCGGACGAAGCAGAGCCCTGTCGCTGGCGCGATAGGTTGCGGAGTGGATCGGCAGGGCACCCTGAGGCCGGCCGCGGCTTTGCGCGGGGTTTCGATCGGGATTCGCGGGCGCTACCCCAGCTGGTCGCGGCGGCGTGTCAGGTAGGCGGTCTCGGCGGTGTTGCCCGCCAGCTCGATGGCTTTGTCGTATGCTGCGCGCGACTTCTGGCTGCGGCCCAGCCGGCGCAGCAGGTCGGCGCGGGTCGCATGGTAGGCGTGATAGCCGGCCAGCCTGTGCTCAAGACGGTCGACCGCCGCCAGTGCCACCTCCGGGCCGTCAAGCTCGGCGACCGCGATGGCCCGGTTGAGGGCGATGACCGGCGAGGGATCGAGGCGGGCGAGCTGGTCGTAGAGGGTGACGACCTGCGACCAGTCGGTGTCGCGTACGTCGCGGGCGGAGGTGTGCACGGCGCTGATCGCTGCGAGGACCTGGTAGCGACCCGGAGCCACCCGGGCGGCCAGGCGCTCGCGCACCAGCCGGTGACCCTCGGCGATCAGCGCCGCGTCCCAGGCCCCGCGGTCCTGCTCGTCGAGGGTGACCAGTTCGCCGCTGGCCGAGACCCGGGCGGTGCGGCGGGCCTCGGTGAGGAGCATCAGCGCCAGCAGCCCGGCCACCTCACCGTCGTCCGGCATGAGGGCACGGATCAGGCGCGTGAGCCGGATCGCCTCGGCGGTCAGGTCGTGACGTACGGGATCGGTGCCGGGGCCGGTCGCCAGGTAGCCCTCGTTGAAGACGAGGAAGAGGACGGCCAGTACGCCGGAGACGCGTGCCGGGAGATCCTCCGCGGACGGCACCCGGTACGGGATGCGAGCCGCCTTGATCTTGGCCTTCGCGCGGGTGATCCGCTGCTCCATGGTGGTCTCCTGGACCAGGAAGGCACGGGCGATCTCGGGCACGGTCAGGCCGGCGACCAGGCGCAGCGTCAGCGCCACGCGGGTCTGCATCGCGAGCGCCGGGTGACAGCAGATGAAGATCAGCCGGAGCCGCTCGTCGTCGATGGCGCCGGGAGGCTCGGGCGGGTCGTCGTCGGACAACAGCTGAGCCTCCTTCTGCTTGCCGCCGCGCTGGTCCTCGCGCCGGATCCAGTCGATGGCCTTGCGGTTGGCGGTGGTGGTCAGCCAGGCGCCGGGGTTGGGGGGTACGCCGTCGGCCGGCCACCGCTCGACCGCGGTCGCGAACGCCTCGGCGGCCGCCTCCTCGGCGATGTCGAGGTCACCGAAACGCCTGGTCAGGGAGGCGACCACTCGCGCCCACTCCTGGTGGTGTGCCTGGGTGACCGCCTCCCGGACGCCGGCCACGCTCACAGCAACGGCCGCACCTCGATCTTCCGGTTGCAGGCCTTCGACCCCTCGGCGGCGAGCTTGAGCGCCACGTCGAGGTCGGCGGCCTCCATGATCCAGAAGCCGGCGAGATACTCCTTCGACTCCAGGAAGGGCCCGTCGGTGACCATCGCCTCCTCGCCCCGGTTGTCGATGACGGTGGCCGAGCTGGGCGCCGCGAGGCCGCCGGCGAAGACCCAGTGCCCCTCCGTCTTGAGCCGGTCGTTGAACACGTCGATCGCCGCCTGCTCCTCCGGGGTGGCCAAGCCAGCATCGTCAAAGATCACGGAAACCAGGTACTGCATCTCGGATCATCTCCCGCGGTTCGGGACGCCCCCCATGGGCGGCCGCTCACCCCTGCAACGAACACCTCTGCCCCGATCCGACACCGCATCGCGAATTTCTTTCGAGGACTTTCTGGCACAGCCGGTTGTGAACGATCCGGCTCGCCGAAGCCATCACTGGACACCTGCGCCGGCCGTAGGCGCGGCCGGTGGCTTTCGCAGCGTAGCTTGAGCGCCACGTCGCGGTCGGCGGCCTCGATGATCCAGAGGCCGCCGAGGTAGTTCTCGTTTCCGGCGTGAGTGGGTCTTGGCCATACGGCGGGCCGGGAGTTGAGCCATCGCGCGTGCTGCTCGTCCTGCTCATCGACTGTGCCGACCTCTGCCAGGGGCGCGGGTCCCAGGGTGCTGACTTGCGGCGGCCGCCTGACCCAGGCTCAGGTGTCAGGGTCGAGATCGGGGTCCGCGGCCTCAAGTTCGGGGTCCACCCCGCCTTCCCGGTGTTTTTCTGATGCGCGCATCACAGCCCGCATCTTGGCGAATTCCGCGGTATCCGACATGCCACGTTCGCTGCCACGCTGGTCGCCGGCGTCTCCGGGCGCCTGTATGTGGTTACTCATGCCAGAGCCTCCTCCAGTAGCTGGATTCCTGCCCAGCACGGTACCGGGAACCTGACGTCGGAGTCCGGACCTCTGGCCAGCGGTCTCGCCGGACCCGGCCACGCCGCTTGTGGCGATCTGCTCGCGTGCGTGCTCCAGGAGCACGCCCAGCCGCCCAGCCGCGGGCGGTCAGCGCCGCGACCATCCCCCGGGACAGCAGCCGACAGGCTCATGCCGCTCCGGCCGGCAGCCGGGCACCTGCGCCAGTGTCGTGCCCTCATGGCCGTCCTGCCCGCCGGGCTTGCGCCCGGTTCTCGTGCGCAGCGACCGCGGGCGAGGCGGCGACTTGTCCAGCCCAGGGCAACGAACACTGCGATGTCAAGCAAGCCCGACGTAGCGTGGCCGGCTAGCACGAGGCCTAGCTTCCAGCCAAGGTTGCAGGCGTCAAGTCACCTAGGCGTCGACCAGCGGCACGGCCTTGTGGTGATGGGCTTCGAGGTACCGGCGCGTCATGAGGAGAG
>Ga0070717_10003460_pt1 | contig 11302 bp, 7 predicted proteins | sample LARL113metaG_FD_71366 | JGI IMG/M metagenome (GOLD analysis project Ga0070717, IMG submission 71366) | Corn, switchgrass and miscanthus rhizosphere microbial communities from Kellogg Biological Station, Michigan, USA - LAR L11-3 metaG | ecosystem: Host-associated > Plants > Roots > Rhizosphere ...
CCGTATCTCACCGTCGGCCTGGGGCAGGCCAAGCAAGCCGACGTGGTGCGCATGCTCTGGCCCGGAGGCGTGCTGCAAGATGAAATCGAAGTCGCCGCCAATCGCCAGCAGGAATTTACCGAGCTTGACCGCCGCGGAAGTTCCTGTCCGACTCTATTTGTTTGGAATGGAGAACATTATCAGCTCGTTGCCGACATTCTCGGGGCCGGGGTCGTCGGGCACTGGGTCGCGCCGGGGGAGAGGAACATTCCACGTCCGACGGAATGGGTGAAGATTGATCGAAACATGATTCGGGACAAGATTGAGTCTGAGGATTCCCACTTCTCGCAAAATCGGCGAGAAGTGGGGCACCCCATTTCTGTGGGACAACCCATTTCTTCTGAATCCCAGTCATTGGCTGCCCCACGTCTCCCTGCTGTTGGGAGACGTGGGAATGGTGGACTTCTCAGTTTCCGTCTGATGGAGCCGATGGAGGAAGTCGTCTATCTGGACCAGGTAAAACTCCTCGCAGTGGATCATCCGGCGAACGAAGCGGTTTATCCCAACGAATATTTCGCCAGCAATCCGCCGTATCCGGAATTCAAGGTAATCACCAGCAGTGACGCGCGCCCGCCGGCCGGGGCCTGGGATGACAAAGGCCGCGATCTGCTGCCGGGTTTGCTCTCACACAAATATGTTGGCAGCTTCGATTTACTTCCTTTCAAGGGATTCGCCAAGCCGCACAGTCTAATTCTCGACCTGGGCGAGCCCTATCGTGGAGGCCCGCTGCGCCTGCTGATGCATGGCGAGATCGAATACTTCACAGCGACTGGTATGTATGCGGCATCACAGGCGGGAATTGAAGCTACTGCTCCGTACGTGGAGGCTGAAGTTCCGGATAAGAATTTGTCGGACAAGAATGTCCGACCCACACGGGACGTGGCGGGCGAGGGCGCCCGCCCCACACACAACACAAATGGCAAGTGGGTTCGCGTCACTGACGACATGGGATTCCCCGCCGGCCTGCCGCGCACGATAACCGCGGATCTAAGCAGCAACCTTCCGCAGGGAACCACCCGCATCCGCATCACCACCAATTTGCAGATTTACTGGGACAGCATTCTGATCGACCGCAGTCAGCCGAGCGAGAACTTCAAGCTGACCGACGTCCCACTCACTAAGGCGAACCTCGCCTACCACGGCTACCCACGCCAGATCGAAGACCAGCCACCGGGCAACGTGAAATACGTCTACGACCAGGTCAGCCGCACTGGGCCATACGCACGCCAGGCGGGCACCTACACGCGGTACGGAGATGTTTTGCCTCTACTCAAGACCTTCGACGACAAGCTGGTTGTCTTCGGATCGGGCGAAGAAGTTGGGCTGGAATTCAATCCTGCAAAACTACCGCCGCTTCCCAAAGGCTGGACCCGTGATTACTTCTTCATGGCCAACGGCTACGAAAAAGATATGGACTTCTACGCAGCTGACGGCAATACAGTCGAGCCACTGCCTTTCCGCCGCATGGGAACATATCCGTACGCCGGCAAGTCATTCCCGTCTGATCCGGAGCACTTGGATTACATGTTGAAGTACAACACACGTTTCGTATCCGGCAACGAACCGCGAGGGTACGCATACCAGTACGCAAAACCGGCTGCGAAGTAACATAGGCAAAATTGTGGAGGATTCGGTACCCTCAGAGCGATGTCATCCCGACCTCGCCGCCAGGCGAGAGAGGGACCTTACGATGTGCACGAGCTACCCCGGGCGTTTGCAGGCGTAGCAGCGCTTTCTGCGACATTGGCGGTATTTGCTGAAGTAGGGCCCATCTCCGGCTTCTCAGCGGGTTCGGGATGACATAGGGGGGTAAGGCGTCACCCGAGCAACGTCTCGACGACTGCTTTATAATCAAAGTTTCCGCATAACACTTTGGAGCTTCTTACAACATGATTCGATTTTTGCAGACCCCTGGCCGGGTCAAGAAATATGTTCTGGGCGGCATGCTGGTAGTGATTTGTGTCTCGATGGCCTGGTATGTCGTGCCCAGTGGCGGTACCACTGGTCTAGGTCTTGGCGGCCCTGGAAAAGGAGTCGTGGCCACAGTCTCAGGTGAAGAGGTCACAGCAACCGCGGTCCAGCGCCAGGCCAAGCAGCTATTGCAGCAGCAATTTCCCCGCGGTGGAGCGCAGGCGAATTCGCTGCTGCCGTTCTTCGCGCAACGCGCGGCGGAGACTCTCATCAGCGAGAAGATTCTGCTCGGTGAGGCCCATCGCATGGGCCTCAAGGCCACCGATGATGACCTTCGCGAATTCCTGCATCAGGGACAGCTCGGGCAGATGATCTTCCCCGGGGGCAACTTCATCGGCAAGGAAGCGTACGAGGACTTTGTTTCCCGCAACGGCTACACCGTCCCGCAATTCGAGGAACTAGTAAAAGAAGACATCCTGATTAACAAGCTGCGCAATCTTGTCGGCTCCAGTGCCTCGATCACGGACGCGGAAGTCCGGCAGCAGTTTGAAAAGCAGAACACCAAGGTCAAGTTCGATTACGCGGTCATTAAGAAAGACGACATCCTTAAGAGCCTGAAACCCGCCGATGCCGAGCTGAAGGCCTACTATGACCGCAACCAGAAAACCTACGTGAATTCCATTCCAGAAAAACGTCAACTCAAATATGTGGTGCTTGACACCTCAAAGGTGCTGACTCAGACCCAGGTTACCCAGCAAGACCTGGAGAGCTATTATGACCAGCATCGTGAAGAGTACCGCGTGCCGGAGCAGGTGAATGTCCGTCATATCTTGATCAAATCGCCGCTTCCCGGTCCTGATAATAAGGTTGATCAAAAGGCAGTCGACGCCGCACAGGCGAAGGCCCAGGACGTTTTGAAGCAGGTGAAGGCCGGCGGTAATTTCGCTGATCTCGCCAAAAAGTACTCTGAAGACCCCGGCAGCGCGAAGAGCGGAGGGTCGCTGGGATGGATCGGAAAGGGAAGAACGGTTCCAGAGTTCGAAAAAGTTGCATTCTCGCTTCCGAAAGGCGCGACCAGTAACTTGGTGAAGAGCAGCTATGGTTTCCACATCATTCACGTGGACGACAAACAGGACGCCCATGTCAAAACTGTGGACGAGGTTAAGTCCCAGATCGATCCGCTCATCAAACAGCAGAAAGCCGCGCAGGCAGCCCAGCACGAAGCCGAACAACTGCTCTCTGATGCCCGCAGCACTAGCCTGGAGAAAGCTGCCGCAGCGAAAGGGCTTCAGGTCATCACCACCGACTTCGTTAGCCGTAATGACTTGCTACCCGGTATCGGTAGCGATCCGCAATTCATGACCGCGGCCTACGGACAGAACCAGAATGCGCCTCCGGATGAGGTGCAGCTCCATCAGGGATTTGCAATCTATCAGGTGACGGCTGTGAAGCCGCCTTCGACACCGACGTTCGAGGAAATTCGCAGCCGCGTTGAGCAGGAGTTCAAGAACGAGCGGGCCACTCAATTGCTTACCCAGAAGACGCAGGAACTCTCTGACCGAGCCAAAGCCGATCACGACTTGAAGAAAGCAGCCAAAGAACTGGGAGCGGAAGTGAAGACCAGTGAGTTCGTTCTCCCCGATGGCCAGGTCCCCGACATTGGCTCGATGAGTGGAGCGGCTTCGGTGGCCTTTACGCTGAAACCCGGTGAAATCAGCGGTCCTATTGACAGCGGAAACACCGGCGCGGTGCTCTCTGTGACTGATCGGCAGGCCCCCACCGACCAGGATTATGCCGCCAAGAAGGACCAGATCCGGGATTCGCTGATGCAAAACAAGCAAGGCGAGGTTTTTGGTCTTTTCCTCGGAAACTTGCGCGAGACCATGGAGAAATCCGGCAAGGTGAAAATCAACCAGCAAGAGCTGCAAGCGCTGACCAAGGCCCGTACCGAGGAGAGCGAATAATTCTGCTCTGGTAGATTGCTTTGAAAGGGCACCGCTTTCAGCCGTGCCGGAAGTCGTATCAAAGCCCTACACCGAAGCTGCACGATTACTCCGACATGAACTTTCCTCGCTCGACCGGAATCCTGCTCCATCCGATCTCGCTGCCCTCCCGCGGAGGCATTGGCGATCTTGGCTCGGCGGCCTACGAATTTTCCGACTTCCTGGCAGAAGCCCGCCAAGGCCTGTGGCAGGTGTTGCCACTTAATCCGCCCGCGAACGGCAACTCGCCATACTCTTCGACCTCGGCTTTCGCCGGAAATCCATTGCTGGTCAGCCTGGAGCGCCTGGCAGAGACTGGATGGCTCGATCCTGCCGCGCTCTCCGGACTGCCCACGCAAGTTGGCCGCATCGACTATGACCAGGTGAATCGCGACAAGCTTCCGCGATTGTGGCTAGCCGCAAAAAATTTCGTGGAGCACGCGACGGGCAAAGCACGCCAGCCCTTCGATCATTTCTGCGAAGAGAATTCCTGGTGGCTGGAAGACTATGTCTTATTCGACACCCTTCGCAGGCGCCATGGAAAACATTGGAACCAGTGGCCATCTGGGCTGGCTCGCCGCGAGGAGTCTGCTCTCGAATCTGCACGGCGCGACCTGAGTTGCGAGCTTTCGGCCCGGCGAGTTGTGCAGTTTTTCTTCTGGGAGCAGTGGCACGCGCTGCGTCACTACTGCGCGAAACAATCCATTCGTGTCGTCGGTGACATTGCCATTTTCGTGGATTACGACAGCGCCGATGTATGGGCGCACCGCGACTTGTTCCGGCTGAAAGAAGATGACCTTCAACCGGAAGTCGTCTCCGGCGTCCCTCCCGACTATTTCAGTGCCACCGGACAACGCTGGGGCAATCCCCTCTACAACTGGGAGACCATGCGCGCCGCTGGCTATCGCTGGTGGGTGCGGCGCTTGCGCTGGGCCACGCAGACCTGCGACTTCATCCGCCTCGACCACTTCCGCGGTTTTGCCCAGTTTTGGGAAATCCCCGCTGACGAACCGACCGCTGTCAATGGCCGATGGGTGGATGGCCCAGGCGACGAATTTTTCTTCAAGCTCCGCGAAGATCTGGGAGGGTTGCCGTTTTTCGCCGAAGACCTGGGCATGATTACTCCCGACGTAGTCGCGCTCCGCGAGCGCCATCACATTCCTGGGATGGCCGTGTTACAGTTCGCATTTGGCGACGCTGGCGCGCATGCCTATCTTCCGCACCGCCTGACCGCCGATCGGGTTGTCTACACCGGCACTCACGACAACGACACGGCCCTGGGATGGTGGGCGACTCTCGGAGAAAAAGAGCGTCGCGCTGTCCAGGCTCTGACCGGCCCGTGTGAAGATGGTTCGAACTGGGGACTCATTCGCCTCGCCCAAAGCTCTCCGGCGAATCTTTCCGTCGTGCCCCTGCAGGATGTTCTTGGCCTCGGCAGCGAAGCCAGGCTGAACACGCCTAGCACTCATGTAGGGAACTACCACTGGCGTTATCTGCCGGGATCGCTCAAGTCTGAACTGGCGGAGAAGCTGGCCGCCTTGGCAGAAGTCACGGACCGCGTGCCAGAATCGTTTCCGGTTCGCGTCTCGGAAGACTTCGTCGCGTAAAAAAAGCCGGAATCTTTCGATTCCGGCTCAATTGTTGGCTGGTTCGCCCGGATAAAAATTGCTCGTGTGGGTCGGACCCTCCTGTCCGACGCCTTTGGCTTTGGCTTGGATCTTGAACCTACTTCCATCCCCATTCCCAGATCCATTGAAAATCAACGTCAGAAGCGTCGGACTCGAATGTCCGACCCACAACACTCCTAAGCGCTGCGGCGTGGACGTATCGTCAAATCTCTGACTTGCGTCAGAATGCTCGACATTTGCATGCCGTTCAGTTGCGAAACAAAGGGCAGCATTTCGGCAATGAACGGGTCTTTCATTAGTTCGCTGATTTCTTCCTGGCGGTTTCGTTCTCCGCCGCTCAATAGGTCTGGCACGGCTACCTCCAGGGCTCTAGCCAGGCGCTCTAGTGACGAGAGCGTGGGCGTGGCTTTTTCATTCTCGATTTTCGAAACATAAGTTCGCGGCACAGACATGCGCAGTGCCAGTTGCCGCTGGCTTAGTCCGTTACGCAGCCGCATCGAGCGAATCGAGGCCGCCAGGTTCAAATGGCCACGATGCGACGGTACGATCTGCGGCACCGGCGCCTGGACGATTTCCGGCTCCTCTTCGTCCAAGGACAGATGGCAACGGCGGCAAAGGCTATTAGATGTACGAAACTGAACTAGCAGGCAGCGGTCGCACCGTACGACCTCCCTGGAATCTACCGGGGCAAGAGTTGTGGCCATTCAAATTGGGAGTTGCCAGAGCGGGCAAGACCCAGGAACCCAACGCATGTGGTTCCAATCTCATGAGTAATCTGCGGTACCATGCCTGTGGAAGTCAAGTTAATTCTGGGAGCAATTGCGAAATCGCTCATGCCAAAACCGGAAATAATCGGAGAAAACACGGAGAAACTCGGCAGAAGAACATGACTGATCGAAATGCGGCATGGTGTTTACTAACTGAGTTCACCCAGTCAGAAAGTTTGCGTAAACACGCGCTTGCGGTAGAGGCGTGCATGCGCGCGTATGCGAGAAAATTCGGCGCCGATGAAGAACTCTGGGGGATGGTCGGACTGCTGCACGACTTTGATTACGAAAAATATCCGAGCGCGCAGGATCATCCCTATCGCGGGAATGAAATTCTGAAGGAACACGGCTATTCCGACGAAATCCGCCGCGCCATTATGTCGCATGCCCACTACACCGGAGTCGTTCGCGAGAATCCGATGGAAAAAACGCTCTCCGCCTGCGATGAGCTCGCCGGATTGATCACCGCGACTGCGCTGGTGAAGCCTGGAAAGTCGCTGGCCGAGGTGGACGCAAAGTCCGTCCGGAAGAAAATGAAAGATAAAGCCTTCGCCCGCAGCGTCAGCCGAGACGACATCGTGAACGGTGCTAGGGAGTTGGGGGTTGATTTGGATGAGCACATCGCCTTTTGCATTGAGGCGATGAAGGGAATTGCTGGGGACTTGGGTTTGTAAGGATCTCACTCGGGTATTGACCTCACAGCTGCCAAGTCATAGCCTTGAATTGCTTCGCAGGCGTGCCAGTTTGTCGGGCACCGAGTGTTCGCAAAAGCCTCAATTTCTCGGGGCTTTTGCTTTATTGGCGGAACTTAGTGAAATTCCCGGAGCGAACCAATTCTGATTATGAGCGGGGAAGGGCACGGGTTTTACTGTACCGATTCAACTGGACAGATGGCGCGGCTTTCAGCCGCTGAGGTGCGCCGCGAACCGTAGCGGATTGTATCCGGGCAGTCTTCCAGACGTGCCGTCAGTCTGTGGCCGCGCTTGGATGGCATGGCTGAAAGCCATGCCCTGATACGGGTCGGGAACGAAATCGCGGAAATCTCAGAGAGCCGCCTCCCCGGTATCGCCTTTTCCCATCGCTTGCACGCGTCTACATCTGCGTCCGAACACTTCAGCAGCACCTAACTTTCTGTTGTCTCGTCTGATCGCTTTCGTGCAGAAACAGCGCGTACGACTTACAGTTCGCACCAACTCCCTCACGCGCACAAAACCGCTCGTACGCTGATTCGTCGAAAATTTCCTTTAACGTTGCCAGAAACATGCGTAAGAAAGTCATCCCTGCTCCTCCGCCAGGCGCGAGATCACAAACGGCGCTTCTTTGACTCGCGCTTCTTTCTTGCCACTCAAAACACCGAGCCACTGCCGAGCTGACTCGATCAGTATCAGTGTCACCATCACAACCAGCACTCCTGTAACCACAGCGTCTAGCCGATTGTTGAAGATCAGTCGAGCGCTTCCTCCTGCCGATGCCAACAGCCTCGCCTGCGCCAGAAATCCAATTCGCGGATCAGAGTCAAGCACTTTATGCCAGGAGGCCGTAAATGTCACCGTCACCAACCACGTCAGCGGCGCCAGCGTTACCAGCGCATATTTCGCGCGATGCATCTTGACAATGATGGTCGTGGCCACGCACAGAGCGACTGCCGCCAACAATTGATTCGCGATCCCAAACAGAGGCCACAGCGAATTGATTCCGCCCAGCGGATCGCGCACACCCTGCCACAAGAAATATCCCCAGGCTGCGACGATGATCCCGCTGGTCGTCAAAATAGATGGATACCAACTAGTGCGCCCCAGCGGCTTCCATAGGTGGCCGAACCCGTCCTGAATCATGAAGCGGCCCACGCGGGTTCCAGCATCGAGCACGGTCAGGATGAACAGCGCCTCAAACATCAGCGCGAAGTGATACCACAACGCCATCAGCGCCTGCCCGCCCAGGCTGCCGGAAAAAATGTGCGCCATGCCGACGGCAAACGCCGGAGCTCCGCCGGTGCGATTGAACAATGTTTGTTCACCGACGCTCTTTGCCAAGGCTTGCATACCCGCGGCAGTCACCGGAAATCCCCAATTGCTGATCGTGTGAGCGGCTGCTTCGGGCAATTGTCCGGCAATTCCGGCGGGGCTATTGATGGCAAAATAAGTCCCCGGCTCGAGCACACACGCGGCAACCGTCGCCATCACCGCCACCAGGGACTCCGCCAGCATAGCGCCGTAGCCCACCATGCGGATTTCAGTTTCACGGCGGATCAGCTTCGGCGTAGTGCCGCTCGAAATCAGCGAATGAAATCCGCTAATGGCGCCGCAGGCAATGGTGATAAATGCGAACGGAAAAAGCTTGCCGGCAAAGATCGGCCCCGTACCGTCAATAAAGCGAGTCAGCGGAGGCATGTGCAGCGTGGGATGCATCGCAACAATTCCCAGAGCCAGCAATCCAATCGTGCCCAGCTTCACAAATGTGCTTAGATAATCGCGCGGCGCTAACAGCAGCCAAACTGGAAGGGCTGAAGCTGCGAAGCCGTAAACCATGATTGCGATCGCCAGCCCTGGAGCTGTCAATGTGAAATATTTGGCGACCGCCGGAGTTTGCGACGCCCACTGTCCGCCCCAGATCGCCGCCAGCACCAATGTAAAGCCGATCACCGACGTTTCCAGGACACGCCCCGGCCGCAGTCGCCGCAGATAGACGCCCATCAGCAGAGCAATTGGGATGGTCATCGCAATCGTGAATGAGCCCCATGGGCTCTGTTTCAGTGCATTCACCACGATCAGCGCGCAGACCGCCAGCAGAATAACCAAAATTGAGATGACCGAACCGTATGCCACCAACCCGCCGACGCGACCAATCTCCTCCCTCGCCATCTCAGTGAGGGATTTGCCGTCACGCCGGACCGAGAACAATAGGATCACGAAATCCTGCACGCAACCGCCGAAAACCGCGCCGACCAGGATCCATAACGTCCCCGGCAGGTAACCAAACTGCGCCGCCAGCACCGGCCCGACCAGCGGCCCTGGCCCTGCAATCGCGGCGAAATGATGTCCGAAGACGACCCATTTGTTAGTGGGAAGAAAGTCGCGGCCATTCTCTAGCCGCTCAGCCGGAGTTGCGCGTTGAGGGTCGAGCGCTAGAACCTTCGCTGCAATGAATTTGCTGTAGAAGCGATATCCCAGGGCATAAACGCAAAGCGCCGCCGTAACTAGCCACAGTGCGTTGATCTGCTCTCCGCGATGGAGCGCAAGCGTTGCCAAAGCGAGCGTGCCCAGCAGGGCAATAGCGGTCCAGAGCAGAAGTCGAAGTCCGGATTTCATGAGCGCGGAAATATTGTGGCTGGTTTGAGCATCGGACGCAACAAGGATTCAATTCGCAATGCCAAAGGCAGACCTAGTCCAAAACCTCACTGATCTTGCCTTCCGCAATAATTCCTGCCACCCTGGCAAAATCTTTGTACATCACACGGTCCTTATCCATCCCTGCACACACCGAGCGGATTGCGTCATGGGCTTTCTGCCCGCGCTTGCCGGTCTTGAGTGGCGCGACAAAATCCAGCGCTTGAGCCGCTGCCATGGCCTCGATCGCCAACACATTGCGCGTGTTGTTAACGATCTGGCGCAGCTTCAGGGCTCCTGTCATCCCCATCGAAACGTAGTCTTCTTTGTTGCCAGATGTCGTGATCGAATCCACCGAGGCGGGATGCGCCAGCACCTTGTTTTCGCTGACCAGTGCCGCAGCCGTTACCTGAGGCATCATGAAGCCGGAGTTCAGTCCTGCCCCCGGTGCAAGAAATGGCGGCAGCCCTTCATTCAGGGCTGGATTCACCAGGCGCTCGATCCTGCGCTCGGAAATTCCCGCCAGCGCGCTGAGAGCGATCCCAAGAAAGTCTAAGGCGAAGGCCACGGGCTCGCCGTGAAAGTTGCCGCCGGAGAGGACATCACCAGTTGCGTCTCCGGAGACGAAGACCAGCGGATTGTCGACTGCTGAGTTCGCTTCGGTCTCAAACACTTCGCGACAGTACGCCAGCGTGTGGCGCACAGCCCCATGGACCTGCGGAATACAACGTAGCGAATATGCGTCCTGCACTCGTCCGCACTCGCGGTGCGACTCGCGAATCTGACTGCCTTCGAGCATACGCCGCAAGTTCGACGCAGTCTTTACTTGTCCTGCATGTGGACGCACCCGGTGAATGCGCTCGTCGAATGCAACATCGGTTCCTCGAAGCGCATCCAGCGTCATAGCTCCGATCACGTCGGCGGAATCAACCAAAGTTTCCGCCGCAAGCAGCGACAGTGCTCCTACGGCCAGCATTGCCTGCGTGCCGTTGATCAGCGAGACCGCTTCTTTCGCTTCCAGCGCCAGAGGCTTGATTTCCGCCTGCCGCAGCGCGTCTGCTCCGGGAAGTGGTTTGCCACCCTCCTGCAGGCATTCGCCCTCACCAACTAACACGAGAGCCAGATGAGCCAGTGGCGCGAGATCGCCGCTTGCTCCCACGCTGCCTTGCGAAGGCACGAACGGCGTGACCTTGCGGTTCAGCATTTCGCACAGAGCGTCAATCACAACGGCGCGCACACCGGAGTGGCCCTTTGCCAGAGAATTGGCGCGCAGCAGCATCATCGCGCGTGTTTCAGGCCCGGAGAGTGGATCGCCGACTCCCACCGCGTGTGAGCGCACAAGGTTGACTTGTAGTTCGCGAATCTGGTCTCCAGCGATTCGAACGTCGCTCAACTTACCCACGCCAGTGGTGATCGCATAGGAAAGTTTGTTTCCGGCGACCAGCGCGTCCACCACAGCCCGCGCACGGTCCACAGCTTCACGCGCATCCGGTGCAAGCAGCACTGGACGACCATCCACCGCCACCTCGCGCACCTCCTCCAGCTTGAGATCATTACCGTTGATATGTAGAGCTTTCATGAAATTCTGCTTTTAGCTCTTGGCCTTTGATCTTCTTCGTGAACCTTCGTGTCCTTCGTGGTTATTGCCT
>Ga0070717_10003461_pt1 | contig 11301 bp, 7 predicted proteins | sample LARL113metaG_FD_71366 | JGI IMG/M metagenome (GOLD analysis project Ga0070717, IMG submission 71366) | Corn, switchgrass and miscanthus rhizosphere microbial communities from Kellogg Biological Station, Michigan, USA - LAR L11-3 metaG | ecosystem: Host-associated > Plants > Roots > Rhizosphere ...
CTTCTTTCCATCTCCCGCCTTGTAGTCCGGCGGCAACCCAACATTGAGAGAAAAGCGGACTCCCATGGACGGCGACTGGAACGTGAACGACTCGACGCCGCCCTTCGGGACCGGCCGCGGCTGAAGCTGCGCAGGCGCGCTCGGAGAGGCGACGGCGAGCAGGAAACCCGCGATGAGTGCTATTGTCTTCATGATTGCGCCAGGTTGGGGGGGCCAGCGAGTAGAGTCGCGTTGTCGTCCTCGACCTGCAAGGGGAGCGCTCTACTTATGGCGCTGGGTGCGCCAGCGCTTTGATGTGATTGTCTTGCGAGTGAACTTCAGCGTTAGGCGACGTGAGCGACTGTTGCAGCGTACAGAGCTGGGCGCTAGCTAGCCACCGGACATCGTCATGATGCGGCGTTCGAGTCTGTTCTGGCGTGCTGTTGCCGCGTTCCTCGCCTTACCCGCCGTCGTCGCTTTCGTCGTCCCGTGGCTGCTCCGTCCTGAGCATCCGCCGCGCGAGTGGTGGGGACTGGCGGTGCTCGGCGTCGGCACCTTTCTGCTGCTCTGGTGTGTTCGCGACTTCTATGTCGCGGGCCGCGGTACACTCGCGCCGTGGGCGCCGCCGCAAAGACTGGTCGTCGTTGGACTGTACCGCCTAACGCGCAATCCGATGTATGTGGCCGTTGAGCTCATTCTCTGTGGCTGGGCCATTACGTACGGTTCGCGCGCGCTGTGGGCATACGCGGTCTGTGTCGCTGTTGCCTTTCACCTGCGCGTTGTATTCTACGAGGAGCCATGGCTCACTCGGACGCACGGCGAGACTTGGCTGGCATATCGTGCCCGCGTCCCGCGATGGCTGGGCTGGCCGCGCCGCGGCCCATCGCGCTAGGATGCTCGATCTTCGGCAGCCACGCCGCGAGCATGCCGATGGCCGGCAGGAACGCACACACTTGGTACACCGTCTCGATGCTGGTGCGATCGGCGAGCCAGCCGAGCACCGCGGCACCGAGTCCCGCCATGCCGAAGGAGAATCCGAAAAAGAGTCCGGAGATCATCCCGACTTTTCCTGGGACCAAATCCTGGGCGAACACGACGATCGCCGGAAATGCCGACGCGAGGATTAGTCCGATCACGACCGTCAATGGGCCGGTCCAGAAGAGGTTCGCGGCCGGTAACAGCAGCGTGAAGGGAAGCGCGCCGAGGATCGAGAACCAGATCACGTAGCGCCGGCCGAATCGGTCGCCGATCGGACCGCCGATCACTGTGCCGACGGCCACGGCCGCGAGGAACACGAACAGGTGCATCTGCGCCCGCTCGATCGACAGATGAAAGCGATGGATGAGGTAAAAGGTATAATAACTCGTGAGGCTGGCGAGATATACGTATTTAGAGAACACTAAAATCAGCAGCACGACGATGCCGCGCGTCGCCTGCCGATCCCCGCGCGAGGCGACGGCGATCGCGGCGTGGCGCGCGTTGCGTAGCCGGGCGAGCCCATGCCGCTGGTACCAGACGCCCACGTTCCACAGCACGGCTCCCGACAGCAGGGCGAGCAGGGCGATGGCACCGAGACCGGACCGGCCCCAACGAACGACGACGATGGCGGCGAGGAGCGGCCCGAGCGCCGACCCGGCGTTGCCGCCGACTTGAAAGAGCGATTGCGCGAGACCGAACCGCCCACCGGCCGCCATACGCGCCACGCGCGACGACTCGGGATGGAAGACGGACGATCCGACGCCGAGCAGGCAGCCGCCGATGAGCAGCACCTCGTAGCTGCGGGCGATGGAGAGCACGGTCAATCCGACGAACGTGAAAAGTGTGCCGGCGGGGAGGGCGAGCGGCGTCGGCCGGCGATCGGCGTACAGGCCGATGAGTGGCTGCAGCAGCGATGCCGTGATCTGATAGGAGAAAGTGACCAGTCCGACTTGAACGAACGACAGCCCGAACTGCACCTTGAGATTCGGGTAGATCGCCGGGAGCAGCGACTGCATCATGTCATTGAGCAGATGACAGAAGCTGATCGCGATGAGGACGGCGAAGACGGTGTTGTCCCGCCGGACGGCATCCGGTGACTCGAGCGCGTCGGCGACGACCTGATGTTCGCCGGTGTGGGAGGCGGCTTCCATGCGCAAAATCTAGTCATCGCCGCCAGACGACTGTCCGGCTGGCACTGCCACTGACGAGCGGGACGAGCAGGGCCATATTCTTGCCATGCACAAGACTCTTCCGGCACTTCTCCTCACGCTCGCAGTCACCGCCGCGCGTGCACAGTCGACGCACCACGACTCGACGCGCGCCACCATTCCGTACTTCCCTCTCGGCGAATCTCCCATCAGCCTAACGGGCGACGCTCGGCCCGGCGAATTCATCTCCGCCGTCGGCCGGCGGGCGATCGCGATGGGCACCGAGGACGGTCGCCTCGAGCTCTGGTCGTGGCCGATCAAGTGGCTGCACGACCTGGAGCTGTCCTTTCAGGTACCAAAGTACGTCGAGCCGATCCCGGGTCACACTATAGCGCGGCGCGTCACCGAGCGGCCGGAAGGGGTGACGATCGACTACGCCTACGAAGCCTTCACCGTTAGGCAGCACATCTTCGTGCCACTCGACGAGCCGGCGGTGATCATGCTCCTCGAAGTCGACGCCGTGCGGCCGCTCGACGTGATCATTCGCTTCGCGCCCGACATTCATCTCGCCTGGCCCGGCGCCATCGGTGGCCAGTATCTCGTCTGGGACGACGCCTCGCGGGCCTTCCTCTTCTCCGAGAGCAAGCGAACGATCAACGCCTTCCTCGGCTCGCCCGCGGTGACCCAGGCGTCCGACGTGCCAGCGCACATGCTCGCCGCCGAGGAGCCACGGCTCGTGCTCGCCGTCGGGGGTGAAGAGGAGCGCTACATCGCGCCGCGACTGGGCGAGCCTCCCGGTCGCAACATCAACCTCCACGTCGCGTACGTCCCGATCGTGCTCGCCGGCGGTGCGATGCCCCGCGACTCGGCGCTCGCGCTGTACCGTCGCCTAACGGCTCCGGGCGCTGCCGAGCGTGAGTGGCGCCGGCGGGTCGCCCACGCAGACAGCATTCGCGTCACCCAGCTGTCGCTGCACAGCCCGGATACGCTGCTCGATCGTGCCGTGGAGTATGCGAAGATCAATCTCGACGAAGCCTACATCTGCAATCCCGACCTCGGCTGTGGCCTCGTTGCGGGCTATGGCGTGTCGGGCGCGGCATCGGACCGGCCGGGTTTTGGCTGGTTCTTCGGTGGCGACGCAGCGATCAACTCGCTGGCGATGACCGGTGTCGGACAATCCGCAGCCGTAAGGCAGGGAGCATTGCGCTTCTTTGCGAAGTTCCAGCGAGCTGACGGAAAGATCACGCACGAGATCTCCCAATCTGCCGCGCGATTGCCCTGGTTCACCGAATACCCGTACGCGTTCTATCACGGCGACACGACGCCCTTCTGGATACTCGCCTTCGGTGAGTACTGGAAGGAGACGGCGGACACGGCGCTCGTGCGTGAGCTGTGGCCGAATGTGCGAAAAGCGTACGACTGGTCGCGCGCGACCGACGTGGACGGCGACGGCTTGATGGACAACTCGGCCGCCGGTGCCGGCGCGTTGGAGGTCGGTGATCTCCAGATCGGCATCCGTTCCGACGTGTACATGAACGGCGTCTGGGTCGCGGCGCTCGATCGCTTCGCGCGCATGGCTGAATCGCTAGGTTATCGCGCTCTCGCCGACAGCGCGCGCGCCATTCGCGCCAAGGCGCGCAACACGCTCGAGGCGCGTCTCTGGTTGCCGGCGAAGCAGCAGTATGCGTTCGCGCTGCTCGAGCAGGGACAGGTGAACGAGAGCATGACGGCGTGGCCAGCCACGGCGATGTCGTTCGACGTCTTCGATCCACTTCACGGCGCCGAGATGGCCTCTCGTCTCGCGGCGAGCGAGATCATGACGGATTGGGGCGCCCGCCCGCTCGCGTCGTCGAGCCCTCTCTTCGATCCGCTGCACTACAACAATGGCGCGGTCTGGCCCTTCGTCACCGGCTGGGTCTCGCTCGGCGAATATCGTTACCACAACGCTCAAGCGGCCATGTTCGCGCTCGACGCAATCGCGCGTACGACGTTCGACGAGTCGCGCGGGAGAAATCCCGAAGTGATCTCCGGTCGTCTCTACAAGCCCCTCGACACGGCCGTGCCGCAACAGTTCTTCGCCACGTCGATGGTCCTCACGCCGCTCATTCGCGGCTTGCTCGGCGCCGACGTCGACGCACCGGCGCATCGCCTGACTCTGGAGCCGCATCTCCCGCCGGACTGGGACTCGGCGCGCGTGGACAACCTGCCATTCGCGTCCGCCGTCGTGGACGTGTCCCTTCGGCGGACGGCGTCGGCGATCACGGCGCGGTTCGTTCGCCGCGGCGTACTCTCGTCACCAATCGACATTGCATTCTCTCCCGCCCTCCCGCTCGGCGCCACGACCTCTCTGAGCAGCACCACGATGCCCGGCGACGTCCACGCCACGATCCGTGGTGTGCTTCGAGACACGCTCACCTTGAGCGTACCGTTCAGCGGCGGCTGGCAGGTCATCCCACCACGCGCGTCGCCCGCGATCGGCGATCGATCGATGGCGATGCGTGTGTTGAGCGAGCGCCTCGTCGACGGCCGTTACCACGCGCTGCTCGAGGGCCGCGCCGGCGAACAGTATCGATTGCGCATCGGCGAGGGGACCCGCTGGCGGGACACAACCGTCTCGTTTCCGCAGTCCGGAGCCAACGCCGACGGGTACACGACGACGATGCTCGTCTTGTCGACGAGCTCTCGTCGTCGTTCAAATGCGGACGGCCGCTGAGACCAATGGCTGGGGAAGATTCAATTGTTGTAACAGCACGATGCAACATGCATCGCCGCGAAGCAGCAACGGGACGGAGTGCCTAACGTCGCCGCGAGCGAAAGATCTTATCGCATCCGGAGTTGGACAAGCACCGTTGCTGTTGCCCCGCGTGACCCGGGTTTTGCGAAGAGGGCTTCCTGACGTACGAAATGGCGGCCACACTCACTCACCGGGAGCGTCAAGAACATGTTGCGAGCTCACTTCACGAAGATGCTGGTCGCGACCAGCATCGCGCTGGCCAGCGTCGGGTGCGCCGGTAGCGACAGGATCACTAACTCCACTCAGCGCGATCTCCGCCCGCTGGCGGCGAGCGGTCCGTCGACGACCCCTACGTCGTTCGTGTCCTTTGCAACAAAGACGTCCCCGGACGGATACATCACGGTGACGCTGTCGTCAGCGCTCGGCCAGGACACGGCCGGCGTGAACGACACGTTCATGTGGTCGGCGCACAATAACTCACCCACGCTGTCGATCTCGGGTGTAACGCTGGGAAGCAGTTGGGGAGATTACTGCGGCGGCAGCTGCACGCCATCCACGCCGACGCTTATTTCGCTCGGCGCCGGGTGCGCGGGTCAGGGCGCGAGCGAGATTCCTCCGAGCGCGAAGTTCGGCGCGTGGTGCACGCCGCTCACGGGCGTCACGCTGTCGCCGGGCGAGACCGTGAGCGGCACAGTGACGCTCCGCCCGGGCAGTGGTGGTCCCGCCAGCTATATCGTGTATTCGCTGTACAAAGATCCCGTGACCGGGCAGCAGAAGGGCCTCGCGGGCGAGGCGGCGATCCACGACAGTAACCCCATTGCTCCCGCGGCTGTCGACGAACAGCTCACCGGCTCGGCCAGCACGGGCGCGCCCGCAGTCGGTGCGAACTTCGATTATAACTTTCAAATCAAGAACGCTGGCCCCTGGGGCACGTTCGGCGGTGTCACCTTCACTGACGTGCTGCCGGCGGGCCTGACGTATGTCGGCTACACCGCGGCGGCAGGAATCACATGCAGCGCCGTCGGCCAGACCGTTACCTGTCAGATTCCCGATCACATCAACCAGAACGGACAATCCTCGACGCTTTCGCTCACGGTCACGGCGCCGAGCACTGTCCAGCAGATCGTGAACACCGCGAGTGTTGCGTTCACGTCTCCGCAGACAGATTTGAACACGGCAAATAACACGACAACAATCACGGTGGTATCGAAGTAGCGGGCGACGGGCGACGGGCGAACAGCAGATCCTTCGCTACGCTCAGGATGACAACTAGGAACCCGCCAGGCCCAACGCCCAACGCCCAACGCTCAACGCTTATGGCAGAACGACCAGCTCCGTGATCGCCGTGACCGCCGGCAGATCATGCTCCAGCACGATGCGGACGCGGGACGTCGTCACCGGATCGATCGTAACCACATTGCGGGCGGAGGCGAGCGGCCGAGCGGGGAGCCGCGACCGAACAGTCGCGTCGCGATAAGCGGAGCCGTCCCAGTATTGCACCGCGTAGCTCCGCGGCGCGCGGACCTTTTCGCCATCGCCCCAGAGATAGAGCTCGATCCTGCTGACGCGCTTCGGCGCGTCGAACGCGACTTCGACCCAGTCGCTCGCGTTAGGTGTGCCGAGCGCGGACCAGCGGTTGCGGGAGTAGTGGGAGAACGCGATCTGGAGATCGTGAAGCTGCTCGACGCGATCGTCAGGCGCCGAATAGGAAGCACTGAGGCTCGCGTCGAAGGCGAGGTCTCGCGGCGGCGTGCGAACTTCCTCTAACGAGGGCGTGCCCCACGTCTCCAGCTCCGTCAGCCCGACCGCGGCGCGTGGCTGCGGCGTGAGAATGACGCGCACCCTGGGCGTCGCGATCGGTGTGAAGTTGATCGTATTCGCACGATGACCTTCCGGTTGGGCCGGCCGGCGCTTCTGCGACGGCGGCGACACCCAATGAGCGTTTGCGAATATCTCGATCTGGTAGTTCGCCGGCGTCCGCACCACACCCTGTGGACCGTCGTCGAGTGGGTAGAGGACGACGCGCTCGAGCGGCCGCAACGCGCCGAAGTCGATCGTGACGGTATCGCGCTCATTGGGAGAGCCGACAGTCGTCCAGCGATTTGCCGGCGATTGGTGATACCAGCGGCTTCCGTCGACGAGATAATTTGGCGGATTCTGCGGCGCGGCAAAGGACGTCTCGATCCATGGATACGCCGCGCCGCCGTTGTTCACAGCGAGGTTCACGAGGCGCGCGCCCCTGTCCATCGCCAGTGCGCCACTTGGCAGAAACGCCGCGAGCCGGCCGAGCCGCGGCGCCCGCGCGATCACCTCTCCTTCGGCGAGGAGCGTCAAGCCGCGACCACGGTGGTACCGGGTGCCGTCCCGGTCCCACAGGAGCGTTAGGCGATGGCCATGATAGTGCACGTCATCGAGCGCGAAGTACGCCCAGCTGCCTGGCGCCAGCGGATTGACGACGACACTGTCGTCGGCGCGGGGGCGGAGCCCGGCGACCCCGGTGATGACGAGATTCACATACGCTGAATGGAAGTAGTGCTCGCTGTGGTAGGGTGTGTCGTGTCCCGCCCACGAGCCATTGTCCGGATTGGCGGCCTCGGCGATGTAGGGGTGATCATCCTTATGCTGAGTCCTGGTGTACACATTGAAGAGCTTCATCCAGTCGGCGCTGCTGACTACCGATTGGTGATAATTATTGAGAAGATTCGCCATCGCGTCGAGCGTCTGTGTCGTCGCGTAGGGCCAGGAATTGCCGCTCCACCAGCAGCAGCGCGGAGAGATATAGAACTGCGGATCGTGGCGCTCGACGGTGGTCGGGCCGTAGCGCGCGAAGAAATACGCCGTGTCCATGAGAAAGCGCCACGCGCGCTCGTAGCCCTTCTCGTCCGGCGGCAGCTCGAACTGCCAGGGCACGTAACCGATCAGCTCGCGTCCATGTGCGTCCCCGGCGAACTTCCCGCTGTCGTACGTGCGCGAACGGGCGTGAACACCGTCCTTCTCGTCATGCGCGAACTGATGGAGGAAGAATTCGCGGCGCTCGTCCCAGAGCTCGTCGAGCACGCGTGCGCGCAGGGAGTCGGCGCGATCGTCATATTCGCGTGCCGTTGCCGTATCCCCGAAGAGCGCGGACGCCCGCGCGATGGCGCGCGCGTCGCCGTAGAGATAGCTGTTGAGTGTCGGACGAAATCCTTCGGCGCCTTCGTCGAAATCGTCGGTCTGACGCGAGTTGATGTTCCGCTCCATGCCGTCGTGCAGACCATCCCAGCGGAACATGCGATGCGCGGCATCCCAATGCTCACGCATCCAGCCGTCGTACTGCTGTTTCATGTATGGCAGCACCCGTCGCAGCAGCGCCGAGTCGCGACTCACCTCGTACAGTTCCCACATCGCGGTCGCGTACCAGTTGCTGTAGCTCCTCGGCTGTGCCCCCGGTACCTCGAACCAGTAGCGCGCGAAATCCGCGGCGATATCGGGGTCGTTGAGCCAGCGTACTTCGGCGAACTGATGGCCGAGGGGGCAGCTGATCGCGCCATACGCGCCCGACCAGAAGGGGCGATCGATGAACTCGGTGAAGGTGTAGCCCGCGCGCACCGACCCGTACGTGAGATGCTTCGTGACGAGCTCCCACCGGTAGTAGTAGGTGGCGTCGATCGCGGAGTCCGGTGACTCGAAGACGGGAATTCGCGTGGCGAACCAATCCCAGTCGCGATTGTCCCACCAGTGTTGTCGGGCGAAGATCGCGCGCTTATCGAGGAGCTGCGCGTTCGCCGGCGCGGCGGCCGCCAGCAACAAACCCGTTAGGCATACGGTACGGCGAAATCGAGAAGGAATGCCGCTCGACATCTGGGGAAGCGGTTGATTGTCGGGGCCGTTGGCGGCAAGATAATGTTGCCGTTGCCTTTCATTTGGATAGAGGATCAGCCATGCCGCACGACGCAGACATCAAGGTTCTCTTCATCGCCGGCTTCGGTCCCATCGTCCGCGACGCTGAAGAAAGCCGTAAGCTCTACCGCGATGTTCTTGGCATTCCCTTCAAGCAGGAGGCCGACGGCTACCTTCACACCGAGGCTCTCGAGGGTGCAAGGAGTTTTGCCCTGTGGCCGCTCTCTCAGGCGGCGCGATCTTGCTTCGGCACCGACTCCTGGCCGGCACACCTTGCCGCCCCACAGGCGTGGCTCGAGTTCGATGTGGAGAATGTCGAGAAGGCGACTGTGGCTCTCGAATCGCGCGGCTATCGCACGCTCCTGAAGAACAGGAAAGAGCCATGGGGCCAGATCGTCAGCCGTTTCATCTCGCCTGAAGGGCTGCTCGTCGGCGTCACGTTCACACCATCGATGCGAGAAAGGAAATAGGCGAGGAGCTGTTCAGTTGGGATAACTGCTAACGGTTGAAGTTCGGTGTTGCGCCATGCTTCAAGATGCTTCCCGAGACATTCACAAAGTCAAATCAACAGCGCAGCGGCGAGCTTCCCCTCGCACGGAGCACGTAAGTGGTATCAGCGTCCGCCCGCAGGGCGGCTGTGGCTTCAGTGGCCCCAAATTTCGTCCCGACTGAAAAGCGCAGTGGGTGATCAGAGCTCCCCGGAATTTCCTGAAGAACCCAGGATTGCCGCGCAATGCCGAACCGCTACTGACCGCGCAGCCGGTTGGCCTCGACCATCCGCTCCACGAGTCGCACCAGGTCCTCGCCGACCCGCTTCATACCCGTGCATTGCACGCACCCCTGCGCGCCCTCGAGAAGTAAATAGAAGAGATTGGCGGCGAGATCGGGATCCTGGAAGCCAGCGCCCTTGCAGAGTCCCTGAATGTGTTTGAGCTCGCGCTGCTTGTGCGCCTGAATCACCCGCCGCGCCGGATGATCTTTTTCCGGTAGCTCGGAGAGCGCGTTGGCCAGCATCGAGCCGCGCCGCTCCATCTCCGCGAGCTTTGCCGCGACGCGCTCGCTCCATTCGATGAGCTGTTGCTGCGGGTCGTCCGGATATCGCGCCTCCAGCTCGTCCCACAACGCTTCCTTTTTCGCGACGATGCCACGCGCCCACTCGGCGATCAGCTCATCCTTCGACGTGAAGTGGCGATACAACGTCATCTTGTTCGTGCCCGCCGCCGCGGCGATCGTCTCGACACCGACGGCACGAATCCCCTGTTTCTGAAACAGGTCCGCGGCCGCGGCGATGATTCGCTCTCGCGGCGGAAGCACGGGCTCAGCTTGCCGCTTCGCAGTCATAACAGTTCATAGCCTCAGTCAAACATCGCGCCGCGTCGCGCGAATGTCGATTCCCGGCGTTCTCGAACGACTAGAAGAGAACGCATCCCCGACCGAACGCAACCCCCGACTTGACGACGGTGGTACCGGTCGGTAACATAGTGGGTGTGACCGGTCAGTAACATCTACCCCGCGTCCACACCGAAGTGCCGGATTCGCTGTACAGACCATTTCGAGGGGAAAGGTACCGCATGAGAACCGTTGAATCCCGCAGCTTTCCGCATCTGATCGAGCTTGGCGTCCTTCTCCTCGCTGGATGGCTCTTGAACGGGTGCGAACAGGCGCAATCGGCGCCGCCACCGCCGCAGGTGACCGTCGCTCCGGCCATCAGCCGCATCGTGGCTGACGAGAACGAGTTCACGGGGCATTTCGAGGCCGTGAATACCGTCGAGGTCCGGCCTCGCGTGAGCGGCTTCGTCCAACGCGTCGCCTTCACCGAGGGCGCTATCGTCCAGCGAGGCGACGTGCTGTATATGATCGACGCCCGTCCCTACGAGGCCGAGACGTCACGCGCCGAAGCGGCGCTCGAGCAGGCCCGCACGCGCAAGCAGCTCGCCGACATGGAGCTCGAGCGCGCGCAGCGGCTCGTGGCCACGCAGGCGATCTCGCGCGAAGAGCTGGACGCGCGCACGAGCGAGCGCGCGGAGAGCGACGCCGCGATTCGCGCCGCCGAGGCCGCGGTGCGTCTGGCGAAGCTGAATCTCGATTGGACCGAGGTCCGCGCGCCGATCACGGGGCGCGTCAGCCGCACCGAGGTGACGACGGGCAATCTCGTACAGGCCGGCGCCCCGGCGTCGACGCTGCTCACGACGATCGTGTCGCTCGACCCGATCTATGTGTACTTCGACAGCGACGAACAGGCGTATCTCAAGTACATGCAGGCCGGCGCGTCGGCCGGTCGCGGGGCCATCGGCGGCCCCGTCTTCGTCGGCCTAACGAGTGAGACGGGCTTCCCGCACGAGGGCAAGCTGGACTTCATCGACAACCGCGTCGATCAGGCCGCGGGGACGATCCGCGTTCGCGCCCGAGTACCGAATCCGCGGCTGCTGTTCACGCCCGGCCTCTTTGCGCGCGTTCGGCTCGTGGACGGCGACCGGCATGCCGCGACGCTGATTCAGGACCGCGCCATTGGCACCGATCAGGACCGCAAGTTCGTGCTCGTGCTCAACAAGGACAACACGTTGGCCTATCGGCCCATCAAGC
>Ga0070717_10003464_pt1 | contig 11296 bp, 9 predicted proteins | sample LARL113metaG_FD_71366 | JGI IMG/M metagenome (GOLD analysis project Ga0070717, IMG submission 71366) | Corn, switchgrass and miscanthus rhizosphere microbial communities from Kellogg Biological Station, Michigan, USA - LAR L11-3 metaG | ecosystem: Host-associated > Plants > Roots > Rhizosphere ...
GTGTTGAAATCGTATTTTCTCAACACGTACACCGCAAAAAAGCTTGGATTACAAACCACCGGCAATGCCTCGCGCGGGCTTGCGGGTACACCGGGCATTGGGCCAGGAAACTATTTCCTTCAGCCTGGCTCGAAAACCCCGCAGGAGTTGATCGCAGGAATCAAAGAAGGCCTCTATGTAACCGAGTTCCTCGGCCAAGGCGTGAATCTCGTCACAGGAGACTACTCTCGCGGCGCGTCGGGCCTCTGGATCTCAAACGGCGAGCTGACGTATCCCGTGGAGGAAATCACGGTCGCGGGAAATTTGAAAGACGTCTTCTTCAACATCTCGGAAATCGCAAGCGACCTGGAATTCCGCGGTTCAGTAGCGGCCCCCACGATCCGAATCGATGGCTTGACTGTGGGCGGCGAATAACGTCTTTTGCCCGAAGGCCATCGAGTGAGGACATCCGCCTCGTAAGTCCCAAGGTTTTGACTGTGTAGGGACGGACGCCTTCGTCCGTCCCGCTCGCGCAGCGAGCGTGTCCGGCCACGCCACACTTCAATCAGCTAGCCCCAGCCTCGAATACCGTACAATCCATTGCGCACAGACGATCACCACCGAGGTGCGCATGAAATTCGCCAAGATAGTTTTCTGGATTGCCGCCGTTTGGGGCATTCTTGTTCTCACGCCGCTCAACTTCCTCTACGACACGATCGGCCGCCAGGATCCGCCTCCCATTACACATCCCGGGTTTTATTACGGATTCGTCGGTTGTGCACTCGCCTGGCAGCTTGCGTTCGTGGTCATCGCGAGAGACCCGATACGCTTCCGCACAATGATGATCCCCTCGGTGTTCGAGAAGTTCAGTTTCGCCGCGTCCCAAACCGTTCTGTTTATGCAGCATCGGCTCCACCCGACTGATTGGTTCTTGGGCGGCGTCGACGGATTACTGGGCGTGCTGTTCCTGGTTGCGTTTGTGCGAACTACAGCCAAGGCGGGCGCGGTGCAGGCTGGTCTTACGGGGAGCCACTCATGAACCGCCGCTCATTTCTCAAATCCGCCAATCTCGCTGGACTTGCGATCGCCCTTCCTTCCTCGGCGCTCGCAGAAGAACAGAAAAAGACAATAGCTGCGCATGTGCCGTCGAGCCCGAACACGATTCTTCTGAAGGACTACCGCCCCCAATCGATCTACAAAGTTCCGGTCACGCGGATCGAAAAGGCAAAATTCCCAATCATCGACATGCACTCGCATCCCTATCCCAAGACAGAGGCCGAGATCACTACGTGGCTCAAGAACATGGATGAGGTCAACGTCGAGAAAACGATGATCCTAACCATGACCACGGGCAAAGAGTTCGACGGAATCTATGAGAAATATTCGAAGTATCCGGACCGCTTCGAAGTCTGGTGCGGGCTGGATTTCAGCGGCCGTGAGAAACCGGGATTCCCCGAGAGCGCCGCACGAGAACTTGAGCGCTGCCATGACAAGGGGGCGAAGGGAATCGGAGAAATTCACGATAAGGGGCAGGGCTTACGCTCGGGCAAATCCACAGCACCGGGAATTCATCCGGATGACGCCCGAGTGGATGCGATCTGGGAGAAAGCCGCCGAACTCCGCATGCCGGTCAGCCTGCACGTGGCCGACCCCATCTGGATGTACCAATCAATGGACAATCATAATGACGGGCTGATGAATGCGTACGCATGGCGGCTGGACAATCAGCCGAATATCGTCAAGCTGCCCGGGATGGTCGAGATCCTCGAACGCACGGCATCACGGCATCACAAGACGACGTTTATCGCCTGCCACTTCGCAAATCTGGATTACGATCTCACGCATCTCGGCGAGGCCTTCGATCGCAATCCCAATCTCTACGCCGATATTTCTGCACGTTACGCGGAGACTGCTCCAATCCCTCGTTTCGCCTCACAGTTCTATGCGAAGTATTCCGACCGGCTGGTTTACGGGACCGACATGGGATTCGACAAAGACATGTATCACGTTACCTTCCGAATTCTCGAATCGCAGGATGAGCATTTCTACGAGATCGAGCAGTTCGGGTATCACTGGCCGCTTTACGGGTTGGGACTGAGCGACGAGATTCTGCAGCGCGTGTATCACGACAACGCAGCGAAGCTGCTGGCAGCGCGATCGAGTTGATGGGCTTTGTTGGTTATGTGGGGACAGCCGCCTCGGCTGTCCCGCTCGCGCAAGCGAGCGCGCAGGTGCTTGAACCAATCGATCCAGTCGAAAGCCACGGGCACACCTGCTTCGCAATTGGGACGGACGAAGGCGTCCGTCCCTACACAACCTTACTGGCGCGGCGCTGCTGCTGCACTTGTCGCGGGTCCTGACGACGGATCGACTTGGTTCCCGATCGCATCTCCGGATAGGACTAGTTCCACCCGGCGATTCTGCTGACGGCCTTCGGCCGTGTCATTGCTCGCAATGGGGGCCGTCTTGCCGTACCCGTGCGCTTCGACTGAGCTCGATGCAATTCCCTGCTGAATAAAATAATCGCGAACCGCCTGAGCACGCAGTTCCGACAGACTCTGGTTATATTCGTCGCCGCCAACGCTATCGGTGTGTCCCTCTACTGAGACGTGCAGGCTGGGATACGCCAGAATGATGCCGGACACTTTCGCGAGCCGCTCGCGGGCTCCTGGAGCAAGTTCATAGCTCCCACTGCGGAACAGGACATCAGACATATTGGCGACGAGTCCGCGGGCGGAATCACGCGTGGCGAGAATCGAGTTCAGTTGCTGTAGCAGGCGCTCGCGAAGTTCCTGCTTCTCGCGCTCAGCCTGTTCGCGGAGGCTCTCGGCCTTTTCGGCATTGGCGCGGGCTTGCGCGGCATCGGCAGCCAACGCTTGCTGTTCGGCAACAGCCTCGGCCTTCGCCTTCTCGGCTTCTTCTTTCTGGCGAGCGGCCTCTTGGGCGGCGGCCAGTGCTTCCTGTTTCATACGCTCGGCTTCCGCTTTGGCCTGTTCCGCCTGTACGCGGGCTTGCTCGGCAGCCTGGCGCGCAACTTCGGCATCGGCACGGCGCTTGGCTTCGGCTTCCGCGTCCGCACGGGCTTTCGCTTCACGGGCAGCAGCGGCAGCCTGTGCGTCCTCTTCGGCCTTTTGCTTCACCGCCATCACACGCGCTTCTTCAGCCGTCTGTGTGGCTTCTTTGGCGGCGGCTCCCACAACTTCCTTCTTCTGCTTCTGCCGATAGAGACTCTCGGCGTTCAAGAGTTGTTGGCCGGCCTTGGAAAGAATCGAAGGCGAATACTTATCAGCCATCGCTATATGGGCGATACGAACGGCGTTGCGCGCTTCAAACAGCTCGAGCGGAGTCTTGGAATCGATTCCGAAAATCGCGTCCTGAATGTGGGCATTGGTCGCGGAATACGTACCGCGCGTGACCAGTTCGTACTTGGTGTCGATATTCTCCGTAGCGGCGCCGCTGATCGAGGAACTCTCGGCGACCACCATGTTGCCCGGCTGCGTCACCGCGAAGTAGGGCTCAGCCGTGACGATCAGGCCAAATGTCTGGAGATCCGTGAAGGCCTTGAGCTGGGCGTTGCCGTGATGATCGAGAGTGAGCTCGCCAAGGTTGTCGGGACGTCCCTGGGGTGAAATCGCCCAGAGAACATACGTGAGGTACTCCAGCCCGAACTTGGTTGCGTCCTCGAGACCCTCGAACTTGGCCTCGATCTGGAAGTTGGTCTTCTTGCCTTCAACTTTGGCTTCGCCGCCGGCACCCTGCATGAGATCAGTGCCATGGAAATCGACGCGCGTCGATCCGCCCTGCAGGCGATAGTGCATCGCCTTGATGGTGCGCGAGACCGTGGGCGCAGGCGCCGGTGTCAACGCACCGCTGGAAGCGGTTTGGCCCGCTGACGGCGAGCTCGTTTGTGTTTGCGCGGACATCAATGCCGCGGCAGCAAGAAAGCCAAGTAACAGAAAACGGTTTTTCACTGAGCTTCTCGATCTGGGGGAGATTGAGAGATTTCTAATCCTCTATATGGTGCGGGATGCGAAGCTGAATGCAAAGGACAGGAAGGGAAGGGACTTTGGTAACCATCAATGTAGCCACGGAAATGTAGCCCCGGACGCCTCGTCCGGGGTTGCGCGCGCCAGCGCGCAATGACCAATACATGCAGCGAAGATTCACCACAGCACCGGCCGAAGCACCGGGGCTTTCACGCCGGGGACAGACGAATGCGTCCGTCCCTACACATCAATTACGGGATGTATGCGATGGTACCCTTCGGGCCGACCACCAGCGCGCCGCCTTCCGGGAACGGGCTCACGGCATTGAAAGCGAATCCCTCTTTCTTCTTCCCGTTGATACGGCTTGGATTATTCGGGGGACGCAAGTCGAAAATGAAATCTTCTCCCACGATGAAAAGGCGCTCGGGTGGAATCGGAGTGCGAAGTTTTTTGCCACGAGCATTGGACCTCTGCTCTTCTTCCTCCAGGCGAATGGCGGCGGCGTTCACCTGCTGGTCGTAAGCCACAGCCGAGAAGAACGCTTGCGGCTTGAGACTCGAAAGCGACCACGTCTTGCCACCATCGTGCGTGAAGGCCAGGTTGGGTCCATCATCGTCGGGGTGCTTGTAGTCACCTCCCGCGATCACACCATGTCTCGCGTCGCGGAATGCGATGGCGAAAATGCCCGCGGATTCAGGACCGTGAAGGATGGGTGTATTGAAGACTTCCCAGGTTTTTCCGTGGTCGGAGGAGTGGAATACTCGCGCGGTTTTTCCGCCGCTAGCGAACCAGATGTTGGGATCGGAAGCGCCAGAAGGGGAACCTGAGCCGAATCCCGCAGCTTTCAGAATCGCAATACACGAATTACTGGCTGCAAAGGATCCTTCACCCTCGTTGGCTTCCGGGAGTTGCGATGGCGGAATCGGCTGCCACGATTCGCCATCTTCAGTTTCAAGCAGTTCGAAGTGCAGCTTCCCCTTATCGTCGGGAATGGGATCGCCCACTACGATCCCATGTTTCGGGTCCCAAAAGGCCATGGAGTCGAAAAATCCCTTGGGGTTTGAGTTGGTGAATTGCAATTTCCAATGCTGGCCGCCGTCGGAGGTGTGATAGATGCGTGATTGATCCCCGGAGCCGGACGACATCAGGAACGCCTCATCGGCCGAAAAGCCCACAACGGCGCGGAAGTCCAGGTTCGTGGCGTCGGAGACTTGCCCTGGAGTCCAGGTTTGACCGCCGTCCGAGGTTCGGAGATACGTGCCGTGCGTTCCGCTTGCCCATGCCACCTGCCGCGATACGACGCTGACGCCACGGAGGTTTTCAGTCGTGTGTGAGGTTTGAACTCGCGGGCCTGATTGCGCAACGGTGACCGCCGAAAACAATAGCAATATAAGAAAACGCATGGAGGCGATTGTCTCAGAAATCGGGTTTCAATACCGAATGCCCCGAATCCACGGTTAGCGCGCCGATTCTGGCTGGATTGCGTTCAAAAATTCTTACGTGGACAGCAGAATCCAGATCGAGTTACAACCAATTTTCGCCGGCGCACTTCATACTGCAAAGCCGGAGTTTCTTAGCACATAATTCCACACACTTTGCACCACAGGGAGCCTGACAGACGGCGCCTTTTGCGCGGCTACGCGCGAAATTCACGAATCGAGGGACTCTTATGTTTCACACGGGTTACGGGCGGGCTATTTTGGCCGGACTCCTCGTCTCCGCGAGTCTTGCGAGCCCTGCGCAGACGTTGAAGGTGCGCGCGCCTGAAGCGGCCAAGGACGAACCGGCGGCAGCGCCCCCCGCTCCGCTACCCGTCAACATGGAAATGAGTGTTCCCGCTGGAACTCCAATCAAAGTCGCGTTGGATTCGGAAGTCCGCATACGCAATGCCGGACAAACCATTCACGCGAAGACCGTCGAGCCGGTTTACGCCTTCGACAAGTTGCTGATCCCCGCAGGCACAGCCGTGACCGGCAAAATCTCCGTCATCGATCCCGTCGGCAAGACGCGGCGAACATTAGACGCCATGGATGGCGATTTCTCGCCTGTTCGTAGCGTGCACGTCCAATTTGATGAGCTCATACTCAACGATGGGCGGCGGATTCCAATCCACACGATTGCATCTCCAGCACCAAATGGCTTTTTGCGTTTCGTGCCTGCAAACGCCAACGCGGAGAAGAAGAACAAGGTCGAAGACACCGCCTCCAAAAAAATCAGCCAGGAACGTCAGCAGATCCACCAGCAATGGAACGACCTGAAGCGCCAACTTCATGAGCCCGGAAAAGTGCACAAACTGGAGCGGCTGGCTATCGCACAGCTTCCGGTGCATCCTCAATATCTCGATGCCGGAACAAGCTTTAATGCGGATCTTCAGCAACCGCTTGATTTCGGTAGCGAAGCCCTGAAGCCGGAAGACCTGAGTGCCATCGGTACCCCTCCTCCCACCGGTAGCATTGTGCACGCGCGCCTCATTACGCCTCTCAGTTCGGCGACGGCGAAGAAAGGCGAGACCGTAGAGGCGATGATCACGGAGCCGTTGCTCGCAGCGAAGCATCTGATCCTGCCGGAAGGCAGCCTGATTCACGGATCGGTAATGCAGGCCCAACCAGCGCGGCGGCTGGCACGAAACGGGCAGCTACGGATCCTGTTTCATGAGGTAGCGCCACCGAATGGTGTGGAGCAGAAAGTTGTCACGAGCCTCGAGGGCGTGGCGGTTGCAAATGGCGAGCACTTAAAGCTGGATCAGGAGGGTGGCGCACAAGTGACGACGCCGCGAACCCGCTATCTGACCACCGGGATCCAGGTGGCTCTGGCTGCGACTTCTGCAATGCCGGATGGAGATCGAGGCCTACATCATGGAACCGATGGCGGAGGGGATATCGGTGGAAGCGCGGCTAATGGCGCATCCGGTTTTCGCTTCGTAGGAATGGCAGTCGGCATGTTGGCACGGTCTCGAGTGGTGGCAACCGGATTTGGTGCCTATGGTGCCGCGAACTCCATCTACTATCACTTTCTTGCGCGCGGGCACGATGTGGTTTACCCCAAAGACATGGGCATGGTTATCGGCCTGGGGACTCGGGAAGAAAGTCACGCGACTTCGAAGCAGCTCGCGCCGGGCGCAGCGGGGCAGTCGATCGTCTCAGCTTCCAATTGAAGGATTGGTCAACAACCACTCTGATTCCGTGGAGCCTCGGAGGTCCTTGGCAAAGGACGTAGGATGGCATCAGCGGGCACGCGTTCCGCTCCCGCCCGCTCAAATGGCTTCATTTCGCGTTGAAATCGACGAATGACGCGGTCTTTCCTATGTAGACACGAAGACTGCAGCGGTTGCCGACATGAGCAAAGGCAACCTCCAACTGGTCGGAAGCGGATTCGACCTGCGCGGTTTCCATCTGACTGCGCGCCACATCCTGTTTTTCATCGTAGGCCGCGCCGGACGTGACGTTTTTGTTGACAACGATCGACCAGTTGCCGCGCGCGGGGATTGGATAGACCGTGTAAGCGCCGACTGGAATTGTAGAGCTGCCGAGGCTCAGCTGCGCTTCCGTGAACAGAGTCATGGGCGTGCCGCCTGGTGCCCAAGGCTTCCCGTTGGCAACCCTCTCTTGCTTGCTGGAAACGGGGGTGTAGCGTATGTAAACCTGGCGTCCATCTTCAAGGTTGCAGCTCGTGGTTGATTGATTGCCGCCCGACTGGGCGACTGCGAATGGGGCTAACAAAATCGATAGGAGTACCGCCCTCCAGACGAGCGTGGCCGACATGTCAAAGCCTCCCAGCGCAGAAGTGTATAGCCGGAACGGCTTTTTGTGGAAGGAATTTAGGTTGTGTAGCCCCGGACGCATTCGTCCGGGGCGCTGGCAACAACTAAGAAAGCGGCACAAAAATTTACATTTCAAACCTTGGGGATATGCCTTCGGTGACGTTTATTTGGCCCCATGCCGTTGCTACCGTCACTGCAGGCACCAGTGCGTCAGGTGCCAGCGAGGATGGAGTCAATGGCGAAGGCAAAACTCAGAATTCTTTATGGCGAAGGCGATGGGGACGTACTAGAAAAACAAGCCGCGGCATTTGAGAAGGCTGGTCACACGGTGCAGAAGGCCGAGGGGAGAAAGAAGGTCGAAGAGGCACTGACGAAAGGAACTTTTGACCTTGTGATCCTTGGTTCGGAATTGAGCCGCAACGATCGTCATCATCTGCCATACATGGTGAAGAAGGCGAATGCGGAGACCAGCGTGCTCGTCATGCATGCCGATGGAAGCCGCCATCCGTACGTGGATGCTTGTGTCGACACCGGATCGAGCATGGAAGCGGTGTTGAGCCGCATCGAGAGCATGAAGATCGCAGGAATGATGCCGCAGGCGGCTGCGGCAGGAGCAGGAAGATAGTACGCACTACCAGTCAGGACAGAATGGGCGGCCTGAGGGCCGCCTTTTTCGCGGTGCCAAACATGCTCGTGTAGGGACGGACGCCTTCGTCCGTCCCCGGCGCGAAGCGCCGGCAGCAGCCCCATCAACCGGAAGAAATTCTCGTCAAGGCAACATGCGGGGCGCTGACTTGCCTGCAGCACCCTTGTAGTCCTTGGGATAAACCACGAGACGGCGCTCGGCGCCTTCGCCTTCGCTTTCGGTGTGAAGATCGCCTTCATCGCGCAAAGCCAGGTGCACGATGCGACGCTCGCGCGACGACATGGGGCTGAACTGGTACGGAGCTCCAGTCTTGCGGACTTTTTCAGCGGCAACAGTCGCGGCCGCACGAAGTTCCTGGATACGCATCGAGCGCCGGTTCTGGCAGTCGAAGCAGACCTTCTCATGCTCCCCGGACGAAAGATGCAGCATTTCGAGGGCGAGCAATTCCAGAGCGCGCAGCAACTCTCCGCCACGGTCGAGCAGCAGTGTGGAGTCCGGGCCCGCGAAGTCGACAAGGATTTCAGGCTTTTCCCAGTCGCGATTCTCTGGAAGGGGAGGATCGACGACGATCCGGTACTTGAGGCGGAGACCGCCATGGGTCACGACGGCCTGCAGGAACTGATTGATTTTATTTGCGGCGGCGACTTTGTCCATAAGAAGCTTTCAGCTATCCGCCGTCAGTTCTCAACCAACGGCGAAGCAATGTGCGCATTTCGTCCCGAATCCCCAAGGCCCTCTTCTCGGGGCTCAACTTTTCGTTTATCGCTAGTTTTCACTGAGAGCTGAAAGCTGATGGCTGACAGCTTCTCACTTGTCTCTCTTCCGCGCGCGTTTGGCCATCATCTCACGCATTTCGCGGCCCAGGGACGTTCGATTCATCACGGCCTGCTGCCCGATCGAAATCAGGTTTACGATCGCATAGTACAAGTTCAATCCAGCCTGCAGCCGGAAGAAGATGAACCCCATCATCAGGGGCATCATCACGTTCATCATGCGCTGCTGCGCGGGATCCATGCCGGCCTGCGGCGTCATCCGTTGGGTGACTAGGCTGCTTATGACCATCAGAATGGGTAGCAGGTAGATCGGATCGGGTGCCGACAGATCCTTAATCCAGAGCCAGTGCGCATGCCGCAGATCGATCGCCATCGAGAGCATGCGGTAATACGCGAACAGGAACGGCATCTGGATTAAGAGCGGCAGACACCCTCCCGCAGGATTGACACCTTCCTTCTTGTACAGCGCGGCAATTTCTTCGTTCATTGCCGCTTTACGCGGATCGCGCAGGCTGTATTTCTTGTATTTTTCCTGAATCGATTTGATCTGCGGCGCGACGCGCTGCATTTTCAGCATCGACTTCATCTGGGAGATGCGCAGCGGCAGCAGAGCCAGGCTGATGATCAGCGTCTGGATAACAATCGACCATCCCCAATTTCCGATGACATGATGGTAGGTCCAGCGCAGCCACACAAATAGCGGTTTGGCAATGATTCCCCACCAGCCGAAATCGACCAGTCCGTTGAGATCGTTATCCGCGCCCGAAACGCCCGGAACTTGAATCTTCTGCAGAACGTCGAGTTCTTTCGGGCCGGCGAAAAGGCGCCCGGAAAACGTTCCATGAAGGCTTCCGACTGCCGCACCGATGACATCGACGTTGACCGTGTCTTGCGGCTTCTGTGGGTCCTTCGGAATCGGCATGCTGTGATTCAGACTGACCATCGAAGCGCTGGCGGGATCGTCGGGAATGAACACAGCGGCGAAGTATTGATCCGTTGGCCCAGCCCAATGGAAAGGCCCGGGAACAGTCGCGCCACCAACTACTTGCGTGCACTTCGAGAACAGCGAGAACCCGCATCGTGGCGGCACTCGCTCGATGTTCTTGTTGAACTGGTAAGCCAGAAGCGATGTAGCGTAGAAAGCGGGAGACCCTTGGTCCCCGAACCCCGAGGGCCAGGCGGGGAGAGTTTCCTTCGGAGCACCCTTATAGGTGACACTTGCTTCGATTTTGGCGACGTAAGTGCCATCGAACTGAATCGTCTTGTGAACCGAGAGATCCTGGTCGGAGTAGTCGAACGTGACCTGATTCCCATCGCGGGTGCTCACGTACAAAGCCGAGTTCAATTTTCCGCGCAACTCCTCGTCATAGGCCCACAACGAGAGTGGATACCCATACTGCGCGGCGGCGGCCGGGTTGACCAGGTCCAGCGGACCTTTCTCGGAGTCGTTATCGAATTTCTTCAGGATCCATGATTTGACCTGTGCGCCACGGTTGGTGAAGGTGACACGATAGAGATCGCTCTCGATGACGGTCTCGGTTTCGCTGGAGGCCTGCTTGGTGACGGCTGGTGCCGACGGCGATGCGGTTGTGGACGTCACGGATTTTGTAGATGGCGACGGCCCAAGCTGTGTTTGCTCGGTTTGCGCTACTTTTTGCGGAGCAGGCGGAGTCGGGAAGTACTTCTTCAGCAGCGGCTGCGCCAGCAACATAAAGACGAACGAGACCAGAAAGATGAGGAGCAGCCGCTTATCGCTGCCGGGCTCGTTATGAGGATTTTGATATTCGGCCAAAGTGTCGTCGTTTCCTTAAATGGCGCGGAAATTCGTCCTTAGCGGTTCGTTATCGGCGCTTGTTTTCTTTACCACCGGATCGTAGCCGCCTTTCGCGAGCGGGTGGCAGCGCAATATGCGCCCTGCTGCCTTCAGTCCCCCGCGCAGAACACCATAACGATCAATGGCTTCCATTGCGTATTCCGAGCACGTCGGTGTGTAACGGCAGGCCGGGGGAAACATGGGTGAAATCGCCCACTTGTACCCTTTCAGCAGTTGCAGCGCGATCTGTCTGACCAAGCGGCGCATGATTATCAGCTTTCGGTTCCCGGCTTGCGGGTATTGCGATCCTCTCCACTGACTGTCGCGGACCCCGTCTGA
>Ga0070717_10003466_pt1 | contig 11292 bp, 7 predicted proteins | sample LARL113metaG_FD_71366 | JGI IMG/M metagenome (GOLD analysis project Ga0070717, IMG submission 71366) | Corn, switchgrass and miscanthus rhizosphere microbial communities from Kellogg Biological Station, Michigan, USA - LAR L11-3 metaG | ecosystem: Host-associated > Plants > Roots > Rhizosphere ...
GCTCCGATGCGCGAGGGCCGGCCAATGATCCGCCCGTGCAGCCCGATGCTCAGCAAACGCGGTCGGCCGTCGACTCCCGTGCGATAGAGCCAGTCGAAGGCATCCCGGCAGTAGCTGAAGAACTGCTCGCCCGTGCTGAAGTCACCTCCCCGCTGGAGTCTGCTGTCGTTGGTATCGAAGGAATACGGGATGACGAGATGCGGCTTGCCCGAGACCTCGGTCCAGTAGGGTAGATCGTCATTGTACGCATCGCTGTCATAGAGAAATCCGCCGGTCTCCACCAGCAGCCGCCGGGTGTTCGGTCCGGGACGACCGGTGTACCAACCGACGGGTCGGCGACCGATGAGACGGGTGATGACCTCAATGTTCTGCAGCATGTGCGCGCGCTCGACTTCCTGCGGCACGAACTGATAGTCGATCCATCGTTGTCCGTGACAGGCGACCTCGAGACCACTCTGCGCCATCTCGGCAGCAGCCTCGGGGTTGCGCTCCAGCGCCATGCCTACGGCGTATACGGTGGCCGGCGCCTGCATGCTCTTCAGCAGGCGTGTGATCTCCCAGAATCCAACCCGGCTGCCGTATTCGAAGTTGGATTCGACGTTGAGGTTGCGCGCGCCCGGCAGCGAGTCGATCGCGCCCAGATCGGTGAGCACCGATTCAGAGTGCGCGTCGCCGTGCAGCACGCAGGCCTCGCCGCCCTCCTCATAATTCAGCACCAGCGAGACCGCGATATGGGCCTCGCCCGGCCAGTGCGGGTGGGGCGGGCGGGAGCCGTAGCCAATCAGATCGCGTGGGTAAGGTGGCTGTTGCTGATTCATCGCCGTTTCCCGTCCCCGCGCGCTTCCCGCTCGGCCACCAGCCAGTCCATGTAGGCGTGCAACGCGGTGCGCATCGGCCGCGGCTTCCAGCCGGTCTCGCCTGCGATCCTGGAAACATCGTACGCGCCCCACATGCCATCCCGCAGTGCCGGGTCCTGTACGATGTCCGCCTCTTCGGGTGCAACCATCTCGGCGCTGAAGCCGGGTACTTTCTCCGCCACCCAGCCAACCATATCGCCGATGCTGGCGGTCGCACCCGCGGCGACGTTGTAGGTGCCGTAACGCAAGCGCGGTGCACGCAACAGCGAGATGATGCCGTCGGCCACGTCCTCGGCGTGTATGTAGTCGCCCACCGCATCGAGCGTATTGACGCGCACGCGCTTGGCCCCATCGAGCGCCAGGCGGGCGATGCGGTGAGGCACATGGTGCATGTTGCGGCTGGCCGTAACGCGGTCCATCGGGCCGTATACCGAAGACGGTCGCACCGATGCCGTCGACAGGCCGAAAAGATCACCATAGCGCTCGGCAATCAGCTCGGAAGTCAGCTTGGAGATGCCGTACAGACGCCGCGGCATGACGTAACCGTCCTCCGGCAGCGGCTCACCGGGACGATCGGGACCGTGATGCTTGTACACGGCACCGGAGCTGACGTAGATGAACCTCTTGAGCTCTGGCAGCGTGCGCGCCCAGTCGAGCAGCGCCACCGTACCCATCACATTCACATCGATGATCCGCGCCGGATTCTCCGCCTCGGGCTCTCGCTTTGCCGCGGATGCCGTGCCGCGCGATATCGGCGTTATGGTTGCGCCGTGGACGATGTGAGTGATTCCATGAGAAGCCAAAGCCGCCCGCCAGGTCGTCGGCTGCGCCACATCCGCCTGTATAACCGTAACTTTTTCCCGGAAGGGAGCGAAATAGCGCTCAGCCGCGGAATCGAGAGCAGAAGCATCCAGCACCACGAGCCGGGCTCGAGGCTCACTTTCCAGCCAGCGACGGCCGAGTACGCTCATGACGAATCCGGTCGCACCCGTTACCAGCAGTGTCATGGCAGGCTCCCCGAGAGACTCAAAGCGGAAAATTCAGCAGCAAGGCGAGAAGCGCACGCGCACCGACCGCGAAGTCCTCGAGCGCCATGGCCTCGTGCGGATTGTGACTGCCGTTCTCGTTGCGCACGAAGATCATGGCACTCGGCACGCCCACCTTGGCGAACACGGCGGCATCGTGTCCGGCGCCGCTTGCCATCTCGAACGGGCGCTCGAGCAGCCCGAGCAGCTGCGATCGCAGACGGCGGTCCATCACCGCGGGGGGTGAGTCGCTGGTCGCGCCGAGATCGAACTGCACCCGATAGGCGTCGGCAATGCGAGCGGCCGCGGCACGGGCCTCGGCGGCGACCGCCTCCATGAGCGCATCGGTGAGGGCCCGGATATCGAGCACGAAGCGCGTCTCGCCGGCGATCTTGCTCGGCCCATGCATGGCCGGATCGGTGTACAGCTCACCCGCGGTGAGCACCAGATCCTCTCCGGCCTCTTCATGCTGCTGCCAGACGCTCTCCATATGATGAAGAAACGCGACCGTCGCCGCGACTGCATCGTGACGGTAGCGGCGGGAGACAGCGCCCGAGTGCGCATACTCACCGATGCAACGCGCGTTGCGGAACCGCTTGCATCCGCGGATGCCGCTGACGACGGCGGCCGGCAGGCCTTGCGCCACCAGCGTGGGACCCTGCTCGATGTGCAGCTCGAGATACGCGCGGATTTGCGCCGGATCCATGAGCCGGCGTCGCTCCCGGATCGGGCGCGGATCGAAACCGCGCTCCCGCAGTGTCGCCTCGAGGCTCTGGCCGTTGTCGGATCTCTCAATCGACAGACAGTTCGGATCGAGCAGCCCGAAGGCTCCGCCGCTGCCGAGATACGCAACGTCGAACCATGCGGACTCCTCGGCCCGAATCGCCATCACGCACAGATCGCAGCCCGGCACGATGCGGGCGCGGCGCATCGCGGCGAGCACGCATAAACCCGCGACGACACCCGCGGCGCCGTCGTAGTTGCCGCCCTGGGGCACGCTGTCGAGATGGGAGCCCATGATGATGCGTGGCGCCGCGCGCTCCTTTCCCGGGAGCGTCATCGACAGGTTGCCGATGGGGTCGACGGTTATCTCGAGCCCGATGGTGCTCGCGGCCGACCGCATGATGTCGTGGGCGGCCTGCTCACCCGGACCGTAGCTATCGCGCACGATGCCATGGCCACGGCGCGTCGCGCGGCCGAGCGCCTCGAACAGTGAAGCAGCCAGCTGGAGATCGGGTTCGATGGCGCCGGACATGGAATATTCTTTGCGCGAAAGGTGCTCGAGTCCCGATGTCTCTATAATTCGAGTCTGCTGTCGCCAGCGTGGAATCGAAGCCGATGTCGAGTCTACTCGCGGGAAAGATTGCTGTCGTCACCGGAGCCAGCTCCGGCATCGGTCGCGCGATCGCCGTCAGCTTTGCCAGCGAAGGTGCGAGCGTCGTGGTTGCCGACATCACCGAGCAGCCCATCGAGGGGGGCGAGTCGACTCTCGAGATGATCGCCCGGGGCGGTGGCACAGCCTCGTTCTGCCGAACCGATGTCGGGCGCTGGCAGGAAGTCGATGCGCTCATCGGCACAACCGTCGAGCGTTACGGGCGGCTCGATGTGATGGTGAACAACGCCGCGACCTATTCCGGGACCGCGTTGCTCGAGACTCAACCCGCACAGTGGGAGGAGGTCATGCGCGTCAACCTGACAGGCATGTTTTATGGATGCAAGCGCGCGGTCCAGCAGATGATCACGCAGGAGCCCAGAGCCGAGGTGAGGGGGCGGCTGATCAATCTCGGGTCGCAGCAAGGCATCGTCACCTCGCCGGGCGAGCTGCCTTACGGGGTGAGCAAAGCGGGAGCGATCTATATCACGCGGCAGATCGCCGTCGACTACGCCAGGCAGCTCATTGTGTGTAACTGCATATCTCCGGGGAAAATCGTGACCGGTAAAGGCGGGCTGGCGAAGGACCCGGCGCGGCTCGAGCATCAGCGCCAGCGCACGCCCTGGCCGCGTTTTGGCCGGCCACAGGATATCGCCAACGCCGCCGTGTTCCTCGCGAGCGACCGGGCAAGCTTCATCACCGGTTCGAACCTGGTCATCGATGGTGGCTGGCTGGCGGGCTGAGCTGCGCACGCGCGGCGCACCGCGCATGCGCCGCCTCAGTGGTTCGCGATTGCGTACACCTTGCCCTTGTAGGGCGACTTGTCCAGCTGATCGAGTGCCATCACGTATACCGTCTGCTCATCCGGGCTCAAGGTGAGATTCGGTACGCCGGGGGAGGGGAGCTTCAGCGTGCGCAGCAGCTTCCCTTGCGCATCCACGATGAAGATCGTGCCCGCGAGCGCTGCATGCGGGTCGCGCGGATTCTGGCCGATGTACAGCTGCCCCTTGGAGTCGATTTTCACGCCGTCGGGATAGATGTGGCCGACGTTGTGCGTCAGCTCATCGAGATCGAGAAAGACGCGGCGCCCCGACAGTGAGGCATCCGCAGCGATCTTGAACTGCAGCAGTCTGTGACCCTCGGTCTCGATGACGTAAAGGATCTTGCCGTCATTCGAGACCACGATCCCATTGGCGCTGTGAATGTCGACCGCCTGCTGACTGATCGCGCCGTCAGCTGCAAGGTAGAAGATCTTGCCATCGATCACGGGCCCCGGCGCGGTGCCCGAGCAGGTGAAGTAAATGCCGCCGTGGCGATCGGGTGCGAAATCATTGGGGCCGACGAACCGATTCCCATCCTTGTCGTGGGTGTAGGGGGCAAGCTCCTTGCCGTCGGCGGATATCCGGCCGATGGAGCCGCTGTCATAGCAGGTCGTGAGGAACTCACCGCGGGCGGTTGCAATGACTGCCGAGGGGCCACAGCCCGGTTTCGACCAGAAAATGCGGTTGCTGACGCCATCCCAGGTGGTCACCGAATTGCGATCGTATTCGACGTAGTAGAGCTTGCCGTGGTACCAGATGGGCCCCTCGGCAAAGTGCGCATCGTCGTTGAGCACCCTGAGATCGGCTGCGTGCACCCTGGATAGCGCGGCCGCCAACAAAAGTACACTCAACCAGTATTTTCTCAAGGGACTCTTTTCCTGCGTCGGCCGTCGAATGCAGCTCAGGCGCTGCCGTAGGCGACCGCGCGCTGCATATCCGCGGAGACCGTCCTCGCGCCTGCGAAAAAGTGCCAGGTCGCCCAGAATCCCGTCGGCGCGAGTACCAGCAATGCCCAGCGCAGCGATGCGGCATCTGCCCCGTGTGCACCGGCGAACCAGTCGCTCAGTAGGCCGACTCCCTGGACTGCCACGATCAGATTGAAGACATTACCCACGAGCACCGACCAGGCGGTGAACGTCGAGCGCATGTGGCTCGGTGCCAGATTCAACACCAGTGCCATGCAGGGGCCGATGAAAAAATAGATGGCGGGCACGTAGGCCCAGAGCATCAGCCGCGCGAGCCACAGCGAGTGCGTCCAGTAGGCAATGATCGAAAATACGGTAGCGCATGCGGTCACCCAGCCGAGCGTCCACAGCACCCGACGTGCATCCAACATGAATGGCCGCGACATCAGCCAGGCGGCGACCACCGTAGCCAGGATGCCGCCCACCAGGTGGATGTGACCCATGATCGCGCCGGCCTCGGCGACGTTCAGCCCATAGGTACGCAATAGAAAGGTCGGGGTGAACCAGGCGAGACCCCAGCCCCACAAAGAGCACACACCGCTCGCCATGATCACGTGGTACGCCGCCCGCTGACGCCACAGGAAGCGGAGAGACTCCAGGAACGCGGCATGGCCGGAGGCCGCAACGGCATCGAGCCGTCCGCGCTTCGGCTCGCGGATTGTCAGAAGGACGAGCACCCCAAGCAGCACCCCCGGTACACCGAGCGCGTAAAACGCTGCACGCCAGCCGTAGGCCTGCGCCACGGCGCCGGCCATATCGGCGCCCAGCCAGGCGCCGAAGGGTGCGCCCAGCGCAAATATGCTGAGCGCCATGGGACGACGTTCCGCGGGGAAGCAGTCCGATACGATCGCGGTCGAGGGCGGCGTCGCTCCCGCCTCACCGACACCCACACCGATGCGGCTGAGCAGGAACTGCCAGTAGGTGTGCGACAAACCGCAGAGCATCGTGAAGCCCGACCACACGATCAGCGAAAGCGCCACGATGTTGCGGCGATTGGAGCGGTCGGCGAGCCAGGCGATGGGAATTCCGCACGACACGTAGAACAACGCCAGCGGAATGCCGGTGAGGAACGCCGCACCGGCGTCGGTAAGCTTCAGTTCGAGTCGGATGGGTTCAAATACGGTCGTGACCACGTAGCGCGCGGCGATATTGGTCGCATACACCGCGCACATCACGATGAGCACGTACCAGCGCTGCAACAGCGGTGCGACTTCGGCGCGGGTCGTCGCAATCGCGTTGCTGCTCAAACTACCCGACCCCGCTCGGCGCGAATTGATTGACCGAAAATCTTTGGCTGTGCTAATCCTTAAATGAGTATGCAGTGGGGCATTGGGCGATGCAACGCGCTCGGCAAGCCAGCCCAATGATATTTCGGCATGGCGCCATGATATTTCTGACTGGCTAGAAGCGCGCACGACGGGCAAGTTCATCGTACGGCCCGGTCGCCTCGGCGATGAGGGCGGCGGATCGAGAACAGGGGGAGCTCCGCCAATGAAGACGAATCACAAGATTACCCGTGCAGTGGCAGCGATCCTGGGCACGCACGCCGGAGTGGTGGCGGTTGCCGATCAGCCGGCCGGCGGTGAGACCGGTGCCGGTATCGCTTCGATCCAGGAAGTGGTCGTCACGGCACAGCGACGCGCCGAGAACGTGCAGGATGTGCCGATCGCAATCCAGGCTCTCAGCGGCGAGACACTGCAGCAGCTGAATGTCACCACCTTCGAGGATCTGATCAGGCACTTGCCCAACGTGAGCGGGGCATCCCAGGGTCCCGGCCAGGTGCAGATCTTCATGCGCGGGCTCAGCGCCGGCAGCGTGCCTACCCAATCCGGAGGCTCGATCAACGGCTTCCCGAACGTCGCGCTCTATCTGGATGAGCAGTCGGGCCAGCTCCCGGGCCGAAACCTGGATGTGTACGCCGCAGATCTCGAGCGGATCGAGGTGCTCGCCGGGCCTCAGGGAACATTATTCGGTGCGGGAGCGCAAGCCGGCGTCATTCGCTACATCACCAACAAGCCGAAGCTCAACACGACCGAGGGCAGCGTTACCGCAGGTTATGGCGTGACCGCAGGCGGTGATCCCAATACCGACCTTACAGCCGTGCTCAATGTGCCCCTGATCGCCGATACCCTGGCCGTGCGCGCCGTGATCTACAACGACCGGCGCGGCGGCTACATCAACAACGTACCGGGCACCTTCACGCGCAAGGCGACCGATGGTGGCATCGGGTTTGCGAACTATCCGACAGGCTGCGGCGGCAATAGCCCGCCGCCGGGTGGTCCGCCCTGCCAGGTGCCCCCCGGTAGCCCGGTGATCAACAACTACAACATGACGGGCAACGCGATCAATCCTTTGAGCTACCAGGGCCTGCGCGTTTCGGCCCTGTGGCAGATCAACAACGACTGGAGCGCCCTCATCACCCAGAGCTACCAGAATATGGATGCTCAGGGCGTGTTCTACCAAATGCCGACGAGCTCGGACGGCGCACCGCTTCCACCGCAGTCGGTCACGCTCTTCAATCCTTCCTTCAACAAGGACAAATTCGAGAACACCGCCTGGACGCTCAACGGGCGCCTTGGCGCACTCAAGCTCGTGTACACCGGGTCGTATCTCGTGCGTAACGTCGAGACGGTTCAGGACTACACCAACTATGCGCGCGGCATTTATGCCGACTACTACCAGTGCCATGGTGCCGAGCCTGGCAACGGTCTGGTCTCGACCTGCTACTCGCCGCGAACCACCTGGGACGAGACGCTGCGCAATACGCATCAGAGCCATGAGATTCGGCTGACCACGCCGGATGACTGGCGGGTGCGCGCGATTGTCGGCGCCTTCTGGGAAAACCTGCGCATTTACGACCAGCTGAACTGGAACTACAAGACCCTGCCGCCGTGCGTCGAGACGCAAGCGGGCGCACCGTCCCCATCGGTCGGCTGCTTGACGAACATAGGGCCCCTGCCGGTGCCGCCGCCGGGCTCGAGTCTCAATAACCCCGACCCGATCCGCGGTGACAACGTCGGCTTCTTCAACGATGTCAAACGTGGTTACACGCAGCGCGCGTTCTTCACCTCGGTGGATTTCGACATCGTTCCGAAGGCGCTCACCATCACCTTGGGGACGCGCTATTACCATTTCGACAATGAAGAGAAGGGGGCGGTCGTCGGCAGCTTCTATTGCTACGAGGCGGGTCCACCGCCCTGTCTGAACTACGCGACCAACATCGACAGCGAGAACCTCAAGACGACCTACTCGGGCTTCAAGAGCCGCGCCAATCTGACCTGGCACTTCCTGCCAGACGCGCTGGCCTACTACACCTGGTCACAGGGATTTCGTCCCGGAGCGTTCAATCGCAGCTCCGGCCAGTACATCCCGGACGCCCAGGGAATTCCGCAGTACATCTCGCCACTCTCGTATGAATCTGACAATCTGACCAACAACGAGATCGGCTGGAAGACGGAGTTCTTCGACCGCCGGCTGCAGTGGAACGGCGCCGTTTACCAGGAAGACTGGAAGAATGCCCAGGTCACCTTCTTCCAACCCGGGCTGCTGGGAAATGTCGGCTTCAACGCCAACGGACCGGACTACCGCATCCGCGGTCTGGAGACCTCCTTCATCGCACTGCTCACTCGGGGCCTCACCGCCGAGGGTGGCGCGTCCTGGGTCAGCAGCGAGCAGACGAACTCACCCTTCCTGATCGCGAATAACCCCGACCTGCTCGGGAATCCGTTGAGCGCCCCGCAGTACGGAAAGCCGATTACCAACGGTGTCAACCACGCGGGCGTATATGGTCCGATTCCGAATCCTTACGGTCCCACGGGCACGCCGGCCGCCTTCGCTCCGCCGTTTCAGTTCAACGCGCTGTTGCGCTATCAGTGGGTCATGAACTCCTACGACTGCTTCGTGCAGGCGGGCGTGACGCATACCGCGCATTCGTTTACACAATCCGGCAGTCAGCCACCGCCCTCGGGCACCACCATAACCACCAACTATCTGAGGTTCGAGAACCCGGCCTATACCCAATACGACGCAGCGCTCGGCGTCGGCAAGGATGCCTGGTGGGCAAAGGTCTATGCGCAGAACCTCACCAATGTCCTGACGAGCACGTACACGTCGACCTCGCAGTTCGCGCTGCAGGAAACCATCACCCGGCCACGGGTGCTGGGCCTGCAGTTCGGCTACAAGTTCTAATCAGCTGGACTGACGGGCTGATCGGCGGCGGACCGGCGTTCCATGCCGGTCCGCCGCGCTCGATCAGCGACTCCATGGTCGAAGCGGTGCTCGCGAAGACGTTGCACGAGCCTCCACCGGGTGCCGAGCGCTGGAGCAGTCGCCGCCTCGCCTCCGAGCTCGGTATCTCGCAGCGCGCGATACTGCGCATTTGGCGAACCTTCGAGCTCTAGCGGCGCGCACGTAGTTGGTGCGCTAGGCGGCTCACGAGGGCGCAGTCCAGTAACCGTAGACACATCGCCGGCCCCCGCGCGAGCAGTCGTGCGTATCGTGCAGCACCCCATCGATCACCGCACACACGTGCTTCGAAACCGCCACGATGAGCCGGCCGGGAGGCAACTCGCCGCTACGCAGGTGAACCTTGCAGCCCGAGCCGACGCGCATGGTCGCGGTCCAGCGCCAGCCGATGCGTCTGAGATATCTCTTCACCGTGTTCTTGCGCAGTCCGATGCGCGGGTGATTCCTGCGCACTGCCTCAGCTTCCGCAGCCGCTTCCTGCGCCAGCGCGCGGTAGATGTCCTCGTAGGAGCTCGCGGTAGCGATCGCGATTGCGCGGGTGGCGCAATCGCGCGCCCGGCCCCGGTAGCCCGCTGCCGCGCGGCCCCCGTCGTTGTACTGAAAAACCAGCGGTCGGCTCGCTGCTCCCCACCCATGTATCGCAAATGCGGTGAGCGTGCTCATCTTTATTAGTGGTAGGTGAAGGCACCTGCAAGCTTGCCACTTTTGCCGTTGGGATTGGTCACCGTCACAATCACCGTTGCTGGATTGTGCGCCGGCGTGATGGCAGTGATGCTGGTGGCGCTCGCTACCGACACGGAGGTGGCGGCGGCAGTGCCAAATTTCACCGTTGCGCCGGCCACGAAATTAGCGCCTGTTATCGTCACGCCTGTGCCGCCAGCAGCCGGCCCGCTGTTCGGGGAGACACTGCTCACAACTGGCGACAGCAGGCCGTAGACGACCACCTGGTTCGACCAGCTCGCAACGTACACCCTGCCGCTGGCGACCAACGGCGGCACGAACTTGGCGAAGTTGCCCACGGAATCGCGCGCGGCATTCGAAGTCGAGTTCCACAGTTGGTTCGCGACATTTCCGGCATCGAAGGCATATAGCGCGCCCGGCACGGGAGGGTTGTCTTCCGCGTTGCCGCTCGTGGCGACCGTGGCCCATACCACTCCGCTGCCGGGTGTGCTGCCGTTCGCGGAGAGCGTCAGGATTCCGCCGGGCCAGATCTGGCTGCCGACATTTCCGGTGGCACTGGGCGTCGTGGCGAAGGTCGTGCCGTTGAAAGCGAACGACTTGAGCGCATCATTTACGCCCCAGTTGTACAGCAGCGGACCGCCGTTGGCGGCCGAACGATTCCAATACACGGGTCCACCGCGCAGCTCCGACGTGGAGATCTGAATTTTCTGCAGGGCACCGCTGTCGTTGGTGCTGTTGTGTCCGAGCTTGCCCGGTTTGAGTACATACATGACACCGGTCTTGCCACCGCCCACCAGGAGCGAGGCGCCCGGGATCAACATGGGCCCAGAACTGGTGAGATCGAGGTCATCGATGTCCAGGTTCGACCAGTTGCTGGGTGTGAAATAGTCAACGCGCTTGAGGGCGTTTGCCGGATCTAGCTTGAGAATGCTCTCGCTGAAATTGCCGACACCGTCGAAGCCGCCGCCGTAGGCATTGCCCGTGATGACGTAGACGAAGCCGGAAACATCTACGGCCGGCGGACGGCCGGACTGCCATACGCCACCGCCACCGTTGCCCGTCGTCACGGTAGCGTAGATACCGGTCTGCGTGAGACTGGTTTTGTCGTAGGCCATCACCCAACCGACATAGGGGTTGCCGGTCGACTCGAGCTCGAGCGCCCCGAATGCGAACACCACATTGTTGCCGGAGAAGGTGAGCGACACTCGCTGCCACTGGTTGCGCGCGTTGAACACCAGCGAGCCGTAAGTCCCGGAAATCGGTACGCCAGAACCCGTGTGCGGCACGCCCGTGGTGATATCGACCGCGTGCAGCCGGTACACCAGC
>Ga0070717_10003467_pt1 | contig 11291 bp, 14 predicted proteins | sample LARL113metaG_FD_71366 | JGI IMG/M metagenome (GOLD analysis project Ga0070717, IMG submission 71366) | Corn, switchgrass and miscanthus rhizosphere microbial communities from Kellogg Biological Station, Michigan, USA - LAR L11-3 metaG | ecosystem: Host-associated > Plants > Roots > Rhizosphere ...
CCGAGGAGACCGAGATGCCGCGCTCGCGCTCGACCGCCATCCAATCCGAGCGCACCCGCCGCCGCTCGCCACGCGCCTTCACTTCCCCCGCCAGCTGGATCGCCCCGCCGAACAGCAGCAATTTCTCGGTCAAGGTGGTCTTGCCGGCGTCCGGATGCGAAATGATCGCAAAGGTGCGCCGGCGCGCAATCTCGTCGCTAAGATTACTCATCAATCCGTTTCAATTATTCCGGGGGGTGCGGCCTCTTCCGCCGAGCGCACCCCCGCACCTACACGAGCGGTGGATATGATGGCAGCCGGCCTCTTTGCCAACGCCTTCCCCTGCGAACCCGGCTCACCTCCTGTTTTTGCAGGAAAAACAACGAGGGGCTATTCCCGTCGCCGCGGTAAAGTCGGCAACCCCTGGGATCGAGCAGCTATCAACCTTAACCGCGCTACCTGTTTTGGCAGACCTCGAAGAGCTTGCGGGTCTGCTCCTCGATGCCCTTGGCGGCGGCGTCGAGCACCATCACCGCGCTGTCGACCGCGGTCATGGTGCGGTACGTGTCCTCGCTGAAATCCTGGTGGCCCGGCGTATCGAGCAGGTTGAAGGCGAGCCCCCCATGCTCAAAGCTCATCACCGCCGACGAGACCGAGATGCCGCGCTCGCGCTCGACCGCCATCCAGTCCGAGCGCACCCGCCGCCGCTCGCCGCGCGCCTTGACCTCGCCCGCCAATTGGATCGCGCCGCCAAACAGCAGCAATTTCTCGGTCAATGTAATCTTGCCGGCGTCCCGGATGGAGCCGAGGATCTTATATAATTAGCAGATCGACTGTGCAGGAGCGATCATGACCGAAATCCGCGCTCGCGTCTTAGTCGGCCGAGACCATCGCATCTCCGGCACCGCCCCCGCCGCCGTGCCGCCCGGTGAGCACGAGATCACCATCAAAGTGGCGCCTCCTCTGACTCGCCAAGGTCCCGGCGAACCGTTCGAGATCAGCGCTCTGCCGACGCACGACCTGGGGCCTTGGCCTGAAGGGCTGAGCCTAAGCCGCGAGGACATTTACGGCGAAGACGGACGGTGAGCTTCGTCGATACCAACGTACTCGTCTACGCGACGGCCAGCAGCGCGCCGTTCCGTGACCGGTCCCGGGCCGCTCTCTCGGCTGGCCGCCAGCGAGCCGCTCTCGATCAGCCGACAGATCCTGCGCGAGTATATCGCCGTGATGACGCGACAGCAGACCTGGGGAAAGGCTCTTACGCTCACCGAGGCGACCGCAGACGCTGCGGCATTCGTGCAGCGTTTCAGCGTCCTGGAGGACAGCCCATCGGTGTGGGATCAGCTTATGGAACTAAGCCGCCGCTATTCCTTCGGAGGTCGTCAGGTCCATGACGCCAATGTCGTCGCGACCATGCTGGCGCATGGCGAACGCCGACTGCTGACCTTCAACGAAGCGGACTTTCGACGCTTCACGGCGCTGATCGAGGTCGTCACGCCATGATGGCGATCTTCTAACAGACCCGCACCAGTAATTTCATAGCAAGGTCGACCCACGACGCGAAGACACCATGGTTCGCGGCGCTGGCTGAACGGCAAGAGGGCATCGTCGCGACTGTAACGGCATCGTGACCCGCAACGCGGATCAGATCGGCCGCACGCCGGCTGAGATTCTCATCGAGCTTAAACTTCACGCCGCGGTTTCGGTGGGGACAGGGATGACGCGCTCCCGGGCTGCTTCGGCGCCGTATGCGATCGCCGCCAAGACGCCCTCGTGGGTCAGCCCCGGATATTCGGTCAACAGTTCCGCCTCGGTCATGTCCTCGGAGAGAAAATCGAGTACGAGCGGGACCCGGGTCCCCCTAATGCAGGGTTTACCACCGCAAATTCTGGGGTCGATGGTAATTCGTTCCAGAAGAGGGTTCACGCTCTTACCTCGTATGCTTTTACATGCGGTTCTCCCGCGACCCAGCGGGTCAATCTAGCACAGCTCCCCCGGAGGTGATCAGGCTCTCCCCCTTTTCCCCGCCAGAGCCTGCTCGATCTCGTCCAACAGGTCGAACGGGTCGCGGCCTCGCGGTCGAGCTTGTTCACGAAGGCGATGATCGGCACGTCGCGCAGCCGGCAGACCTCGAAGAGTTTGCGGGTCTGCTCCGCGATGCCCCCTCGGTACCTTTGGCGGCGGCGTCGAGCACCATCACCGCGCTGTCGACCGCGGTCAGGGTGCGATAGGTGTCCTCGCTGAAATCCCAGTGGGCTGAAATCCTGGTGGCCCGGCGTGTCGAACAGGTTGAAGGCGAGCCCCTCGTGCTCGAAGCTCCGAGTGCGCCCGCCGCCGCGCGCCTTCACTTCGCCCGCCAGCTGGATCACCCCGAGAGCCCGCGTACGGCAAAGCTTTATGACCGAAACGGTGGAGCGGTTCACGCGGGACGACGTAGACGGGATAAGGCGGTGAGACTCCAACACGCAAAAGTGGACACGCCTGGCAGCCCTGAATGGCGCGTTCGGCTTCAGCGCAGGCACTCGGACGTCTCTTTGACGTTTTTGGCGGAAAGATATCGATAATTGCGGGTGTCTTTGAGGGTTGCGCTTCGCGGTCCCGGCAGCCAACGGTTTATCGGTCAGAGGTAGCTATCCCCAAGGGGGACGGGAGGGCGCGGTAGAACCAATGCCGCGCCGCATTACGCTTACTACCGCCGATGGCCGAGCCGTCGGCGCGGGCGATCTTCAGCTGGTCGATCGGTACGTCAGGCCGTCTTCCCGTTGACCAGAAGAGTGGCTGGCGGAACGGGCGCTTCATCCAAACTGGACATGATGATGGAAGACGAAACCGAACTGTCCAGCGAGATTAGCCAGGCTTGGGACGAGGGCGGCCATGCTCACACCCACACAGCGCCGCGGAGCCAGCATGCGCGTCTAATCGCGCAGCTGACGCGGGCGGTGCACGCGCGTGACGAGTTCATAGCGATCGCCGCTCACGAGCTGCGCAATCCAATGACACCGATCCTCGGATATGTCGAACATATGTTGGCGGTCGGCCGGCGCCCGGAAATTGACTGCCCCGAAACGATCGTCGTCGCGCTCGAGCGCCTGGCTCATCAGATAACGGAATATATCAAGCGAGCGACGACGCTTCTCGACATCTCGCGGATTACAGCGGGCAAGCTTCGCGCTGAGCTTTCGTTAGTCGATCTCTCCGGAATGATGCGACAAGCCGTGCACCGGCATCGGGCGGGTGCGGAGCGCTCTGGCTGCCGCCTGGAACCGAGCATCGAAGGCGAGGTCTCCGGGTTGCTCGATGAACTGGCTGTGGAGCAGATCGCTGATAACCTTCTGTCGAATGCCGTGAAGTATGGCGCAGGCGAACCGGTCCAGGTCTCATTGGTTCGTGATGGCACCGAGGCGCGATTGACGGTTCGGGATCACGGCATCGGTATTTCGGAAGAAGACCAGGCTCGGATCTTCGATGCCTTCGAGCGCGCGGTGACCCGGCGCGGGCACGGCGGCTTCGGCATCGGCCTTTGGCTGGTCCGCCAGCTCGTGGATACCATGCATGGTGAGATCCTCGTGACCAGCCGCCCGGCCCAAGGATCGACCTTCACTGTGATCCTTCCGCTTTCGCCAACGTAAGGCACTTTATGGCAATCCATCCAATCGATGGCGACGGGCAGACGCCCCTTGAGCGCGTGCCGACCGGCATCCCGGGCCTCGATACCGTTTTGCGAGGAGGCTTTCTCAAGGCCGGCATTTACATTGTGCGCGGCGAGCCGGGGGCGGGCAAGACGATCCTCGGAAACCAGTTCTGCTTCAATCATGTCGCCGCCGGACACCATGCGGTCTACGTCACCCTTCTGGCGGAAACGCACGACCGCATGCTGCAGCACATGCAGACAATGTCGTTTTTTGAGCCGGCGAGCATTCCCGACGGGCTTTATTACGTGAACGGCTTCCGCGTCCTCGAGGAAGACGGCATCAAGGGGTTTATCGATTTACTGCGGCACGAGATTCGGGCGCATAATGCGACCTTGCTCGTCCTGGACGGTCTCCTCGCCACCGAGCAGTCGAGCGAGTCGGATCGCGATTTCAAGAAATTCATCCACGAGCTTCAGGCTCACATAGCCGTCGAAGCCTGCACGGCGTTGCTTCTGACCAATGGCCGTCGCAACGACTACCACCCCGAGCACACGATGGTGGACGGGCTCATAGAGCTTCACGATGTGCTGTTCGGCATGCAAGCCGAGCGGGAGCTGGAGGTGCGCAAACTCCGCGGCACCGCCGCCCTGCGCGGGCGGCACTCGTTCCGGATCACCGAAGCGGGCATTGTCGTCTATCCCCGACTCGAGGCGCTGCTCGCCCGCCCCTCGGCCGATGACGAGTGGCCCGATGAGCGATGCGCCACCGGCGTCGACCAGCTCGACGCGATGCTCGGCGGCGGTATACCGCGCGGCACCGCAACCTTGGTGCTCGGCGCCTCGGGTGCCGGCAAGACCAGCCTCGGTCTGCATTTTCTCGCGCGATCGTCGGCCGAGGAGCCCGGGCTACTGTTCGGCTTTTACGAGATGCCGCTGCGCCTGCGGCTGAAGGCGGCCCACATCGGCATCAAGCTCGACGGCCTGATCGAGCAAGGCCATTTGGAGATCCTCTGGCACCCGCCGACCGAGGACATCCTCGACTCGCTCGGCAATCGGCTCGTCGAGGCCGTGCGGCGGCGCCGCGTGAGTCGGCTCGTCATCGACGGACTTCTCGCGTTCCAGGAGATTGCTGCCGATCGACCGCATCGGATCGGCCGTTTCTTGACGGCGCTGGCGAACGAGCTTCGCGTGCTCAACGTGACCACGTTCTACACGGCCGAAACACGGAACCTTATTGGTGCAGTGATCGAGGGGCCAACGATCGGCCTGTCTACAATCGCCGAAAACTTGATCCTGCTGCGGTACGTCGAGATGAGGTCGCAACTCCGTCGGCTGATTTCCATCGTGAAGATGCGGGACAGCGACTTCGACTCGTCACTGCGCGAGTTCCGCATCACGTCTACCGGCATCCAACTCGCCCACACGTTCGACAGCGCCGAGGCGATCTTGAGCGGATTTCCTCAACTGACAAGCGAAGAACTGCCTGCGGACAGGGCGGCTCGTCGACCTCGCGGGCAGTAATCATGGCAACGGTGCTCGTGGTCGACGATGAGTTCGGAATCGTCGACGTATTAGAGACCATCCTCACTGACGAGGGCTATCGGGTTCTGACCGCGTGCAACGGGAAGCAGGGCCTGGCGAGGTTGTCAGCGGAACAACCCGACGTAGTCCTGCTGGACTTCATGATGCCGATACTCGGCGGCGCCGAGATGCTGCGTGCAATGGCCGCGGAGCCGGCTTACCAGCGCATCCCGGTCGTCATGATAAGTTCGCTCAGAGAGGATGTGATCGCCCAAAGATGTATCGGCTACGCCGCCTTCCTGCACAAGCCTTTCAGGGTGGCCGCGGTGCTGAGCACCGTCGCGCGCGTCCTCGGTGCAGGGTCCTCCGACGCTGTCTAGTGCCGGAATTCCGGGCTGCTCAGCAGCATTACTGGCGGCACTGCGCCTGAAAAGGGAGGTTCGGATTCGCTTGTGCCGCTGGTCCAAACGGGTCAGTGTTCAGTACAGTCGGTTGTGGGACCGCCCGCCCACTTTGGCAATGTCAGTCCAATGGTCGGCAGGGCGGTGAATCAGACCTGACCGGCTGCCCGTAACGAGATAGGGGGACACATGTTTACCAGGCGCATAGCTGTTGCCGCGATTCCGCTGCTCCTGTCGGGATTGCTGGCGGCCTGCGTGTCGCAGCAGTCATACGACGCGCTCGAAAACGACTACAACCAGCTCAACCAGCGCCTCTCGGGCGAGATCGGGCAACAGCAGGTGCATATCACGCGGTTGCAGGGAGCGATCAAGGTGGCCGTCAACAGCGAGCTGCTGTTCCCCTCGGGCGGCTGGCAGATGCCGCCCGAGGCCGCGCAGACGATCGCCAAGATGGCCCCGATCCTCGCGCCGTTCCAGCAGACGAAGATCATCGTGATCGGCTACACGGACAATGTCCCGATCGGTCCCGAGCTGCGCCAGCAAGGGGTCGAGAGCAACCAGCAGCTCTCGCTGAAACGGGCCCAGACCGTCGCCCAGTTCCTCGTCTCCCAGGGGGTTAACCCGACCCTGGTCGCGGCGCAAGGCCGCGGCGACGCTGACCCGATCGCCCCGAATGACACACCGCAGGGACGGGCGCAGAACCGCCGCGTGGAACTCACCCTGGCCGGCTCCGGCACCTGAAGCCCCGCGATCTCTTCCTGATGCGAGCCCGGGCCGCCAGCGTCGAACGCCAGCGGCACGACCTCAAAGCCGTTACATTGGCGGCTTGACGCCGTCTTTCTCGGCCGTGACCCGCGCCGCCGTCAGACTGCCGTCGGCCCTCTTCTGCGCGACGCAGAAGATCGTAGCGCCCGGCTTTAGAAGAGTGGTGTCGCCCGGTACGTAGGTAACGATCGGCGTCTCGGGAGCGATGATCACCTCGGCTTCGCCGCCCTTGTAGGGGACCTTTGGCACTTGGCCCTGCGGCGCCGCCGAGATGCCGGAGACCGTGGCATTGGTCATCAAGCTGTCAGGGGCCAGGTCTGTCGGACGTTGACCTTCCCCGACCCCGCGCATCGCTTCGGGGAAGATGTGGATTTCGCGAGCGTGCAGCTTGCCGTCGGTCCCCCTGGCCGAGGTCGATGCGACATAATCCCCCGCTCTGATGTCGGCGAGGCTCCGTCTGGCGACACCGACCACCGTGAAGTTGTCGGCGAGCCCGATCGTCATCTGCTGACCGTCGCGCGAGTTGACCCTCAGGGGTCTTTCCGTCAAGCGTTTCGATCGTGCCCGCGGATTCGAGTGGTCGTGCCTTCGGAAGGAGCCGCTTGCGTCAGCGGGTTCTGAGCTGCCGCCGGAAGGGCGAGCAGCATCCCGCTCGTGACTGCGAGCAGTGAAACTCGGCGCATGCGCCGCCTCCTCTGTCGCGCCCGCCGGTTTCTACGCGAGCAGTTTCTTCAGCCGCTCGGCGATCTGCTCGGGGGTGCTCTCATGGGTGAAGCTGGCGGTGAACCGGCCTTGCGGATCCATCACATAAATGACCGAGCTGTGGTCCATCGAGTAATCGCCGCCGGCCTCCGGATGCTTGGCGTAATACACCCGGTAGGCCCTTGCCGCCTGGGCGATCTCTTCCGGGGTCCCGGTCAGTGCCAGGATCGGGGCGTCAAAACTCGTGACGTAGGATTTGAGGGCTTCGGAGGTGTCGCGCTCGGGATCGACAGTGATAAAGACTGGACGCACTGCGTCCCGCTTCTCCCCGAGCTCATCGAGCGCGATCGCGATGTCGTTGAGCGCGGTCGGGCAGGCGTCCGGGCAATGGGTATAGCCGAAATAAATCAGCGACCACTTTCCTGTGAGATCGGCATCGGTGACCGTCTTGCCGTTCTGGTCGGTAAGGTGAAAGGGGCCGCCGATCGCGCTGACGAGGGCCGTCCCAGCGGCGCCGCGTGGGTTGTCGCGCAGTGCCAGGGCGAGGAAAATGCCGGCCCCGAGGATCACGAGGCCGGCGAGCGCGGAGGCGACAATGACAAAACGCGGCGAGCCCCCTCGCGGGGGTTTTCCGGGGGAGCCAGCAGGGGCACTGCGAGCCATGAATGCCGCCCTCAGCGCTGATGTGCCGAGGCCGGACCGGCCGCGCCCGGCTTTTCGACAGTCACGGTCACCACCCGTGGCCCCGCTTTTTCGAAGTTGAGGGTTAGAAGGAAGGACTGACCTTCGCGCAATGGTTGGTGGAGCCCGAGCAGCATGATGTGTTCGCCGCCGGGCTTCAGGCTGACGGGCTGGCCGGCGGGAATGTCGATGCCGGCAACCGGGCGCATCTGCATGACCATTCCGGCCATCGTCATCGTATGCAGCTCCGCCTTGTTGGCGGCCGGCGAGGAGACCGAGACGAGCCGGTCGGCGGTCGGCGACACGATCGTCACGTAGGCGACACCGTTTTCAGCTTTCTCCGGCGTGCCGCGGGCCCAGGCATTGTTGACCTCGAGTTGGCCGGTCTGTGCTAGGGCAGCGCTCGCAACCACAAGACCCGCCGCGACAGCGAGAAATTTCATGGACATGGGAAATCCTTTCGACAAATCGGACCGCCGCTCCCGACGGGAAGCAGCCAAGAGGGCTCAGGACGCGAGAGGAGGAGCTCGCGCCTGGAGCGGGCCGTGCCGAAAGAGGGTGGCGGGTGCCGATAAAGGAACGAGGCGCGGATAACCCCCATCCACGATCTGGACTTCGTATGCGATCCCAGGCGGCTGCCGGGGTGGCAATGCGGCTGGCACAGTGCAAAGGGCGCAGTGATGCACCACCAGCCCCGGCTGGGCTTTGCCCGGAAGCTCGCTGCCGGGCGCAACGCTGCAAAGGCTCGAGCCGACGGTGCCGCGGTTTGGGTCGAGCAACCCGATCGCCACCGAGAAAATCGTCGGCGGCAGCACGTTCAACAGCAGCGCGGCGCAAACCATCCAGCAAGCGACCGCTTGCGGGCGGGATTGTTTCATCGCGCCCCACCTCGAACCTGTAACGCCTGTCCGGCCGGTGAGGCGACGAGCGCGGCGCAGGCCGAGGGCAGGTCCGCCAGCCGCAACGGCTTGGGGGGCGGTGATGGCTTCGGATGCAGTGCCTCTTCGGTAAACCACCAGTCGAGTTCCTTGCCGCAGCCGTCACCCGGCGGCGGTGGCGCCTGAGGGTGGCACTCCGGGTTGCCGCTCGGACAATAGAGCCTGACATGGAAGTGATAATTATGGCCCCACCAGGGCCGAATCTTTGCCATCCAGGCTCGGTCCGGACCGGCCTCGCCGCACAGCGCTCGCTTGATCGCCGCATTGACAAACACGCGCTCCACCACCGCCTCGCGGGCGACCGCCTCGAGCAGACGGCGATGCTGCGGGGTCCATGTCGCGGCGTCGACCCGCATCCCGTCGCCGACGACGACATCGGTCGCGGAGATCTCGTCGCGCTCGGAGGGGTTCAGCCTCCGGTTGGGCATCGGTGTCAGCCAGATATCGGCATCGAGCCCGATCTGGTGCGAGCCGTGCCCGGTCAGCATCGGCCCACCACGCGGCTGCGCGATGTCGCCGACGAGAAGCCCGGGCCAGCCGGCCTCCGCCGGCAGTTTCGCCGCCAGTTGCTCGATAAAGGTGATCAGCACCGGGTGACCCCAGGCGCGGTCGCGCGACGGGCGCATGACCTGCCAGCCCGGTCCGTTAGCTGGCAGTGCCACGCCGCCCTCCAGACACCCCCGCTCGTAAGCGCCGATCGCCTGCGCCGGGCCGGGCGCGGGCGTAACCTCGCGCCCAAACAACACCTTCGCCGCATCGGGCGGCGAATGTGCGATGACCTCCGCGCGGCGTGCCGCTTCCTGCGAAGCGGTATCCTGCGCCGAGGCGCCGCAGCAGGCGAGCCACGCGGCGAGCGCAGGAGCCAAGAACCCCGTCGGCCGCATGCTATTCCGCCAGTCTTTCGTAACAGACGCGGCCGTCTTTCAGGGTCAGCTGTGTGATCAGCCGGCGCTTGCCGTTCACCGTGTTGCCGTCGGTGTCGCGGAACTCAAAATTGCCGTCGCGCAGTTCGAGGATGGCGACGTCGGCGCTGGCGCCCGGCCGCAACGTGCCGACCACTCCTTCGAGGCCTGCGATCCTGGACGGCCGTGCCGTCGCCCTGAGGACGACGTCGTCGAGCGTCACCCCGAAATGCATCAGCTTTGACATCGTCGTCGTCAGGTCGAAGACCGGACCCCGCGTCGCGGTCCCGAAGGTGAGGTCGGTCGAGATCGTGTCCGGCAGAAAGCCCTGGTCGAGCGCCTTTTCAATGAGCGGGAAGTTAAAATGCCCGCCCCTTCCATGCGCGCAATCGAAGATGATGCCGTGCCGCTGCGCTTCGACCACTTCTTTGAGGATCAATTGCCTTTCCGGCCCCATGATGCCGTGGTCCCGGCCATGAAAGCAGTGGGTGATGATGTCGCCGGATTTCATGTGGGCCAAGATTTCCGGCAGCGGCAAGGGCGTATCGGTGATGTGAATCATCAGCGGAACGCCGGCCATATCGGCCGCCTGACGCGCCTTCTTGACCGGCTCCGCCGTGTATTCCCAGACAATACCGGGGCCGTATCTGAGTTTGACCCCAATCGCGAGGTCGCGGTTCTCGGCAATCGTGTGCGCGCAGCCCTCCGGATCGGCATAAGGGAAGTGAGCCAGCTCGCCGCTGCGCGAGGTACCGTTGATGCCGATCGCCGACAGGTTGACAAAGGCGCGCGCCCGCGTCCGTACTGCCTTGTCGATGACAAACCGAAGGCCGGCGAAATTGGCTGAACCGGCACTGCCCGCATCGCATACGGTGGTGACGCCGCTCGTATTGCAGAGGCGATCGGTGTTCTCCCCCATATCAGAGCAGTTGACGAAGATGTGGGCGTGAACATCGACGAGCCCGGGGGTCACCAGGCGGTCCTTGGCGCTGATCGTCCGGTGCGCCTCCTCCTCGCGCAATGACGGGGCGACCTCGACGATTTTGCCGCCGGCGATCCCGACATCCATCCGGCCGCGCAAGCCGCCGCCCGGGTCGACGACTTCGCCGTCACGGATCAACAGGTCGTATTTCATTTTCGAACCTCGGAGGGTCAATTCGACGGCAATTGATTATCGTCACCCCCGCGGAAGCGGGGGTCCAGCGCTACCGCTGCGGCCGTTGCCGCCCCTGGATTCCCGCTTTCGCGGGAATGACGAAAGCGGGAATGACGAAAAAGGAGAGGTAAGGCACTGAACCATCCTGAATTTGTTTTTGATCACGCGCTCCAGCCGAGATGACGCTACGGTTCGAGCAGCTCGTCCAGGACTCGGCCCAAGCGGGCGAGATCTGCATCGGTCGACAGCCGGTGGTCGCCGCCTTTTACCAACGTCACCGCAACGTCGCCGCTGTCGAGCCGCTCGGCAAGGGTTAGGCTCGTCTGCCACGGCACCGACTCGTCACGCATACCATGTAAGAGCCGCACCCGGCAGTCGAGGGCGACCGGCCCCCGCATCACCAGATGCCGTTTGCCCTCCTCGAAGAGCTCGATACGATAGGTGTAACCGATGGGGTCGTATTCGGAGGGCAGGGTAACCGCTCCGGTCTCGCGCAGCTTCCGCTTCTGCGCCTCGGTGACGCGGGGCCAGAGGAGGTCTTCGGTGAAATCGGGTGCTGCGGCGATGCCGACAAGGGCATTAACCCGCTCGGGCCGGGCCAGCGCCGCGAGCAGC
>Ga0070717_10003468_pt1 | contig 11291 bp, 10 predicted proteins | sample LARL113metaG_FD_71366 | JGI IMG/M metagenome (GOLD analysis project Ga0070717, IMG submission 71366) | Corn, switchgrass and miscanthus rhizosphere microbial communities from Kellogg Biological Station, Michigan, USA - LAR L11-3 metaG | ecosystem: Host-associated > Plants > Roots > Rhizosphere ...
TTCCCAGGCCTCCTGGTCGTGTTGCATCACAGCCCGGCGAAAAAGCTCCAGGCCATAGCGATCATCGGAAGGTTCTCCATTGCGGTAGTTGCTACTTTCCCTTGTACAATGTTCCGCAAGGACTTCAACGCTCATAGTATTGAGGGCTGATGTTGGCATCAGAGATTCAGGGGACAATTTCTCAGAAAATATGCTCTGTGCGGCAGCGGGTTTTTCTTCGCCGTCGTCATAGGGCGCGTATACCGTATCGTGCATCATACTGCTTCTCCTTCCAGGCGCTGATTTTCCTTGAAGAATACACACCACTCCATGTTGTTAAGATTACCCTCCCTGGTACCGCTGCGCATCCGCTAAACCACGTATTCTGATACGTATTCTTTGGCACCGAGCAGGAGATAATGCATGAGTGGCTACGTAAGGCATGGTTCACATGAACGTGACAGTTCCTCACCACCAGCAAGATCCAGCCCTGTCATCCTGAGCGCAGCGAAGTATCTCTGCGTCCGTCGAGCCAGACCCTTCGCTGCGCTCAGGGTGACAGGCATTGGCTCCACGTGTCTAAGATAGCCGGGTGATTTTGGAAGGTGTATGCGTGCATAATGTATACTGTAGGAGCATGTTGTTACCACAAGGAGAAAGTTTTGACTCATGGCTATTCGTGTTGATGTTTGGTCCGATTTCGTCTGACCTTTTTGCTTTTTAGTAGCCTCCAGTTTGGAGAAGCTTGAAAAGCAGTATGATCTTGTCGTCCATTGGCGATCGTTTGAACTTCGACCAGCCGGGTCTCCCCCCATCTCACCAGAATACCGGGCGCGAATAGAGGCGTCAAGTCCGGTGTTGCAAAAGCGGGCGCGCGAACAATACGGCCTGGATATAAACAGGGGTCCATTTGGCATCGATAGTCGTCCCGCTCTCATTGTTCAGAAGTATGCTGAATCGCAAGGGAAGGGAGCAGTCTTCCATCAAGCCGTCATGCAAGCGTACTGGCAGCAAGCCCGGTCGATTGATGATAAGGCTGTGCTGAAGGAAATTGCGGAACAAGCCGGCCTTAGCACTGAGCACTTCGATGAGGTTCTGGCAAACCCGGCATTCGATGCTGAAGTAACCGCCGATATCGACCTGGCGCATGAATACGGGTTGACTGCCGTGCCCGCGCTCATTTTTGCTGATCGATACCTGGTAGTTGGGGCGCAGCCATATGATGTGCTCAAGCAGGTGGTTGAGAAGGTTCGGGAGGAAGAATAACGCGGCTTTCCTATAGAATGGCCACATTGATATGCTGGCGATCAAACTGCTCTTGACCCCAATGCTCGTCGGCGTGATGAGCCTCGTGGGTCGCCGTTGGGGACCGGCTGTAAGCGGCTGGTTTGTTGGCCTTCCCCTGACATCAGGTCCAATCACGCTGTACCTCGCGCTCGATCAAGGCACGGCCTTTGCAGCCCGTGCTGCCCAGGGTACATTGCTTGGACTGATCTCGGTAGCGAGTTTTTGCCTGGCGTTTAGCTGGCTTTCACTGCGTGCCGGCTGGTTGGGCGGCCTACTGGTGGGTTGGTGTGTGTTTTTTGCCTCGACCTTCGTCTTAGACCGGTTCTCCGTTCCCCTGTTCATCGCGTTTGCCGGAGTGATCGCCTTCCTCGCCATCGTGCTGAAACTCTTCCCCACCTATGATGGTCGATCCAGTGTGATGCCCCCACCTCAATGGGAGGTGCTTTTGCGCATGGTGACGGCTACGGCATTTGTGCTGGCGCTGACGGCGGTTTCCGGTCTGTTAGGCCCTCAGTTGAGCGGCCTGCTCACGCCATTCCCGATCTATGCTACTATCTTAGGCGCCTTTACCTATCACTTCCAGGGCGCAGCTGCTGCCGGTCGCTTGCTGCGCGGGGTGGTACTTGGTACCTTTACCTTTGCCTTCTTCTTTCTGATCGTCGCTGCCACAATCGAGAGGGAGGGCATTGTGGTCGCTTTCGGCGCGGCTGCACTGGCGTCCCTGCTGCTGCACGGGTGTTCACTCTGGTTCTTGCGCAGGTATTTCGATACGCCTTAGAGGAATGCCATAGCCCCGAGATAGCGTTATGATAGACAACGAACAATCCTTTCAAGAAAGGTTGGAGACAGCGCATGAACGAGTATGAAGAACTACTGAAAACCTTACGGCAGCAAGAGGAGGAGATCCAGTTTGAGAGCTTTACCAATGATACTGCGCTCGCAGTAGGTATGGCGCTGTTGCAGGAAGCCAGAAAACGGGACAAGCCTGTTGCGATAGATATTACGCGCAACGGCCAACAGCTCTTTCACTTCGCCATGGCAGGAACGTCCATCGACAATGGCGAATGGATCAAGCGCAAAAATAATGTAGTCAACCGCTTTGGACACAGTTCGTACTACATGGGCATTTCCTTACAGAACGCGGGCCAGACGATGGAGGAGAAGTATTTGCTCCCGTCCAGTGGCTATGCCGCGCATGGAGGTGCGTTCCCGCTTATCATTAAAGATGTTGGGGTGGTTGGCACCATTACTGTTTCAGGTCTTCCACAGCAGGAGGATCACGAACTCGTGGTAAGCACGCTCAAACAGTTTTTGGCAGTGCGCCCAGGAAATCCAGCACAACCTGGTTGAATTCCCGGGGCTTCTCCATATTCAAATGGTGAGCCGTATTCGGGATGACCACTTTCCTGGCACCGGCGATGCCTTTCTCAAGGATATCAGCAATCGTGAGAATAGAGCGTACATCCTGGTCGCCGACAACAATCAGCGCCGGGACGTGTATCTCAGAGAGGCGCGAGATGGCAGGTGGCTCTAACGCTTGCGGCTCTACCGTCTCTTGCACATCGGGACGCTCGAAGTTACGGGTCGTCATGACCCGCACTTTCTCGCGTACGGCGGGATCGACCTGGCCTGGCTCGCGCAGGGGACCATCTGTCCAGGTACGCAGCGTCAGCTCGACCGCTCGTTGAACGTCACCTTTTTTGAGGGCCTCATCTGCCCCAACCCAGGAAGCCTTCTCTTCTTCCGCAAACTCGTCCTCCGCAGGCTTGAAGCCACTTAAACCCATGGCGACGGGAACAAGGGCATCCACCATTTCGGGGTACAGCAGGGTAAAATCGATGGCTGATGCCCCGCCCATAGATAGCCCAAGCACGTAGGTTTTCTGGATGCCCAGGAATTGAAGCAGAGCGCGCAGGTCCTTTTCGAAGGAATATGGCCCTGCCTCAGCCTTAATCAGTCCGGAATCTCCGAAGCCACGCATATCAAAGCGAATGACCTGGTAGCGTTGTGCAAATGCATCGAACTGGTCATCCCACAACCTCCTGTCCACCAATCCGCCGTGAATCAGGGTCAGCGGATGGCCCGTACCTGCAACCTCGTAGTACAACGTTGTTCCGTTTACTTCTGCAAAGCCGGTCTGCAGTCGCCCGTTTTCAGTCATATCAGTTCTCCTTAAAAGGCTTCTTTGATTTATTACCTTCGCCCAGTAAGTGTATCATGAAAAGCGGGCATCATTGATCCTGATTACCCTTTGGCTAAGAACATATTCATGACGCTACTCATGACGCTTTCATGACGCTTTCTCTTTATACTAGTGGCAGTTTGACTTTGAAGGTGCTTTTTGCGTAAGGAGATTTTTGGTGGTACAGATCAAACAACTAACAGAGATTCCCGTTGGCAACATAAAACAGGAAAAAACGGGGAAGAGCGAGCAAGAGGCAAATCGATGGCTCGATGACCTGACAGTGAAGAACCGCTACATGGTAGATATCTGGGGCATCTAGCTTAGAGAGTTCGCTTAGAGAGTTCGCCCAGAAAGTTCGCTGTGAGGGAAGCGATGAAAGCGAAAGCAGCACAAGCGAGGGTAGTGTCGTCGAACCAACTCGAACGTATCTTTGATACATTACCGGATGGTGTCATTGCCTGTGATCGTGAAGGGAAGATCTTATGGACCAATGCAGCAGCCCTGAAGCTCTTTGAAGTGGCTGCTGCATCAGGGACATCCTACCAGCAGTTTCTTCAGCACTACGAGATGAGTGACGAGCAACAACGAGCACTCTCACTCGAGCCATGGCTCATGAGTCTCATCATTGGAGGGGCGGCGTCCAGTCAGCAAGAAGAAACCATTTTTCTACAGGTTCCTTCCGGGCGGGAGGTCTACGTCCACATTTACTGCTTAGCCTTGCTTGATGTGCAGAAGCACGCTGTAGGAACGGTCTATATTTTCCATGATATCACTCACTTTTATCAGAAAGCACTCCATATCCAACGCGTCCATCAGGCGGTGTTGAACCTGAGAGAAGCCATCGCGCGCATTCCTGAGCATATTGATCTCGCTTGCCCTGAAGGACTATTCCTCTTGTCGCCCCCGGTGCTCTTCGTTGCACAGCAGCTTGTTAACATGATCGGTCAAGTCCTGGATTGTCAGTATGTCAGTCTTCTGGCTCTTGGGCCTCCAGCAGGTCATCTGTATTATGTGGTGGGAAGTGGCTTTACCTCGGAGCAAGAACATTATCGCCGGAAGATGCGCGGGTGCTTCTTGCCCTCAGAGATTGTCGACGAAACGGTGCTTGCCCGCCTCGCTGCCAACCAGGAGGTGGTTATCCCGGCTGATCGCCTGCACCTACCACCTGGGCTCCGGGAAGATTTTGGCACGGAGAATCTCCTGTTGATTCCCATGTTTTTTGAGAAGCAGCTGGCCGGTGGGCTTGTTATCGCCAAGGCAGGTTTTGACAGTGTGTACACGCCAGAGGAGATCGAACTTGTGAAAGCTGTCGCAACGGAGACCGTGCTTATCCTTGAATGCTGCCGCTGCTTGCATAAGCAGGACGAGACGCGGGTCAGAGAACTCGTGCGGCAGGAGATGGATCGCCTCGTCAATGAGTTCCTGAACATTGCCAGTCACGAGCTGAAAACGTCTCTGACAGTGATCAAGGGCAATATTCAATTAGCTCAGCGCCGTTTAGCAACCTTGAGGCGCCAGATAATAGAGCAGCACGGGCAAGTCAGCGAGAAACTTGAGCAGGCCCAGCAGCCCTTAGAAGCTGCCGTTCAGAGCGCTCGTCTTCAGGAACGAATGATCAAGGACCTGATCGATGATGCGCGCATCCAGAGCAACACCCTCGAGTTGCACATGCAACGCTGGGATCTGATAGCGCTGCTCAGAGAAGCTGTTGCCTATCAGCAGCGGTCAGCGCCTGAACGCACGATCGTTCTGGATATCGTTCCTACAGAGAAAGTCGTACCCATCGTCGCCGATGCAGATCGGATCACACAGGTTATCAACGGCTACCTGGCGAATGCCCTCAGCTATTCGCCCGCTGATCAACCTGTGACCGTGCGGTTGACGGTAGAGGATGCAGTAGCGCGTGTTTCGGTCCATGACGAAGGGCCGGGTATCCCCTTAGAAGAGCAAGGGCGCATATGGGACCGCTTCTATTATGCTAAAAGGTTTGCAGACCAACATGAGCTTGATGTGAGCTTAGGATTAGGCTTATATTTTTGCCAGGCGTTAATTGAACGTCATCATGGCAGCGTTGGAGTCCAGAGTGATCCTGGGCATGGTGCGACCTTCTGGTTTACCTTGCCAATTGAAGCATCTCCCGCGAGGAACCTGGCATCCGCAAGGGATGCCACTACAGTGCACCAAGAGGCATCAATCTAACGAAAAACCTATCAACCTCCGTAGGGGCGAGGGTGGTGGAGTGGGGAAGGGCAAGAAAGATACGGGGTATCTTTACAAGGCCTTTATGGTCGCCTGCGTCCTGTTCCTTGTGCTGACATGGTGGGGGAACGCGCTCACACCTCCAGCACCGGGCGACCATAAAGGCTCTCCCTTCCCCGCATCATCCGCTCTCGCCCCTACGAATCATCCGACTCCCGGCCTATCCAAGCGGTACAACCCACGATGGCTTCATCGGGAACAACGTCTTTAGCAGCAGTTCGGCCTCATCTTTTACCCGCACATCTGGGAAGGCGTAGCGCAGTTCATCCAGGCTGCGATAGCCAAACAGTAATTGCAGGAACACGAGCGGCGGGAAACCCGCGTCCTCGATGGCCGAATAGGCCGGACCGCCCCAGGATTCAGCCAGCTTCAATGTACCATCCTCGAAAACCAGGTGCAACCCGCCGCGATACAAGGTGATGTGCAGTTCGCCGCTGTAGCGTGCCAGCGGCGATTCCAGCAGCCGCCGTTCCAGCGCGGGCGCGATATGCCGCAGGAAACGCGGCACATCAGGCACGCGCACATACCAGGCATAGGGCGGCACGCGCCTGGTGGTGAGCGCGCTCCCCAGTACATCATACACGGGATGTGTGGCACCCAGGGTAAAGCTGATCTCGTGAAGCGGACCTGCCCCCGGCTGCGCCTGCAATTGTTGTCCCTGCACAGCCAGGGCGCGCAAGATAGGCGGCAGAGCTGCCTGCAAGTTCACTTCCGGCCTGACTTCCAGGGCGAAGACCTCCATGTGCTTTCCCCAGCGCACAACGGGCGTTAGCAGGAAGCCTGCCGCCATCCCCGCGCGATCAATGATGATCTGCAAGTGCCAGTTGTCGTCAGTTTCAACTACGCTCCACATCCTGAGATGGTAGTGCAGCCAGTTCGCCTCGATAGGCGAAGTGACGATGCTCTCGCGCCCGCGGCGGTCGAACAGCTCCTGAATCAGCGGGATATCCTCTTCCGTCGCGTCGCGCAGCGTGTACGGCTCAGGTTCGTTTTCTTTTGCGGCGGGGATAAGCGAGAGGTTCGTTACCCTTCTCCCGTCCAGATTCAGCGCGTATTCATAACCAAACTGGCGATAGAAGTATCTAATGCCTGTAATGCCCTGGGCCAGGTGCCCCTCGGCCTCACTGCGCGCGTGGATCTCCTCGAACAGGGTGCGCACCAGCCCGCGATTGCGATAATCGGGGTCGGTCGCGACAATCTCGGGCCTGCCAAAGCCGAAGCGTATCCCCTCGTACTCCCACACCTGCGACCAGAAGCAGGTGCAGGCGACAATCCGGTGCTCTGTGCGCCGTGTATCCTCAACGACAACAAAATCGCGCGGCCCCATCAAGGGGTGCCGGCCGCTCATCAACTCGCGCACCAGGTTCCCAAGATGAGTATTGGGAGGCGCGTCCGCGTCGTCACGGAACACCATACTGGTGAGATACACGATCTCCTCGGTATCGTTTGCCTCCGACCAGCGCAGGAGTAGACCATTACCGAGGTCGCGTTTGACATGTAAATCGTAGTGTGCAGGTGGTAGTCCAGTTGACATAACAGTTACCTCGTTTCTCTGCAAAAAGCCTGTGGAAAAGGCAAGAAAAAACATGGATCGTTGTGCTGCCCGCAGGCGCGAAAGGGAATGGGAATGTTTACCCCTTAATGCCGTAGTGGAAAAAGAGCGGGCTATCCCCGGTAAATGAACACAAAATGGCTCTGGGCTGTGTCAATACTCGCGGGGAAACCATGTAGGGGGAGGCGCGCTGCGAAGGAGCATGATCCACCCCGCTAATGCCTGGTAAGCGAGCTGTCTCATAGAGGGATCACTTCCTTCGTCTGGCTAATCAACGTGTGTACCTGTTTCAACTATACCTGGTCGTTTGCCGTTTTGTCAAGCTAATAGCGGAGGATAACCCTATAGATCACCTGTTTGGAACAGCAGAAAGGTGATATGGTATAGATGGTTGGGAGTTGCCAGAGAGAAGCAAACAGGGCAATTCTATGAACAGCGTTTTCTGGAAGAGGAGTGAGTATGCGCACAATTGCGATCGAAGAACATTTCCTGGCCGATGGGTTCAGAGAGGCGATGAAGAGAGACGCTTCCAGTCAAGGAGGAAGCTCGAATGTGGCGTCCGTCGCCGAACAGCAGGCGAAGCTTGCTGATCTTGGCGCGACTCGTTTGAGGGATATGGATGCGGGCGGTATCGATCTCCAGGTGATCTCTCACACGGTGTCAGGCATCGTGCCACTTCCTGGTAGCGAGGGCGTGAGGTTGGCGCGGGCAGCAAATGATCAGTTAGCTGCCGCCGTCGCCGCTCATCCCGATCGTTTCGCCGGATTTGCCACCCTGCCGATGGCTGATCCAGAGGCCGCTGCTGATGAGCTGGAGCGGGCCGTGCGTTCGCTTGGATTTAAAGGTGCGATGATCAATGGCACGACAAGTGGGCGTTTTCTGGATGATCCTTCTTTCCTGCCGATTTTGGAGCGGGCCGTCACCCTGGATGTGCCGATTTATATTCATCCCGGGGTGCCTCCTGCGGCTGTGCGGGAGGCATATTATTCAGGTTTCGACCCCGCGGTGAACTTCCCTTTGGCGACTGCCGGTTGGGGCTGGCACTCCGAGGCGGGTATTCATGCACTGCGGCTAATCCTGGCCGGGGTGTTCGATCGCTTGCCGGCCTTGCAGATCATCATCGGGCACATGGGGGAGATGATTCCATTTATGCTCGCTCGTATCAATAACGTGCTCACCCCTGTGGCAAGGCATTTGCAGCGCACAGTGCCTGAGTACTTTTTGCAGAACTTCTATATCACGACCAGCGGCTTCTTCACTGATCCCCCGCTTCTGCTCTCCCTGCAGACCGTGGGGGCCGATCGCATCATATTCTCGGTCGATTATCCCTATAGTACGAATGAGCAAGGGCGAGTGTTCCTGGAGAGCGCATCCATCAGCCCGGCGGATAAGGAGAAGATCAGCCATCTGAACGCCGAGCGGCTCCTGAAGCTTGCGCAAGCATAGCGTTCGTGTGAATAGAACGTTGAGGTTTTGGCATGTCTCACTGAAGCAGTCCTACTGGCAAGCAGGCCAGTAGGACTGCTCTGCTGTGTTCAATTCATTACCGGGTTCGCCTTCCCGTCGAAACCTGGAACGCGCTGTATCTGGAAAACCCGGCGACGCACCTGCTCAAAGATCCGTTGTGGTAACCACCGGCGGAGCGCCACCAGCAGGCCGGCGCGAGGGCCAACATAGGAGCGCAGAGGGGGCGCAGCACTGGTCGCAAGTTGCACGATGCGCCTGGCCACTTGCTCGGGATCAGGCCCCTGCTCCACTGCATCGCGGACGAACCGCATCATCGACTGGCGAGCAGACTCATAGACAGCGAGTGGTGCCGTGGGAGGCCGCGCATCGAATTTCGTGCGAAAAAAGGTTGGCTCTACCAGTGACACCCTGATATGGAAAGGACGCAGCTCGTGATACAGTCCCTCGATCATGCCCTCCAGCGCGAATTTGCTGGAGGAATAGAGACCGAGATAGGGCATAGCCACTACCCCGAGGAGAGAACTGACTGTGATAATCTGGCCGCTCCCCTGCCGGCGCATGACGGGGATGACCGCTTTCAGCATGTGGAGCACACCGAATACATTCGTTTCAAACTGTGCACGCGCATCCTCCAGGCTGTTTTCTTCGAGCGCGCCTCCCTGGGGAAAGCCAGCATTATTCACCAGCAGATCGATGCGCCCGGTACGCTCCAGGATCTTCTGTATACATGTCTGAACGGATGTCTCCGAATCGACGTCCAGCGGAAGCAGTTCAAAGCTGCCAGCAGTGTTGTGCGCAGGAGTGCGACTGGTGCCAAACACCTGAAACCCCTGCGCTGCCAGAAGGGCTGCGGTGGCCTGGCCAAAGCCGGACGAGGCTCCGGTGACAAGCGCAACTCGTGAAAGTGTCATGGTTGTTTACCTTTCCCCAGCATCAACTGCAGCAGCAATGTGCTGCACGGCGCTGGCTACCGTCGTCACTTGCGAGTCAGCCGGTGCGACGCTCGTCCTCGGTGTAGGCTGCTTCTGCCCTAACAAGAACGCCACCAGCAAGGCGGCGACGAGCAGGCCGACGCCTGCAATGAGAAACGACCCATGCAGCGCGTCCACGAACGCCTGGTTAATCGCCTGGTGCAGCGCGGCCGGCGGCAGTGGCAGTCGCCCCGGCAGAGAGACCCGGCTGGCCTGTGCGCCAGCGGTGGCAATCTTACTCGCAATGGCTGCACCGAGCGGCCCGGGAACGCCCCGTTGCGCGAGTTGAGACGCAATGTTGCCGGAAAATTGCTGCAAGACGACGGCCCCGAGCACGGCTATCCCTAACGAGAATCCGACCTGGCGGCTGGTGTTACTCACGGACGAACCCAGACCGGCCCGTATGGGAGGCGTGGCGGAGAGCGCCGCCGCGGTCAGCGGGCTGAGCATCAAGCCAAGGCCAATGCCGAAGAGGCCGAAGTTCCACCAGATGCTCGCATAGCTGGAGTCAGGAGTCAGGCCCATGAGTAGGAACAGCCCACTCGCCGCCAACAGTCCCCCCAGCACAATCGGCAGGCGCGGACCCAAACGGGCGGTGAGCAGGCCTGCCAACGGAGCGATCAGAAAGATGCCCATCGTGGCGGGCAGTGTTCGCAGGCCGGCCTCCAGCGGCGTATAGCCCTGCACGGCCTGAAAGAACTGCGTCACGAAAAAGAAGGTCCCCAGCATAGCAAAGCCGAGGAGGAGTCCGGCCACATTGGCGACCGAGAACACGCGGTTCGCAAACAAGCGCAGCGGAAGCAGCGGTTCGCGCACGCGGGCTTCGACCAGCAGGAACGCCGCTAGCAGTACCGCAGCGCCAATGAAGAGGCCCAGGATCAACGGAGAGGTCCATCCTTGTGAGGAGCCCTCAATGAGGCCCAGGATCAAACAGACGAGGGCGCCGATCACCAGCAACTGGCCCGGCAGGTCGATCCGCTGGGCGTTCGGGTTACGTGACTCGGCCAGCAGTGGCCACCCCAGGGCGAGCGCCACCACCCCAACGGGCAGATTCACGAAAAAGATCGCCGGCCAACTGGCAATCTGGATCAGCACGCCGCCTACGAGTGGCCCGGCGGCAAGGCCCACGCCAGAAATGCCGGCCCAGAGGCCAATGGCCTGCGCGCGCTGGCGCGGCTCGGGAAAGGCTGCCACCAGCACCGCGAGACTGCCCGGCGACAGCGCGGCTGCGCCTGTGCCTTGCACCGCGCGACCGACGAGCAACAAGCCGAGTGTCGGGGCGACCCCGCAGAGCAGCGAGCCGAGCACAAACAGCACCAGGCCGAAAAGGAAGAGGCGCTTGCGCCCGAAGCGGTCCCCCAGGGTGCCAGCGGTCAGCATGAGGGCGGCAAAGGGCAGGGTGTAGGCGTCCACGACCCACTGCAGGTCCGACAGCTGCGCGTGGAGGTCGGCCTGTATCGTTGGCAAGGCGACATTGACAATCGAGCCATCCAGGAACACCATAAACAAGCCCAGACAGGTCACTACCAGCGTGATCACCTGGCTTCCGCGATGGGTTGTACTCATCATGTCCTCCAATCTTTTACGTGTG
>Ga0070717_10003471_pt1 | contig 11288 bp, 8 predicted proteins | sample LARL113metaG_FD_71366 | JGI IMG/M metagenome (GOLD analysis project Ga0070717, IMG submission 71366) | Corn, switchgrass and miscanthus rhizosphere microbial communities from Kellogg Biological Station, Michigan, USA - LAR L11-3 metaG | ecosystem: Host-associated > Plants > Roots > Rhizosphere ...
AACGTCGACGTCCTGATGGGCTACTTCGCGCGCCGGTGTCGTGAGCCGCAGACCGTCGCTGATCTCACCTCCGAGACGTTCGTCCGCGCCGTGGATGGCTTTGCGGGGTTCGATCCTCGCCGAGGAACGGATCGGGCCTGGCTGTTCGGCATCGCCGCCCGCGTGTTCGCCCGCTACTGCGAGCAGTCGGCAGGCGGTCGCGATGCGGCGGTTCGTCTCGGCGGCCACCGGCCGCTTGACGAGGACGAGATCGAGGAGCTCGCCGGGCGGATCGACGCCGAGCGCGAGGGCGCTGCGCTGATGCGGCGCTGCGAGCGGCTGCCCGCCGTCGAGCGGGCGGCGATCGAGCTGGTGGACCTGGACGGGCTCACGCCCAAGGAGGCGGCGCAGGCCCTCGGCGTCTCCCGTGTTGCATTTCGCCAGCGGTTGTCCCGGGCGCGGTCCCGGCTGAGAAAGGAACATCAAGGCAATGTCTGACTTCACGGACAATTTGTGGCGTGACCTCGTCCGCGAGCATGGCGCGACTCTCGCGCGCACCGACCGGCCCGCGCCGGCGCATGCGGCCAGGGTTCGCTTCCTCCGGCGACCGCGCGTACTTGCCGGCAGTACGCTCGGCCTGGCGGGCATCGGCGCGGCGCTGCTGCTCGCCCTGGGCGGGACGGCGGCAACCGCACCGGCGTTTGCCGTCACGCGGAACAACGACGGTTCGGTGCTGGTGCACTTGAACTACGTCAAGGACCTGAACCTCCCACAGCTGAACGCCAAGCTGCACTCGATGGGACTCCATGAGGGGGTCACCATCTGGATGGCTTCCGGGGCGGCCCGCGTGAGTGGTTCGGTGACCTGCTCACAGGGCCCGGGCGCCACCACGCCGGTCAAGGTCCTCGTCGGCGCCAACGGCACGGAGGTCATCGGGTCCGGTCAGAGCGCCGGCAACACGGCCGCGGGTGCCTTCCACCTGGATCACTGCGTCGTCACGGGTGACAACGTCTCGGCCACAGGCGGCAACAGCGGCAACGGCTGAGCACATGACGGCTGTCGGCGCCCGCCCGGAGCGGGCGCCGCCGATCATGCCACTGGCGGTCCGGTCCGGGAGTGAGGGCCGGACCGCGTCGCGGTGGCCGTGGCTGCTCGTTGCCGCCGCGGTCTGCTGGAACCTCGTGAGTCTGCGCGCGCTCAGGTTGAGCGTCCCGTACCTCAACGACAGCTCGATGCATGAGCAGATGGTGCGGTTTGCGACCTTGCAGTTGCGCGCCGGGCACCTGCCGCTGACCAGCTGGTTCCCGTTTCTCGGCGAGGGGTCGCAGCAGTTCCTGCACTACCAGAGCCTGCCGGCCATCCTCACCGGCGCGCTCGGTCTGTTGTCGGGACCCGACACGGCATTTCGCTGGTCGCTGTATCTGCTCCTGTCGCTGTGGCCGATCAGCGTCTACCTGTCCGCCCGCACGTTCGGGGCCGGGCGGCCGGCGGCGGCCGCCTCGGCAACGATGGCTCCGTTCCTGGTGAGCGCGACCGGTGTCGGTTACGAGCAGCACGCCTACGTCTGGATCGGCTACGGGGTGTGGACGCAGCTGTGGGCGTCATGGACGCTCCCGCTGGCGTGGGGCCTGGGCTGGCGAGCCATCCGCGACGGGCGCGGCTACTTCCTGGCGGTGCTCTTGACAGCGCTCACCGTCGCTCTGCACTTCGAGACCGGCTACCTGGCGCTCTCGGTGCTGGTCGTCTGGCCGTTCGTCGCCGGACGGCCGCTCGTCATCCGGTTGCGGCGAGCTGCATTCCTCCTCGGCGGCTCGCTGCTCGCGTCGGCGTGGCTGATCGTGCCGCTGCTTGCGCAGCGCAACTGGGCGGGCGTCAACGAGGCCTTCCAGCACACGGGACTCGTCGATGGCTACGGCGCGCGGCAGGTCGTCTCCTGGCTGGTCTCGGGGCAGCTGCTCGACCACGGCCGGCTGCCGGTGGTCACCGCGTTCGCGGCGATCGGCTTCGGACTCGCCTGGCTGGCCTGGTCATCGGACGCCAACGGCCGAGCGCTGCTGATCGCCCTCGCGGTGTGCCTGCTCCTTGCTTTCGGTCGCACGACGTTCGGGTCCCTCGTCGACCTGGTCCCGGGCAGCGCCGACCTCTTCTTCCGGCGTTTCATGATGGGCGTGCAGCTGGTCGCGCTGCTCCTCGCCGGTCGTGGGGCGGCGTGGCTGGCGGCCGGCTGCAGGCAGCGGCTGCGACGCCGCGTTCCGCCGGGGCGGCCAGTCCTCTTCGCAGCGGCTGCACTCGCGGGGGCGGTTGTGGTGCTCGCGCCCGCCTGGCTGCAGCTGGGCGCCTTTGACCGCCAGGACGCCGCCGCGATCGCGGCCCAGCGCCACGCAGACCGCACGGAGGGCGCCGAGCTCGATCGCCTCGTCGCGGTGATCGACCGCGACGGCGGCGGACGGACGTACGCGGGAATGCCGTCCAACTGGGGGCAGGAGTTCGCCGTCGGGAGCGTGCCCGTCTTCAAGTACCTCGAGAGCCGCGACGTCGAGGAGGTCGGGTACACGCTGCGGACGACATCGTTGATGACCAACCCGGAGGACGCGTTCGACGAGGATGACCCGTCCGACTACCGGCTGTTCGGGATCCGCCACCTCATCCTTCCGGCCGGCCGGCGGCCACCTGTGCGCGCACGGCTGGCCATGCGGGCCGGTCGCTACTCGCTGTGGAACGTCGGCGGCGCCGGTTACGTCCAGGCGGGCGCTATCGCCGGCGAGATCTCAGCGAACCGCACGAACCTCGGCGCCCGCAGCGCCGCGCTGCTCCGCTCCGGGCTCGCCGCGCGCGGCGCCTATCTCAGCGTCGCCTACGGCGGCAACCGTGGCGGCGCCGCGCCACTGCCGATCGTCCCATGGCAGACCCCCATCGGCACGGTCTACGCCCAGCGCGCCGATCTCGCCGAGGGCGGGGCATCCGCGAACATCGGGATGAGACAACCCGGGGTTGCTGTGCTCAGCGCCTCCTATGACCCGGGGTGGACGGCAACCGTCAACGGGCGGCGGCACCCGATCCGGATGGTGGCGCCGGCACTCGTCGCCGTGGACGTGCCCGCGGGCACCGACCACGTCGTGTTCCGCTTCCACGGCTACGGCGACTACGCCGGGTTGGTCGCGCTCGCCGGTCTGACCCTCACCATCCTCGCCGTCTCACCGGCGCGACGGCTACGAGTGATGCTTGGGGGAGCGGCGCGTCAACGCCGCTCCCCACAAGGGCTCTAGTAACCGGGCCCCTGTCCGGACGTCGGACACGGGTTGGACCGGTCTCCGCTGTTGAAGTCGGAGAACGGCCGGCTGGTGGTGAACCCGGGCTCCGGGAACAGCACTCGCAGCAGTCCTCCGTACTCCGCGGTCGAACTCCCCCCGAAGTGATTGATCGTTCCGGGGATGAAGTTCCCGCCCTCCTGCCACACGCATCCCCGGTCGCTGAACGCGGTGGTGAAGAACGGATAGAACTGCGCGCCGATCGGTGGGTTGACGCAGTTGGCGCCCGTGTCCTGGTCACAGAACGGCGGGTTGAACTGCGCGTCCTCGGTCTCGAGCGCCGGCAGGTCGGTCTCGAACGCCATCGTCGAGTAGTCGATCCGGCCGTTGGCGGTGGTGGGACTGGTGAACCGCACCGGCGTGGGATGCAGGAACCGGTCGAGCACCGGGTTGGGGTTGGTGCCGGGCCAGTCGGACCGGTAGGACTGCCCATCCCAGTCCTCGTCGTCGAAGAAGCAGCCGTCGATCTTCACCAGGGTGGAGTCGGTGCCGGGGACGCAGAAGTTGTTTCCGTCGTCCTCGTCAAGGCCGCCCGCGTCCTGGCTGCCGGGAGACGTGCAGTTGTTGTTCGCATCGATCGCCAGGCAGTTCTCGAAGTGGCCGATCTCATCGGACATCGCGACGTTGTAGGTGTGGATCGACCACGTGTTCCCGCGCGGGTTGGCGGTCGAGTACTCCGGGTGGAACGCGTACGGCGCCTCGTGGCACCTAGCCGCGTTCGGCTGGTAGAGGATGTGGCCGAAACCGTTGGCGATGGAGGCCGTCATCGAGCCGCTCTGACCCGTGGTCAGGTCGAACATGTCGACGCGGAAGCCGGCCGCCGTGTCGTACATGTGGATGCGGATCCGGTCGCCCGGGCTCATCAGCAGGTCCTTCTGCAGGTCGGGATTCACCGCCGCGAAGTTGGGATCCTCGAGCCTGCCGGTGAACAGCGGGTTGGCCGGTGCCTGCGACTGTCCGCTCCTCGTGATGTACGCCCAGTTGATCGGCTCATCCCCGCCGAGCACGAAGTCGTTGCAGTCGGCGTTGTTGCCCGCGCCGTCGGTGCCCGCGGCGCCGTGGTTCTGGTCGACGGTGAAGCTGTCGATCGTCATCGCCGCGCAGTACTGGTGGGCGGTGCAGCCAAAGCCCTCGAACTGCGGGACGTAGCCGGGCCCGTAGAACTGCAACTCCATGAACGCGTTGCCAGGATGCCGGCCGATGTAGTTCGGTGAGGCAGGGTTCGCGCCGACGAGGTTGTTCGCGTCGGAGTCGGGCTTGCAGACCTTCGTGAACTCTGGGGCCGACTCCGTGTCACACAGGGTCAGACCGAACCAGAAGGTCGGGCGCAGCTCGAAGTTCCACGTCGTTCCCGTGGCACCGCTGGCCGTCGGGAACTGCTTGGGATCGGAGGGGAGCGTGACCGTGTAGGTCATGTCGTTTCCCGAACCCGGGACGCTGGACTTGAACTCCACCGACGGCTCGTCGTGGCCGACGTAGACATTGTCGCCAAACGCACCGGGCGGCGCGTCGGCGCACAGTGACAGCTGGGTCTCGCACAACGGGCCGGCGAGCTTCCCGACCGCGGCCTGGGCCCCGGCCACTGACAACAGGGAGACCGCTAAGGCAAGAGCCGCCGCGATCGCGAGCCGAACTGGACGAATTCGCTGCATAGATCGGTCCTTTCGTTGACCGACGAGACGTCCTCATACGGCGCCATCAGAACGACGCCTCGTCGTCGTCTCCCCCAACATGGTGCGACAGGGGGCGGCTGACCCGATCTCCGCCACAGGGTTCGTCCCTGCCACACGGTCAGTTGATGCCGTGCTCTCACCTCCTCACCTCAGACGATGCGGCGGCGAGCCTACCGCTCCGTGCGTCTGAGGTGGGAGAACTTTGCAGCGGGGGCGGGTGAGCCCCGATCAGGGGGCCCGGCGGTTGACGATGAGATCAAACGCGTCGGCGACGTGCCACTCGTCGGACAGCATCACCGGGCGGCCGTCGGCGTCGTGGTCGGTCTGGAGGATGTGCAGCAGCGGCGTGCGGGGGCGGATCTGCAGCAGCCGCGCGATCTTGGCGTTGGCGGTGATCGGCTTCAGATGCGCGGTGGCCCGGGTCACCTTATGGCCGGCCCATTCGAGCACGACGTACAGCGAGTTGCCGAGCAGGTCGGTATCGGTCGTGCCGAGCACCGTCTCGGGGATGCGGTCGCGGGAGTAGATGAGCGGGCGCCCGTCGCCGAAGCGGATGCGCTCCACCTCCACGACGCGCTCGTCCAACGTCAGGCCCAGCCGGTCAGCCTCGGTCGGCGTGGGCGCGCGGAACAGCGTGCGCAGGACCGTCTCCGACGGCTCGTGCCCGGCCTCGCGGATCATCGCCGTGTAGGACACGGTGGTGTCGAGCGCGTGGCGGCTCGGTGCCGGCGCCACGAAGGTGCCGTTGCCGCGCTGGCGGGTGAGGTGCCCCGCCTCGAGCAGACCCTGGATCGACTCCCGCACGGTGGCGCGGCTGACGGCGAACTGGTCGGCAAGCTCGTACTCGTTGGGCAGCTTGTCGCCGACGGCCAGCCGCCCGGAGCGGATGTCCTCGAGCAGGCTGGTACGGACCTGCTCGACCAGCGACGGCTGACGGACCCGCCTCATCCCCGCGCCCGTGCCCCGTCGGCGACCACATCGAGAGCGAGCACACGCTCGATCTGCTCGCGCACCGATGGCGCGCCGGGCAGCCGCTCCTCGAAGATCGCCCCGCCGATCGTGAAGCCCCAGGCGCCGGCGTCCGCCACCGCCTGGATCTGCTCGGCGCCGACGATCGAGCCGGCCACGATCACGGGCCCCGACGCCGCTTCGACCACCTGGCGGGTGAGCGCCACCGGATCGGTGTCAGGATGGCGGTAGGCGAGCAGGTCGACCCCGTGCACGCCGGGGCGGGCGGTCAACTCGCCGGCGTGGGCGGCGATGTCCTCCGGCGCGCCCTGCAGCACACTGGGGTGTCCGACGATCGTCCCCGGGAAGGGGCAGTAGCGCACGTCGGTGCCCGCCAGGATCGTCCCCGCCTCGTCGGGGTTGGTCCCGCCGAGCACCCAGTCGACGCCGATGTCAAGCGCGGCCCGGACCGAGCGAAGCTCGTCCTCGGCCGAGGTCGAGACGACCTCCAGCATCACCTCCAGCCCGGCGTCGTGTGAGCGCGCGGCGATCTCGGTGAGTACCTCGGGTGACTGGCCGACGTCCTTGAAGCCGATGTAGCGCAGGCCCGCGTCCTGCACGTCGGCCAGCACCTCCAGTGCGTTGGGCACCGTCGCGTCGTTGTGGGTGAGCATGAAGATGAACTCGATCATCGGGCAGTCCTTCACTGGTCAGGGGATGAGATCACGGATCGAAGCCAGCGTGTGGTCGGGGCGGACGTCGCCGGCCTCCGCCTCGGCCGTGCTGGTGGCGCCGCTCAGGACGAGGATCCCGGTGGCGCCGATGGACTGACCCATGGCCACATCGGTGGCGGGGCGGTCGCCGATGACCGCCGTGGCCTCCGGGGCGACGGCCAGCCGCTCGAGCACGGCGGCGACCATGTGCGGGCTGGGCTTGCCGACGATCGCCTCGGCCCTGGCGCCGGTGCACGCCTCCAGGGCGGCGAGCATCGCGGCGCAGTCGGGCAGCCCGCCGTCGCGCGTCGGGCAGAAGGGATCGGGGTTGGTCGCGACGATCGGCGCTCCCCGCTCGCGCACCGCGCGGTAGCCCGCCAGGAGCTTCGCGTAGTCAAAGGTCCGGTCAAAGGACACGACGACGACGTCGGCGGCCCGCGGGTCGTGAGTCAGGGCGTAGCCCTCTGCGGTGAGGCGCCGGCGAACCTCGTCCTCGGCGATCGGCAGCAGGGTGCGGCCGGGATGGGCGTGACCCAGGTAGCGGACGAGCGCATCGACGGAGGTGACGATCTCCGCGGGATCGGCTGGGATCCCGAGGCGCGTCAACCGTTCGGCGTAATGGGTGGCCGGATGCAGCGGGTGGTTGGTGACGAAGGCCACCCGCGCGCCGCCGGCGCGCAACTCGGCGACCGTCTCATCGGCGCCGGGGATCAGCTCGTCGTCGAGGTAGATCGTGCCGTCGAGGTCGAAGATGTAGGCATCGAACCGACGGAGGCCGGGGCGGCTCACAACCCGCCGCCCAGCGCCCCCACCCGCGAGAGGAGCGCGTCGACGTCGGCCGGCTCCCACCGCCCCATGAAGAACGCGAGGTCCGCGACGGTGAACCGGTCGCGCATCAGGTGACAGTGGCCCAGCGCCCAGCGCCCGCGCTCGGGATCGATCCCGAGGTCGGAAAGGCGGACAGGGGCCTCGGCGCGCTGCAGCGCGGACAGGAGTCGCTCGGGAGGGGCGAGGAGCCGAGCGACGTCTGCCTCGAACCACGGCCAGCGGTCTGCCAGCGTCTCGAGCCGCGCCCGGGCCTCATGCCAGCGCGCCAGCTTGCGGCGGTAGTCGCTCCAGCACTCGGCCGCCATCGCGCCGCTGGGATCGGCGACGGCGAAGGCGGCGTGGACCCGGTCCTCCATCTCAGCCTCGTCGGGGAACCGCAGCGACGCGAGCCCACCGTCGGCGACAGCCTCGCGCACCGCCTCCCACAGGCACGCGCCGATCACCGACAGCACGCCGACCTTTGCGCCGTGGAGCGTCGCATCTTCGGCCTCGGTCATCTCCAGTAGGTGGCTGACGGTGTGCTCCATGCCCGAGCCGGGCGCGGTGCGGCCCGCAACGCCCATCGAGATGCCGCTCAGCGTCAGGGCCGCGGCGAGCAGCTCGATCGCGACCGGATCTCCGGCGGCGATGCCCTCGGCCGCATCGACCGCGGCGTCCACGTGATCGCGGGCGAGGGTGACCACCGCCGGCGAGAAGCTGTCGTCCTGGGCGACGAGCCGCGCCAGCAGCCAGTCGGCGGGGGCGGTGTAGCTGGCCAGGAGATCGCCCAGTCCGGCCTGGTTCATGACCGGGGGCGCCAGCCCGACCACGTCGGTGTCGATCACGAGCCGGTCCGGCCAGCGGGTGGGCGTGGTGCGCTTGACGCCATCCACCACGAGGACCGACTGGTCGTCGGCGAAGCCGTTGACGCTGGCGGCGGTCTGGACGATCACGTGGGGGAGACCGTCGAGTTGGGCGCTGGCGTACTTGCCGATGTCAGCGATCGTTCCCGAACCGACCGTGACCAGCACCGCGGCGCCCCGCACGGCATCGACGGCGGCGGCGAGCGTCGCCGCGTCGGCGTGGACGTCGGCGCGGTCGTCGCCGAGATAGGCGATCTGCACCGGACCCTCCCCGGCATCCTCGAGGGCAGCCGCCACCGCGGCCTTGATCTCGCCTCTGGGCCCGGGCATGGCGCGGCGGTCCATGAGCAGAGCGACGTCGCCGGCGCCCGCGCGCAGCTCGCCCGCCAGGCCGGCGACATGGTCCGAGACGCCGCTCCCGAGCAGCACGCCGCCGAGCCCGAGCGGGCGCAGCCGGCTCGCCTCGGGCGCTGCCTCGAGCCCTGCCCGGATCTGCTCCGGGTTGCGCGCGAGCTCGGCGCCGCTCAGATCACGGGCGGCGGTCATACCGGCACCTTCGGCCGCGGGGTCCAGGTCTGCACGGCGTCGAACAGCGAGCGGTAGGCGGCGTAGCTCTCGCCGTAGATCGCGGCCGTGCCGGCGTCGGGGAGGACGGGCTCGGGGTCGAGCTCGACGCAGGCGCCGACCGCGGTCTCCAGATCGGGAAACGCTCCGGCGGCGACGCCGGCCAGCATCGCCGCGCCGGTGCTGGTGGCGCAATCACCCAGCACGCGCCGCACCGGCCGTCCGGTGACGTCAGCCTTGATCTGCAGCCACAGAGCCGAGCGGGCGCCGCCGCCCACCACGCGGATCTCGTCGCCGCCGGCGCCGAGCGCGTCCAGCCGGTCGACGATGTCGCGCAGGGCGTAGGCGCACCCCTCGAGCACCGCGCGCGCGAGGTGGGGGACCCCATGGCCGAGACCGAGGCGGGCGAAGCACCCGCGGATGTCGTCATCCCAGCGCGGCGCCATCGACCCGGAGAGAGCAGGTACGAAGATGACGTCGCCTGAGCCCGCGGGTGCCCGCGCCGCCTCGGTGAACAGCTCGCCCTGGGGGCGACCGGTGATCTCGGCCAGCCACCGGGTGCTGCCGCCGGACACGAAGCCCGGGTTCTCGACCAGCAGGGTGCCGTCGACGGCGTGGGCGTGGGTCTCGACCAGCCGCTCGTCGTCGATGACGACCGTCGCCGCCGGCGTTGCGACCGGCTCGGCGGTGCCGGTCACGTCGACGAGCACGCCGGGTCCGACGGCACCGGCGCCGAGCGCCGCGCCGTGATCGTCGCCGGTGCCGGTGACCACCTGCGTGCCGACGGACAGGCCGAGCTGCTCGGCGGCCTCGCCCCGGAGGGTCCCGATCACCGCGTGGGCGGGCGCGATGCCGGGAAGGTGGCGCTCTTCGAGGCCGGCCGCTTCGACCAGTTCGCCTGACCAGCCGCGCCGCTCGAGGTCGTAGAGCAGCGAGGAGGACGCGTTGGCGTGGTCGTGCACCGTCTCCCCGGTGAGCCACCCGTTGAGATAGGCGCCCACGGACGCCAGCCACCGTGCCGAGCGATACACGTCGGGCTCGTTGTCGCGCAGCCACATCGCCTTGGGGCCGCTGTGGGAGGAGTCGGGGTTGAGCCCGGTGAGCTGGTGCAGCCGCTCATCGCCGGCCGCGGTGGCCAGCGCGGCCGTCTCACGGCCCGCCCGGCGATCCATCCAGATGATCGCGGGGCGAAGCGCCCGGTGGTGCTCATCGGAGGCGACCACCCCGTCGACCTGCGAGGCCAGGCCCAGCGTCACCGCATCCTGGGCGGTGACGCCGGCCTGCGCGCAGGCACCGCGGACTGCGGTCGCCAGCGCCCCGGTCCAGTCCTGCGGATCCTGCTCGGCCCAGCCGCTGGCCGGATGGTGCAGGGCGCAGGGCGCATCGTGCAGCGCCCGCCGCCGTCCCTCGTCGTCGAGCACGCACGCCTTGACGCTCTGCGAGCCGACATCCACGCCGATCAGGAACGCCATCGCGGACCTCCTAGGCCTCGTGAGGATCGAACACGTCGGTCAGCTTGGCCTCGTCGATCGCGCCGGTCGCCAGCACGGATCCGGCGACCTTGAGCGTCTGCGGCCGCTTGACCGACAGCCAGACCGCGCCGGCAGTGGCCACGAGCACCCAGCCGACGATGACCCATGGGAACCAGGTGTAGGGCGGTCCGGTCTGCTCAACGATCTGGCCGATGAGCAGCGCCACGATGAGCCCGCCGCCGGTGATCGGCAGGATGCCGTGGCGCACCAGGCTGAACCGGCCCTCGGAGGCGAAGTGTCGCGCCGCCGCCAGGTTGGTGAGCACGTAGACGGGGAGGATGCCAAGGGTGAGCAGGAAGCCGAGGTACCCGTAGACGTTGGAGCCGCCGACGGGGTTGCCCAGGCCGCCGCTGATGGCGCCGACGATCAGCGCCGAGACGACGGCGAAGGCGCCGGTGAAGAACACCGCCCGGGAGGGCGTCATCCGCTTGGGGTCGATGTACCCGAGCGAGCTGGGGAGCAGCTCCTCTCGGCCCATCGTGTTGAGGATGCGGGAGATGCCGTTGGCCGAGTTGATCATCACCGCGAACATGCTCGACACCGACGCGATGATCACGGGCCACTTCATCCACGACGCGTACATCGCCGCCAAGGTGGTCCACGGAGTGTCGACGCCGGTCAGCGCATTCGAGGCCTTGGGGCCGAGGCCGACCATCTCCGCCCAGATGCAGAACACGTAGAGCCCTCCGACGGCGAGCACGCTCAGCATGATCGCGCGGGGAACGACTCGCTTGGGGTTGCGCACCTCGTGCCCGAGCGTGGCCGCGCCCTCGAAGCCGACGAAGCTCAGCGCCGCGAACACGAAGCCTGTCACCAGTCCGTGAAAGCCGTGGGGCGAGGCGGCGGGGTTGAACGGGTGCAGGGTGATGCCGGAGTGGCCTCCGTTGACGAGAACGATCAC
>Ga0070717_10003473_pt1 | contig 11282 bp, 9 predicted proteins | sample LARL113metaG_FD_71366 | JGI IMG/M metagenome (GOLD analysis project Ga0070717, IMG submission 71366) | Corn, switchgrass and miscanthus rhizosphere microbial communities from Kellogg Biological Station, Michigan, USA - LAR L11-3 metaG | ecosystem: Host-associated > Plants > Roots > Rhizosphere ...
ACCGCCGATTGGTCGGCCGCGCCGGGATGCGGGGTTGGGCCGGCGCACTCGCAAGCATCCTGATTTCGTTGGCCCTCGAATTGCACAGATGCCAGCGCGGGCGTCACCCGGAGTTTCTGGCGGCTCCCGCTGCGGAGAACCACGATTTCGAGGCATGCCGATGCGCGCCGAACGCCCCAACGAGATGATGAAACTTGGCGCATTCTTCCATCCAACCGGCAATCACGTGGCCGCCTGGCTGCATCCGGATGCGCAAATCGACGCCGGCACCAATTACCAGCATTACGCGAGCCTCGCGCAGACGGCGGAGCGCGGCAAATTCGATCTGATGTTCCTGGCCGATGCCGTCGCCGTGCGCGACGGCAAGCTGGCCGCGCTCAGCCGCTGGCCGCAATACATGGTCTTTTTCGACCCGGTCACCCTGCTCTCGGCGATCGCGCCGGTCACCGAGCGCATCGGTCTCGTCGCCACGGCGACCACCAGCTACAACGAGCCGTACAATCTGGCGCGCAAATTTGCCTCGCTGGACCATATCAGCGGCGGCCGTGCCGGCTGGAATGTGGTGACCTCGACGAACCTGTCGGGAGCCCACAATTTTAGCCGTAAGGCGCATTTTGAGCATGACGAGAGATACGACCGGGCGATCGAGTTTGCCGAGGTCGTGTTCGGGTTATGGGACAGCTGGGACGATGACGCCTTTGTCGGTAACCGCGCTGCGGGCCGCTATTTCGACCCGGCTAAGGTGCATGTCCTGAACCACCAGGGAAAGCATTTCTCGGTGCGCGGGCCGTTGAATGTTGCGCGGCCGCCCCAGGGTCGTCCGGTGATTTTTCAGGCCGGTTCCTCGGAGGTTGGCCGCGAATTGGCCGCACGCATCGCCGAGGGCGTGTTCACGCCGCAGCGTACGTTGGCCGGCGCGCAGGAATTCTACCGTGACCTGAAAGGCCGCATGGGCAAATACGGCAGGCCGCCCGACGCGCTCAAGGTTATGCCGGGGCTCAACCCGATTGTCGGCCGCACCGCAAAGGAGGCCGAGGAGAAACATCGGTTCCTGCAATCTCTGATTCACCCCGATGTCGGCCTCGAACTGCTGTCGAACGCGCTCGGCGGCTTCGATCTGTCGGAATACGATCTCGACGGGCTGCTGCCCGACATACCCGATCATTGGGGGGTCTTGGGCGGACAGACCTCCTTCCGCAATGTCATGGCCTGGGCACGCGAAGAAAAGCTGACGATTCGGCAGCTTTACGAGCGCTATGCCGGCGCCCGCGGTCAACGCACGATCGTCGGCTCGGCGGCGCAGATCGCCGAACACATGGCGGGGTGGTTTCTCGCCTACGGCACCGACGGCTTTTTGATCCAGCCGGCCCATTTGCCCGGTGGCCTCGACGATTTTGTCGATCTGGTGATCCCGGAATTACAGGAGCGCGGTCTGTTCCGCACCGAGTACGAGGGGACGACCTTGCGGGAAAATCTCGGGCTCGATCGGCCGGCCAGCCGCTATGCCGACGCTGCCGATCAACTCGTCGCCGACCCCACGCTGCTGGCGCAGCCTTTGCCGGGATCAAGGTAATCGAAAAGCAGCATCGCGGTGCTGATGCCGTTCTGGACCAGTGTCCTGGCGCGGACGCTCGCATGGATCGTGGTGCTTAGCCGGAACGGCACGATCAACGACTTGCCAAGGGCCGAACGCATTATCGATGCGCCGCATGCGTTAGTGCGCAACCTGACTGGCGGAACTATCGTCGCGAGCCGTGCGCTGGTGCCGCTCGCGGGTATTGGTCGCACCGCCTATAGAGATTGGATGACAGCGCGATTGGCGGCTATGTAGCTTGGCGCGATATGTTTCAAATTCTCTCGTACCCTAACGTGAAGCGCCGGCAATTGATGAAAGGGAATTGACGGATAGAGGTGATGCTCGGCGTGGTAGGGCATGTTCCACATCAGCAGTCGGATCGGGAACCCGGCGAGAGTTGTGCGCGTATTGGTCAAACCGTTTCCGTCCTGGCTGCATCCCGTATGCTCGACGACCAACAAGCTTCGCAGAAAAGGCTGCGCGAGGATCGCTGGCAGAAACCAGTAATAGAGTATCGTGCGAAAGCCGAGCGCGATCGAGACTGCTCCGCCCAGGTAGATCAGTAATTGAACTGAAACCGAGAACGCTATTTTGCGCCTCGCGCTATCAGGAACAAAGGGCAGCTTGTCGGTGCGGCCGAACGCAAGCGCAGGATAATCTATCGCGCGGCGAAGCCAAAACATAATGCCGCTTATTTCAATAAAATACTGAAGGCGGGTGCTTGCCTTGGGATAGATCAGTTCGGGATCACGCGCCGGGTCTTGCGTGTACCGGTGGTGCCAAGTGTGATAATATCGGTAAAAAGTAGCGTTGTAGAAGCTCAGAACGCCCGCCGCCCACCCGACGATTTCACTGGCGGCCCGCGATGCAAATGCGGTTCGATGGACGCATTCGTGCATCGGGGCAAACATTGTCACGATAGTGACCCCATGCAGTGCCATCGCGGGGATTAGTAGGAACCAATAGGGCTCCGTCACCCAAACCAGCAGTGCGGTCGCCGATATGCACACCAGATGCGCTCCGAACTGCAGGGCTCCGCGGAGATCGGACCGTTGAGTGAGCATCCGCAGCGCGGAACTGTCGAGAAGATTGCGCGCCGGCTTCACTTCATCCGGCACGGCAGTTCCCAGTGTACTCGACGCTTCGTAGGTCATTCGCAGTACTGGAGCCCTCGCGAAATCTGAGACGAGCGGATGACGACAATATGATCGAGATGTCGGCGCCATGCCAGCCCGTTGGTTGGCCTCTTCAGCGGAGGGCGGTTCAAGTCGAGTAGTTCGCTTATAAACGGGCAGCCGCGGGTGTGCTCGCCTCAGCCCAGATAGGCGCGACGCACTCTGTCGTCGTGCAAGAGGTCGCGGCAGAGGCCGCTCAGTACGATATGGCCGCTTTCCAGCACATAACCGTAATCGGCGATGCCGAGCGCCATCGGCGCGTTCTGCTCAACCAAGAGGATGGTGACCCCCTGGGCGTTGATCCGCCGGATGGTCTCGAACACTTGCTCGACGAGCATCGGCGCGAGCCCCATGCTCGGCTCGTCCAGCAGCAATAGTCGCGGCCGCGCCATCAATGCCCGGGCGGCGGCCAGCATCTGCTGCTCTCCCCCCGACAACGTGCCCGCAATCTGCTTCAGCCGCTCGCGCAGGCGCGGGAAGAGCACCATCATTTCCTCCTTGTCGGCGGCGATCTCGGCGCGCCCGCGGCGAGTGAAGGCACCCATCGCCAGATTCTCCTCGACCGTCAAGCGGCCGAAGATCCGTCGTCCTTCGGGCACCTGCACCAGGCCTTGCGCCGCGATCTCATGCGCACCAAGCCCGGCCAGCTTTCGCCCGGCGAAACTGATTTCGCCGTGCCGCGGGTGCAGGAGACCGCTGATCGCACGCAATGTCGTCGACTTGCCGGCGCCGTTGCCGCCGATCAACGTGACGATCCGCCTTTCCTCGACGGCGAGCGAGATGCCTTTAAGCGCCTCGATCTTGTCGTAGAAGACATGGATATCGTCGACCTCGAGTAGCGCCATCGCGCTACTCTGCGGCGGCGTCCGAGGCGAGCGCCACTGGTTTGGCTCCGAGATAGGCCTCGATCACCGCTGGATCCTCCTGCACCTCGTGCGGGCGCCCTTCGGCGATCCTCACCCCGTGATCCAGCACTGTTACCTGGTCCGATATCGTCATCACCACGCGCATCTGGTGCTCGATCAAGAGGATCGTGATGCCGAAGCGGGCGCGGACCTCTTCGATAAACGCGATCATCTCCGAAGTCTCGCGCGGGTTCATGCCGGCGGTCGGCTCGTCGAGCAACAACAGCTTCGGCTTCGTCGCCAGCGCGCGGCCGATCTCCAGGCGGCGCTGCTCGCCATAGGCGAGATTGCGGGCGAGGACGTCGCCGCGTCCGCGCAACCCGACAAATTGCAGCAATTGCCGCGCTTCCTCATGCGCCATCTGCTCGTCGCGGCGAGTATGCGGCGTGTGCAGTACGGCACCCCACCAGGTCGAGCGCAGGTGCATATGCATCCCGACCAGGAGGTTCTCCAGCGCGGTAATGTTCCGAAACAGCCGGATGTTCTGATAGGTTCGGCTGATCCCGGCGGCCGCCACCCGGTCGGGTGTCAGCCCGTCGATGCGCTCGGATTCGAGCCAGATTTCACCGGCGCTGGGCCGCAAATTCTGCGTGATGCAGTTGAATACCGTGGTCTTGCCGGCGCCGTTGGGGCCGATCACGCTGTGGATGGCGTGCGGTACGACCGCAAGATCGAGGCCGCTCAACGCCACTAGGCCGCCAAAGCGCATCGTCAACCCGCAACAGCGCAATAGTGGTTGATCGGCCATCATGCGTGAAAATGAGCTGGACGAGCGCTGCGCGTCCTTCGAGACAGCTGCTTCGCAGCTTCCTCAGGATGAGGAATTTTCTTAATGCCATCAAAGACCTGCCTCATCCTGAGGAGCGCCTGAAAGGCGCGTCTCGAAGGACGCGGGATCGTGATGCAGCCCTGCATTTTTTCCTACCTCTGCACGGCCGGCAACTGATTGCCGCCCGCGGCGAGCGCCAGGGTCTCGTCGCCGGCATGCAACTCGCGCCGCCGCACTTCCGATGGCCACAACCCCTCGGGCCGCAGCCGCATCATCACAATCAGCACAGCGCCGTAGAACAAGTAGCGGTACTCGCCGAATTCGCGCAGCAGTTCGGGCAGGCCGATCAGAGCGAGCGAGCCGATCACTACCCCGGGGAGGCTGCCCATGCCGCCGATGATGATCAGGGCCAGCACGTTGGCCGAGATCAGCAACTGAAAGCTCGATGGATAGACGGAGCTGAGCATGGTAGCGAAGATCGAGCCGGCTAGACCGGCAAAGGCAGCGCCCAGCCCATAGGCCAAGAGCTTGCAGCGGATGAGGTTTATGCCCAACGCCTGGGCCACATCCTCGTCGTCGCGCAACGCCATCCAGGCGCGGCCCAGCCGCGAATTCTCCAACCGCCAGGCGACCAGAGCGGCCACTCCCGAGCAGAAGAGGGTGAGGTAGAAAAGGGCGACGGGCGTGCCCAAAGTGACCGCACCAAGGCTCGGTTTTGGGATCTGCAATATCCCCTGGGCACCGCCGAGAAGAGGGGCGGCGAAATCCGACATCACGATCACGCGGACGATCTCGCCCAAGCCTAAGGTGGCGACCGCAAGGTAGTCGCCGCGCACACCCAGGACCGGGAGGCCGAACAGCACCCCGACGACGATCGCCAGCAGGACGGCGACCGGCATTGCGGCCCAGTAGGAGAGATGCGCGAGCGCATGGGGCGCGTCGGCGGTCAAGAGGGCCGTGGCGTAGGCGCCGACCGCGAAAAAGGCGACAAAACCGAGGTCGAGCAGCCCGGCCAGCCCGACCTCGAGGTTGAGGCCCATGCCCATCAGGATGTAGAGGCCGACGAGCATCAGCACCTGACCGATGTAGGACCCGGCGACAGCCGGCAGCAACGCCAGCGCGACCAGCGCCAGCCCGGCGCGGAGCATGCGCTGATGCTTGGGGCCGGGCATCAACTCGCGGGCGTCGAGGGCCTGCCGCAGGAAGCCCCAGCCAGCGCCCCAAAAGGCAGCGACCGCAAAGCAGGCCGTGGCGCCTTCCGGGGTCAGCCCCTCCCAGCTGTAGATGAAGTCGCGGATCTCGCCGACGATGCCCTCGTATCGCTGGAGCATCAGCTGGATCAGCTCCTGAAACACGCCGAATACCAATACTGCGACTATCCCGGGGACGACCGCGCGGCGGAGCGTGGGTGGCCTGAGGCGGAGCCCGGCGCCGACAAGACCGGCAATCGCGCCGCTACTGATCAGGATCGCCATACCGGCGGCGAGACCCTGCCCAAAACTCAGCATGTCGAACAATGCCGGCGACAGCGCGATGAAGATCAACCGCAACGGCACCAGGCTGATCAGCATGGTCAACGCTGCGATCGGCAGGCCGCAAGCAGCGCCGGCGAGCATGCCGGAGAGCAGCCCCTCTCCGACGTTCGGGCTTCGCGCAGCCATCAGACCGGCGCCGGCCGCGATCAGCAGCAACGCCGCTTGGCCGAGGGTCAGACTGCCCACAATGATGGCACGCTGATGAAGCATCAAGATGACGCCCACCACGGCGAGGTGGACGGCTCCGGCCCCGAAGGCGAGGCCAATTGCCGCGCTACGGCGCAGGGCGGTATTGCTCATGCCCGTCGCTTCGCCATGCGCTCGCCAAAGATGCCCTGCGGGCGGAAGATCAGCACCATGATCAAAAGCGTGAAGGCAATCAGGTCGCGCAGCTGGTAGGGGGCGGGGATGCCGAGGCCGTCGAGAAACAGTGACGGCCCGACCGACTCGACCATGCCGAGAAAGAAGCCGCCCAGCATTGCCCCCGGGATGCTGCCGATGCCGCCCAGCACCGCGGCGCCAAAGGCCTTGAGGCCGGGCGTGAAGCCCATGAAGAAATACACCTGCTTGTAGACCATGGAGTAGAAGACGCCTGCGATGCCGGCCATCGCTCCGCCGAGGGCAAAGGTGAAGACCACGATCTTGTTGATATCGATCCCCATCAGCGCAGCGGCTTCGGCATCCTCGGCCACCGCTCGCATCGCCGTCCCCATGCGCGTGCGCTGGACAATCAAATAAAGCGCCAGCATGAAGAGGAGAGCGAGACCGACCACCAAGACGTCGAGGTGCGGTACGGTGTATCCGAAGATATGGAACGCGGCCCGCTGCCATAGGGGATCGGGGTAAGATCTGACCGCGGTGCCGAACATGCCGCGGAAGGTCTGCTGCAGGAAGAACGACACCCCGAATGCGCAGATCAATGGCGCCAGCCCACCCGAACGCCGGAATGGCCGGTAGGCGATGCGCTCGGCCAAGAGGGCAATGCTTGTCGAAGTCAGGACCGCGACCGCGACGACCGCCGCCATCGTCGGCAGCGGACTCTGCGTGAGCAGGCCCGAGTGGTCGAACGCCGTGGCGACAAAATAACCCGCAAAGGCCCCGCTCATGACGATCTCGCCATGGGCGAAGTTGATCATCCGCAAGACGCCGTAGACCATCGTGTAGCCGAGCGCGATCTGGGCGTAGATGCTGCCGATGGTCAGGCCGAACATCACGAGATCGAACCACTGCGCGCCGGTGTAGCGCGCTTTGATCAGGGATCCGATCGTGCCGATGACGACCACCAAGACAACCGCGATGCGCAGGCCCCAGAGGGCGATGCCAACCGCGTCGATACGCGAAGCGGCCGGGAACCGCGGCAAGCGGGCGGCAGCCAGCAGGCTCACTTAGGCCAGATCTTCTTCGGGTTCTTGCCGATCGCAAACGTCTTGGGATCGGCCGAGGTGTATTCCAAGACAGACGGGTGGAATTCGCCGCATTCCCCATAGGGATCACAGGCGATCGGCCCGCTGATGCCGTCGAACTTGGTGGCGAACACTGTGTCGCGCAGCGCCTTCTTGCCGATGTAGAGGTTGCCGGCGGCGTCGCTTTTAGCGACTTGCTCGATCGCCTTGGTGGCCAGTATCGCGGCGTCGTAAGCGTTGCCGTGATTGCCCGAGATCGGCGCCTCGCCATAGGCTTTCTTGTACTCCTCGACGAAGTCGGGATAGCCTTTGCCCATCGCTTCCGGCGAGAGGTCGGGATAGGCGACCAGGAAACCGATGACGGCGGGGCCGGCGGCCTCTATGAAATCGGCGGAAAACAAGGCACCGCCGCCGAGGAGCCCGGTGTGCTCGAGCCCCGGCGTCTCCTTCGCCTGGCGCAGGATCTGTGCGCCCGCTGCGGTGAAGACCGGAAAGTAGATGAGGTCGGGTTTTTCGCTGGCGATGCGCGTCAACAGCGGATGCATGTCCACATCGGTCGGCGCGATCGCCTCCTGCGACAGCACCGCGCCGCCCATTGCCTTGAAATTGTCCGCCATCACCTGCTGAAGCTGTTGCGCGTAGGGACTGCCGTCATGGATCGTGACGACCGATTTGGCCTTGATCTCCTCGCGGGCGTAGGTGGCGTCCGCCTTGCCCTGCTCGATGTCGCTATAGACGGTGCGCGCAAAGCCGGCATATTCGGGCTTGCGGTTGGGGGCAGTAAGCGACGGCGCCGTGCACGACGTGCAGATGTCGACGATACCAGCCTGCCACAGGATCGGCGCTTCAGGGGTCGCGGCCGACGAGCAAGCGGATCCGAGGACAATCACCGTCTGGGGATTCGAGGCGAGCTTGGTCCCGACCGTTTGCCCGCCTTCGGCGTTGCACAGATCGTCCTCGGCGTTGAGCTTCAGCGGGTGGTCCAGGAGCTTGCCGCCGAGCTGTTTGATGGCGATCTCGACGGCCCGTTTCTGATCGAGCCCCGACGCCGTGTCGGGACCCGACAATACCCAGGAGCCGCCGATCTGGATCGGTGCCCCCTTCGGAATGCGGATCACCCCAATCTCGTCGGTCACCGGACCCAGCGTCTGCTCCGCCACCGCCACCGAAATCGTTAAAAGCGCCGTGGCGAGCAACCCCGTCAGACCGCGACAGAACCTTTTCGTCATGGTCGAGCGACTCCACATTGTGGCCCTCATCGATGACCGCCAGCGAGATCGCCGCGTGCGTCGGAGCGCCACTCGGCGATCATGGTTCGTCTAGGCAATTCTCATGCCAGTCGGCAGGCGCAGTGGGCGCGGATGGTAAGCCCCGGCCAACTGAAGCCGGTTTAGGGGTCGTCTGGGAGCGGAGCTGTCGCGAAATCAGACCGAGGCGACAGCCGCGTTCTATTCCGCGGCCAGAGTGGGGGGTCGTTCCACTATTCGTCGAATAGGTTCTCGCGCAAGGTACGGCCCTTGTATTCGCGGCGAAACCGGCCGCGCCGCTGCAGTTCGGGAACCAGCAATTCGACGATCGCGGCTAGGTCACCGGGCATCGACACGACATAGCCCAGCATAAAGCCGCCACGGCTGCCGGTAGCCTCAAACACCTCCTCCAGACGGTCGGCCACTTGAGAGGCGGTTCCGGCGATTGTCCGCTCGTAACTGGTGGCAAAGAGCCTGCCGTAGTCGAAGAATTCCTTGCGGGTTAACTCGGCCTGCGCACCGAGCCTTGTCACCAGTTCCCGGACAAACCCGACCGGGGATGCCTGACTGGCAATGATCTCGCGATGGAGCTCGCCAAGCGTGAACCGCTCCGGCAGTGTCGAAAAATCATATCCGGCATTGTGCGAGAGATAGACCCCGACACCTTCGGTAGGGATCGCGCTCAGCAGCCGCTCGCGCTGCGCAACCGCCTCCCGTTCGGTTTCGGCGACGACGCAGGGCTGCTGCCAAACAATGCCCATGGTCTGCGGGTCGCGCCCGAGCGCCGCCACTGCCTCGTCTAGTGCCTTGCGCTGCGCGATTTGCAGATCGAGGGGCATGTCGCCGCCAAACGCCATATCGGCGACATAGGCGCAGGCGAGGATGCCGCGAGGTGAACCGCCAGCCTGCAACAATACCGGCATTCCTTGGGGCGAGGGCGGGGTGTTTAACGGGCCGCTCACCTTGAAGAACCTGCCGGTATGCTCGACGTCGTGCACCTTGGCCGGGTCGCCGACTATGCCGCTTGCATGGTTCCACAGCATCGCGTCCGGTTCGACGCTGTTCCACAGCGTACGGCAGACATCGATGAACTCCTCCATCCGGTCGTAGCGCTCGTCGTGATCGACGATGTCGTCATAACCGTAATTGGCGTAGTCCGACCGGCGGGTCGAGGTGATGACGTTGAACGCGATGCGGCCGCCAGTGACGTGGTCGAGCGAGTTGAAGAGCCGCGCCAAGTAATAGGGGTGCATGAAGGTGGTCGAATAGGTGATCCCGAAACCGAGGTGCCGCGTCACCCGTGACATTGCCACCGCGAGCGGGGCCAGATCCTGGCGCGGCCAGCTAACCCCCCAACGCACCGCGGCATCGCGGCTGCCTTCCCAAGTGCTGGGCACGCCAGTACCGTCGCCGGAGAACAGCATGTCAAACAGCCCGCGTTCGGCTAGGCGGGCGATCTCCTCGAACATGCCGGCGTCGGGATAAACGCGTCCTGGCCACGCGCCCGGCATTCGCCAACGTCCATCCATGTGAATGTACGAAAGATCGAACGCCAGATGCATCCGCTTGGTCATGGTCATCCTCCGCCGGCGCAACGGTTACCCGCAGCGTATCTGTCCGCGGATAGGCCGATGGAGCCCCCGTGCCCACATACGGCCCGCATTGCACCGGAACGCCACGCAGAAACCGTGCCGATCCGACCGAGCTGTGGACTGGCCGGAATGCCTCCGAGCTCAGCGGACCGTGGCCGATTGCGTTCGCTCAACGGCTCAGGCGCTGAGCATTTGCATCGATAAGCGCCACCAGCCGTGTCTTGCCGCAACGGCGGACGCGCCGATGCGTAATCATAATAGCGGCTCGTGCAAACCGGGATCGAGTCGTGGACCGCGAATCAGTTCTACGCGACCATGCACACGGCCGCTTTTTCGGATGGCGGCCTGATCTATCCCGCCATGCCGTTCGCATGGACACGAAGGTTACGCGCGATGATTCCGGCGCGATCTTCGGCTATCTGCGCTCTGTCCCGCGGGGAAGCCACCCGTGCGGCCACACGAGCTCCGTTCCCCCCACGACAACCGCTCTCTGATCCTGGGCTGGAGTACGCTGTTCTCCCAGGAAGGCGAATACAGTCCGACCCAACCAAGTCCGCCGAGTGGAACCGCGGTGCCTATCTGGTGCGGGGGCTGGGCCATTGCTCGATGTGCCACTCGCGCGTCAACGCACTTGGCGCCAGCCCGGGGTCGAAGTGGCGTGGTCAAGGGCGTGCTCGGTGTGGGTCTGCCACGGATCCTAGTGCCGCTGACGATCCTAATGATGGCGAGGAATATCGGCCAAGCGTTGGAGGGCGGCCGAACAATCACGGCCGTGAGGTATTTGTGGCCGATGCTGGCAGCCCTGGCGTTGACTGCGAGTTCGTGCCCGCTGATGGCGCTCGACAGCAGTGGAACGATGTCGCCGAGCGATCTCTTAATATCGGCCCGCGCGATGATCCCGATACCGCTCGGCATGCCGATCGGACGCTTGTTGCGCGGCCATATCAAGCTCTCCGTGTTTCGTACCGCGGTGCTCTTGGTCCGCCTTTGGCGGGCCCGACATGCTGCACCGGGCATTCCTTTAAATGCCGGGCATTCCTTTAAATGAGGTCTGCGTCTCCTCCTCTCTCTGATAATCCC
>Ga0070717_10003474_pt1 | contig 11281 bp, 14 predicted proteins | sample LARL113metaG_FD_71366 | JGI IMG/M metagenome (GOLD analysis project Ga0070717, IMG submission 71366) | Corn, switchgrass and miscanthus rhizosphere microbial communities from Kellogg Biological Station, Michigan, USA - LAR L11-3 metaG | ecosystem: Host-associated > Plants > Roots > Rhizosphere ...
GGCGTCTACGACATCGACAACCAGCTCAACGTGAGCTTGACCGGCAGCGATCGTCGCGATGACGACGAGATCAGGGGCGCCGCGCTGCAGAACCTGATCTGGGACGTCGAGGTGCCGTCTGACCTCGTGGACGTCAAGGTGAGTGACGGCTGGGTCACCCTCAAGGGCAACGTCAGCTACCAGTTCGAGACCGACGCCGCCTACGAGGACGTCGCCAGCCTGTACGGCGTCGTGGGCGTGACGAACGAGATCATCGTCTCGAACCCGTGATGTGGCGGGCAGGCGTCGGTGGTGCAGACCACTCACGCCTGCCCGTTTTTGCGTTACGGCTCTGGTCAGCCGCGCAGGTGCTCGTGGGACGCGCGCCGCGATCAGGTGACAAGCTTGGCGTTGGAGCCCTCGGGAAGCACTCGTCCGAGTCCGGCGCGCGAGGTGATCCCGAGCTTGGTGAAGATCTTGCGCAGGTGGTACGCCGCCGTGTGCTGGCTGATGAACAGCCGCGCGCCGATCTCAGCGTTCGACAGTCCGTCACGGGCGAGCCGCGCGACCTGGGCCTCCTGGCTCGTCAGCTCATCGCGGGTCTCGACGGTCCGTGTGCGGAGACGCTCGCCGGTGGCCAGCAACTCCCGCTCGGCGCGCTTGGCGAACCCCTCGATCCCCATCGCGTCGAACATCTCGAACGCGGTGCGCAGGTGCTCACGGGCATCCAGGCGCCGGCGCTCTCGACGCAGCCACTCGCCGTAGAGGAGGTGACCACGGGCGAGATGGACCCGGAGGTTAGTGGACCCGGAATGCTCGATCGCCCTCCGATAGAGGTCGTCGGTGTCGGCGGCGTCGCCTTCGCTGAGCAGTGCGCGGCACCGGGCCTCGGTCGAGAGCGCCCAGTCGGTCCCGCTGGCGCGGGTCGACTGGCTGATCCGTTCCATCGCCGTGCCGGCGAGCTCCCGCCGTCCTGACCGGACGGCCGCCTCGATCAGCTCGATCAGGGCCCAATTCGCCGCGCCCTCCTCGTGGTAGCGCTCGGCTTGGCCGACAGCAGTCAGGGCCGCGTCATAACGGCCGAGTCCGAGATACAACGTTCCGCGGAGAAACTCCGTGATGGTCAACGCGAGCCCCTCGCCGCGCGCCTGCGCCTCTTTGACCGATGTTTCGGCCAGTCGCGAAAACTCGCCCTCGCGACCGCGCAGCGCGGCGACCGCGAGGGCACCGTAGGGGACAGTGGCAATTCCAGTCGCCTCGGTGGCCGCTCTCAGCTCCTCCTCAGCCGCTGCTGCCTCGTCCAGCTTGCCGAAGAACGCGTACACGCTGCCGCGATTGGTGAGCACGAATGGCAGCGCGGTCAGCGCCCCGGTCTCCCGGACGAGCTCGAGGTGCCGCGTCGACAGCGCGGTCCAAGCCTCCTCGTCGGAGAGATAGAGCGCGATCCAGCTCGCGAACCAGAGCCAACGAGCCTCCTGTGGCGTTAGCACGCTCACCTCCCGGAAAGCGCGTAGCGCCTCTTTCAGAATCGGCGCGCCCGCCGCTGGCCCGTCGGTGAACCGGACCGCCAACCCCTGGAGAAGGAGATCGGGCGGCCGCGGCGGCTCCGGTGGTGGTGGGCCAGCGAGCGCGGCCTCGCTCACCTCGACCACGCCACCGCCGCGCACCAGCCGGCCGGCGAACATCGCGGCGGACAGAGCTTCCAAGTAGGTCGCGCGCGCGAGGGCCGGGTCAACCGCCTCGAGTTGACGGGCGGCTTTGAGCAGGAGCGGAGGCGCGTCGCGGCCACGTCTGGCGGCAAATGCGATCTGACCGCGCAGCAGATCGACACGGGCGCGATCGAGCTCGCGGTGCGCACCAGCGTCGGCGATGTCCAGGAGGGCGAGGGCCTCGTCGAGGGCGCCCGCCTCGTAATTGGTCTGCGCCGCCGCCAGCGCACGTTTTGCATGAAGCTCGGGGTCCAGGGTGAGCGAGGTGGCGCGCTCCAGGAACGCCCCGGCTGCGGCCAGACCGCCTCGCGCCTGCGCCCGTTCGGCAGCCCGCTCAAGCTCAGCGGCGACGGCCTCGTCAGGGGAGGCGGTCGCCTCCGCCAGGTGCCAGGCGCGCCGGTCGGGATCGGACAGCGCGTCGGTCGCCTCGGACAGGGCCCGATGCACCCGTCGTCTCTGGTGCGGCGTCGCGGCTCGGTAGACCGCCGAACGCACCAGCGGATGACGAAAGCGGACCCGTCCGTCGACCTCGAGCAAGCGCGCGGACTCCGCCGGCGACAGCACGGCGTCAGCGATTCCAAGTTGCTCGGCGGCGCTCCACAGCAGTGCCGGGTCGCCGGTCGAGTCAGCGGCCGCCAGCAACAGCAGCTGCTGCGTGTCCTCAGGCAGCGCCTCGAGCCGGTTGACGAAGGCCTCCTCGAGCTTGCCCGAAAGCGACCGCGCTCCCGGCAACCCGAACCCGCCCGCCAGTTCCGCCGGCGACAATCCGCGCGGGAGCTCGAGCAAGGCGAGCGGGTTACCGCCTGCCTCTGCAAGCAGTTGCTCTGCCACCCGCTCGTCCAGCCGACCGGGTATCGCCGAGGCCAAGAGCGCTCGCGCGTCAGTGTCCCCAAGGCCTCCCACTAGGAACTCAGGAAGCCGACCGTACCTTCCGACCGGCTCCCGTGTCGCGGCTACCAGGACGACCGACTCCGCCACCAGCCGGCGCGCGACGAACGCCAACACTTGCGCCGAGGCTCGGTCGAGCCATTGCGCGTCGTCGATCGCGCACAACAGCGGGCGCTGCTGCGCCGCTTCCGAGAGCAGGCTCAAGGTCGCCAGGCCAACCAGGAACGGATCCGGGACCGCCCCGCCACGTAGCCCGAACGTCGTCTCAAGCGCATCGCGTTGCGGGATCGGAATCCGGTCGACACGGTTAAACAGCGGCGCGCACACGTGATGCAGGGCCGCGTACGTCAGCTCCATCTCTGACTCGACGCCCACCGCACGCACCACCATCAAGTCCGAGGCAGACTCGATCACATACTCAAGCAGCGCCGTCTTTCCGACGCCGGCCTCGCCGCGAAGCACCAGCACGCCGCTGTGCCCGGTGCGAGCCTCTTCGACCAGCCGATCGAGGACCGCGCGCTCGTCATCTCGACCTCGGAGCGCCACCCGCGCGGAGGCTGGATGGCCGCCAGCGATCAGAACGGTCATCCTAGTGCAACGCTCCTGACATGCCTCTAGCGCCCGCGGTATGGCTCATCAGCGCACTGTAGGCAACGGGAGCGGCCGCGTATATGGCGCGCTCGTATACCCCGTGCCGCGACGAATGGGGGCCGGCCACAACGCCCCTGGACGAGCGCCCTCCCTGCGGGCGGGCGCTCGTCCAGCGTGAGTCGGGCACGCTCCGACATTCAACGGTGGGAGTGTGCCCCGCGTCGATGGCGGCGGCGCCGGAGAAACGCCAGCGTGAACAGGCCCTTCATTGCGCGCTTCATGTCCGTGACCTCTGTGTTGCGTTGGACGGGACGCTATGAAGGTGTGGGGGTCAGCAATCTGTGCCAAAGACGAAACAAGCGCCGCCGCGATACCACAGAGGTCTACCGGGACGGCGCGACCGTGCCCACCGTGCCCGAGGCCGTCTACGTGCTGCTCATCGCGGGTGTAGCGCTCGTCGGCTACGTGGTCGTCCCCGGCCTCGTCAAGGAGGTCCAACAGCTTTCGCACAAACGCGGCCCCGCGCTATCAAGCTGGCGCATGACGCGCGTGGGCTGCCACAGCTGCTCGGGCGACTGGTAGATCCCCCGATCCTTGTCGTCCTATAGGCACTGTCGCTTGGATTGTCGTCGGCTTCTTCGACCTGATACCGCTCGTCGGCGCGACGCTGAGCGCGATCGTCGTGTCGAACGCAACCCTGACCGTGAGCTTCCCGACGGCGACGATCGTCTGGATCGCGTTCATCATCGTCTGGCAGCGGTTCGAGGACTATGTGGTGCAGCCGCTCGTCTACGGGACGGCGTTGCGCGTAAACCCGATCGTGACGATCGTCTCTGTCCTGGTCGGCGCCTCACTTCTCGGGATCCTCGGCGCGCTGCTCGCGATACCCACCGCCGCTGCGATCCACATCGTGTTGCGCGACTGGTGGGCACATCGCAGGCCCGAGCCGCCCATCGCGGACGCCAACTGCGGCATAGCTGCAGCCGATAACCCGCTCCTATACCCACCCCTCCCGGCCCGCATACGGTCCGGTCACTAACGGGGTTAGAACGTGTCACGGGAGGAACCTCAGCCCCAAGGCAATTACAACTCAACGTGAGGAGTAACCGTGGCACAGGACGTTGACGAGATCAGGGAGGTCGTCGGACACTTGAACGGCCCACCGATCAGCACCTCGGTGACACACACGCTGGTGAGGCCGTTTCTCACCCAGGTGGCTCGCTACTGGTGGGTCGAGCTGCTCGTGGGCGTGCTGTGGGTCGTGGTCGCGGTCGTCGTGTTGAAGTTCGATAACGCGTCGGTTGTCACGGTGGGCATTCTCACCGGGATCATGTTTCTGGTGTTTGCGGCCGAGGAGTTCGCACTGGCCGCCTTGGGCGGAAGCGGCAGATGGGTCTGGGCGCTGTTCGGGGTGTTGCTGACGGCCGCCGGAATCGTGGCGCTGATCCATCCACGCAATACGTTCGCAGCGTTCGCCGACATCCTCGGCTTCGTGTTCCTGATGATCGGAGTCCTCTGGATGGTGCAGGCGTTCATGGAGCGAGCCGTCAACGACCTCTGGTGGCTTGGCCTGACCAGCGGCATCCTCATGGTCATCCTGGCCTTCTGGGTGAGCGGCGAGTTCTTTCTCCACCGCGCGGCGACGTTGCTCGTGTTCGCCGGGGTGTGGGCGCTCATGAAGGGCATCACCGACATCATCCGTGCATTCCAGATGCGCGAGCTCGGCGCGAGCTGAGCGACGCATCTGATCCCCCGTTGCCCAGGTCGAGTCCAGATGTGGCACGACACGCAGGCGGTCGTGGTCGGCATCAGCCGGGTCGTGGCGCGCACGGGCGAAGCCACGTCACATACGTCGACGTGGGCGGCCTTCGTCGGCGCCGGGCTCAGCGTCCTGCTGACAGTGTTCTGGCTGGGGTTCGCGTTCGTCAGCACTCGGCAGCCGCCCGGGGAGGAGGGGGACGATGATCGTGGGTCAGGCCCGAGTGGGGGCGGTCCTGGCCGGCCCGGGCCGGGCGGCGATGCGCCGGGCGGCGCGCCCACCTGGTGGCCGGATTTCGAACGCGACTTCGCTGCATACGTCTCAGAGCGGAACGCGAGTCCCGTCCCCAGCCGTTGCTCCGCGGACCATTGGTTGTGATCGCCGGTGCTGACCTACCGCACGATCTCGTACTGGCTCCCGACGGTACCGGGCGCGATCGACGGAGCACCGCAGGTTCGACACGCTCGGCGGGTCGCCTATTGGCCGGCGCAGCTGTGGGTGCTTGCCGCAATCCTGCTCCAGGTCGGTCTTTCGCGGAGGCTGACCGCCGGTCCCCGATGGCTGCTGCCCGCGCTTTGAGGGTGTGCTGTTGATCGGTCTGGAGGCGACGAGTCCACATGGCCGCCTTCACGAGGATCATCCCGTCCGCCGCCGAGTGGCGATCGGGCTGATCGCGGTTGTCAACGCCGCCAACGCGATCTCCCTGTACCTCCTCGCCCACGAGCTACTAAACAAGCACATTTCGAACGGCCGCGCTCTGATTCTGTCCGGGGTGGCGATCTGGCTGACGAACGTTCTGATCTTCGCTCTCTGGTACTGGCAGATCGACCGCGGTGGGCCAGCCAACCGGGCCAGACGACTTGACCCTCAGACGGCGGAGGGCCGGCCGGACTTCGTGTTCTCACAGATGGACAGCGGTCGACGCTATTCGCCCGATGACTGGATCCCTCAGTTCGTCGACTACCTGGCGCTGGCGGTCACGACAGCCACCGCGTTCAGCGCCGCCGACACCGTGCCGATCTCTCGGCAGGCAAAGGCGCTCATGAGCACGCAGGCTCTGATCTCGTTGGTCACATTCGGCCTGATTATCTCTCGTGCAGTCGGCATCCTGAGCTGACTGGTGTCGGCGACGACGCCGTGTACCAGGCGTCAGCGCGGTTCCGCAATAGCTCGGTGAGCAGCGTCAGACGTCGGTCGTATCGCACCTGCAGACAGCGCGTCTCGGATGGTCTGTCGCCCGCCCATAGGTTCTCATCGACGCCCAATCCAAGCGGAGGTGACAACGTGAATCGAGTCGTTCTCGGGACTAACCGAGCCGGATCGCATCCCCTACAGGGCGGGCGGCGGTCTTCCCAGGCGGTGGACAAGACCGAGAGGCCCCGTGAGCGCCAGCTTGATCCCCAAGCGCTTGGCGATCACATCGACCGGCTCTACCGCGCAGCCAGGGCTCTGTGTGGATCGCGCGAGGAGGCCGAGGATCTGGTCCAGGAAACGTTCGCCCGCGTTCTGCGCAGACCGCGGACCCTGAGAGCGGAGGATGACAGCGGCTATCTGCTGCAGGCACTCCGGAACACGTTCGTGAGCACTCGTCGAGCGGCTTCGCGGCGACCACAAACCTGCCGGGATCAGGTCCAGTCCATCGAGGACCGACACGCACCCAGGCCAGAAGCGAGTGTCGAGGCGGCGGAGGTATACGCCGCCATTTCGGTGCTTCCCGACGCCTTCCGCGACGCGCTCGTCGCCATCGACGTGGTGGGCCTCTCCTACCGCGAAGCCGCCCGCAGGTTCGGGGTGCGCGAGGCCACGATCACGACCAGGCTCTACCGTGCACGTCAGCGTGTGGCTCGCGCAATGCTCGCGGACGACGCGACCGCTTCGCACTCGACGGCGCGGGCCGGCGCTGGGCGCTGACCGCTTGGTGCACGCCCGTCATACAAGCGGTGTATGCCGGCGCCCGGATCACATCTCGTTGAAGGCAGGCCACACGCCGAGCCTGCGCAGATGAGGTCCTTGGGAGTCTTGCTCAAGCCGATCCCCGGCGGGTGGATCATCGAACTCACTGATGGTCGCGAGATCGCTCGGTTCACCGGGCTCGCCGCGAAGCGCCGGGCGCTGCGCTACCTCGCCAGCCACGACATCGCGCGGGGGGCAGATCGCCCCGACTGACCGCGTGCGGTCGGCGGGATTCGCCGGCGTGCTGAGGCCGTACGGCGTCGCGCGCGGCCCGGCCGTCGCCGCGGGTGCTGATCTACGAGGCCGTGGCGCTGCTGGTCCCGCTCATCGCCGGTGCCGTCGCGTACCTGTTCCTCAGCCCTGAATTCAGATCCACGAGAACAGTGCGGGCGGCCCCGCGACGGGCGTGATGAGGATGCGCGAGAGCCAGCGACAACCAGCTTGGCTGTCAGACGGCGGCCAATGACTGTCAGGTGCAGCGATGCGAGCGATTCCGGGTCGACGTAGCGTGATGACCACGTTTCGAACCGACCGGAGGCCAGTCAATGTTTTCGACAGATCACGTCACCCAGGTCCTCGCCGCGCGAGGCCGGGCGCAAGCGCTCAACGTGTGGCGCGAGGCGGCGAACCTCGTCGCGACCCGGTGGCAGCTCTTCCTCGACGCCGAGCCGGAGGGTCGTCAGTGGGCGTTCGCCTCCTACGTCGCCGCGCTGGACGCCGAAGAGGCCGCCGCTGCTGAGATGGCCGCGCTGCGCTCGCCGATGGCCGCATAGGGAGACCGAGGTGGAACTCCGTCATCTTCGTTATTTCATTGCGATCGCCGAGGAGCGAAGCTTCACCGGCGCCGCCGAACGACTGTGGATTGCTCAGCCAGGACTTTCGACGCAGATGCGCCGGCTCGAAGCTGAGCTTGGCGTTCAGCTGTTCGAGCGCCACCCACGTGGCATCGACCTGACACAGGCGGGCGAGCTGTTCCTTGAGCGCGCCCGTGTGGCCGTGTCCGCGGCCGACACGGCGCTTGCCACGGGGCGGGATCTCGACGCCGGCCTGGTCGGGAGTCTGACGCTCGGACTCGCTGCCGAAGCCCGGTGGCCTCTCGCCTCTGAGCTGCTGCTTCGATTCGGCCGAGAGAGCGCTGGCATCGAGCTTACGGTGGTCGAGGCCCACGGCGGAGCGCTTTGGCGCGATCTTCGCGCCGGCCGCCTCGACGCTCTCGTCGCACCAACCGGTCACGGCTCGGCTGATCTCAGGACCCTCGACCTCGGTGGCGAGGATTGGGTCGTGCTCGTAGGCACCGGTCATTCGCTGGCGGGGATCGGTTCGCTGGATGCCGACGCGCTGCAAGATGAACGGATCATCGTGACTGGACATCGCGACGCTGCCGTCTTGGACCGGGCCGTCTCGGAGCTGCTGGCGGAGCTGGGAGTCACGGCAGAGCTGGTGCCGGGGTCGTATGGGCCTGCGCGACACGCCGCGGTGGCGAGGAACGAGGCCATAGTTGTCACCACCGTGCCCGACGCGGTCCCATCTGGAGTGATCGTCCGGAGGCTCGAGCCGCGTCGCACACTCGCGTTCGAGATGCTGTGGCGTAACGAGGTGCCGTCTCCGGCGTTGTCTGAGCTCATCAGCCTCGCGGCCGCCGACCTTCAGCGGCCATCGTCGAGTCCGGTTCTTTCTGCTGCCGCCTGAGCGCCTGGTGCCATGAGCATTGATCCACGCCTTGAGCGCTTCGTGCTCGCCGAGCTCGCCCTGCGTGAGCGACGCGCTCGTAGACGTGACGGTTCGCATGGCGCGCGGGTCTTGGCTGAGCGGTTGCATCAGGGTCGCCACGACCTGCTCGCCCATATCCGTCGCGTCGTGCAGGCGGTCCCGAGTAGGTTCGGCCGGGTGGCGTGGCTGCACCATGCTCATGAAGCGGACGCGACGCGGCGAGCACTGAGCGCCGCCGGCCTCACACAGGACGAGATGTCGGCCGTTGAACTCCTTGCCGCCGCCGCCTCAGCATCCCACGCTCCCTCCCTGATCGAGCGGATGCGCACGCTGTCGAAGGCGCCGAGCTCGGCCGGCTATCTTGCGCGTGTCGTCGCGCGCGCGGCGATCGAGGACCGGCTGGACGGCGAACGGCCGGCTGGAGAGACGCTCACCGCGCTCTGTCTGCTGCCTGATACACGGCTGACGACGTGAGCCGTTGCCGAGTAATCGCTGAGGCGCGCTCGTGTGTCACGAATGGCACCGGGTCGCGCCGGCGAGACCACGCCGGCTCGGTCGGGCAGCGGCTCGTCACAGCTCGGGCACGGGTCGCCACGCTCGAGCGAGGTCCGAACCACATAGCTCGTCGCAGCGCACCGAGGGCAGATCACGTACGGCACGAGATCCAGGCTCGCTCCCCACGGTCCCCGCGCCAAGCCCGTCGACCGGTGCGGTCGATACACAGGAATGATCGCGGCGAGGCTCCCTCGTGAAACTGCTCTCGGCCGCAGAGGAGATCATGCTCGCGAGGCGCATCGAGCAAGGCGATCTGCAAGCCAAGCAGAGAATGATCGAGAGCAACTTGAGGCTGGTCCACGCGGTCGCCAGGGCCTATCGCGGCAGCAGCGTCCCGTTCTCAGACCTCATCCAGGAGGGCACGATCGGCTTGGTGCGAGCCGTCGAACGGTTTGACCACCGGCGCGAGGTCAAGTTCTCCACATACGCGGTGTGGTGGATCCGACGATCAATGCTGGACGCGGTCGCAAGCTCAAATGTCATCCGAATGCCCGCCAAGGCCAATCAACAACTCGCAGCAGTGCGACGCGCGGAGGCCGAACTCGAGCGGATCGCGCATCGACGCGCGTCAGACGCGGCGGTCGCCGAGCACACCCAACTCAGCGTGACGACCGTCCGCTCACTACGTGGTGCGGCCCGCGTGACAGCGTCGTTGGAGGAGCCGATTGGCCAGGACGCGACGCCACTCGGCGAGCTGGTGGCCGACGAGCGAGCGGGAGATCCATTCGAGAGCGCAATCGCGCGGGAGAGTCGCAACGAGGTCGCGTCGATGGTGCGTCTGCTGCCGGAACGTCACCGCGAGGTCATCATTCGTCGCTATGGCCTCAGTGATAATGCTGCCGAGACTCACGAGCAGATCGGGGCGCGGCTCGGCGTCGGCGAGGAGCGAAGCCGCCAGATCGAGCGCGAGGCTCTGCACCGCCTGCGCTCGATCGCTGCCGCGTCCGGGCAAGCCGCCTAGACCACGGGTTGCAGAGCCTGAACTGGATCAGCCGCGGATGAGCGCGCCGAGGGCCTCGGCCTCGTACAGCGCCTGACGAGCCATCGGCTGGCCGTCCAACACGGCGTAGGGCGTGTCGTCCGAGTCTTGCCCCTCGAAGACCGCGTCGATCTCGCGCACCCAGCTTTCGTAGCGACCCTGCCGCACCGCCGTATGAACTCGGGGGCAGCCAGACCGGCACCCCGACCGATCGCTAGCAAGTCCTCGGGCGTGAAACCACCACTGTGCCTCCGATGACTGGTGGGCAAACATCTCGCGACGCAACTCATCGAATCTCCCGGCATCGAATCTCCCGGCCTCCGCGGCGGCCGCCAGAGCGTTGGCGGCGCGCACCGACTCGTTCCCGAGAAAGGAACGGATTCGATACTCCACAGCCACCGCGCCAGCCGCGACCTCGCGACGCAGGAGATCTCCGGACACGTCCTCAAATTCGCGGCAGTACGGACACTGCGGATCCTCGTACACCACCAGGCGCCGCCGAGCGCCCTCGCTGCCCACCAGCGCTCCCCCTTGTGGCGTATAGCCCGACGGGACCTCAATCGCTTCCACGACACACCATTGTGCCCTTTCGCGGGAGACGACGAGGACCCGGCTTCATCCCCATTGCCTCCGGGCAACAACTCGAACGTCTGGACGAATGAACTCGAACTGATAACGCGGATCTTGGTGCGACGTACCCTTTGGGAGTCGACCCTCGGCCACCTGCGACAGAGGAGCACCGACCGTGACGGAGCACAAGCCGTTCATCGACTTCGAGAACCTCCCGGCCCCAACCGAGGGCTTCCTCGTCGCCCACTTCCTCACGGTGCGGAGCGTCGTCAAGTCGCGCGCGTTCTACTCTGAGGTCCTCGGCGGCCAGGTCGTGCTGGAGGAGAACCCGTGCATGATCAAGCTTTCGAACTCGTGGCTGATCATGAACCCAGGTGGCGGCCCTACTCCTGACAAGCCCGACGTCTCGGTTGTCAACTACGAGCCGGGGAACACGGTCTCGAGCTTCCTGAACCTGCGCGTTGCCGACATCCAGGCGTGCTACGAGCAGTGGAGCTCGAAGGGGGCCGAGTTCGTCACCCCACCGATCGATCGCGGCGCCGAGATCCGCTGCTACATGCGAGACCCCGACGGTTACATGATCGAGGT
>Ga0070717_10003476_pt1 | contig 11278 bp, 9 predicted proteins | sample LARL113metaG_FD_71366 | JGI IMG/M metagenome (GOLD analysis project Ga0070717, IMG submission 71366) | Corn, switchgrass and miscanthus rhizosphere microbial communities from Kellogg Biological Station, Michigan, USA - LAR L11-3 metaG | ecosystem: Host-associated > Plants > Roots > Rhizosphere ...
TCTGGGTTTTTCCCGTGGGTGTACGGGCCGGACTTCCCGGTGGAGTTGCCGCCGGAGCCGAGTCCGGTCCAGAAGGCGGCGGCCACCGTCCGCTACCTGTGGGCGGCCACGTTCGCGTTCCCCATCCAGGTGGGACTAATCCTCGGCTTGACCTCGGTCTTCGGCGGCAGCCCGGTGACCGGCCGCGGGTGGGCGCGGAACATCGTGGCCGGCTACCTGACGTGGCTCTTGGTCACCCCGGCCGCGTTCCTGGTGTTCGTCCTCGCGAATCTGGCCCACGCCGGGCTGACCGGCCGGCCGCCGGACAAGCACCCGCTGACGGTCCTGGGGGAATCCGCGGGGGCGCGGGAGTGGGCTCTGTTCGCCCTGCAAACGGTCGCCCTGGCCCCGGCCCTGGAGGAGTTGGTGTTCCGCGGGCTGTTGCTGCCGTGGCTGGCCAGCCGGCGGCCGGCCCACCCCGACGCCCCGTTCACCATTCCGCCGGCCCGCCGCCCGCTGGCCCTGCTGCTCGTGGCCGCCGGGGTGGCGACGGTCATGCATCTCGGCGATCTGCGCCACGCGTGGGCGGCCGGGGATACCGGCGGCGTCGTCGCCCACCTGGTGCCCGGCCTGTTCTTCCTGGCGCTGGTCCCGCTCGACTTCGTCCCCGCCGGCCGGCTCCGACGACACCTGCGCCTCCGCTCCCGGCAGGCCCTCCGGGCCATCTTGGCCAGTGCCGCCCTGTTCGCGGCATTTCACGCCCACGTCTGGCCGTCGCCGGTCCCGCTGGTCGTGCTCGCCGTCGGGCTCGGGTACCTGTACCTGCGGACGCGGAGCCTGGTCGGGCCGATCGTGGTCCACGGAATGTTCAACGCCGTGTCGGCGATGTACCTCCTGCTCGGCGGCCGGGCGTGAGGCGGCGTTCTCGGCCGGGTGTCCCACGGGACTCATGGGACGTATGGGACCACTGAGAACCACCGCAGAGCATTGCCGGCACGGCGGGCCCACCCCCCGGCTGACGCCGGGGGGTGGCCTTCACCCAATCTTCTGCCACTTCCGCCCGTCGCGGGTGAGCAGCTCGTCGCCGCCCGGCGGGCCGTCGCTGCCGACCGGGTACTCCTCCGGCCGCGGGGCCTTCGGGTCCTCGGACGCCCGGATGAACGGGTCCATGATCTCCCACGACCGCTCGATCTCGTCGCCGCGCATGAACAGGGATGCGTCGCCCTGCAGCGCGTCGAGCAACAGCCGCTCGTACGCCTCCGGCAGCACCCCGAACTGCTTGTAGTCGAACGACAGGTCGCGCGGCTGGAGCGTCGTCCCCTCGATCGCCGGCACCTTGGTCAGGAACGTCAGCCGGATCCCCTCGTTCGGTTGGAGGATGATGGTGATCCGGTTCGCCTCCGGCTCGTGCTCGCGGAGCTGCGGGAACAGGCGGAACGGCGGCTCCCGGAACTGGATCGTCACCTCGCTGTACCGGCTCCGCAGCCCCTTGCCGCTGCGCAGGTAGAACGGCACCCCCTTCCACCGCCAGTTCTCGACCAGGAGCTTGCAGGCGGCGTACGTCGGCGTCCGGCTGTCGGGCGGGACGTCCTTCTCCTTCAGATACCCGGCGTACTGGCCGACCGCCAGGCAGCACCCCGCCTCCTCGGCGGACGGGACCAGGATCGCGTCGAGCACCTTGGCCTTCTCGTTCCGCAGCCGGTCGGCCGTGAACCGGCTCGGCGGCTCCATCGCCACCATGGTGAGCACCTGAAGCAGGTGGCTCTGAAACATGTCCCGCAACACGCCGCTGGTGTCGTAGTACCCGCCGCGCTTGCCCACCAGTACCTTCTCGGCCACCGTGATCTGGATGTGGTCGATGTACCGCCGGTTCCAGAGCGGCTCGAACATCGAGTTGGCGAGCCGGAATACCAGGATGTTCTGGACCGTGTCCTTGCCCAGGTAGTGGTCGATCCGGTAGATCTGCCGCTCCTTGAAATGCTGGTGCAGGTGCTCGTTGACCTCCTGGGCCGATTTCAGATCCCGGCCGAACGGCTTCTCGACGACCAGCCGGCGAAAGCCCCCCTTGTCCTCGGCCGCCTGCCCGTCCTGGCCGAGCCGCTGGACGATCGGGGCGTACAGGTCCGGGCCGACCGACAGGTAGTAGAGCCGGTCGCCGCCGGCCTCGCCCTCGCGCTTCTTGAGCCAGTCGGCGAGGACCTTCATCCCGTCCGGGGTGGCGGCGTCGCCGGACACGTAATGGAGGCGCTTGGCGAACCGGCCCCAGGTGCCCGGGTACCAGCTCTCCCCGTTGCCGGTGACCGACTCCTTCACCTTGGGCTCGACCTGCTGGCGGAACTCCTCGGAACTGAACGGCGACCGGGCCATGCCGACCACGTGGCAGTCCTCGGGCAATAGCCCGGTCGAGTCGAGCCGGAACAGGGCCGGGATGAGCTTCCGGGAGGTCAGGTCGCCGGACGCGCCGAAGATGATGATCGTCGGGACGGGCATAGGGCAGTTCCGCGTTTCGGGTTTCGAGGTCCGGGCCGGGCACCCGGCGTTCCCACGGGCGTGTTGTATTGCTAGGCTCAGAAGTGAAAGCCCACGGACGGCCGTCCGTGGGCTTTGGAGATTTCATGCGCCGCCTGCTGACCCCGCTCGTCATCGTCCTGCTCGGGATCACGGTCGGGCTGGGGGCCCGCGAACTGCTCCGGACCCGGCCGGCCACGCCGTCGGCCGTCCCGGCCGGCGATTACGAGATCGCCTGGATCCACACCACCACCAACCCGCAGACGTGGGAGCGGCTCGTCGCCGCCGCCTTCCAGTTGAAGCGCGACTTCCCCGGCGTCCAGGTGGACGACTCGCGGGCCTTCCTGGACCAGACGGCCGCCGTCCCGGAGGTCGTCCTCACCGTCCCCGGCCGGGCCGACAAGCTCCGCATCCGCTGGTACAAGCTGTCCAGCGAGGTGAACACCAAGGACTGGGTGAGGGCCCTTTCGGACCGCAACCCGGCCCCGCTCGCCTTCATGGGCGGGTCGTCCAGCGACCGGGCGATCGAGCTGGCCCAGGCCCTCAACGAGCAGGCCGACTGGAAGGGGGCCCGGCCGCTGTTGTTCATCACCACCGCCACCGCCCAGGCCGACATCGACCCGGTCACCCGCGAGGGGCCGGAGCTGATCAAGATGTACCCCGGCCGCACGTTCCGCGGCTGCTTCACCGACTCGGCCATGGCCCAGGCGGTCATCGATTTCGTCTGGCATCAAGACGAACTGCGGCCGACCGGGAAGTCGGAACTGCAAGCGTATGTCCCCGCCTGGGAAGACGACCCGTACTCGCTCGACCTGGCCGACCAGTTCGGCCAGGAGCTACGGCGGCGGAAGGGCGACGGGCTGGCCGTGGCGACCACCACGGACCGGATCGCCTACAGCGTCGGCACGTTCACCGACCCGAACCCGGCGGAGCGCGAGGTCCTCAGCCGCATCCTGTCCGACCTGTCGGGGCACCCGAACGACCGGTCGCTGCTCGTCCTGCCGGCCGCCACCCAGCCGGCCCGTCGGGCCCTACGGGCGCTGGCCGCCGACAGCCCGCTGATCGGGGCCAAGCAACTCGTGGCCGTGACCGGGGACGGGGTGTCGTTCAACACCGTGTTCCGCGACGGGGACGTGGCCTGGCCGGTCCAGGAGCTGTCGATCCCGCTGGTCTTCTTCGCCCACGCCAACCCGGTCGCCTGGACCGGGGACGAGGGCCCGCCCGACACGACGAGCCTGCACCCGCCCAGTGCCACCGACGACGTGCTCCAGTTCGCCGACATGATCAAGGTGGCGGCCAAGGCCCTGTACCTGGGGGAGCGGGTGACCGACGCGGACAAGTTCATGGCCAAGCTGCGGACGGTGTCGGCGCGGGAGGGGTCGCCCCCGTTCTACGGCCCCGACGGCGAGCGGCGGACGGGCGAGGGCGAGTACGTGGTCGTCGTCCGCCCGCAGTTCGGGGAGGGCGGCCGGGTGTTCAAGCAGGCCGCCTTCGACGTGTTCACCCGCAAGGCCGGCAAGTGGGAGCGGGTCAAGCAGCTTCTGAAGTACCCGGAGTGAGCGTGGGGCGCTTAGACGCGAGACGCGAGACGCGAGACGCGAGAAGATCCCCTCTCGTGTCTCGCGTCTCGTGCCTCGTGTCTGCCGCCCCCGCGATTTGATTTATGCCCGAAGCGGTCCGATTCCCGTGGTGGAAAGTGGTCCGGGCCCTGGCCCCGGCGGTCCTGTTCTGGGCCGCCCTGGTCGGGTGGCTGGCCTACCTCCTGAGCGAGCGCACCGACCTCGGCCCGGAGGCCGACGAGGCCAGCGTCCACGAGTGGATCGACGAGGCCCGGGCCTTCCGCAAGACCCTGCCCGAACTGGTCCGCGAGTATGTCCACCGGCTGGACGAGCACCAGGGCGACCCGGAGAACCCCGACGTGCGGACCAAGGCCGAGGAGATCGGCCAGCAGCTCAAGGCGATGGTCGACCCAATCCGCCTGTACCAGGGGCAGCTCCCGGTCTTCCCCGAGGTCTACCGGGTCGAGGTGTCGTTCCCGACCCGGCCGGAGATGGTCCTCCCGATCGCCTGGGACTCGCCCGTCCCCCGCCCGCGGCAGCAGAACCGGACCCACCTGCACACGATCGACCACCCGGTCTTCGAGTCGGACGGCACCCCGGTCGCCCTGGTCCGGTGTGAGTACCGGATGCACGCGTTCAACAAGCTCCAGCGGGATGAGGCCCAGCGCCAGGCCGTCTACTGGGTCGTCGGGCTGGTCGTCTTCGGCGGCAGCGCCCTGGCCCTCGCCTGGGTCTACCTCTTCCTCCGCCGCGAGCGGGAGCGGGAGCTGGCCTCGCTGGAGGCCGAGAAGGCCCGCGAGCACGCCGAGGTGCTCATGCTCGCCGCCAAGGTCGAGGCCCAGGAGGCCGAGCGATCGGCCGAGGAGACCGAGCGGAAGCTCTTGCAACAGACGGTGGAAGCGGCCCGGGCCGAGGCCCGGCTGGCCGAGGCCGAGCGCTCGAACCTGGAGATGCGGTCGCAGCTCTACGCCTCGATCGGCATCATGGCCGGGTCGTACGCCCACAACATCAAGAACCTGCTCGTCCGCCCCAACGACCTGATCAACCGCTGCCTGGAGGCCGACCGCCTGCGGCCCGAGCAGACGACCATGCTGCACGAGGTCAAGTCGACGCTGGGGACCGTGACCGAGCGCTTGCAGATGATTCTCCGGACGGTCCGGCGCGACCCGACCCGCGCGGACATGACCCGGCTCGACCTGAACGACCTGATCCGCGAGACCGGGCAGATGTGGGGGGCGATCGGCAAGGAGAAGTGGAAGCTGGCCGTCGAGGTCGAGCCGGCCGCGGAGCCGCTGTACGTCAAGGGGGACCTGTCGCACCTGCAGCAGGCGATCGAGAACCTGGTGTTCAACGCCCGCGACGCCACGTTCGAGATGCGCAACCACGTCCGCGAGGCGGCCCGGGCCGAGCCGGACGCGAACCGGCGCCGGCAGGCGATCATCGACGCGGCCGCCTGGCGGGGCGAGGTCACGCTGACCGGCTACCGGGACGACAACCAGGCGGTGCTGGAGGTGCGGGACAACGGGATCGGGATGACTCCCGAGGTCCGCGAGCGGTGCCTGCAAACGCACTTCAGCACCAAGCGGGAGAACGCCCTGTACGAGGGGTACAACGCCGGGATGGGCCTCGGCCTGTCGTTCGTGGCCGTGGTCCTGGACCACCACGGGGCGAAGCTGGAGATCGAGTCGGAGCCGCTCCAGGGGGCCCTGTTCCGGATCCGGTTCCCGCTGGCGGAGTGATTCTCTCCCCCTCCCCGAAGCGGGGAGGGGGGAACCGGACACACGGATCCCACTCATGCACCGCCTCCTTCTCCTCCTTGTCCTTCTCCCTGCCGCCCGCGGCGAAACCCCCGACGAGGCGAGGCGCCGCCACGAGCAAGTCGCCGAGCGCCGCGGCCACACGTGCCTCATCGTCCACCGCGGCTCGTCCGAGTTCGCCCACGAGAACACCCTCGAAGCGTACCGGGCCACGTTCGCGCTGGGCGGCGACGGCAACGAGTTCGACCTGCGGGTCACGAAAGACGGCGTGCTGGTCATCCTCCACGACGACATGCTCGACCGGCTGCTCGACGGGTATGGCGACGTCGGCAACTACACCTGGGCCGAGCTGCAGACCTTCCGCTTCCGCGACCCCGGCCGGTTCGGCGACCAGTGCCGCATCCCGACGGTGGAAGAAGTGTTCGACCTGCACCGCCGGCACGCGGGGCTCATGTACCTCGACATCAAGGTGCAGGGCATCGACCGGGCGGTGTGCGACCTGCTCACGAAGATGGACCTGTGGAACCACGTCATCGCGTGCAACAACGAGACGGGCGGCGTGATCCTCAAGGATCCGCGGTACAAGCCGCTGCGGTTCAAGGGGCAGCTCTACCAGGACCACGGCGAAGTGTTCCCGGAAGCGATCGCGGCCGTCCTCAAGAAGCCGGGCGAGGCGGTGATGGTCGACGACCCCCGCGGGACGGCCCTGGCCCTCGGCCGGAAGCTCGGCAAGGTCTCGACGGAGCCAGTCGCCCCGCGGCCGGTGCCGAAGCGAGTCGGCGCGCCCCGGCCGGTGGAGCGCGACCTCATCGCGATTCTCGACAACGCCGACGACTGGGATCGGGTCGCCGACACGCCGGCGGATCGGCTGGACTCCGGGAAGCGCATCCGCGAGCGAGCCCGGGCCGCCGAGGACTTGCTAGTAATCGGAGCGAAGTCGAAGGAGTCGCTTGCCGCCCTGGAGGAGCGGGTGCGGAAGCGGAGCCTACACAAGGACTGGATGTACCACGGGTTCGACGGGGCGATGGCCCTGCGGTCGCTGATCCTGCTCAAGGCCCCGAACGCGGTGGAGGTGGCCCGCTTCGCCCTGTGGCGGGACGACCCGAAACTGGTGCCGGTCATCGACCCGCGATGGAAGAACCCGCGGTCGTGGACCGACTTCCGGGTCAAGATGGTGATCTTCCCGGCCCTGGAGAAGTGCCCCGGCCCGGCGACCGAGAAGCTCTGCCGCGACTACCTGGCCCTGACTGACGCCCAGGCCCGCGAGCTGGGCCCGCCGCAATTCGAACAGGCCGGCAGGGCGTTGTTGGCGGTCAGCCCGACGACCGACACGGCCCTGGAGTTGATGAAGCACCGGCTTCAGGAAGTCCGCGGCCGGGCGATCCTAGACTGCTTGCAACACGCGAACGAGCCGTGGGCGCAGGCGGCCCTCGAAAAAGGGGCCCCGCACGCCCTCGCGTACCGCGCCCCTTAGGTTCCGCGAGCGGTTCGCCATTTGCACGAGCCTTTCCCATGACCCGACACCAACACCAGTCCTGCATCGACGCGTGCGTCGCCTGTGCCGACGCGTGCGAGCGCTGTGCCTCGGCCTGCCTGCACGAGCCGGACGTGACGGCGATGGCCGACTGCATTCGCCTGGACCGCGATTGTGCCGACCTGTGCCGGCTGGCGGCGACGTATCTGTCCCGCGAGTCGCACCTGGCCGGGGAGGTCTGCCGTGTGTGCGCCGAGGCGTGTGACGAGTGCGCCGCCGAATGCGCCCGGCACAAGATGGAACACTGTCGGCGGTGTGCCGAAGCCTGCCGGACTTGCGCTGAGGAATGCCGCCAAGTGGCGGCCGCGACGGCGTGATGCGAAGAGTGGCGGCGGGCCTCCAGGCCTGCCGGCAAATAGACCGGCAGGCCTGGAGGCCCGCCGCCACGAAGTTACCTTCCCGCCCGGGCCTTCCGGGTCCGGGCCGCCTTCTTCGCCGACGCCGACCGGGCTGCGGCCGGCCGGGCCGCCGACGCCGCCCCGCCGAGCCGCCCCCCCTTGCGGGCCGACGCGTGGCTCTCGCGGACGCCCCGCCCGCTCCCGGACCGTTTTCCGCCGCCGGTCTCCTTGTTCACCGTCGCCCAGGCCCGGCGCTCGGCCTCCTTCTCCGGCACCCCGCGCTCCTCGTACCCCTCTTCAATGTGCTCGGCCATCCGCTGTTGTCTGTCCGAATACGCACTCTTGTCGCCGCGTGGCATGATGTCCCTCCGCTGTTGGTCCGGGCGGCCGTACGGTAGTGCAACCCGAGTGCCCCCCGGCACCCGATTTGCGACCCCGTTGAGGCAGGCGGCGGCCGGACAGGCCGCCGGAAATTCAGGGGACAAATGAGGAGGGAGTCATGGCTCTTCTACGTTGGGCGGTGGTGTTCCTGGTGATCTCTCTGATCGCCGCCGTGTTCGGGTTCGGCAACATCGCCGCCGGGGCGGCCGACATCGCCCGGGTACTGTTCTTCATCTTCCTGGCCATTTGCATCGTCCTGTTCATCCTCGGGGCGATGACGTACCGGTCGGTGGCCGGACCATGACGGACTTTCGTGGGACAGGTTTCCAACCTGTCCGGCCGAGATAGCCGGACAGGTTTCCAACCTGTCCCACGGACTATCCCACGTGGTAGAACGCCAGCGCCAGGATCAGGTACAGCGCCACCAGCATCGCCCCCTCGAACCAGTTCGTTTCCCCGTCGTTGCACACGAGGGCGGTGACCGCCACGCTCAGGAACAGCGCCGCCACCTCCAGCCGGGTGAAGTGCAGGTCCAGCGGGTGCTCGTGTCCCATCGCCAGGCTCAGGAGCACCAGTACCGGGGCGACGAACAGGGCGATCTGCCGGCTGCTCCCGATCCCGATCTGGAGGGCCAGCCCGATCCTTCCCCGGCGGGCCATCATCACCGCGGTGGCGTGCTCGGCCGCGTTCCCGATCACCGCCACCACGATCACCCCGACGAACAGGTCGTTCATCCCCGTCGCCCGCGCCGCCGGCCGCACCGCCCCGACCAGCCACTCGCTCAGCACCGCCAGCGCGGCCGTCGCCGCGAGCAAGATCAGGGTCGCCCGGCGGGTGCCCCAGTCCGGTTCCCCCCCGTCCCCCGGGACGGTGGTGAACAGGTGGCGGTGGGTCCGGAGGGTGAACAGGAGGCTCAGCCCGTAGAGCGCGATCAGGATGACGGCGATCTCCTCACTGACGTTCTCGACTTTCCGGGCCGTGTGGTCGGCCGGGTGACTGTCGGCCCGGCCCAGGTGGTAGAGCAACGTCGGGACGAGCAGCCCGGCGCAGGCGATGGCCAGCGACGTGGCCGATGCCCCGGCCAGGGTGCGGCTAAACTTCTGGACCGAGAACCGCATCCCGCCGGCCAGGGCCCCCAGCCCGACGACCAACAGCAGGTTGCCGATGATCGACCCGGTGATGGTCGCCTTGACGACCGGGTAGAGTTCCGGCCCGCGGGCCAGGGCGAAACCGGCGATGATCAGCTCGGCGGCATTGCCGAAGGTGGCGTTGAGCAGCCCGCCCCAGGCGACCCCGAGCCGGACCGAGAGCGCCTCGGTCGCCTGTCCCAACAGGCCGGCGAGCGGGACGATGGCCAGCCCGGCCCCGAGGAAGACCCAGACGTCCCCGGCCCCGCCCCACTTGAGGCCCGCCGCGAGCGGGACGGCGAGCAACGGGAGGTACATCGGCCGGAACCGGCCGCCGGATTCCTTGTCGGCACCCATGCCGGGCGCGGAGCAAGTCGCGGGCCGGGCACGGCTCGCGCTAGAATGGTGCGGTGGCCGCTCCGGCAGAAAGAATTGAACTCATGATCCTCGTCCTCATGGGCGTCTCCGGCTCGGGCAAGTCGACGGTCGGCCGGCTCCTGGCGGACCAACTCGGCTGGACGTTCGTCGAGGCCGACGACTACCACTCGGCGGCCAACGTCACCAAAATGCGCGGCGGCGTCCCGCTCGACGACGCCGACCGCCGGCCGTGGCTGGCCGCGCTGCGCGAGCGCATCGCGGAGGCTTGTCGGACCGGTGAGAACGTCGTCCTCGCCTGCTCGGCCCTCAAGCACCGCTACCAGGACTATCTCGAACAGGACGACCCGCCGTGCGTCCGGTTCGTCTACCTCAAGGGCTCGCCCGAGCTGATCCGGATGCGCCTCGCCGGCCGCAAGGGCCACTTCATGGACCCGGCCCTACTGGGCAGCCAGTTCGACGCCCTGGAGCCGCCGCCGGACGCCCTCCGGGTGGATATCACTCCGCCGCCGGAACAGATCGCGGCCGAGATTCGACGAAAGCTGGGCCTTTGATGGTAGTCCTCACGCGGAGCGTGAGGACTCAGTTGGCTACCCGGGGCCGGTCGCCTTGTCCTCACGCGGAGCGTGAGGACTACTATGGACCCCCGCCCCCCGCCCGGCGACAATGCCCAGGTTGCCCTGCCCTCTCCGGAGCCCACATGGGTCCGCCCCTGCCACCGTCCAACCCGGGTGATCCTGTCCCGCGACCCGACTCGGGGCTGGAGGTGAAGGACGCCAAGCTCATCTTCTCGGCCGTCTGGGACGACCTGGAGCAGCAGCACGGCCGCGACAACCTCCGGTTCCCCCGCGAGTTCATCTGGCTGGGCGGGGCCCCCGGGGCCGGCAAGGGGACCAACACCCCGTTCATCGCCAAGACGCGGGACATCACCGCCCCGCCGATCGTCATCAGTGCCCTGCTCGACAGCCCCGAGGCGATCGCCATCAAGAACGCCGGCAAGCTGGTCGGCGACCGGGAAGTCATCACGCTGCTGTTCCAGGAACTGCTCAAGAAGGACTACAAGGACGGGGTGATCGTCGACGGGTTCCCCCGGACCCACGTCCAGGGCGAGTGCCTCCAGCTCTTTTACAGCAAGCTGATCGAGCTGCACGCCGCCTACCGGGGCACCCCGCTGGCCCCGTACTTCCGCAAGCCGTCCTTCCGCATCGCGCTGTTGTTCGTCAACGAGAAGGTGAGCGTCGAGCGGCAGCTCAAGCGCGGCCGCGAAATCCGCGAGCACAACAAGCGGGTCCGGGCGACCGGCGAGGGCCAACTCCTGGAAGAGCGCTTGACGGACATGGACCGGGACAAGTGCCGGGAGCGGTACCGGACGTTTACCCACGAGACGTACGCCGCCCTCCAGCGGCTGCAGCGGATCTTCCACTACCACTTCATCGACGCCGAGGGGCCGCTCGAGGAGGTCCAGCGGAACATCGTCAAGGAGTTCAGCTACCAGAGCAAGCTGGACCTGAGCGAGGACGTGTTCGGGCTGATCCAGAACATCCCGGTCGCCCGCGAACTGGCCGCCCACGCCCGGCAGGAACTCGTCGAGCGGCTGGAGGGGTACGCCGAGAACCACCGGCCGCTGTTCGAGCAGGTGGTCAAGCTGGTCGAGGAGAAGATGATCCCGATCGTCCGGGCCCACGCCATGTCCGGGCACGCCCGGTTCAACAGCGAGGAG
>Ga0070717_10003477_pt1 | contig 11277 bp, 9 predicted proteins | sample LARL113metaG_FD_71366 | JGI IMG/M metagenome (GOLD analysis project Ga0070717, IMG submission 71366) | Corn, switchgrass and miscanthus rhizosphere microbial communities from Kellogg Biological Station, Michigan, USA - LAR L11-3 metaG | ecosystem: Host-associated > Plants > Roots > Rhizosphere ...
GCGCTGAACGAAATGACGGTGGAGCAATCGAAGCTGACCGGGGATGGAACCATCCTTGGCACGTTTCATTACATGGCTCCCGAGCAACTGGAGGGCAAGGAGGCGGATGGCCGGACCGACATTTTCGCGCTCGGGGAAGTGATCTACGAGATGGCTACGGGAAAACCGGCATTTGCCGGAAAGAGCCGCGCCAGCCTGATCGCAGCCATTCTGACGAATGAGCCTCCACCTATCTCGCAGTTGCAACCGATGACCCCGCCTGGGTTGGAGCGGGTAGTCAAGAAATGCCTGGCCAAGGATCCGGAGGAGCGCTGGCAGAATGCAAGCGATCTAGCAATCGAGCTGAGCTGGATCGCAGAAGGCTCGGGTCCGGCAACCCAAGCAAAGGCCAGCGTACCCCGGCGATGGCTCCTCTGGGGTCTCGCGGCTTCCCTCATCTTCATTGCAGGTGCGATGCTGCTACGGCAACTCTTATTGAAACCGGTGCCTGGGTCGGTGCTGCGCGCCTCTGTTATACCCGGGAAGGACTTAGAAGTCCTGCCATTTGATGTGGTGCTCTCGCCGGACGGCAGCAAACTGGCATTCGTTGCCCGCTCGCCAGCAGGGCAGGCGCTCTGGGTGCGTGCCACGGATTCACCACAGATGCGGTCGCTCCCTGGAACCGAAGATGCGCGCTACCCGTTTTGGTCGCCGGACGGGCAGCACATTGGCTTCTTCGCCGGCGCAAAACTAAAAACCGTGGACCTCGCCGGAGGGGCGGTGATCACGCTGGCCGATGCGGCGGAGGGACGTGGTGGTACCTGGAATAAAGCCGACATCATCGTATTCTCGCCAAACCCCGTCGGGCCGCTCTTCCAGGTGCCAGCTGGCGGGGGGATATCCTCGCCGCTCACTCAGATCGATGCTGCAATGCAGGAAACAAGCCACCGCTGGGCATCGTTCTTACCCGACGGCCATCGGGTTCTGTTCTACGTGGAAGGACAACGGAGCACGGGCGCACCGTCGGCTGATCCGAAGGACAAAACATCCGGACTGTATTTATTCGACCTGGGAACAAAGAAAAAGAAGTTCGTCACCGCGTCCGATTCGGGCGCCGCCTATGCGTCGGGACATCTGTTGTACATGCGACAGGAAAACCTGGTGGCACAAGCTTTTGATCCGGAGCGCGCCAATGTGACCGGCGCGCCAGCAGCACTACCGCAGCACCAGGTCGCCTATGATAGCGACCGCTGGTCAGCGGCTTTTAGTGTAGCGGCGAATGGACTACTGGCGTACGTCGAGGGTGGAGCAGCGGAACTTTCAGGGCTGCAATGGATAGATCGCAGTGGTGAGGTCCTCGGCAAGGTGGCCGGAGAGGCCAGGTACCTTTGCCCTACGCTTTCGCCCGAAGGTAAGCGCGCGGCCGTAGAGGCAGACACCAGTGTGGGATCGGATATCTGGGTTATTGACCTAGAGCGGGGAACCAAGGCCCGCCTGACGTTCGACGAGCAATCATTTTGCCCCGTGTGGTCGCCCGACGGGGAAGGTGTAGCTTACGAATCCTATCGCGGAGGTAAACAGGTGGCCTTCGTCAAACCGGCGAACGGTTTGGGAACCGAACGACTGATCAGCGTAGCTGGCGCTGCAGACCGGAACAACATCCTGACCGACTGGTCGCGAGACGGGCGCGCGCTAGTATTCGCCTCGTCTTCCCTGACGTCACGAAATCGACTGTTTGTACACTGGCTTGAACCGGGACACACGGATGATTGGCTCCTCCCCGAAGGAAATGCCGGGTGGCGCGAAGCTGCCTTCTCTCCCGACAGCAAGTGGCTGGCCTACAGCTCGGACGAGAGCGGCCGCTGGGAGGTGTACGTCGTTCCCTTTCCTGAAGTAAATGGGAAATTCCAGATCTCAACGACAGGCGGCATGCAACCCCGCTGGCGGCGCGACGGCAAAGAACTATTCTACGTCGGGCTTGATCACAAGTTGATGACGGCATCAGTCACCATGAAACCGAGCTTTAAGGCCGGCATTCCGCAACCAATACCCACAAAGAATCCATTGATTTCCGCTCCCACAGGAACGGCGCAGTACGACGTCTCGACAGACGGCAAGCGCTTCCTTGTCAGCATCCGCTTGCAGGAAGCGACAACGCAGCCGATTACTGTTGTCACGAACTGGACAGCGGAACTGAAGAAATGAGTTTCAGAGGCGTCACGATTTTGGGCGGAATACCTAAGTGCTTTATCGGAGGCGCGCCTTCACCAGAAAAAGTGGAGACAAGGAAAGCTATGCGGCGCGCGTTCGATAAAGCCTTCAGAAGGAGGCCGCTTGCGTTTGCGGCGGACGCGGTCTATGGAAATTGAATCGATTTTGGTCTGAAAAGCCTCGCCAGACGGGGACTTTGGTCAAAAGGTTGTTATTGATGCTCATCGATGTAGTGACTTCTCGCAACCATCTGCGTCATCCTACCTCCGGTGCCATCCAACCCGATTTCCCCGGGACGGCTAGCGGCCTTCCAAACCATACCCGGTAGAATGCGCCCATCCGACGCAAACCTCGCTCCGGCTGCGCCGTAAGGATTGCTGGTCGTTGATTCACCCATAATTTTCCTCCCGATAGGCTGACTTTAAGTCTAAAAAAGCTGACGATGCACGCGCGTAAAGAGCGGACAACCGGATAAGAAAAGGCAGCCCGCAAGGGCGGGTAAAAGCGCAACTCAACCAACGTACTTGGATTCCAACTGCGTCTTTCCTATGCGAAGGAGGCCGATCCAGGAAAGGCGACAGGATGGGTCTGTATCGGCACAGTGGTGCCGACCGGTCAGGACTACCTCAGTCCATCCAGGAACCCGAAGCTAGCAGGGGATCCAGGCTAGGGGTATGGGGGTCGTTGCTGAACTTGAGCTTGAAAACGAAGGACTTTGGCTGCAACAAATGAACGAGGGGAAATGGGGTCCAATCTCGAAATCGAGCTTGCCTGCGACCGCGTGGGCCGCCGAATCGCGCATTTTCGCAGCAAAAGATTTTTTTAGAAAAACAAAAACAAAAGCAAAAGCAAAAGTTTATGGGCGGAAAAGGATCCGGCGGTCACAATCGCAAGCCGACAGGACAAAAGCTAGTCGAGGGCAATCGCGGGAAACGTCCACTTAATCTGCGCGAACCCAAAGCGTTACAGGGGAACCGCCAATGCCATCCGGTATGACCGAGCAAGCGCGAGCCGTATGGCCGGAAGTGGTAGCTATGCTGAAGGCGAATGATGTTCTATTCAAAACCGATGGCCTAGCGATCGCTGCACTATGTTCCAACCTCGTGCTTTTCTGGCAGGCGGACCGCGCTGTGCAGGAGCTGGGCAGCGTGCGTGAGGAACTGGATGAAGGGACGGGAGTTTCTACTCTGCGCATGAATCCCTCGGTGCGCGTGCACAGCGATGCCGAGAAAAAGCTGCGTGCCTGCTGGCGACTCTTCGGACTGGATCCTTCCTCACGTCCCGGCGTGCAGGTCAGCGATCCCGCTGAGGGCAATCCCCACAGTGCCTTGGATTCAGTTCTAAGAGCCAAGAGCGCCAAGGACGAAATCATCAACTGAATGGTCCAGCACCAAAGCAAATGGCCCACAGCGGCGGTTGAGAGCTTGCTGGCACGATCCTGTAGCCGCATTCCGACCGTCGCCCGCTACACAACTGGCAATGGAGTTGGCGCTAGATGGCGAGCCCACTCCGATGATGGGAGACCAATGAATGGCAATCTACTGAGTTAAGAACTGCACGGACGTACGCAATCGGCGGATGTGATGGATGTGCTGGCCTCACTCTAACACATTCGTGATTACCTAAAAGGGCCCGCACGCGAATTGACAGTTTTGCGGAACAGCGGGATCATTTCGCGAGTCTTGCGGGAGGGAAAACAGGCCAAAACGCTACCACCATCGGCTCGCGGCATGGGAGCCTTCTGCGCTTTATGTGGAAGCTTTCGAAGTGGATGCTTCCCTAAACCAACCCCGGATCGTGGTGACCGTCGAAACTCGGGAGGAACATCAGCGCGACTTAGCAGCGGCCACTCCACCGAAGGCACTGCAATAGACTGTAGCGGAAAATGTAGCGAGTACCTGCCTAGATGGGCTTGTATTTGCCTGTAACCCGCACCCCGCAACGTGTCCTTTCTGCAACGTTTTACAAGAGCTGCCAATTTCCGACAACAGGGTTGGACCGTATTTTAAGTCCCGTGCGTCTGCCAGTTTCGCCACCCGGGCAGGGCAAAAACTTTCACTATCATGGCATAAAACTTCCTCAGCCGCCGTGGGGACGGCTTGGGAAGGCGTGCAGGCGCCAGGATTAAGCGCACTTCGCCCTTTCTAGCCCGCAACATACCCTACCAGGGCCTGTTCGCACGGGCCTATGCAAAAATTTTGGCCGCACAGTTGCACATCAGAAGAGTAGAATCCTCCCCTCGGCGGGTGAGTCATGGTGAACGTCTCTGTTTGCTGCTCCGGCACGAACCATCCCGAATTCAACTTTCCCTGGCGCGCGCGCATTGCGAGATGGAGCTGCACCGCATTCCTTGTGAGTGCGGTCTGGAGCGGAAGTTCGCAGGCGCAGCAATCTCCTGAAGCAACCGCGCAGGAAGCAAACACAACACCAGATCAGGCCGCACCGGCACAAAACAATTCCGGCGGCGAAATCAAGAACCGCCAGCCGAAGTATGATATCGACCGCATCGGTGTGCGCGGCGTCGGCAAGGGCATCAATTTTTATTCACTCGAAAAGGAGCAGCGGCTGGGCGAATCGCTGGCCAAGCGCATTGAGCGGCACACCAAGTTTGTTCCCGATCCCAGCGTCACGGATTACGTAAACCGCCTGGGTCAAAAGCTCGCCCGCAACTCCGACGCGCAGTTGCCCTTCACCATCAAGGTCATCGATTCTGAGGACACCAGAGTCTTTGCTCTTCCCGGCGGCTATCTGTACGTGGATAGCGGATTGATCCTGGCGGTCGACAGCGAAGCCGAACTCGCCGGCATGATGGCGCACGAGATCGCGCACGTGGCCGCACGACACGCCACCCGCTCCGCCACCCGCATGTATGCCTGGGATGCGATCTCGATTCCCTTGACATATTTCGGTGGGCCAGCCGGCATCGGTTTGCAACAGATTGCAGGCCTGGGAGCGCCATTATCGTTCAAAAAGTTCAGCCGCAACGCAGAAAATGAGGCGGACCTGCTGGGAATCGAGTATCAGTACGCGGCCGGCTACGACCCGGAAGCTTACGTCGTGGCTCTGGAAAAATTGCAAAAAAGAGAAGCCTTCATGCATAGCCGAATGGCCAAGCTGCCGGGCTACAGGGTCATGGACAAGCTGCCCATGCATCAATTACTGGCAAAGCTTTTTGCCGGCTATCCAAAAACCCAGGAACGTATCCGCCGGGTGCAAAACGAGATTGCGACTCTGCTCCCTGCAAAATCTGAGTACATCGAAGATACGAGCGAGTTCGATGAAGTGAAAGCGAAGCTCGCCTGGGCGCAGCGCCCCGTGCTGCGCCGTCACGCGCCGGGAGAAGGAAACCAGAGCCGGCCAGTCCTCCGCCGCAGCAGGACGCAGCAGCAAACCGCGGAGTAAGCTACCAGCAAAAACACGAAGAGGCGGGTGAGTTCACCCGCCTCAGTCTATGTGCGTAGAAATTGGAAGAAGGGAAGCGCGAAGGGAAGCACCAGGGCCGCGAATACCAGATCAAGAATTCTTTTGCCACGTGAGTGAAGCCATGCCGATTGGGTGAGCGGTAATCGCGGCGCGTGAATCTCGATCAGTTCCGGAAAGGTAACCGCGGGATCTATTTCCGGGGCTAACGGCCTCAAAAAAGACGAGTCGCTCATTCACTGCTCCTTGCCAGTTCTAGGAAGGTGGACAAAAAGGTGGAAATTACTGGAAACCCTTGCGTTCAAGAAATTGCGGGGCACTAATCGCGGATTACGTGATCTAAATACTGTTGCCTCTTGCGTTCTTTGAGCACCGGTGATGAAACTCTGCGGCTGCCGTCAGGCTACGGTCTCAACATCGAGCGTGAAGCCGGCGCGTTGCGCGTCGTCGTAGAACATGCGGACAGTCTCAAGAGAGTATTGGTTGAGGTCTTTACCAATAAGCGTGAGTTTCTTCAGGATGTCGTTGGTGACGGTAATTACGTGGCAGCCAACCTCCTCGGCGTGGTAGATGTTGAGGAGTTCGCGCGGGCTGGCCCAGATCAGTTGCGCGCGCGGAGAAGATTCCAGCAGCCTGACAGCGGCAGCCATGACTGGAACAGGATCGCGGCCGGTGTCGGCGATCCGTCCGGCGAATACCGAAACGAAGCTCGGACAGGTTATCTCCAGGCACGCGGCGACTTCTTTGACTTGCTCGATGGTCAGGATTGCGGTCACATTAACGCGCACTCCGTCGCGGCTCAACCTTTTGATCACGGGCGCTGAGGATTGGCCGTGGGTATTGGTCACGGGGATTTTGACGTAGACGTTCTCGCCCCAAGTTGCAATCTCCCGGGCTTGGCGTTCCATCTCATCGAAATCATCCGCGAGCAGCTCGAACGAGACCGGTCGGTCAGGAATCGCGCTCAGAACCTTGCGGGCAAACGCTGGATAGTCAGTCACGCCCGCTTTACGCATCAGTGTGGGATTAGTGGTGAATCCTTTGATCAGCGGGTCGGCATACATCTCGATCATGCCGTCGTAGTCAGCGCCGTCGGCAAAGATTCTTATGTTCAGGTTATGAATCGATTTCATTTGACCAGGACTCCTTGGTGAAATGAGGAACGCAAAATCAAGTCCGCCGCTTCTCTTAACGAGAGGACGCGCGCGTCAGGCGATGCGGAGAGATCGCGGCCCTGCTGATGGCCGTTTAAGACCATGACTGTGCGGCATCCCGCGTTGCGCGCCGCTTCAATGTCTTTCCAGCGATCGCCTACTAGAAAGCTCTGTGAAAGATCGATATTCCATTCGCGCGCGGCCTGAAGCAGAAGCTCGGGCTTGGGTTTGCGGCAGTCGCAATGATCGACATCATCGTGGTAGCAGACGCGAATGTCGTCGAGAGGCAGCGCATCCCGAATCGTTTGGTCGATTTGCTCTACTACACTGCGATCGAGAGTGCCGCGCGCAACATCCGGCTGATTGGTTACCACGATGAGCAAGAAGCCGGCCGTGCGGAGCGATTCGCAGGCCTCGCGCACGCCGGATAAGAGCTCAAGCTGGTCCAGGCTCGTGGGCGGAACCAGCTCTCCATTGCGCACCAGCGCGCGATTGAGCACTCCATCGCGGTCGAAAAAACCGCTTTTTTCATTTCAGCGGAGGGACTCCCATTTCGTCGCTGATGTCTTGACCGCAGGATGTGATACCAGCGAGTGCCACACGACGGCCTGGCAGGATTCCGTGTGCGGTGTGACCGTGTCGGGATTTACGGTTGGCACAATCACGCAGGCATCGGCAACTTTGGCGGTGTAGCCGCCATTGCGGCCAACAATGCCTGCGATTCAGGCGTCTACGCCTTCGGCGTATTCCAAAGCGCGAACCAGGTTAGGGCTGACGTTGTGTTCAAGGTCGCCACCGCCAACCGAAAGAACGAAAACCAGATCCTCACCGCGCAGGTGACTGGTGCGCAGCCAGCTTTCGAAAACCGTTTCCCAGCCTTCATCGTTGGTGCGCGCCGTGAGCTCGCAAACATTATCCGTAGGCGCATAAGATTCAATTCCCGCCAGCTTGCGAAAATCATTGACCGCTTGTGAGCAGTTAGCGGCGCTGCCGCCTACGCCCAGAAAAAAGATGCGGCCGTCACGCGCCCGTACGTCGGCAATGAGTTCGGCCATATGCTCGATATTGCTTACATCGATTTGGTCCAGGATTTCCCGAGCCTCGCTCAAAAATGCCTCGGCAAAGGCCGGCGCGGCGGCGGGAGCCGCCAGCCAGGGAGCCAGATGCGCACGGCTCTCTCGCCATGAGGCGGGGACTATTGGCCACCAACACTCGAACTTTTTCCACGGCGTACTCCCAGCATAGGGCGAAGGCCAAAGTATTCAGCGGACATTAGAAAAAAATAAGGATCAAAGTTGTTGGTGCAACTCCAACCAGAGAAGCGGTACCGAAAGCGGTACAACCCTGAGAGAACTAATGAGCAGAGATGTGCTCTTTAGCTTCTGGCACCAAATACCTGAATGCGATTTGTCCGGAATATTGCTAGACTTCGGCTCCTGACCTTGGGCAGAAGGGAGGCTTCGTGAGCTGGTCAAGCAAGCTGGCAAAACCGTATCGCATAGACGACGGAAAGAAATTCCGTTTGAAAGATTTCGATCCCGGTGACACTGGCGATTTTCGATCCAAAGAGCACGCCACTGAACTGCTGGAAAAAGGAATCGCGCACATGGCCGAGCTGCAAGACAAACTATATGCTCAGGACCGGTGGGGTGTGCTTCTGATCTTTCAGGCGATGGATGCCGCGGGAAAAGATGGCGCGATTAAACACGTGATGTCGGGGATCAATCCGCAGGGTTGCCAAGTCTATTCTTTCAAGACTCCTTCCACAGAGGAGCTCAATCACGACTACCTTTGGCGAACCATGCAACGCGTGCCCGAGCGTGGCCGCATAGGCATCTTCAATCGTTCCTATTATGAAGAAGTGCTAGTAGTTCGAGTTCACCAAGACTTATTAAAAGCGGAAAGGATTCCTGAGTCTCTGATTACGAAAGATTTGTGGGAGGAGCGCTTTCGCGATATCTGCGCTTCCGAGCGTTACTTCTCCCACAACGGAATCGTGATCCGCAAATTCTTTCTGCACCTTTCAAAGCAAGAACAGAAGAAACGCTTTCTAGAGCGTTTGGATCAACCAGAGAAGAACTGGAAGTTCTCCGCCTCCGATGTGCGCGAACGTGAATGTTGGGACGACTACATGGATGCTTACGAAGACATGATTCGTAATACGTCGACCAAACATTCGCCGTGGTTTGTCATCCCTGCTGACAACAAATGGTTCACACGGTTAGTGCTGGCGGCAGCGATTGTCGATACCTTGGACGATTTGGACTTGGCATATCCCAAAGTCGATGCGCAAAAACGAAAAGAACTGCAGGCCGCGCGCAAGATGCTTTCTGGACGAGTAAAATAGCAACCGCCTGGGTGTGGACCCTGCGCGTCCTTCGTGATCCTTCGCGCCCTTCGTGGTCACAACTCGGCAGCATCCGCCCACCCACGTATGGTAGTCGCGAGCAACCCTCTACACCTTTATCAATTTTCCAAATCGCTTCGCTGGCATTAAGATATGCGATTCACTTCTTTCCCCGGGAGAAGCAAATGTATCAATCTAAAGTGGCTGTGAGCGCGACGGCGTGGTTTGCAATTGTATTGCTCATATCTTCGGCGAGTCTGGCGCAGAAGCAGACGGAGTCTCAAAGAGAACGCAAACCAAAAGAACAAGCCGCAGCGGTCGAGAACGCAACCCCGCCTCCGAAGAACGAAGACCCGACCTTCAAGGGAATGAAGTATCGGCCCATTGGACCGTTTCGCGGCGGGCGATCGTTGACCGCATCCGGTATACCCGGCGATCCCACCACTTATTATTTCGGCGCGACCGGCGGTGGCGTTTGGAAATCCACGGATGGCGCGATGACCTGGACTTCGGTCTTCGATAAAGAGGGAACTTCAGCCATCGGCAGCCTGGCGGTTTCGCCGTCCGATCCGAACATCGTCTATGTAGGAACCGGTGAAGGCTGCATTCGTGGCAACGCCTCACATGGCGATGGCATTTACAAAACGGTTGACGGCGGCAAGACCTGGAAGAACATGGGGCTCCGCGATTCGCGCGCCATCGGCAAGCTGATCGTAGATCCCAAGAATCCTGACCGTGTTCTCGTCGCGGCGCTTGGCCATCCCTATGGTCCAAATACCGAGCGCGGCATATTCCGCACGCTTGACGGCGGGAAGACCTGGGAGAAGGTCCTTTATAAAGATGAGACCACCGGCGGGATCGACATCACATTCGATCCTCAAAATGCGAATATAGTTTTCGCCTCGCTTTGGCAGGCTCGCCGCATGCCGTGGACGCTTTCAGACGGGGGGCCGGGCAGCGGTTTATATCGCTCGAATGATGGCGGCACCACATGGAAACAGCTTCAGGAGCATGGCCTGCCAAAAGGTCCCTACGGGCGGATCGGAGTAGCTGTCGCGGCCAACTCGGAACGCGTGTACGCGCTTATTGAAGCTGCCGAAGGCGGCCTCTATCGCTCTGATGACGGCGGCGAAACGTGGGAACCGATTAACGGCAATCGTTCCTATTGGCAGCGTTCCTGGTACTACATGCACATCATCGCCGATCCACAGGACCCCGATACGGTCTACGTCGCCAACGTGGATTTCTACAGATCGACCGATGGCGGCCACACGTTCAACAAAGTCAAAGTTCCCCACGGCGACAATCACGGCATGTGGATTGATCCCAAGAATCCGCGTCGCATGATTGTGTCCAACGACGGCGGAGTAACGGTGAGTCTCGATGGTGGCAAGACCTGGACGCGCCAGGACAATCAGCCAACCGCGCAGTTCTACCACGTGATCACCGACAATCGTGCGCCGTATTTCGTTTACGGCGCGCAGCAGGATAACAGCACGATTGGTATTGCCAGCCGCAGCGACGAGGGTTCAATCGGCCGCGCCGATTGGTATGACGTTGGAGGCGGCGAATCCGGCTTCATCGCTCCATACCCACCGGACCCGAATATCGTTTACGCAGGGGGCTATCAAGGCCAAATCACACGTTTCGATAAACGGACCGGAGAAAGAAAAGATGTCCGTGTAATGCCTGAGCTGAGCGATGGCGGAGGCGCAGCCAAGTTGGATCACCGGTTCCAGTGGACTGCTCCAATTTTCTTTTCGCCCCACGATCCAAATACCCTGTATCAGGCGGGAGAGCGATTGTTCAAGACGACCGATGGCGGCATCCATTGGGTTGCCATCAGCCCTGATCTCACCCGCAATGACAAGAGCAAGCAGCAACCTTCCGGCGGGCCGATCGATATCGACGACACTGGCACCGAGTACTACGACACAATCTTTGCCGTTGTCGAATCTCCAGTCGTGAAAGACCTAATCTGGGCGGGCACTGACGATGGCCTCATTCAAATCACCCGGGATGGCGGCAAGAACTGGTCGAACGTTACTCCGAAAGATATGCCGGAATGGAGCCGCGTCAGCCTGATCGAACCTTCGCCGCACGATGCTGAAACTGCCTACCTGGCGATTGACCGCCACCAGAATGACGACCTGCGTCCTTACATCT
>Ga0070717_10003478_pt1 | contig 11277 bp, 11 predicted proteins | sample LARL113metaG_FD_71366 | JGI IMG/M metagenome (GOLD analysis project Ga0070717, IMG submission 71366) | Corn, switchgrass and miscanthus rhizosphere microbial communities from Kellogg Biological Station, Michigan, USA - LAR L11-3 metaG | ecosystem: Host-associated > Plants > Roots > Rhizosphere ...
GCCTGAACTTTCACCGGGTCGTGCACACTGGGGCTTCCATGGGTTAGCTCTGCGACCGCGACGACTCCCGGTTGCAGAGACTCTTCCATCTCCACCGTGACATCCGCCAATTGCTCTCGCGAGGATGGGCTCGTCAGTTTTCCACCGAGAAATTCTGTCAGCAGACGGCGAGACGTCTTCGGCACGTCCACGAACTGTACTCCCGCGCGCCCTTTCCAGTCCTGCCACATCACCTGACCCGACAACCGAATATTCGCCGTCTGCCCCGGCAGCTTGAACTGAAAATACACTTTGTCGACTGGGGGAAGCTTCTTGCCGAACTGCACCGACATGCCGTCTTCCGCTAGATCGATCAGCGTTGCTCTTTCCTGCTCGACGTTCGCGTAATCGACCGTTGCCTGTGCATGTACGGTGGCGCGGGCCTTCTTGCGCTTTTCTCTGTGCATCACCACGCGAACCGCACGCAGGCTGCTCAAAGCCTGCTCGTAGGCGAACGGCTTGTAGAGAATAAAATTTGCGCCTACCGAAAAGATTTCCCGGACACTCTCCTGTCCGGCCAGGATCGCAACTGCGAGCGTCGCATCATTTTTTCGCGACAGGCGCGTTTCCCGCAGCAACGAAACCACTTGCTTAGTGGACTTCCCGTCCAGAATCATCACATCGAAGCGCTCTTGTGCCAACCTTATCCCTGCGCGCACGAAGTCCGGACAAGATTCAACATGGATGTTGAGCTCTTCCAGCACGCGTTGCAGCAATTCGGCTGTAGCCTCGTCTACACACACTAATAGGGCGGACAAAATCATATCTGCCATCATCCTAGGTTTTGCCCATACCGCCTCACAAGTTACCAGGGTCATGCGCCCGCCGGTGTGGTCTCATACTTGCTTAACCCTTCCAACATCGCGGGAATCTGACGTGCCGCGTCTACCGTAACTTTGTTCTGCAAGACGGCGGCCAATAGAATTGACTTCTTATGGTCGCTCTAGGAATCCACGAACTGACCGCAGACTGGACGTCCGCCAAATGGTTGTTGTGGATCAGCTTGTACGCGGGCTTTGGCATTGTTCTGCCTCGCGTCATGACCCTGGCGTGGGCTCATCAGCACCACATGCCCATGCGGCCTGGCCTCAAGCAAATCTTCGAGCACGGAGAGTTGGGGCTGGTCAGCCTGATGCTTGCTATCTCGGTGATTTGGGATCTACAAAAGTCTGAGTACACGTCTTACACGGTTGCACTCGGCTCCGTTTTTCTTGCGTTGACGGGAATCATGGCGGGGGCGGTTTGGGTCGAGGCTTACTGCCGGCGCTTTAGCGGCATCCGCTTCACTTCTGAAAGAGCCTGGCGAGACTCCAGAAATCTGGCGCTGCTGGTATTCAGCCTGGCCCTAGTGACTGAGATTCTGTTGGACCGTTTTGTGAAGGTGACGGCTCTATGAGCGCTGCTGCCACAGCCTTAGCAAAAGAACCTCGCCGCACCGTGGCGATGCGGCTGGCCGATCCGGCCGCTATGTTGGCGTACGTCTCGTTGCTGTTCGGACTGCTGCTCGTCTTTTTCCCCATATCGTTTCCCAAGATTGTGTTACACAATTGGCAGAGTGCGCGCCTCACGCCAATCATGATTCTGTTTACGGTGTCCCTCAATCTGGGACTTTATCTCAAGGTCACTTATCAGCGCTCCGCCAGACCAGGAATTCTAGCGTCTGCATGTCTGGGCAGCGTCCCCGTCTTTGTACTGGCAGGCCTCAACCTTCTCCTGCAAGCTACCATCGCTCATACACTCGCCGGAGACATTCGGAATGCGCCGGCTCGGGTCGACGAAGAGATCCTGGCGCAGACGTTTTTCGCGATGATCGCCGCGATTTTTGCTCCGTTTCTCCTGATCCGCCTCGGGCAACAGTTTCACAAGAACAATTCGTAAGCGCATGCTGCATCCGCGCCATCCGATTTTCCCTTCTGGCGCACTACGGTAGCGCCATCCTGAACCGGCCGGTGTCAATCAGTAACTTCAGTAACCTTCAGCAAATGACAAAAGTCCTATGTCCCAGTGTATTGGCCCGTAGTACTTTGACGTGATCCCCCAAAGCTAAGAAGATGAATGTCGCGATGAAGGAAGGCGAGCCAGTTGTGTTTTCGGCGATCGAATCCTCCACCCTGTTGTCGTGCCGAACGGGAGTACCGGCGCGTTCCACCGGTTGCTCTTTCTCCCGGAAACAGCCCATGAAATCGAGCGGAAATCGCGGGTTCTCGCTGTTGGAAATGCTCATCACCATCGCTATTGGTCTGATCATGGCGGGTGTCACATTCATCGTTCTGATGCCCATGTTCAGAGACAACCACGTGAATGCCGCCTACGACACCACGCTCTCGGTGCTCCGCAGTTATCGAAACTTGTCCATCACCCAAAGCAAACGCTACATCGTCACTTTCACAGCTCCCGGAACCATCACGGTGCAGCGTTGGGACTACGCCGCGCCTGTGTCGCCGGCCCCGATAACAGTGGCTTCGTTCACTCTGCCGCAAGACATCCAGTTCGCGGTGCAAGCCGGATTCCCCGCCCCCGCACCGGACGGCTTCGCTGCCGGCGGAACGGCCATCGACTTCGACCAAGGCATGGGCCTGGGCAGCCAGAACTACGTCATGTTCATGCCCGACGGCTCCGCGCAGGACACGCTGGGAAATTACAACAGCGGCGTGGTCTATCTGACCCGACCCGGCGATCTTTACAGTTCGCGCGCGGTCTCAGTCTTTGGCACCACCGGAAGAGTCCGCGGGTGGCGGCTCCTCCAGAACGGAAACCTATGGGCGCAACAATGACGCAACCCACTTCCCAGGCGTCCAGACAGCGTGGGTTCACGTTGGTTGAGACCATGATTGCGATCGTGGTGATGAGCATCGGTATTCTCAGCGTGCTCGCTGTCTTTGGCACGGCGGTCGCCACTACCCAGAATGCTCAGGAAAATCTCATTGCGCGCCAGAAGGCACTGGAAACGATGGAGAGCATCTACACGGCGCGCAACACGCAGCAAATCAATTTCTCGCAGATCGCCAACATCTCCAACGGCGGAATTTTCACTGATGGTCCTACGCAATTGTTGTCTGCTGGACGCGACGGGCTGGTGAATACTGCCGATGATGTGGACTTCCCTGCTTCCGGAGCTTGCCCGGCCGGACCTGAGTGCATCACGCTTCCCGGGTCTGACGGCATTTTAGGAACCGCCGATGACACCGCCATGAGCCTGGCCAACTTCCAGCGTCAGATCCAAATCAATACCGTGCTCGAGGCGGACGGAAAGACCATTGATCCCAATCTTAGACAGATCACGGTGACGGTCAGTTATTTTACGGGTGGATCCAGAGTTCCACGCAGCTACACCGTGAACGCATTGATTTCGGCCTTCCGCTGAGGGCCATTGACGGAAAAACATGAAGATGCCAAACGCAAAATTGGATCCCGGGTTCACTCTCCTGGAACTAATGGTTGCGATGGCCGTGGGCTTGATTGTGCTGGGTGCGATCGCCAGCCTTTTTAAGACTGGAATGGATTCCGCCATGCTGGTCACGCAACGGGCTGAAACTCAGCAGAACATGCGCGCTGCCATTGATCTCATGGTCAAAGATATCAGCATGGCTGGCGCCGGCCTGCCTTCGGGAGGAATCCAGTTGCCCACGGGAGCCGGATCCAGCGCCTCCCTGTTTGGCTGCGATCAGACTGGCACCTGCCACGTCCCCGGCGGTACTTACCCCACCGGAAATTACATGTATGGAATTATTCCCGGCTTCAGCAACGGCGTGGAAGGAAATGCAGTCGTTCCCGCGGCGCCGCCGCCGGCGATCAACGACAGCATCACATCAATTTACGCCGACTATAACTTTCCCTTGTCGCAATACGACGTTACTTTCCCTGTTCCCGGCGACGGCACCAACATCACCTTGACGCCTAATCCAGCTTTCATCCCTGCGCCTCCACCCCTCAATGCAGCCGGGGGAATTAAAGTGGGCGACCTCATCATGCTCAGCAATCCTCTAGGCACGGCGGTGGGCGAAGTCACCAACGTCACTCCGACCGGGCTTGAATTTGCGAATTTGGATCCGCTCAATTTTAATCAAAATGGCGCCGCCTCCAACAATATTGCCGCTATCTCTACGGGTGCGAACACCGTCGCTTACCGCCTGCTCGCAGTCACCTACTACTTAACAGTTCCCCCACCGAAGGGCGAAACACCTCGCCTCATGCGACAGGTTAATGGACTCGCTCCAGTTCCCGTGGCCGATAACATCATCAACTTGCAATTTTCCTACGATATCTATAATGCAACGACCTCGGCCCTCGACGCCAACCAGACCAATCCCCTTGGCGTAGGCGATTCCCCCAACCTGATGCAAAAGATCAACATCGTGGTCATGGGGCAGAGCATCCTCAACCACGGAAACAAATCCCAGAACTTGTATCTGGCGACTTCCGTCAGCGCCCGCAATATGGCTTTTCGCAATCGTTATCAGTGACGTTATTACGTAGGAGACCGACCATGGGACAGGAAGGAAATCGTTCGCTGGGTTTCACCTTGATCGCAGCCCTCCTCATTCTCGTGCTGCTGTCGGGTGTTTCGGTTGGCCTTCTTTTCATTGTCACCAACGAATCCCGCATCGGCGGCAATGACCTTGAAGCCAATTTGGCCTACTACGGCGCCGAATCCGGCATGGAGAAACTCACCTCGGACCTCTCCGCACTCTACACCCAGTATCAAGCCCCCAAGAACGACAAGATTCAGAACCTGATTAATTTCCCCCCCACCGCGGCCATGGTGGGTGGGATGAACTACACCGAAACCATCAACGTGCCCTTAATGGCAGATGGGCTTACTCCCCAGAGCACCGTCAACACCATCAGCGCCGGCTCCAACCAGGGATTGTACGCGCAGATCATTCCCATGACGCTGCAGGTGGTCGCCACCAGGCCATTGGGCGCCTCGGTCAACATAACCCGCCAAGTGGAAGTCGCTCTGATTCCGGTGTTTCAGTTCGGCGTGTTCTGCGGCTATGACTGCAGCTACTTCCCCGGCCCCGACTTCAGCTTTGGCGGCCGCGTTCACACTAACCAAAACCTTTTCCTCGCGGCCGGTGGCAACCTGGTATTCAACGATAAGATCTCAGCCTTTCAGCAGATCGTTATGGATCGGCTGGAGAATGGACACATGACCACCGCCGGATACGGCGGAACTGTTTACGTTCCCAAGGCCAGCGGAGGTTGCCCTCTGACTTTCCCGCCAACAGGCGCGAACTGTGTGGCGCTGCCGGGCGCTGGAACCGTACCGGGCGATGCCAGTTGGAGCGGCGGCTATCCCAGCGTCGGCGGTTTGGCCAACACCAGTTTTCCCAGCATCTCATCGGGAAGCACTTTGAACGGGTTTGTAACCAACTCGCTCACCGGTGCCACCAACATGCAGTTGCCTTTTGTGAAGAACAGTTGCATCAGCAACCCGCCCCCTTGCACCGATCCGATCGCAATTGTCCGCAAGCCTCAGACCGAATCGCCTTCGAGCGCCCTGGGCAGCGCGCGCCTGTATAACAAGGCTCAGATTCGCATACTGTTGGCCGATACCGAGAGCGACCTCGCGCCCGAGCGACCCTCGATCATCGGCGACCAGGACAATATACAAATGAACGTGAACACCACTCCTCCTGGTGCTCCGGAGGCCTTCGCCACGGCCAACACCACCAGCGTGCCGACTGCGAATTGGATTCCTCCCTACACCAGGGCGGGATTGACCAGTTGGACACAGTGGCCGCTGTTGGGAGAAATTACCACCGCGCCCGCTGGCGGGACAAACCCAACCAACACCGGGGCCTGGCTGCGGGTCGAGTTTCTAGATAAGAACACGAACCAGTGGACCGGCGTTACCCGCGAGTGGTTGCAGTCAGGTTTCGGCAAGCCCAACAACGCGAACCTCACTGCTCCTCAAAGCTCCAACACAGTCAATCCCAACGCCATTCTGATCCTTCAGCAACTTCGCAACACGACCGTGACTGGAGCCAATTCGACCGACTGGTATCCCATCAACTTCTACGATGCCCGCGAAGGCGAAATGCGAGATAACCCGCAAGCTGTGGGCTCGTGCTCGGTGAATGGCATCATGAACGTTGTGGACCTTGACGTAGGCAACTTGGCGCGATGGCTCAACGGCACAATTCCGGGCCGCGGCGCTACCGTGAACTATGTCAATGAAAATGGTTACGTTCTCTACTTCTCCGACCACCGCGGCATGCTCGTCGACCCTAATGCCACCAATGGCGGACAGACCGCCGCGGGGGTGATCAGCGGCGTTTCCGGCCTTGAGGACGTGGTCAATTCGAGTGCGAATTTAGTCTCGACGCAGCCCGACGGCGCTCAGGAACCACCAACCTACTACACCTATTCGCCCGAAGATGTTGACCAGAACGGCGCTCTCGACAACTGGGGCGCACAGAACATCGGCTATGGCTTCGGTGTCAACACCAACATCGGCGCGCCCTTGAATCCTTACTTGCGCACGAATTCCGGCAACACTCAAGGCGTCGCCAACATGGTGACCGGAGCGCGGCATGGTTTGCGATTAATCGATAGCGGCATGAATGCCGGCGTAAGCTACCTCCCGGTCAAGCCCGCGGCCAGCGGATGCGTCCTGAACGCAGCCAACCCTACCGGTTGCGGAGGCTTCACGGTGGTGTCGGAAAATCCGGTTTACGTCTACGGAAACTACAACAGCGACGCTTCCGATCCGTTCTGGGGAACCGCGAATAGTGCGACTCCGGCGCAGACAACTCACTCCGCGGCTGCGATCATCGCGGACGCGGTCACCGTGCTGTCCAACCAATGGTCTGACTCCAACAGCATGTTGAACAGCACCAACCCCGGCAACCGCGTGGCCACCAGCCCCGCCTACTACCGCGCTGCCATCGCAGGCGGCAAGAACATTCCGTTTCCGCAACCCACATGGGGCGGTGTTGGCCAGGACTTCGGCACTGACGGAGGATTACACAACTTTCTCCGCTACCTGGAGAGTTGGGGCACGACTCTGAATTACGCGGGGTCGCTCGTGAGCATGTACTATTCCGAATACAGCACCGGCATTTTCAAGTGCTGCAGCACCGTCTACACTCCACCGACTCGTAAATACTACTTCGATGTGCTGTTCCTGAACCCGAACAACCTGCCTCCTGCCACGCCCATGTTTCAGGACGTGGTGAACCTGAGCTATCACCAGAACTTCACACCTCAGTAAGAACCCAAGAGCGCCCCGTCCAAGCTTCGGTTGAGCGGGGATTTTTTTCTCTCGGCGCGAGTGGAAAACAAGCACAAGTTCTTTGGAGCATTGGTTACAATCAAAGGCGCCGTAAGACTTCACTTCACCATGCACCCTCGTCGCAATGTTCTTTGGTTCCTCTTCGTCCCTGCGGCCTTCGTTTGCGTCGCGTGGTTCTTCATCCCCGCCTTCATCATCCGGCCGTTCCGCCACCAGACCCCTTCCGCGTTAACGCTGGCGATGGCCCTCCGCCAACGCGCACCCGAGGTAACTCTCGCCGCCGCTGTGGTCAGTCTCGCGTTGGCGCTCATCCTCTGGGGCGCCGCCAGCAAGTCGCGTAAATTCCTTCTCGCTTGCGTCATGGTCGTAGTCGCCTTCGCCGCAGTCATGTCCCGCCTGAATTACTTCGAGTGGATGTTCCACCCCGTAGATTCCCCGCAATTCGAATCCGCGTCCGCCAGGAAACTCGACAAGGGAGAAATGATTCTCGCCATTCGCTACGGCTCCGACGCCCGCGCCTACCCCATCAGCGAGATGGCCTACCACCATGTCTTGAATGACGTTGTGGCCGGCGTCCCGGTGGCCGTCACCTATTGAACGCTCTGTCACACCGGTCTGGTGTGGACGCGAACTGTGAACGGAAGAGTGCTGCATTTTTATCTGGCCGGCATCAACAACCAGAACTTCCTCATGCGCGATAAAGAAACCGGCTCCTGGTGGCAGCAGATCACCGGCAAGGCCATCTACGGCCCGTTGCGGGGAACATCGCTCGATCTAGTTCCGAGTGACGAGTTGACCTTCGGCGAGTGGAAGTCGGAAGTTGGCGACGGCAAGGTGCTGGCTCCGGTGCCAAAATATGTTAAGAAATACGAGAGCAATTGGGAACCGGAGGTAGCCAAGCTTCCCGTCGTGATCAGCTTTCCCGGAACCGAGCTTGAATCTCGTGACGTGGTCGTAGGCCTGGAACTCGACGGCGCCAGCCGCGCCTATCCCTGGGACACGCTCGTAAAGCAATCGCCCGTCGTCGATCGCGTTCGCGGAGTGCCGGTGCTGGTGGCCGTCGGCCCCGACGGCAAATCCTTCCGCGTTTTCAAAAGCCGCATCGGTGGCAAAGACGCCGAATTTTTTCTGAAAGGGGAGACGGAGGTAGAGCCCAAGAGCGCAGCGCCAATCGGAACAAATTCAGCCGCAACCGCTGAGAGCAAAGCATCGACGTCAGCCAATGCGAAAACCGAGGCCGTATCCCCAGCCAAAACCGCACCCGCCTGGACCTTACTCGACACCGCCACCGCCAGTGAATGGAACTTCCAAGGCTGTGCCATCTCTGGCCCTTCGCAGGGCCTATGCCTCGACCGCGTCCCCGCCCTTAAAGACTACTGGTTCGACTGGCGCAACTACCACCCCGACACCAGTATCTACAAGCGCTGAACGATCTCCGCGTAATACTGTCTCCGCGTTCTCCGCGCGCCTTGCTCAGCGACCTCGGCGGTTAGGACTTTTCTCTTTGTCCGAAGCCCATCTAGCAGCTATCAAGCAAACGGATTCTCGTCCGCACTGCGCCCATAAATCACCGGCACTGGCACGTCGAGCATTCGCAGATACACCGACAGCTGACCCCTGTGGTGGTACCAGTGGTTCAACATGATCGCTCGTATCACCTCGACTCTCGGCCGGTTGAAGATCTGCTTTCCGTTCGTCGTCAGGCGCCAGTTGCCCATTGCCTTTTGTTCAGTCATTCCGCTCAGGCACTCTTCTGCAGCGCGAATGCTCTCCTGCAGAGCGGTATGAATCTGTTCGAGGTCTTTGGGAGCGGGCGGATCGAAATTCGCCTGGGCGACGTCAAATTCGTCCAGTTGAGAAATTCTTGCTAGCGAACCGGGCACGCTCGCAATGTGCAGGGCCAACTGCCCGAGCGACATCGATTTTCGATGTGGCTTCCAGGCCAGTTTGTCGGCGGGCACACGCTCAAGAACACGTTTCGTGATCGCAGCCTCTTCGCGGAACTCGTTCAGCATCGGGTCAACCGTTGGTGTCATTTTTCAGTCTCCTCAGTTTTCAAGTACTTGTTACGCGGATTCCCTTTCTGAACAGCACGACCCACCCACCGTCGCGGGTTGCACATACTGCGCCTTGGGGTCGACTACCTCGCCATCGACGTACTTGTCATGGTGACGAACCCAAGCCATGGAATGGGCCAGCCCGTCTTCATCGCGCCCCTTCGGCGTCAGGTCCAGCCAGTTGTACGTCCCGATCATCAGATCTAGTCCGCGCCCATAACTGGAATACGTGTGGAAGATTTCACTGGCGGCGTCTTGGTAAAACACACTCGTGCCCGGACGTTCCTCCGCAGGAAATTCCGTCCTCTCGTAGTTGTAATAAACCTTGCCGCTCGCCTTCTCCTCCCTCGAAAGCGACACTTGATAGTCGTAGTTGAAGTCGCGGCCGAACGACGACACCCACTTAAACCGCCATCCCATGCGCTTCTTGAAAGCTTCAATCTCGGGAAGCGTCGCGCGCGAAATCGCCACGAAACTCACATCGCGGTGCGCTAGATGCAGCGCCGCTCCGTCAAAAGTATCTGCCAGGAACGAACAACTCGGACATCCCTCTTTCCATCCCGGCCCGAACATAAAGTGATAGACGACCAACTGGCTCCGCCCGCCGAAAAGATCCGCGAGTGTCTCCTTGCCTCTCGCTCCGTCGAAAACATAATTCTTTTCGACTCTTTCGCGCGGTAACGCCCGCCGCTGCCGGCTCAGATCGTCACGAAGGCGCGTGAACTCTTTCTCCTTGCGCAAGAGTTCCTTGCGCGCCGCCACCCACTCGGCAGACGACACGACCAGCGTTGTTACTCCAGTCTTGCCCGTCGTGGTCACCACGTTCGCTGTTGCCATCGCCACTTCTCCTTTCCGTCGTTCGCTCTTGCGTTTTCACTCCGTCCACTCTTTTTTGACCGAAACACCTTGGCGACGAGGGCAGCAACCCCGCCAGTCGACATCACACTGCCTGCCACCAACGCTGCATTAGCGAGGCAAGCCGGACACATAAACGTCTCCTCCTGATTGCTGATTGGTGATTGATGATTGTTGATTGAGCCCTGAGGTGGGAAGTTCCCGCCGTGACTTCTTCAATCAACAATCAAACATCAGCAATCGACAATCTTTCTCTCAGCGCCGCCCCTTCGCTTCAGCCCGCTCGCGCACTCGATTGTGCATGTGCGTCCATCCCTTCACTACCCCTTGCCGGTGCTCGTCCTGGATCAGTCCCAGCGCCGTGTGATGGAACTTAATCAGCGTTCCGCCGTCTTGCTCATTGAGCCGGTATTGCAGATTCGAGACAACCGGATACGACATAAACAGGGGTCCGTGAAATTCGAGCAAGGTCGGCCGCTTGATGGCCTGCACTACTGCCCAGAAATGCCCGTTGCCGTCGCCCAAGTCCCGATACCACCGTCCGCCCGGCCACGCTTCCAGCTTCATCGACATCCGCTTGCCGTCCGGCGTGTCATTCTCCGGCCCCAGTTGTTCCAGCAGCGCCTCGAAAGTCACCTCCAGCGATGCCCGCACGTGGATTTCCTGAGTAATGTTGAGTGTCAAATTTTCAATTCCCGCGGTGTCTGTAGAAATCATCGTTCCTCCTTTTTGTTCATTCATTTCAAATCCTGTCCGGGTGTTAATCAGGTTGTCTCCAACGATTTCTGTTTCGCCTCGGCGCGCTCTTTCACCCGGCTCAACTGGTGCTGCCACAGCCGCTCGAACGTTTTGGTCCACTCATGCAGCGGACGGATCGCGTCTGCGTTCGTCCGATAGAACACGTGGCGCCCGCTGCGCCGCACGCGCACCAGACCCACGTTCCGCAACACCCGCAGATGCTTCGACACAGCAGGCTGCTCCATGCCCAAGCTCAACACGATGTCCCCAACCGCCCGCTCCTGCGCCGCCAGATAGTTCAAGATGTCTCTCCGCCGCGTCTCCGCCACCGCATTAAACGCATCCGAG
>Ga0070717_10003479_pt1 | contig 11275 bp, 9 predicted proteins | sample LARL113metaG_FD_71366 | JGI IMG/M metagenome (GOLD analysis project Ga0070717, IMG submission 71366) | Corn, switchgrass and miscanthus rhizosphere microbial communities from Kellogg Biological Station, Michigan, USA - LAR L11-3 metaG | ecosystem: Host-associated > Plants > Roots > Rhizosphere ...
ACCTAGCCCGCACGGAAGCACCTGGTCGAAGTAGCGAAAAAGCCCGTATTGGCGCGCATGGGCTCGAAGCGTACGGCACATTCTGCGGCACAGTGCGATCTGAAGCTGCTGAACATGATTGTTTGACAAGGAGGAATGATCAGACCGTGCGTCCCATCGCACGTAGCCTACGAGGTAGAGGCGGGGCGGCAACAATCCGTCTGAAGCCCTCGGACAATGTACCCACAACCGCAAGGTTGGCACCAGAACCGCGAGGCAACGGTGTATCTGCCAGCATAAAGGCGGAGAGGGCCTAGGCTTGATAGTACGGTCAGAACACACAAATGCTCGTAAGCGTCGTGAGAGTGAGGGAGCCTAATATGCTGAGTGGCTCTTGCTGTCGTGGGTACGGAGACTTGTGCTTGCTCCGTCATGGGCAATCCACACGACCGGCGTAGAGAGCGGACCTAACCTATCGCGTCATTTCAGCGGAACAGAGTAAATCCGTATCGCTCCCCAGCAAGAAGGGGAAAGTCCATCGTGAGATGGTCCCACGGCGGTGCGGACATGACATCAGGGAGGAAGCGAATGCTGGTCTGTAATGGAGCAGATATCGGTTGCGTCGGTTGTATCGACAACATCGCCGGACGCGAAAGCGAGCAGACTTCCCTGTGGTACTTCCCGCGAGAAAGCTGGGCAAATCGGCTCATGAGACAAAGCAGATGACGACAGCGCAAGCTGTTGGTGCGGTCTCAAATGAAGCGCAGGAATGGTACGCCATCGATTGGCGAACCAGCCAGCGCAACGTTCGCCGACTCCAAGTGCGTATCGCGCAGGCGACGAAGGAAGGCAGATGGGGCAAGGTGCGAGCCTTGCAACGCCTGCTGACCCACTCGTATAGCGGCAAAGTTCTCGCCGTCCGACGAGTGACAGAAAACAATGGCAAGAAAACCCCCGGTGTGGACCGAAAAATCTGGGATACACCGGAAAAGAAGATACGGGCAGTTCAAGAACTCAAACGCAGGGGATATCAGCCTCAACCCTTGCGACGTGTCTACATTCCGAAGTCAGACGGCAAAACGCTGCGGCCTCTTGGTATCCCCACAATGACCGACCGAGCCATGCAAGCATTGCATCTGCTTGCACTCGATCCTGTTGCGGAAACCACGGCTGACAAAAACTCCTATGGGTTTCGTCAGCAACGGTCCTGCGCGGATGCGATTCAACAGTGCTTCAATGCGCTGACGAACGCAAGCACGCAGTGGATCCTAGAAGGCGACATCCGAAGCTGCTTTGATCGGATTTCCCACGATTGGCTCGTGGCTCACGTCCCTATGGACCGGGCCATTCTCCGAAAGTGGCTGAAATCCGGGTACATGGATAAACACGTCTTTCACGAAACAATGGATGGAACTCCCCAGGGAGGAATTGTTTCCCCGGCGCTCGCCAACATGGCGCTGGACGGACTGGAACGAGTCTTGAAGGAGAAATATCCATCAAGAAGACCGGTCAAGTCCTTTGGAAACAAGAACCCCTCAGTGAATTTCATCCGTTATGCGGATGACTTCATCGTCACGAGCAAATCGAAAGAGCTGCTCGAAAGAGATGTCAAACCCCTGATTGAGCAATTCTTGCGAGAACGAGGGCTTGAACTTTCTCCAACGAAGACGGTCATCACCCACGTGGAAACCGGATTTGATTTTCTCGGGCAAAACGTGCGGCGGTATCCTGACGGGAAACGACGCATCAGGCCTTCCAAGAAGAACGTGAGCACCTTCTTGAGGCACATCCGTAGAACGATCAAAGCCGCTCTGGGTTCATCTGCCGCCGATCTGATCAAGCAACTCAACCCCAAGATACGGGGTTGGGCAAATTATCATCGGCACACCATGAATAAATCCACATTCGCACGTGTGGATCATGAAATCTTCTGCAGTCTATGGCGGTGGGCACGACGAAGGCACCCAAGAAAGACCGGACGCTGGTGCAAACAGAAATACTTTGCACAGCACCGCGGTCAGGATTGGGCCTTCTTCGGCGAAATCTGGAACAACGACGGACAGCCAAGCCAGATCTGGCTCCTTCGCGCCAGTAGCACGCCCATCAAGCGACATCTCAAGATACAGGGAGATGCGAATCCTTACGACCCCGATTATGAAACCTACTTCGAAGAACGCGAAGCAGCTCATATGCGAGAGTCGTTTCGGGGCACTCGCATCCTTCGCTTGCTCTGGTATGAACAGAGCGGTCTCTGCCCTGTTTGCAGTTTAAAGATCACTCGGACTACGGGATGGCGCCTACACTATTGCGTCTCTCGCACGATGGGTGGTTCGACCAGCGCCGAGAACTGTCTCTTACTTCATCCCGAGTGCCATGACAGGGTTCATCGCCTACGTCTTTCCGTATCCAAACCGCGTCTCCTTTAAAGAGGCGTTCGGAGTGCTTGAGCCGGATGACGGGAAACTGTCACGTCCGGTTCTTAGAGGGCCGGGCCTCAGCGATGGGGTCCGGCTACTCGATCTATGGAATGTGCAGATCCAGCGCTCATCAGTTGACCGGCTACAGGGACGCCTGACCGGCGGTCAGGCGCACCAAATTTCGCTGCTTGTGGCTGGACCTTCGTCAATCTCGACCATAAGCAACTTGGTCCATTGGATTGAGTCTCTGATCTAGACGCGACACGCGTTGTCTTCTATACGTTGCCTTAAGCCGTGCGAAGAAGTGTTTACAGCTGGTTCTTTCGCTCCGCAGCTTAAGCCCGTTACTCACGATTTGAGAGGCCTCGAAATTGGATGTCGATTATCTATCGGTGCGACACGACGGCTCTCTTACTAGGCACGAAACAGTCACAACGTTCAGCGTCTCGTCGCGGTCCGTCCCTGGGGGGCGGGTCAAATCTTGGTGATGAAAATCGCCACAGGCTCGGAGCCGGGCGCGCTTGCCTTCCAGACGGTAATCGCCGCATTTTAGTCCCACAACGGCATTGCGCGGGCAAAGGTATAGCCCATGATGGCGAATCGCCGCGCGGTCACGCAGGCCCTTGATGTCCGCAACTTCTTTATATCCCCCACCGTGTTCTTTTGGGATCTTGATGCGGCGCGTGACGGGGATCGAATCAAGCAGAAGGCGCAGTTCCTTGGCCTCCATGATGGGCGTGACGCCTATCTTCCGATTGCATTTCGGACCCTTGACGAAACAGCGCCGGATTATCGGGAAGGACCTGCTCACGCGTCGCTCGTGTACCGAAGCAGTGAACCCGGGAAACTGAGCAATTCACCGGTTGAGGGATCGATTGCGGCGACATTGAACCCTCCACCGCATCCTCCCGCGCCTTGCTGATAAATAGAGACGCGAGTGGCTTCTGTAGAACGCTGCAATGGTTGTGGAGGCGAACTAGAACAGATTTAGTTTCTGCTTGGCCACGCTTCGGTGCAAACAACGGAGCGGCACATTGGATACAAACAGAAGCTGCAAGATGCGGTCAATGATCGACTTGGAATCTCAGTCGCACGCGAAAATGCCTAAAGCTGGATGTTTCTTTGGACTGGATGCGGGATGGATTTGCTCCTTCCACATTCGTCCCCGTTGCCGGGCCTCGCTTACATGGACTTCCCAAGATACTGTGCATAGCGAACCGGTGAGTGGTCCGCCAGGGGCTGGGACAGTGGGTTGGGAAGGCCCTCCATCCAGTGTGTTGTCAGGAATCCGCCGGGGAGTTGGGCAATCGCATCGCTGTCGCTGGGCAAGTTGGGTGGGTTGTACTGCAACGCGTGACCCGGGCCGAGCCAATAGATGGCAACGGTTGGGTGCGCATAGAAGCTGAGAAAATCGGGCGGCACGTGGGTGACAATGTCCAGATTGTCGACCACGCGATAGCAAGCACGTGTGCGCGCCGCGGCGTCAATCACATTGCGGTAGGCGGGGTTGCCCACGCGGGGACAACCGAACGTGATCAGGCTTGAGGCCGGATCGTTGAGCCGCGTAAATGCTAACGTCGCCAGCGCCCCGCCCAGACTGTGTCCGGTGATGCTGATGTTCTGGTTGGGATGGTTGGCGCGATAGCCCGCGACATATTGCGTAACCTCGGGCCAGACCAAGTCGAGATATCGTTTGAAGCCGGAATGAACCAGAGCACCCGCTTCCGGGGTCCGATCGATCTCCGCGTCTGCCACTTTGTCGTTGTTGTTGTCCGCCTCGGTACCACGGAAGGCCAGCAGCGCGTGGCTGTCGTTGGAAGCGAAGTAGCCGCGGCCGGTGTTGGCGGCGTCGACAAAGCAATCTCCGATCGGCTGAACACTCGGATACCCCGCCGCTGCCAGGATTCCCTGAAGATCGGCGAGGACCATTCTCTGCTGGGCGAATCGCGCGTAAGAGAGCATCGAGGCGTCTGCCGCACGCGCCAGGCTCACCTTGGGCGATTCGCCGAGTAGATAGGGCGGCGTTTCAAAGTAGGTGTAATCGCCTCTCTTCGGGGGATAGTAGAGGTTTTCCGGAGAGGGATCAAGGCAGGAAGCGCTGGTGGAACTTGCGGGGTTGAGCATAACTCCTCCGTGAGGCGCGCTCGCGATAAGCTCCCAGAAAGCTATCGGGCGACTGGCACACTGGCAGCCTGCTCAACGCGCCCGCGCGGCTGAACGCTATGATCCGGAATCTCCTTTTTCGGGTCCGAATTGACTGAATTGTACTGCTCCAGAGTGGAATGGCAAGACCGGAGGTGCATTGAAGTCGAAAAGCCGGGCGGCTTCGCGATGTTGTCGATAGCGTCCTTTATCATTCACGATGCAGCGAATGGGGACGCCGCCTTTCGAATGCCTGCACTTGAAATCCGGCACACAACTAGCGCACAGCCCACTCGTATCTTCAGAGTTCACTCGCGGTCGAGAGAGCGTCCGACTGATCGGCGGCAAGTCAGATTATCACTTTTTCGAATTTGAGTATCCTTGGACTTCTGACACAGAGTTCGCGCACAAAATCGAGTTGAAGGGATCGATGTCTATCCAGTGCTCCGGGGCAACCAACGGAATAGTTCGTGCCTGCCCAGCGGCAACATCCATTGCTGCAAACCGTTGTCTGCCATTCATGTACACTCAACGTGCACTTTAAATCCATAATTAATCGTTTTAATAGGGGCAATAACGTCATGATTTCCGGTTCTGACCCACGAGTCTCGTGTCGCACTTGGCTGTGTGCCATTGTCGCGGCGCTCGGGCTGGTGGCGGTGTCCATGCGCTTTCCTCTGCGCGTCGATGCACAAACGGCTCAGGGACAGACGGGTCAGGCGCAAACGCCTCACCCACGACCGCGTCGGGAGGAGCTCCCGGCGGATTCAGTTGCAAAGGTGGGAACGCTTGATTCGGTTGCCACGGTCCACGTTGACGTTACGCCCGAGCACGTACTGAATACGATCTATCCCGACACCGCGACCGGCGCGTGGATGGACGACCTGAGTAAGGCGCAGGTGGACAACTTGAGCAAGCCCGAGGTGATTCAGGGCGTCAAGAACTTGGGTTGGGGTTCCATCACCATGCGCAACAACAGCGAGTTGCGCCTTTCAGCGTGGCACTGGAACGAAAACGGCACATGGAGCGATCCCGCGACGAAGAGCGGCTATTACGTCGGCAGCGCTGATTTAGGCGAACCGATCCACTACGGCTACTCGTATTCGTTGCCTCACCGCGACTTCATGACCAGCGGCGATTCACCCCTGGTTGCCGGTTTTCAAAGTTACTGGAAGAGCAATCCTTATCTAACCAGCCACTTCACGGGCGAGAGCGATTCGCTGCACCCGCAATGGGTGGTAATCGATATGGGCACCGCCCGCACGGTCAACGCGATCCATATCCAGTGGGTAAATCCGTATGCGGTGGTTTATGTCGTGCAGTACTGGGTCGGCGACAACAATGCGATGGACTGGGACATGGGCCCGAACGGCATGTGGAAAGCGTTCTCATCGGGCGCGGTGTTGAACGGCAGCGGCGGGGATGTCCGTTTGAAGCTTTCGGATGACCCTGTCACGACGCGTTACGTCCGCGTCTTGATGTCGAAATCCTCCGGAACTTGCGATACGCACGGGGCGCAGGATATTCGAAACTGCGTCGGTTACGCCCTTCAGACGTTGTCCGCCGGTACGATCGATGCCGCCGCTAAATACGCGGTTGTTTATCCAGCTAACGGCGTAGAGCCCGCACCCGGTCCGCCGCCAGTTCTCGAAGGCGCCGGAGACCAGGAAGTGGTTCCCGGTTCGGAGGCAGACTTGGCCGGATCGTTTTTCGCTTCTTCCATCGATCCCTGGCACCAGGCCGACAACCTGATCACTGGGGGCGGCGATCAATACAACGGCATGGACAATTTCTTTACCAGTGGATTGACCATGGGCCATCCGGCGCTGGTTGCATGTGCGGCCATTTATGACACTCCCGAAGATTGCGCTAATGAGGTCTCCTACATTCACAAGCGTGGTTATCCAGTGGTCGGAATTGAAGTCGGGGAGGAGTGCGACGGCAAGCACATGACACCGGAAGATTATGGCGCGATCTATATTCAAGTGGCGGATGCGGTCCACAAGTTAACGCCCGGCGCCAGGTTGGGCGGTCCGATTTTCGAAGGCGTCGATAAAGACATCACAATGTGGGCTGACGATGAGGGACGCACTTCCTGGCTGGAGCGATTCGTCGATTACCTGAAAGCCCACGGGCATCTGAAGGACCTCGCATTCATGTCGTTCGAACACTACCCGTTCATGATCAATGGATTCACTCCACCGAATGACTGGGCGACACTTTACATGGAACCCGGAATTATGAAGCACGTGCTGCACACGTGGCGTCAGGACGGCGTCCCCGCGGAGGTGCCGCTCATTATCTCCGAGAGTGGAATCGTAGCGGGGAGAAGCGGACCGGGATACCTGGGCGTGACTGGCCGCTCTATCTGGGAGAGCGATGCGTTTGGCACATTCTTTGAACAGGGCGGCACAGCGTTTTATCGTCCGGCAATCAATAATGGCGCCGCTGGTCACGGAAGCCTCAGCCCCGAAGGTGGCGCTGATGGGGGCGGGGCCTATGGCACGCCGGCATATACTCCCTACTCTTCCGCACACATCATTAATTTCGAATGGTTGCAGCACGAGGCGGGAGCGAATAAGATTTTCCCGGCATCGGCCGACCTTAAGGACGCTGCCGGCCGGACTGTAGTTACCTCATACGTGGTCAAACGGCCGGACGGGAACTGGTCGTTGATGCTTATTAACCGCGATCTGATCACGGCGCATCCCGTTCATCTCGTCATCGATGATGCCAAGCACGTCAGCCATCCGTTCGTCGGATCTGTAGCTCTTGTGCAGTATTGCAACACTCCTTCTAACGATAGGAACATCACGATTGCCGCTACGCCCGATGGGATGTACACACTCCCGGCGGGGTCGATCACCGTGATTCGCGGGAAGCTGCGGTAGTTCAGCGATCTATCGTTCCCGATCCTGTCGGCGACTCTTTGAACGAGCGCTGCAACAGAGACCTGCACACGTATAACGGACAAACCGGAGGGTAGCGAAGAACGACTGATCGGCGTCAATAGTCCATTCCGGTTGATCGCCGCCCGCCGTCTCTGTGACTCGGCACGCCGCGTCATCGTCATGCACGCTGTTACAATTCTCGCCCGAGGAGGAACACGATGCCTAATTTGGGGAGGATAGTCCAACAGTTGAAGACTGAGCGAGATCGAGCGCAGAGGGAGGTGGAACGGCTGAACGCAGCTCTGATGGCTTTGGGAAATCTCGGGAGTCAGAGCGGAGGCTTGAGACGAGTCGGCACAGTCAAGAGACGGAAACCTCTCTCAGCTACTGCACGCAAGAAAATTGCGGCAGCTCAGCGTGCTCGATGGGCGAAGTGGAAGGCCGCACGCCGCAGCAAGTGAGCCGATTTGGATCGCGTTTTCCACAATTTCATTCACAGATATTTTGTTTTTACGCCGAAAATCGCATTGACACCAATCAAACAACTATTTAGTTTGTCTCACGTCGACGGCTGAAAGGATTGGCGAAATAAACTTTGTCAATCCGAAGTAGGCTGAGTGATCTGCTCTACAGGGTGACCTGAAGAGCAACCGGACCCGAAAAAACCGACTGACTCTGCGAGGGGCAGTTGGGGTTTGGAACTGCGAAAGCAGTGATCGCATCAAGGGCTGCGACGGTGCATGTATCCACGCTCTTAGCTTCCTCGCAGGAGCTGATGGCTGGAGCATAACCAATGTCGCAGCCTTTCCTATTTTCCGGCGCGGACCTTCCGGCATCTGCCACTCTGCTACACAGTCCAGAAATCTGGAACGGAATCTTCCCGTTGCGTTCCGTTTTTCAACAGGAAATGTGGATAAGCCTGTTCACCACTCGCTCGCGACGGCGTCCTGCTTGGCTTTCACCTCTTTGCTACATGGGTTGGGCAGTTCACGTTCGAGGCAAATGCACTGCGATCGAAGATGATCGAACAGCAGAATGCTAGTGCGAGATGCACCCATTTACAGTGCTTCATTGCCGGCGGGAAGCATGCCGATCTCAAGACCTTCAATCTCATCGAGATTCTTTGTGCCTCTCGAAAATCCGGAAACATCTGAGCGGCAACGAATTATACTGCGCTCCGAATTCTCTCCTTCAATGCCCACTTCCCTGCTCGCACTTCTCATCACACTGGGTTCGATCCTTCGTTCGCGCCTTGACCTCCAGCTCGAGATCCTGGCTCTGCGCCATCAAATCGGAGTCCTCGAACGCTCTGTTCATAAGCGCCCCCGACTCACTTCCACCGATCGTCTTCTCTGGGTCTCGCTCTACCGCTTCTGGCGCCATTGGCGTTCGACGTTGCTCATCGTCAAGCCGGAAACGGTTGTGGCCTGGCATCGCAAGGGCTTCGGCCTATTTTGGAGTTGGAAAGTCAGGCACGGACAACAAGGACGGCCGGCGATCTCCCGCCAGACTCGAGACCTGATCCGCAGGATGTGCCGCGAGAACCCCACTTGGGGTGCACCTCGCATTCATGGGGAGTTGCTCAAGCTCGGCATCGACATCGGCGAAAGTAGCGTCTCCAAGTACATGGTCCGCGGCCGTAAACCGCCGTCTCAGACCTGGCGAACCTTTCTGGAAAACCATCTCTCGCAGATCGTCTCGGTCGATTTTTTCACCGTTGCAACCATCCGCTTCCAGGTCCTGTACGTGTTCCTAGTGCTGGCTCATGATCGCCGTCGCGTGCTTCACTTCAATGTGACTGCCCACCCAACTGCAGTGGACCGGCCAGCAACTGCGAGAGGCATTTCCCTTTGACCAATTCCCGCCCTATCTGCTGCGAGATCGCGACGCGATCTTCGGTCAGGACTTCAGCGATCAGGTGCGAGACATGGGAATTAAGGAAGTGCTGTCAGCGCCCCGCTCGCCCTGGCAGCGGGCATACGTCGAACGCATCATTGGTTCGATTCGGCGCGAATGCCTCGACCATGTGATTGTGCTCGGTGAAGGCTCGTTACGCCGAACCCTCATTGCGTATTTTGACTACTATCACAGATCCCGAACGCACTTGTCGCTCGGAAAAGACTCGCCGGAGCCGCGCCCGATTCAACCGCCTGAAATCGGGCCAGTCGTGGCTCGGCGTCAGGTCGGTGGACTACACCACCGCTACGAACGAGACGCCGCCTGAAACCGCCAAGATTCCCAATCGCTGAAAGTGCGGCCGACCTTCGTGTCTGAACTGCGTCATGGCTCACTCTTGCGTCTGCCAATCTCGTCATGGACTCAATCCCCTTCCCCCATCTGATCGGGAGATCTGTATCCTGCCGCGGGATGGCGTGTACCGAATGCCTGTGTAAGGTTTTCGTTAGCCACAAGAGAAAAAGATGAGGGGGGCGGAGGTGGAGATTCAGTTTTGGCTTGCGACCTTCATCGCGAGAGCCTAAGTACGAGGATATCGGCCACCAGCCCCTTCCAAACCATATGCCAAGATCGCCGACAACGTCTGTTCAGCGTGAATCGCACTCTTCCGACGATCACGGATTACGCCATGTGGCGCTCGTGATGGAAACGGCCGGCAACGTTATGCGGACCATGCGCTGGTGGAATAGCAGGCTAACTTCCATATCCTTGTTTCTGCTGTTCATCAACTCCGAGATGAAGTTTCCATCTGGAGTGCGGAAAGACATGACGCGAACCCCGTCCACCGCTCCCGACGTTTCGAGTCGAACCGAGCCTGGGCGTACGAACTTGCTGAAGTGGGTCAGGTAATAGTAGAGCCCTGTGTAGCTGACCTGCTTTGTCTGCCGGTTGATGACCACTACCGGATGTTGCTCATTGGGATCGGGATTCCCATGGATCGGGGAGATTGCCCAGGGCCCGCCTCTTTCGTCGAGAATCATATTCCAGTAGATCCAGGCAGAGGCGCCGCTTTCGAGATCGCTGAATATTTGTCTGCCCCAGAAATCTCCATCCTCGAAAGCATAGACAGGAAGGGCCATTGATTTGGGTGTCCCGGCTTCGTAGGCATAACAGACTTCAGTCATCCAAAACGGGAGATCAGAGTAGCGCTTCTTAAGTTCAGCAATTTTGGAGTAATCCTTAAAGTCGTACCCGTGGTAGGGGACCGCCGCTACGTATTTGCGGGCGACAGGATCGTCAAGAATAGTTGGATAATTTCGGTAAGCGTCATCCCGGTCCGGGGCTTCGCTAAGCATGATTCTGGTCTTCAAGCCCGACTTTTGGAGCGCTGGACCAACATGATCACGCAACAACACAAGAATCTTTGAATACGGAATTTTGGTATAGACGCCCGGCTCATTGAACAAACTCAGGTAGTCGATGAAGATCCCCTCTTTCTGGTACTCCTCAAGATAGCGAATGTAGTAGCGCGCCAGTGTCGGAAAATATTTCGGATCGACATCCTGCTTCTTTTTTACGTCAAACAACATCCAGTCGGGTGGATAGTCCATCGGTGCCTGCAGAACAAAATTCCCGTACTTGCGAGCGCGCTTGATGAAAGTGGCCATCCCATTAGGTCCGAGGTCGCGAGCAATGGAGAAGTTCTTCAATTCCATGTCCCCCGGATCATCATCGTACGCATACCAGGGCCCAGCAGATTGAAAGTCGGTGGCAGCGATCTCGGTCTTCATGGCGCTGAAGCCAGACCCTTCCTTCAGGTCGAAAAGCGAGCGCAGCACTCTCTCCTGCTGGTCGGGAGGAAGGGCATTCAGCACGACTAAGCCCGCTTCCAGCAGTGACGCCCCGAAGCCATCGATCGTTTGATAATTGATAGCGTCATTCACTTCGAAG
>Ga0070717_10003480_pt1 | contig 11275 bp, 13 predicted proteins | sample LARL113metaG_FD_71366 | JGI IMG/M metagenome (GOLD analysis project Ga0070717, IMG submission 71366) | Corn, switchgrass and miscanthus rhizosphere microbial communities from Kellogg Biological Station, Michigan, USA - LAR L11-3 metaG | ecosystem: Host-associated > Plants > Roots > Rhizosphere ...
CCCCGACCCATGTTAATGGAATCGGTCTGATCGCGCCGCCTCCGGCCGACTTTGATCCGACCACGGCGACAGCTGGGGTGAACGCGCGATTTGCTTTGCCGCCCGCACCTGACGGGGCGGCCGCGCCACGTGCCCATGCTGCATGGCAGAGCGCGGTAAACGCCGTGCAGAACCGCGAGAGGCCGGTTCTCACAACAACGAACATCTCGCACGGGCCAATCAAGGGGAAAAAGGCATCACCCGCGTGGAGAGCAGAATCCGCTCAAGGAGCGGCAAATTCAGATAACGTCAAGAACAATATAATCAACGCCACATCGAGCAATTGGAGCGGGACTTCGGTTATCGACGGCACGACGTCGAATGTTGAGGCAATCATCGGGATGTTTGTGGTGCCGACCGCACATCAAGCGTTTGGTGCATGCACGGGCGACTGGGATTATTCTTCCTTATGGCCCGGAATAGACGGCAATGGCGGCGCCGGCGGTGGTGACGTACTGCAGGCCGGGGTCGAGGTCGATGCGTATTGCAGCGGTGGCAATACCACGGGGTTCTATTCGGCGTGGATCGAATGGTTCCCCAACAATTCCATCCGGGTCAGTTCCCCGGCGATCAATCCAGGTGACCTCGTTTTTGTCGAAGTCTGGAGCACCAGCCCGACGCAAGGATACGCCTACTTCTACAACTATTCAACGAACGTGACGGCAGAATACGCGCTTACGGCGCCCGCCGGCACCACGGTACACGGCAGTAGTCTCGAGTGGATAGTGGAACGCCCAAGCCTCGGTACCAGCCTCACGACCCTGACCAACTTTATCGCCTCGCCGTGGTCGGAAGGCGTCGCATGGGACTACGCAGCCGCCAATCCAACCTATTACTACATGGGCAATAATCCGACGGTCGGAACACTCGAGCAGCTCACGATGAACGACAACGGTGGTAACGGAATCTCATCCGCCACTATCGAGAGCTTCAACTTTCTGTGGTTCCAGAATTTCGGATCTGCTTGCGGGCAGAGCGCGCCGCCCTGCTGATCGAAGCTTCCCGAGCTCTAGGCGCCAAGCCCAGGGGCCTGCATGAGGGGCGCGCAAGCGCCCCCTCTACGTTCAAGTTATTATGACTTATTATGACCATGTATTCTCAGCGCATTGCTGTCGATCCGGCAGGATCGCATTATGTCAGAATCGAAATTCGGGGTTCTGTGCCTGAAGACGCCTCGGCCGTCTGCCAAGTGCTCAGGCAGTCAATAGCGGAACTGTGCGTTGCGGATCACGGCAACGATCCGGCAATTCTGACAAGATGGCTGAGCAACAAGACCCCGGAAATCGTCGCTTCGTGGATCGCCAAGCCAGACAATTCTCTGCTCGTAGCGGTCGAGGGCGGCACCATTCTCGGGGTGGGTTCGGTTACCGATGCGGGAGAGATTACGCTGAACTACGTCTCGCCCGACGCACGGTTCCGCGGGGTCAGTCGGGCCTTGCTGGGTGCGCTCGAAGCCCGCGCGGTAGAACGCGGCAATAGCGGATGCATTCTCGTCAGCACTGAGACCGCCCGTCGCTTCTATCATACTGCCGGATATCTTGAAGACGGCCCCCCAATCGGCAAGTTCGGTACACATTCGAGCTACCCGATGTCGAAACAGCTGGTCGCGCACAAACCTTGATCGCGGCCGCCGCACGCGCGGTGCAGCAGGCACAGGCGTGACTGACTACTTTCGCGGGACGGGCACCGAAGGTGCTCTTCCAGCGGGCCCTGTTGACAGATCTGTGGTTGCTCCTGGGAGCGTACGATAAACATTTGTGGGAACAATCGGCCGCTAGCTGGTTGGCAGGGTTCGTGCCGAACCTGGCGAACTGGAAACCGCCAGGCGTTGTCGAGCAGTTAATGAGCCGATACCTGGCGTGAACCTGACCCTTGCCACCGCTATAGAGCCCGTTTAAGAACGCTTCGGAGTGGATCTGGTATTGAGCACGATCTCGCGCTCCGGGGCGCGTGCGCGCAATTGCAACCGATGACACCGTCAAACCATTCCGTTCTTTGGCCGAGCGTGCCGATGGCCCTCACCTCGGCGATCTTGTTTGGTACGACGGCGCCCTTTGCGAAATTGCTGCTCGGCGAGATTGAGCCGCAGCTCCTCGCTGGATTGCTCTATCTGGGCGCTGGAATTGGACTGGCGGCCTTTCATTTCGGCCGTGCCGCCATCGACCTTCCCGCGCCTGAAGCCCCGCTACGCGCCAGCGATCTCCCGTGGCTGGCGGCGGTCGTGCTGTCCGGCGGGGTGGCGGGACCGCTCCTTTTGATGCTTGGCCTGGCGCGGACCGAGGCGGCCTCCGGCTCGCTGCTGCTCAATCTCGAAGGTCTTTGCACGATGGGCATTGCCTGGTTGGCGTTCCGCGAGAATGTCGATCGCCGGCTGTTGCTGGGAGCGTTCGCTATTCTCGCCGGGGCCGCGGTGCTCTCTTGGCGCGGGCGCGGGATTGAGCTCGACATTGGTGCGGCGTTGATCGCCGCAGCCTGCCTTGCCTGGGGCATCGACAACAACCTGACGCGGAAACTGTCCTCTGCCGACCCGGTGCTGACGGCCATGATCAAAGGCCTCGCTGCCGGCACGGTAAACGCCGCGGTCGCTATACTGAGCGGCGCAAGCACGCCGTGGGCCAGGATTACCGCCGCCGCGGCGACCTTGGGGTTCTTCGGCGTCGGGGTCAGCCTCGTGCTGTTCGTCCTCGCGCTGAGGCATCTCGGAGCCGCCCGCACCGGCGCCTATTTTTCGCTGGCGCCGTTTATCGGCGCCGTGCTCGCCATTGGCCTCCTACACGAGGCCTTGACCTTCAACCTCGCGCTCGCTGGTTTGTTGATGGGCTTCGGGCTATGGATGCACCTCACCGAACGCCACCACCATCAGCATGAGCACGAGGCGCTCGAACACGAGCACAGCCACCGGCACGACCCGCATCACCGGCACTCCCATAACGGGCCGGTGACAGAGCCGCATTCCCATTGGCACCGGCATGCGCCGTTGCGCCATGCGCATCTGCATTTCCCCGACCTTCACCACCGACACCGCCACGGCTGATGCTCAGGCGTTCCTTGGCTGGAAGCGGCGGTAGAAATATCCGGTCGATGCTCCGAGAATGAGCCAGAACAGGAAACTAATGACCGTGACCGCCACGACGAACTGACGGGCGAGGTCCTCCGGTGGCCCGGCGCCGTGACCCGCGGGTTGCGGCGCGCCGTAGAGGTGGGGCAGGACGATCAGGACCGCCGCGAGGGTCGCCCAAACCGCGCGTCTGGTAAACGCCAGCAGCGCGAGCGCGCCCCCAGTCGCGACCGCAGCGGCGATCCACCAGAGTTGTCGCTCGACAAGCGGAGCCGCGTCAGATCCGGGCACCTCCGGCGGCAGGCCGAGACCCGGCGCAAGGGTAAAGGTCGCAAATCCGGCGAGGCCCCAGAAGACCCCTTCTCGCCAGCTGACCTCGCCGCCGCGCAAACTCAGTCCCGCCGCGAGCAGGAGCGCAAAACCGATGCCGGTCAGGACATCCGCAAGCAGGGTGTAGGCCGTGCGCTCTGCCCCATCCTGCGGCTCCCAGGCAGCGGCGGTATGCTCATGCCCGCGTGAGGAGAGATGTTCCGCGGCCTTCTCGTAGATTTCAGCCTTCAGGATGACCGGCACCGTGCCGATCTGATGGGCGACGGTCGCGAAAATGCCGGACAGTACTCCGGCGCATAGCGCCACCAGCACGAGCCGGCGGAGGGCGGCCATGCCGGCCTAGTGGCAAGGAAAGCCACTGGAATGGCGCGTGTCATGCGCCGCGTTGTGGACGACGTCGATATGCGAGAAGCCCACTCCCCATATCAGGAAGCCGCCGAGCAGAGCGGCAAAGATAGCCCCGACGAGCGGGTCCGCTCGGGAGGAGATCCGTGACCTGGCGGTCTGTCGAGAACCAATGGTTTCTGTTTGCATTAGCGTCTCCCGGGCTGCAGTTGCGAGCGCCAGTTCGGCCTTGTTTACTCGATTATGGCCGAGCCGTGCTAGAGCTGCGGCAAACCGCCTGGGCCGGCGCTCGTTGACACTCCTCCGGGCCGTCACTATGGTGCGACACGTCTCGGTCGCGTTGCGGTTGGGGCAGATGTCGTATAGTTGCGCTTTTGAATGAGCGAGGGCGAGGCGCCGGATCCTCTGGCGCGGCTTGGCGAACGGATCGACAAGGCGCGTGCGGAGCGTGTCCGCAGGCAACCGACCGCTGCTGATCGCTCGGCCCTGCAGCAGGGTATCGGTTCTGGCTTGCGCATCGGCATCGAATTGGTGGTCGCAATTGGTGTCGCAACCGGATTGGGCTGGGCGACTGATCATTGGCTCGGCACCCGTCCGTGGGGGATGATCGTGCTGTTCTTCCTCGGGGTCGCGGCCGGCATGCTGAACGTCTACCGCGCCGTCACCGGCATCGGCACGCCGGTGGGGTATCGGCGTGCCGGCGAGGAAGGCGCGGGGACGCGGGCGGCGAAGGACGAGTGGGACGACGACGAGAACTGACGTGGCGATAGAGCTCCACCCCCTTGAGCAATTCAGCATCGAGCGCCTCATTCCGATCCACATCGGCGGGCTCGATCTGTCCTACACCAACGCGGCGCTGATGATGACGATCGCGGTCGTGCTCGTCACTGCCCTGACCGTGCTGGCGACCCGCCGGGCGGCGCTGATCCCCGGCCGTTGGCAATCGGCCGCCGAAATGATTTACGAGTTTGTCGCCGATATGGTCGACACCAATATCGGGCATGGCGGCCGCGAGTTCTTTCCCTTTATCTTCACACTCTTTACCTTTATCCTGTTCGCCAATTTGTTGGGGATGATTCCCTACAGTTACACCACGACCAGCCAAATAATCGTAACTTTTGCGCTTGCTGCAGTGGTATTCATCCTTGTCACGACCATCGGGATCATTCGGCACGGCTTTCATTTCCTCAGCCTCTTTGTGCCGCATGGCGTTCCCAAGGTGCTGCTGCTGTTGCTGGTGCCGATCGAGCTGTTGTCCTATTTCATCCGCCCCTTCACTCTGTCGATCCGACTTTTCGCCAATATGCTCGCCGGGCATACGATGCTCGCGATCTTCGGGGGGTTTGCCGCGAGCGTCGGAATCTTCGCGTTCTTCCCGGCCGCGATCAACGTCCTGCTCGTCGGCCTCGAGTTTCTCGTGGCCGTGTTGCAGGCCTATGTGTTTGCGATCCTGACCTGTCTTTACCTCAATGAGGCCATTCACCTGCACTGAGACGCCTTGCTTACCTTCAACCAACGGAAAAATCGAAATGGATCTCGCTGCCGCCAAAATGATCGGAGCCGGCCTTGCCTGCATCGCCCTGGTGGGCGCCGGTGTCGGAATCGGCAATGTGTTCTCGGCTCTGATCAACTCGGTCGCGCGCAATCCGGCTTCGCAGGGGCAGGTGCAGCCCTTCGCGTTTCTCGGCTTTGCATTGGCCGAAGCGACCGGTCTCTTTGGTCTCGCGATCGCCTTCCTGATCCTCTTTGTCTTCTGAACGCCTGACGAGGGCGAAGACCATGCCCCAGCTTGAGGTGTCGACCTTTGTGCCGCAGCTGTTCTGGCTGGCAGTCACCTTCGGTCTTCTTTTCCTGTTGATGGCGAGGGTGGGATTGCCGCGGGTCGGCGGCCTCATCGAGGCGCGTCGGCGTCGGGTCGATGACGATCTGATTCGCGCGGCACAGCTGAAGTCGGAGGCAGAGGCGGTCCTTGCCGCTTATCAGGAGACCCTGGCAAAAGCTCGCGCAGAGGCTCAGGCGGCCGTCAAAGACACGACCGACCGGATGGCCGCCGAAGCTGCCGAACGGCAAAGGCAGCTCACCGAGGCCCTCGCCCGGCAAACCGCCGAGGCCGAACGGCAGATCGCTGCCGCAAAACAAAGTGCGCTCGCCGAGATGCACGGCATCGCGGCTGAAGTCGCTCGATCGGTCACCGAGAAGGTGACCGGTTCGGCTGCCGATCCGGCGAGCCTCACCGCTGCGGTCGACCGGGCGATTGCCGAGCGCGCCGGTTGATGGCTCATCTCTTCGGCGACCCGGAGTTTTGGGTCCTTCTCGCGGTCGTGATTTTTATCGTCATCGTCTGGAAGCCGGCGAAGCGGGCGATCATCGGCGGGCTCGACGGGCGCGCCGATCGCATCCGGCAGGAACTCGAGGCGGCGCGCAATCTGCGCGAAGAGGCGCAACAGGCCCTCGCCGCCTATCAGAAGAGGCAGCACGAAGGCGCCGCCGAGGCCCAGCTGATTATCACCCACGCCAAGGAAGAGGCTGAGCGGATCGCGGCCCAATCCTTGCGTGATCTCGACGAAGCGTTGCGCCGCCGGCAAATCCTGGCGCAGGAGCGGATCGCGCAGGAAGAAGCCAAGGCACTTGCCGAAATCCGCGCCATCGCTGTCGATGTCGCAATATCGGCCGCCCGCCACGTAATCGCCGCCTCGCTCGACCAACGGCGCGGCGCGGCGCTGATCGACGACGCGATCGCCGCATTGCCCCGCCAGCTGCACTAAGACTGAGTGCTGTCGGGCGCAACCGTCTGGAACCGACCCTTCCAATAACCGCCGCGGCCGCGCCAGTACAGCACCGCGGAAGCGACCGTCGCCGCGACATAGAAGAGGGCAATCAGCGGCAATAACAGAGCCAGAGGGCGTGGCGCCTCGTAAGCCCGCAATGTCGGCAGAAATGCGATGCTCATGCCCAGCCAAGCGGCGACACCGCAGAGAATGGCGGCAGGCTCCGGCGACAGCAACAGCAGTGGCGGCGCCAAGTAGGTCAGCACCAGCGTCAATACCGTAAGGACCAGCATCCGGGCGGAGTAGCCAAGCTGCGCAAAAGCGCTGCGGACGATCATGTCCCAGATCGGCCGCCAAGACCGATACTCGCGGATGCTCCTCGTATGCGCCGAGGGGCCCAGCCAGATCTTCCCGATCGACTTCACCCGGCGGGCGAGCGCGCAATCGTCGATGATTTCGTGGCGTATGCTGTCGATGCTGCCGACACGCTCCAAGGTCGAGGCCCTGATCAGCATGCATCCGCCGGCTGCGGCTGCGGTGCGGCGCGAGGGATCGGCCACCCAGAGCGGTGGATAGAGCTTGAAGAAAAAGAAGACAAAAGCGGGGATCAGCAGCTTCTCCCACAGGCTGCGGCAGTTCAACCTGACCATCAACGAAACGAGGTCATAGCCCCCAGCTTCGCCGCCGCGCGCCACCAGTTCACGCAGGTTATCCGGCCCGTGCACGATATCCGCGTCGGTCAGCAGCAGGTAATCGGGCTGCAGCGATTGGGCCAGCTCAACCCCCTGACGCACTGCCCAGAGCTTGCCGGTCCAACCAGGCGGTACGGGCTTTCCGGGGCAAATGGTCAGCCGGTCGGCAGCAGCACCAGCTGCCGTTCTGGCAACCTCGGCGGTGCCGTCGTTGCTCTGATCGTCGACGACCACGATGTGCAACCGCCCGCAGTAGTCCTGCGATAAAAGGGAAGCGACCGCCTGCCCGATGACGGGAGCCTCGTCCCGCGCCGGAATGATTGCGGCGACGGACCGAGGCGGGGCGTTTGCGGTGACCGGCGTCGATCGATACGGCAACCGCCAGAAACCGCCGCGAAAGAACAGTAGATAGATCCAGATCGCGACCGTCGCCACGCCAATGAAAATCGGCACAAGCCCGCCTCGGTTATTGGTGGCGCAGCGGTCGGAAGAACTCGCATACCTCACGAGCGAGCGCTTCGGGCTGTTCGAGAGCGGCAAAATGGCCGCCGCGCGGCATCACACTCCAGCGCCGGATGTCGCTGTATGTGCGTTCCGCGAGCGAACGGGGCGGAAGCAGGATCTCACGGGGGAACCGGGCATATCCCATCGGCACGTCAACGGTGCGCCCCTCCGGAATCGGCCACGGGCGATGCATGCGCGCATAATACGGCCAGAAAGACGAGCCGATTGCGCCGGTAAACCAATAGAAGCTGATATTCGCGAGGAGCCGGTCGCGCGTGATTGCCGTCTCCACATCACCGCCGCAGTCCGACCAGGCGCGGAACTTCTCGACGATCCACGCGGCCAGTCCTGTCGGGGAGTCGGTCAGAGCGAAGGCGAGCGTCTGCGGCTTTGTGCCTTGTATCCACTGATATCCGGTCCCCTCTCTCTGCCACGCGGCGAGCTCCTCAAAGTAAACCTTCTCTTCGGGCGTGGGGTCGGTCACCGCGCTCGGATCGCGGCGCGCGGCCAACAGGTTCAGATGAATGCCGATCAGCCTTTGCGGATAGGCATAGCCGAGGCGCGAGGCGACGAAGCCGCCCCAGTCGCCGCCCTGCGCGGCAAAACGGGTATAGCCCAGGGTGTCGTGCATCAGTTCGGCAACGCACTCGGCGATCTCTTCGATGCCGAAGCGGGCCTGCCCCGGCTCGAACGACAAACCGTAGCCTGGCAACGATGGCGCCACGACGGTAAATGCGTCTTCGGGATTGCCGCCAAAATGCGCCGGGTCGGTGAGCCGCGGGATCAGCTCCAGGAATTCGAAAACCGAGCCCGGCCAGCCATGCAAGAGCAGCAATGGGCAGGGGTCCGGACCTTTGCCGGGCACGTGCAGGAAATGGAGGTCGATGCCGGCGAGCGGCACTTTGCGCTGCGGAAAGGCGTTGAGCCGTGCTTCTTCGGCCCGCCAATCAAAAGCGCTGCGCCAATATTCGACGAGCTGCCGGAGATATCCGACATCGGCGCCATAGGCCCATGGCTCGCCGGGCGCCTGGTCCGGAAAACGCGTGCGGGCGAGCCGCTCACGGAGATCGGCGATGGCCTGATCGGGAACTCTGAGGCTGAAGGCTTGCGGTTGTGCCGCCATGGCGACCTCGTTTCGCTGCGCTTTCGAATGGTCAGTATACCATGCTTTCAAAATCGCCCGATTGACTCGACCGGCGGGCAGGCCAATCCTTTGCATTGGAGGAAACGCATGGAAGTTCGCCAGCTTCATCCCCTCTTTGCCGCCGAAGTCGACGGGATGGATTTAAGTCAGCCGCTAGATGAGGCGACAGTAACCGCCGTCTGGGAAGCGATCGACCGCTCCTCTGTGCTGGTGTTTCACAACCAGCGTCTCAATGACGAGCAGTTGCGCGATTTTGCGCGTAGATTCGGCAAACTCGAGATCGGCCGATCGGCTGCCGAAGCCCGCAAGAGGCGGCTCACCTTGCCCGAAATCGGCGACATTTCGAACCTCGACGAGGAGGGCCGGCTGCGCGAGCGCAACGACCGCCGGCGCCTCGACAGCCTCGGCAACCGCATCTGGCACACGGATGCCTCCTACATGCCGGTGCCGGTTGTGCTCGGGATGCTGCACGCGGTCGTGGTGCCGCCGGCGAGCGCACTAGGCGGCGGCGAGACTGAGTTCGCCGATATGCGCGCAGCTTACGACGCCCTACCGGAAGCGATGAAGGACGCAGTCGACGGGCTCGTCGCCGAGCACGATGTCTTCTGGTCACGCAGCCAGATCGGCTTCACGGAATTTCTACCCGGCGAACGCGAAAAGTACCCGCCATCGCGGCAGCGACTGGTGCGGCGCCATCCCGGCTCCAAGCGCAAGACGCTCTATCTTTCGGCGCACGCCTCCCACATCGTCGGTTGGCCGGTGCCCGAAGGTCGGATCCTGCTCTACGACCTCAACCTGCACGCGACGCGGCCCGAATTCGTCTACAGCCACAAATGGCAGATTGGCGATCTCGTCATTTGGGATAACCGCTGCACGATGCATCGCGGCCGCCCGCATGACAATGCCTATCCGCGCGACCTGCGCCGCGCGACAACGCTCGACATCGGATCGAGCCTGGACGAGGCCGCTTAGCCGGCAATGGGGCCGGTGATGGCTCCGTAGACGAGCGGGCGTAACAGATGGCGGTAATAGAGCCGCCGTTCGGGTGCCAGCAGCATCAGCACCACGATCAGCTCCTCCGCCGGGTCGATCCAGAACGCCGTGCCATGCACGCCGCCCCAGAAATATTCGCCAAGCGAACCCGGCAACGGGCACCGGCCGGCGGCGATGCGCACGGCAAAGCCCAGACCAAAGCCATAGCCCATCTCGGGCACCGGAGCGAGCGCACCGAAGCGCTCGCGCGCCGTCGGGCCGTAGTCGACGCCCGGGGGCAGATGGTCGGCTGCCATGTGGCGGATCGTGCCCGGCGCCAGAAGCCGCACTCCGTCGAGCTCGCCGCCGTTCAGCAGCATCTGGCAAAACCTCAGATAATCGGTTGCGCTCGAAGCGAGCCCACCGCCCCCCGACGCCCAACGATGCGGGCGGCCGAGATCATGCATCGGCGGCCGCACCCCGGTCGCCGGATCGATCTGCGGCTCGGCGACCCGCGCTGCGCGCTCGCCGGTCGCTTCGAAAGCGGTATCCGCCATTCGAAGTGGCCGAGCGATCCGCTGGGCAAAGAAATCCGCCAGGCGCTGACCCGATACGACCTCGACGACACGCCCCAGCACGTCGGTCGACATGCTGTACTCCCAAGTGGTTCCCGGCTCGAACATCAGCGGCAGGTGCGCCAGCTTGGCAACCAGTTCTTCGTTGGTCTGGTCAGCTGACATCAGATTGGCGTCACGCCAATTCATCTGTACGGGCTTGTCGCCGAATTGGGCATAGGTCAGCCCAGAGGTATGGCGCAGCAGATCCTGCACCGTCATCGTGCGCTTGGCACGAACGCGCTCGACGCCGATGGTGCGATCCTTGAGCTCGGGCAGATAATCGGCGACCGGAGCGGCGATCTGCAGCTTACCCTCCTCGGCCAGCATCATCGCAGCGACCGAGGTTACGGGTTTGGTCATCGAGGCGATCCGGAAAATCGCATCAAAGCCCATCGGCGACTGCTTTTCCCGGTCGCGCCAACCAAACGCCTCGGCGTATCCGATCTGTCCGCCGCGGGCGATCAGCAACACCGCGCCAGGGATCAGCCCGCGGTCGACGTCGTCGCGGAATGTCGCCGAGAGGCGCTCCAGACGGTCCGACGACAGCCCGAGTTGTTGCGGGCGATCAGCCTTCGGCAATCCGGTCACTCTCTGATCTCCTATCTCGCCGCCCCTCACCCCGATCCTCTCCCCGCAAGCGGGGCGAGGGAGAAAAAGAGCCCGAAGCCCCTCGCCCCGCGTGAGCGGGGAGAGGGAGGGGCCCGCAAAGGGGAGGGTGAGGGGCGAACCTCTCGCTAATTCGCGAACGCGGGTTCAGCCACCTTCACATGGCTGAACTCGGGCATTACCTCGGTCGCGAACCATTC
>Ga0070717_10003481_pt1 | contig 11275 bp, 6 predicted proteins | sample LARL113metaG_FD_71366 | JGI IMG/M metagenome (GOLD analysis project Ga0070717, IMG submission 71366) | Corn, switchgrass and miscanthus rhizosphere microbial communities from Kellogg Biological Station, Michigan, USA - LAR L11-3 metaG | ecosystem: Host-associated > Plants > Roots > Rhizosphere ...
GCCGGTGCCTCCTTTCTCTCTTTGTGCGATTGCTATCTCCCTCTGCATTTTTCGTTGTTTACTTCTCCTTCAATTCGTTCCAATTGTCGTATTGCCTCCTGCTATCCTAAGCACAAGCTTTCATGAAAGCAGTTTTGGAAGAACTGCAGTCCTCTGAGACGGGGCGCAAACAGCTGGTTCGCCGACTGATCTTTGGCGCGCTGGTCTTACTCGCCGCACTCGTAGGCGCTGCCGTCGGGCTCTTGCTTGTCTATTCCACCGACCTGCCTCAGGTCGAAGCGCTCGAGCATTACCGTCCAATTTCGAGCACTGAACTTTACGACATCCGTGGAAATATTATTGGCTCGTTTGCCCTGCAGCGGCGTGTGGTGGCCTCGTACACCGATTTCCCGCCGGTGTTGATCGAGGCGCTGGTTTCGATCGAAGACAAAGAGTTTTACCGGCACTGGGGAATCAATGTCTGGCGAATTGCGGGCGCGGCGTTTCGCGACATTGAATCGGGCGGAAAAGTGCAGGGAGCTTCCACGCTCACCATGCAGCTGGCGCGAAACCTTTTTCTTTCGCCCGACCGATCATTTCATCGCAAGATCCAGGAAGCCCTGCTGGCGGTCCAGATTGAGCGGCGATTTACAAAACAGCAAATTCTGACCCTCTACGCCAATCAGATTTATCTCGGTCACGGAGTGTATGGGTTCGAAGCGGCATCGGAATATTACTTCAGTAAGCCGGCCCGCCAACTTACGCTTCCCGAAGCGGCGATGATCGCCGGGCTACCGAAGTCGCCGCTTTATTATTCGCCGGTCAATCACGCCGATCGCGCGCTGCACCGGCGCAATCTGGTAATCAACGGCATGCTCGAAGATGGGAAGATCACGGTTGCCCAAGCCGACGCAGCCCGCAATACTCCGCTCGGCCTGGACCTGGCGCATGATCCAAATTCGCTCGCCCCGTACTTCGTGGAGGATGTCCGGCAATATCTGGAAAATAAGTATGGCGCGGGTGAAGTCCACGCGGGCGGGTTGCGCGTTTATACCACCCTGGACATGGATTTGCAGGCTGCCGCGAATGCGGCCGTGCTCGATGGCTTGGCGGCGTATGAACGTCGCCATGGCTGGCGCGGGCATTTGCAAAACATCTTGTTTGAAGGGCAGACGATCGCGGCCTATCAAAATCCCGATTGGGATGAACCGCTAGCCCCAGGGAGTTATACGCATGGTCTGGTGACCGCCGTCTCACCCTTGGCAGCCTCAATAAAGATTGGGAATTACACTGCGACCCTGACTCGAGCGGACGTCGTGGCGTGGACGAAGAAGCCAATTGCGCGCCTGCTTGCCCCCGGAGATATCGTGTACGTAAGGGTCGTCTCATTTTTGTCCGCAGGAAAAGTCCGCGTAACTCTGGAACAGGACTCCGGAGCGCAGGGCGCGCTGCTCGCAATTGACAATGCTAGCGGCCAAGTGAGAGCCATGGTCGGCGGACGGGACTTCAATTTGTCTAAATTTAATCGGGCGACGCAGGCATTGCGGCAGGTCGGATCATCGTTCAAACCGTATGTGTATACCGCCGTAATTGATCAAGGAGCGACGCCCGATGATACCGTCGTGGATTCGCCGGTGATTTTTCAAACTGCCTCGGGGCAATACTTTCCCCACAACTTCGACGACAAATACGAAGGCACAATTACGCTGCGCCGGGCACTGGCGCAGTCGCGAAATATTCCAGCGCTGAAGCTCGCCGACAAAATCGGCATTCGCACAGTAGAAGACTATGCGCGCAAATTTGGAATCACCGCGCCTTTGCCGCCTTATTTGCCGGTTGCGCTGGGTGCGGCGGAAATGACTTTGCTCGAGCAAACCTCCGCCTACAGCGTTTTCCCGGACGATGGAGTGCGGCTGGCGCCACAGTTAGTCGCCAAGGTCACAGACTATGACGGTCGCGTCCTCGAAGAGGATTATCCCGAAGTGAAAGATGTGATCAGTTCACGGACGGCGCGCATCATGACGTCCATGCTGGAAGCGGTTGTGCAACACGGGACCGGAGTTGCAGCCACAAAGCTGAAGGCGCCGCTCGGCGGCAAGACAGGGACGACCAACGATTTCACAGATGCGTGGTTCGTGGGCTTCTCACCCGCCATGACGGCTGGGGTATGGGTAGGTTATGACGAGAAGCGATCGCTGGGGCCGAACGAAACTGGGGCCCGCGCGGCCTTGCCAATCTGGATGCAATTTATGAGTGCGGCCTTAGCTGGGAAGGATCCGGGGCAATTCCAACCGCCACCCGACCTGCCGCAGAAAGCGACGGCGCAGACCCTGGATACGCCCGATCTGGCGCCCGCTGGGGATGAAGGGCATTGAAAAAGAAATGCCGCCCGAAGGCGGCATTTCATATCGTGAAGAGGAACTGTGGTTTAGTGGTGGCCGCCATGTCCGCCGGCGCTACTATGACCACCGCCCCCACCACTGTGGCCGCCGCCGCTGCTGTGACCACCGCCTCCGGAGGAAACGTGACCACCACCTCCGAATCCACCTGAGTGGCCACCGCCGCCGCCATACGATGGCATTGACATGGAATGACCACCACCGCCGTAGGATGGCGCTCTCCCTCCACCCCCGGATGGCATTGAGCGGCTATACCCGCCACCGCCGTATGTCGGTCCCGAGGGACGGCTGTACGATCCACCGTACGAAGGCGCCGGACGCTGGTAACTGCGGGAAGGTGGAGAAGGACGGCTATAGGATCCTCCACTGTAGCTGGGAGCTGGCCGGTTATAAGAACCGCCTCCGAAACCAGCTCTGCCATTCGCCTGGTATGAAGGCGAGGGGCGAGGGCTGGAGTAGCTTCCACGATCCGAAGCCGAAGCATATCCGCGCGCGGCCACTGCGCTTGATGGCCTCGGCACGCTCACGGCGCCGCGAGGTCCATTTCGCTCATTGGAGCGCGGAGCTGGTGCGCTCTGGGGAGCTGATGGGCGCGAGAAATTCGGACTGGTGTTTCGCGGCGAGAACGAAGGCTGGCTGCCACCCGTAGGTGGACGCGGCACGTTGTTACGCGCATTCATCTGTGGAGCAACCGGTCTCGAATTGATTGGCCTTGAATCCATTGGTCGCGAATTCATCGGTCTAGAATTCATGGATCCTTGGTTCATGCCCCGGCTACTGAAATTGCCGGTTGCGGCTTGCGGACGCGGAACCGATCGCGAAGCGATTGAGCCGTTCTGTGGTTCTCGGGAGTTATTGAATGCCGGTCCACGATTAGCGGTGCCGACGGAGTTATTAGCTCCAGGTCCCCGGTTGGCGGCGCCAATCGCAGGACGCTGTTGCGTAGCACCAGGCATTGGTCGCTGGGTTCCTCTGGCCTGACCCGGCCTGGACATATTGCCTGTATTTGCGCCTCGCGCATTTGAATTGAGTGAACCGCGATTACCAGCGTTGTTGCCTGCCCGCGCACCGGCATTGAACGAGCCACGAGCGCCCGCAGATACGGGTGTGCGGCTTACCACCGGGCGGGCAAACGCGCGCTGCGGTGGAACTGCAGCCCTGACTCCTCGGGACCCCAGCATGGTGGCGCGCGTCGGTGCAACTCCGGGAGAATGAACTGCGCTTACGCGAGTTAACTGGTTCGGCGAAACCCGAATGCGATTTCTTTGAACCGAGAGCGAGTTCACCAGGGCGTGGCGTGATACTGCTGTAAATCCGCCGGGAGCACGCAGGTTTGCGTAACGCATCTGGTAACCGTTGTGCACGTTGAGGTGCCCGTGCGAAAAGTTATTGTTGTAGATATTCGTGATGTTCGTGACGTTCGTTATGTGCGTATTGGTGATATTCACCTGGTTAAAGTAACCGCGACTTACGCCATACCACGGGATGAATGGTTCCCCGAAACCCAGCGGGCACCATCCAAAGCCTCCGCCGAAACCAAATCCCACGCCGAATCCCCCGCCAAACCACGCTACTAGCGCGGGAGCATAGTACGGGCGAACATAAATCGGGCCAGGCGCCCAGCCCCAGAATCCCCCCGCATAGACCCAACGGCCATAGTGGAAGGGAGCGAATCCCCAAGGCTCATAGTCAACCCAAGTCCATCCCCACGGGTCCTCCCAAATCCAGTGGCCGTAGGTGTATGGCGCCCAACCCACGTCAACGCGAGGCGACCACACTTCTCCATAATCGGGGGTGCTGCGCCAAGTTCCGTATTCGTCAAGATCGTCGGAGCCAACCACATCCGGCGAGACATAGCGTGCCGACTCGGAATGTTCGCGCCGCTCGTCCCGGTTGCGTGCCCATTCGTCAAACGAATCGGGAGCCGGAGCTTGATGAACGTCAACTGTCATTGACGTGCCATTTGTAAAGCGAACTTGTTCATTGGCGCGAATGCGGACTGCCGGTCCATCTCCCGTGGATTCGCCTTCGCCGCTCCAAACCGTGACCACGGTCTTATCGCCATCCGGATCCACGTCGAAGCGATAATCCCCGGGTTCTAACACCGTGAACGCCTGATTGGGCGTATCAACTTCATATTTTTCGTTGTCGAATAAACGGCGCACATGCAGGTTCAGGGCCCCCTGATGGAGCTGGAGCTGCACTAGGTCTTCAGAGATATTGGTGACGGTCAGACTGCTCTCCGAACCGATGCGGATTATGCCGCTGCCGACGCTCAGCTCGGCGCGGGAGTTCTTGTCGGCCCAGATATTGTCGGCATTGGTCACCGGCCGGTTGATCTCTCCAGCCACCCAGTCCCCTGTGCCCTGCGGCTGAATTGAAACGGAGCCATCCATGTATCGCAGGCTGGCCACGCGGGCGGGCGGATCGGGGGTTGCCGGCTCGAAATTGTTCTGCGCGCCATACTGATCTTCGGCACGCGGAGCCGCTTCATTCTGATCGTAATTTTGATTTTGATCGTATTGCTGATCGGACGGCAGCGCTTGATTATCGGTCTGCGCATCGTAGGATTGGTCTTCCTGCACTTGCGCCATGAGCACCGGCGCTGACATCAGTGCCGAGAGAGTAAGAACGCTGAGGATACGGTAAATAGTCGTCATAGAAACCTCCCCGGAGAGCGACTTGGCTTCCGAAGCACTCCACGCCTTGAATAGGGTGGAATAGGCCATTTCACAGGCCAATACTGTAAACCCTAAGTGCAGGGAAGAGTTTCGGCTTATTTTGGCCGAAAATGGCTTGAAAACATAGGATTTGGGCGACCCAAAATGCAGGCTTGAGCTGAGCGGCTCATTGCCCTGCGTAATCTCCATACGCGCCTGAACGGTGTGTCTCGTTTTTTAGGCGCTCTCAAGTGGCTTGTGACTGCTTGCCTAGCGACGGATGACGGTCCAAGTGCGAAGTTCGCAGGCTATTACTAACGCTGATTATGGGCCCGCATTTCTGTGTTGTAATAAATGGAGGCGTTGAAGCCACGCACGCCGCGGAGAGTTGGCCGAGCGGTTGATGGCACCGGTCTTGAAAACCGGCATACCTTAACGGGTATCGGGGGTTCGAATCCCTCACTCTCCGCCATTACACATTCAGGTCCCCTCGACTGTAACCTCACCCAGCGGACTTCTTCAGATTGGGCGCCCGCAGACAGTCCTCGTAAAACTAACAAAATTGTCTAATCATGCCGAGAGAATAGTGCGCCGCAACGCTGTCTGGTGGTTCAACGATGCGGCCCGTTCCTATTCAATGCCGTCGTAGTGCAACTAGTTGATGAGGGGAGATTGAGTGCCGATCAACGGCGCCAAACGAATGGGAATGGATACCAGTTGTGACAATCCCACTCTGCCGCCAACACGGGGATAAGGGTGGGCAACCCCGCATGAAAGTATTGGCGAAAAACTCGCCGGCCCTAGCCCCGTGTTATGCCAATCTTTTCGACTGAGGGCCCAGAGCTCAAGCGGCTAGGGCGCGAGATGATGGCGCCGCGGAATTGTCCGCGGAATTTCGTGCGCAACAAAGACAGCGCCAGCATTGCAAGAAATATGACAAGCAAACCTTCAGATGCGCCGACGCTGTTTTGGCTGCGATGCGGAAGAATCGCGAACTTTCCATAGACGAGTTCGATATGCACCCAGTAAACCAGCAACGAAGTCTTGCCTAGTTGAATCATCGGGCTGAATCCCCACTGACCCGGTCCCCACCGGCACCAGCCATAAGCGAACATGGTAAGAAGTAACAGCATGCCGACCCGGATTATGAAAAAGCTGGGGCTGGTGTGCCAGTAGTCATAGACCGGATAAATCTTCAGTCCCCGCGAGTCCAAGAATTTCGATACGAAAACCAGGAAAATTCCAGAAGCTCCGATCAGCAAGAAAGCATATGCTCCGATTTTTTTAGCGCGTGGATTCAATAGAAGAAATCCCAAAGCCAGTCCGGCAAAGGCGAACGCGCTCCACGGGAAAATTGGGAAAAGTCCCGGTTGCGGCTGGCCGAGATTGTGAACCCCATCGACATAGCTTTCTATCTCCCAGGGCAGGAAGTGCGGACGCCAGGTAGTCCACAGCAGGGGCGTGAGGGCGGAGATCGTGCCGGTCATAAGCACAGCTGCGGCTATCAGGCTTGTGGAACTTTGGATTTCAGCGGAGGAGTCCCCCCGACCTCGAAGTCCGCGAGTACGCACCGCGGTCACGACCCAGCACATCACGCCCATTAGCATCAGGGAAACGCCGATGGTGTTGAGAATGTCCACGCGAAATAGATCGCTCCACGGCGACCAGCCTAGAGCTATGGCATATTCCTGCAGCCGAAACAGCAAGCCCAGAGCGAAGATTTCAGCCCCGCGCTTGATTGTCGTCCTCGCGATCTGGTTGGGAGAGAGGCTCTTCTGCCCGAGTTTGTTCACCACAATCGCAAATGAGATTCCCGCCAGAAACAAAAACAGAGGCGCGGGGAATGTTCCGCCAAGCTGCGACCAGGTGTAGATCTTCGAATTTCGCGCAGTTCCTCCCAGCCACGCGTCGTAACAATGGGTTTGAAACATCAGCACGCAAGCCAGGCCGCGCAGCCAATCGATGTAAGCGAGACGGGATGATGGGACTGGATTCACAACCGGCAGTATAAGACGAGGGCTTGCAGTTTGATCGCGAAGACTATTTTAAGGACTCGGTATTGGTGGGACGGGCGAGGCGCCCGTCTCTCCACAATCCCTTACTAGTGAGCGCTATGCGGCAGCAGCGCGGGGCGCGGGTGCCGGCTGGCCTGCCTTGCGCACCAGATACTTTCCAGGGCCAGTGAGAAATTTGGCGAGTAATCCCGCGACTCGCTCGAGCAGAACGCGTTCTTCGGACCCAAAAGCGTTCTCGCGATCGCTCTCAACGTTGAGGAACCCAATCTCGCGTCCGGCAATTTTCATGGTGACAATGACTTTTTTGCGAGTCCCGGAGGCTTCGAATTGTGCCGGATGCATGGCATTCTGCAATAACGGCGTTGCAGATTGTTTCTCCAAGGTCAGATAAATCCCAACCCAGCCATAATGGCGGCCTTCGGCCAGCAGCCCGGCAACCTTCTCCAGCGGAGAATGATGAAAAGACGGGCGATTTTCGGCGAGCGCTTGCTCTATATCAGCAAGAAGGTCCCGGGTTGAGCGGTAGGGCTTCACGGGAAGAGTTTTAGAAGGAGTTTGTAGTCTAATTGCCAGCCGAAGCAGCGGTCAATTCGCGCTAGTCGCGCTTTTTCAGCTTCTCTGTTTCATCGAGCGATTCCGACGGTTTCTTTCGCGAAGTCTCTGGCTTGATCACCGACATATTCGCCGGCGCGTCGGGATGAACGCCGAAGTCCCAAACATAACTATTCATTCCCTGCTTTCCTAGCAATTCGGCAAGCGCATATTGGCCGGGCTGGAGCGGGGCCTTGGGGGTGAGCTTGATCCATCCCTGGCCAAGTTGCTCGGCGTCGGCGGAAACTACTTGCTCTTCCGGGGTGGCTTTTCCGTACACCGCAACCTTGATTGCACCTACGATTCTTCTATCGCCTTTGACTTGCGCGCGCACGATGCGAAAACGGTCCCAGGGGAGTTCGGTGGCCGACTTCTTTGCCGTCTCCGCCTGGTCTTCGTCTTCGCCGGCATCGAGGTTGATATAAAACGTGGGCAGTAAAGCATGTATCTCCAGTTTGGAGCTTGCGCCTGGAAGTTCGATGGTGTGCTTTGCGCCGGCTATCGGGTTTATGACTCCACGTAAAACATTGTGACCTGTATGCCGGTTGACTTCGCCTCCGGTTTGATCAAGAGGAACTAACTGCGGTTCTGTAAGGTAAGTATCGAGCGCAAATACTCCACCTTCTTCGGGCAGGCGCAGACCCGGTGCGACATGCGGCGATTTCGATTCGTCTTCCTCGCGCTGGGCTTCGAGCTCTTTTTCGAGCTGAATCGCCTCCGGCGACATTTTGCCGGCAGCGCGATCTTTTTCGTATTGATTGGTGGCCTTCCAATCCACCAAAGAATCGGGAACATCTTCCCACTCGTTGCGCTCGGCGCTGAAATAGTGCACTCGGTCGCCCTGAATCTCCCACTTGGTTGTCACCTGATAGGAGCCGTCTTTCAGGATCAGGCGCTTGGTTACAGTCTGGGCGGGTGCGCTACTTGGCAGAAGGAGCACGCACACCGCCGCAGTACGACAAAGAATTAGCGCCAACGGGCTTGCTGAAATTCGCTCTGCCATAACTCAATTATGAACCTTGCTCGGTTTTTGCTCTCGCTGATGCGACGTGTACCGTTCTACCCAGCGTATTTTACCGTTCCAATGTACTGCGAACCGAGGCGCAAAAATCCGGTTTCCGTCGGTCTCGCTTTCTGTCATAATTGATCGTGCACGCCACCCTGCACAAATTTCCAACACAATTTAGAGCGAGGCAACGATGTCGGCAAAGTACATCTTTGTAACCGGCGGTGTGGTGTCTTCATTGGGCAAGGGACTGGCAGCGGCTTCCATCGGGTGCCTGCTCGAAAGCCGCGGAATCAAAGTCAATTTAATGAAGTTCGATCCTTATCTCAACGTCGATCCCGGGACCATGTCGCCTTTTCAGCATGGTGAAGTGTTCGTCACCGATGACGGCGCAGAAACGGACCTCGACCTTGGGCACTACGAGCGTTTCACCCACGCCAAGCTTTCTCGCGACAACAATTGGACCACAGGCCGCATTTACGAGCAGATCATCGCCAAAGAGCGTCGGGGAGACTACCTTGGCAAGACGGTCCAGGTCATCCCTCACGTGACCAATGAAATCAAAGCGGCGATGAAAAAAGTCGCCCAGGAAGTTGACGTCGCGATTGTCGAAATTGGGGGCACCGTGGGCGATATTGAATCGCTGCCCTTCATGGAAGCTATCCGCCAGATGCGGCAGGAGTTGGGCCGCGAAAACACGCTGTTCATGCATGTGACCCTGGTTCCGTTTATCGCCGCCGCACAGGAATTAAAAACCAAGCCGACACAGCACTCCGTGAAGGAACTACTGAGCATCGGAATTCAGCCGGACATTCTCTTGTGCCGCACCGACCGCTTCCTGTCGAAAGACATCAAGTCCAAGATTGCTTTGTTCTGCAACGTAGAAGAAGGCGCGGTGATCACCGCGAAAGACGTCGCCTCCATTTATGAGGTGCCGCTGGTATTCTCGCGCGAAGGCGTGGATTCGCTGGTGCTGAAGTATTTGCACCTGGAATCCAAAGATCGTGATGTAAAGCAGTGGGAAGAACTGGTGCACCGGGTCTATAACCCGAAAGCAGATGTGAGCATTGCGATAGTAGGCAAATACGTCGAATACGAAGACTCGTACAAATCGCTGAAGGAAGCGTTGGTGCATGGAGCGCTCGCTCACAATTTGAAGTTGCATGTGAACTGGATAGAGGCTGAGGGCTTGGAGGCCGGCCAGCGCGCCTGCGCTGAGCAACTGCAGGATTATGACGGTATCCTCGTCCCCGGAGGCTTCGGCAAGCGCGGAATTGAAGGCATGCTGCAGGCGATTCGATACGCGCGTGAACAGAAGGTGCCATATTTCGGAATCTGCCTGGGAATGCAGACCGCGTGCATTGAGTTCGCGCGCGATGTATGCGGATTGGCCGAAGCCAATTCAAGTGAGTTCGATCCTGCGACCCCGCATCGCGTGATTTATAAGTTGCGTGAGTTGCGCGGCGTAGAAGAACTTGGTGGAACCATGCGGCTGGGTGCGTGGCCATGCAAGATCGAGCCGGGGACTTTGGCGTACAAAATTTACGGCCAGACTGAGATCAGTGAACGTCACCGCCACCGTTACGAATTCAATCGCGAATACGAGGAACCCCTGACTGCGGCAGGTCTTCGCATCTCCGGCTCAACTCCTGACGGCACTTATGTGGAGATGATTGAGTTGCCTGACCATCCGCATTTTATCGGTTGCCAGTTTCATCCCGAGTTCAAATCGAAGCCGCTCGAGCCGCATCCATTATTCAAATCATTCGTGGGCGCTGCACATGAGCATGGCCGTGAGCGCGAGGCCCGAAAGCAGGCTGCGGAACTCGAGATGTTTCACCGGCCGGTGAAAGTGGCCGGAAGATAGGCGAAGTGAAGAGGGTTCAGAGTTTCAAGGTTTCCTAGCGTAGCTTGTCAGGACGTTACTGCTGCGCTGTTTGGATCTCAACAGTTTTTGATGAGACGGGCCCTGCGGTGGTCAAGGCCCTCGGCAACTCATCCGGGTTACATGGTCTGCATCGCGATGCAGAGGCCACTCAGGTGACAGACCACATTCAAGTGATTGAATGTGTAAATGAACGCCCGCCGATAGCACGCGAACTACAGTGCCCCACTAACACGGCCTTTGGCCGCCCATAAGGTAAAGTAGATACAGCACCATCTGCTCTCGGAAGGACGTCTATATTTGAGTTCAGGTATTCGCAATATCGCGATCATCGCGCACGTGGACCATGGCAAAACCACTCTGGTTGACGCCATGCTGCGCCAGAGCGGCACATTCCGCGCCAACGAAACCTTAGTTGAGCGGGTAATGGATTCGAATGAGCTGGAGCGCGAGCGCGGCATCACTATTCTGGCCAAGAACACCGCGATTTTTTACCACGATGTGAAGATCAATATCGTGGACACGCCCGGCCACAGTGACTTCGGCGGCGAAGTTGAACGCGCGTTGAAAATGGTAGATGGGGCCATGCTGCTAGTCGATGCCAGCGAAGGCCCGTTGCCGCAGACCCGATACGTGCTGAGCAAGGCGCTTGAATCCAGACTGCCGCCAATTGTTGTGATCAACAAGATTGACCGTCCGGACGCCCGGCCGCAGGAAGTGCTCAACGAAATTTACGATCT
>Ga0070717_10003482_pt1 | contig 11275 bp, 9 predicted proteins | sample LARL113metaG_FD_71366 | JGI IMG/M metagenome (GOLD analysis project Ga0070717, IMG submission 71366) | Corn, switchgrass and miscanthus rhizosphere microbial communities from Kellogg Biological Station, Michigan, USA - LAR L11-3 metaG | ecosystem: Host-associated > Plants > Roots > Rhizosphere ...
AACGGGCAGGGCGCGGTCTATCTCCGAGGCGACGGACGCTGGGAGGCCCAGATCAGATTGGCGGGTGGACGCCGCAAATCGGTCTACGGGCCGACCCGGCGGGAAGTGGTCCGGCGGCTGCGCGAAACCCGCTGGCTGCTTGCCCAAGGCGTGCCAGTCAGTGCGCGCAAAATGTCGGTGGGCTTACTCCTGGCGAGCTGGCTGGAGCTGACGCGAGAGCGGATTCGGCCCAGCACCTATGAGAGCTACGACCTCAACGTGAGGCGGATTACGGAATGGCTCGGCGACCTGCCGCTCGTTCAGCTGACCGCTCCCGACATCCAGTCCGCTTACCGGCGGATGCGCGAGCGCGGCCTGACCGAGTACAGCCTGCACCAGGTACACGGCCTGCTCGATCGTGCCCCGAGGCACGCCCTGCAATGGGGCCTGATCGTTCGGAATCCGGCCGTTCTCGTGTTCGCGCCTCGCCCGCGTCGGCGGGAGATGACGGCGCTCTCCGCGGAGCAACTCATGCGCCTTCTTGACCATGCTCGTGGCCACCGGCTCTGGCCGCTCATGGTCGTACTGGGCACGGCAGGGCTCCGGATCGGGGAGGCCCTCGGACTCAGGTGGCGGGATGTCGATTTAGTCGCGGGCCGCCTGGTGGTGAGGCAGGCTCTTCAGCGACGACGGGGAGTTGGGCTGGTCTTTGTCGAACCCAAGACTCCGAGGAGCCGCAGGACGGTACACCTGACCACGATCGCCGTCGACGCGCTCGCGGAGCAGCGGCGATGCCGGGAGGAACGGAACCTGTCCGCGCCCGCCTGGGCTGACTCAGATTTGGTGTTCACGAACCTCTCGGGCGGTCCGATCGAACCAGGAAACGTGAACGCAAACCTCTCTCGGCTGCTGGCGGATGCCGGCCTACCGCGCATCCGAGTGCACGACCTGCGCCACACCACCGCAACAGCCCTCCTTGAAGCGAGCGCGCACCCGAAGCTGGTCCAGGACTTACTCGGTCACAGCACAATCGCGGTGACTCTCGACACGTACAGCCATGTGGCGCCCGCTCTCCACCAACGGGCTGCCGCGCAACTACAAGAGCTGCTGGTCAAGGCAGGCTCAGATCGGTTCGTGAGCGTAATGACCGCGCAGGGTATAGACCGACGCGCTTGATAATCGGAACTTATCGGGTTCGATCGGAAGCAGCCCTGCGCCCGCCTACGATTGCGTCTCGGCACCGCGGATTAGGCCTGACTCATAGGCGACTACCACCGCTTGCACCCTGTCACGCAAATCGAGCTTCATCAGGATTCGGGCAACGTGCGTCTTGACGGTGGCCTGACTGAGAGCCAGCGTCCGTGCGATCTCCGAATTGGATAAGCCTTGCGCCACCAGCTTCATGACCTCGAGCTCGCGTGGAGTCAGATCGGCCAACTGACGGCTGGTCACGGTGGGCGCTGCGCGCTCGCGAGCGAAGCGCTCGATTAGGCGCCTGGTCACCGCCGGCGAGAGGAGGGCATCTGCTCCGTGGGCCACCTGCCGGATGGCGATGACGATGTCCTCGCCCGGGGTGTCCTTTAAGAGGAAGCCGGAGGCGCCGGCTTTGATGGCGTCGTAAACGTACTCATCGAGGTCGAAGGTGGTCAGCATCAGCACCCGCGTCGCCGAGTGCTCGTCGCCGTCGATGAGCTTGGTGGCGTCGATGCCGCCCAGCCCTGGCATCCGGACGTCCATTAGCATCACGGCCGGGCGCTGGTTACGAGCCAGTGCAACCGCCGCTTGGCCGTCGGCCGCCTCGCCGACGACCTCCAGGTCAGGTTCCGACTCGACGATCGTGCGAAGACCGGAGCGCACCAGTTCCTGGTCGTCGGCGATGGCGACGCGGATGGTCATGCGGGCACGCGAGCTCGAAGCGCGAACTCCCCGCTGCCCGACGTGCCCCATTGGAGGGAGCCACCGCAGCCCTCGACCCGGTCTCGCATGCCAGTCAATCCCTGACCGCGGGAATTGGGCTTGATCCCGGCGTAAGTCCGGACGCGGTTGACGATCTCGAGCTCCAGGCCTCCCTCGTAGCTGCCGATGCGGACGCGTGCTCTTCGATCGGGAGCGTGCTTGAGCGCGTTGGTCAGGCCTTCCTGAACCACCCGGTAGGCGGTCATGCCGATCTCGGGCGAGGCCAGATCGAACGTCACTTCGACCCGGAGACCGGCGCGGCGCGCTCCTTCGACAAGCACTCGGAGGTCGCCGGTCGTGGAGTCCAGCGAGCCGAGCGCGCCCAGCAGCTCGACCATCCCTCCGCTCGCAACCTCGCTGATGATCGCCAGCGCCGTCAGCGCGCGGTCATGGTCCCGCTCCCACATCCGCCTCGCAGCGCCGGCCTGGACGACTACCACGGTCAGGCTGTGTCCGAGCACGTCGTGCAGCTCTCGAGCCACCCGCGCACGCTCGGCCAGCACCAGCGCCCGGTCGTGCTCCTGACGCTCGAGGTCAAGGTCCCGGTTGGTTATGGCGAGCTCACGGGCAAGCCGGCTGCGGTCATATAGGAGGCGGCCCCCAAGCCAGGAGATGGCGGCAATTGCGGCCACAGGGAGGGAGAAGCCGAACGCAACCGCGAGTCCAACGGCCACCACGGCCAACCCGATCCTTGCGCTGCGCCAGTCGCGGATGAAGCCGACCCAGAACGGAAGCAGGAGGCTGATGGCTATCGCCGGCACGCTCCGCAGCGGCAGCGGACCAAAGAGGCCGCCGACCGCAACCAGGATGATCATCGCGGCGGTCGCAAGCGCCAGTGGATGGCAGCGACCGTATTCGTAGCCACGTACGGCGAGGGCCGGCTTCATCGCACCTCCGCCGAAGTCAGTTCAAGTAGGGTCCCACGCATGCTCCCGAGCGCAGCGCGCGCGATCGACTCGACGCGCTGAACGGCGGCCAGGCCCGCCGCTCCCGAGTCAGCCTGGCCGACAGCGACGTCGGCGAGGATGGCATCGACGCTCGCTGCGACCACGCCCTGGAGGTTCAGGGAGAGCCGGAGGCGTTCGTCGACCGTCGCTTGCAGAGCTCGCGACTCACGCTCTTCGACGAGCGCGAGGTTTTGCTCTCGAAGCCGCGCGATCAGGTGCGCACGGCCGCGTACCAGTCGTCCCACCAGGATCGGGAGGATGGTCTCCACCCCCAGCACCCAGGTCAGCGCCTCGATCCGGGAGAAGCCCGCGTGGGAGCCGAGGGCGTGGAGGATCAAAGGCATCGACCCCAACACGCTCGCTCCGACGACAACGGTGAAGATGCCGCCGTAGGCGCCGAGCGAGTAGGCGAGGAGGAAGACGGTCAATATCCGGGCCCCGTCCTGCGCCCAACCTCCGACCAGCTGGCACAAAATCGTCGCACCGCACACCAGGGCGACGGAAACCAGTGGAAAAAGCCGCCGCCAGGCGATCCCAAGCAGGCCCAGCGCCGTGATCGCCCGCACCGCGGTGCTTCCGTGGCCGGCGGCGGGCGTGAACAGGACCTCGATTTCGGCGGCAGCCGTGATGGACGCCGCCAGGAGCCAGTCGGTCGGCTCGGGACCTGCCCGCAAGCGCCTCCAGATCGCCATTTGGGCGTGAGCCTAGTTCACTCGGCTGGCGAGCGCATCGGCCTCGAGGATGACGTCCGGCGGCTGACGACAATGCCGCGAGCTCTGTCTAGGGTGCGGACATGAACGCAAGCTGGACCGACGCGAAGCTGAGCAGGTCGGCCGCTGTCGCAGCTCTCCTCCTGCTCCTGGCCACCTTCGTCTACTTCTCCTTTCTCAGCCCGCCCCTCGGCCCGCCGGAACCCTCAGCTCAGCAGATAGTGACCTGGACGCATACCCACCAGCCGCTGCTGCTGTTTCAATTCGTACCTGCCTACACAGCGCTGATCTATGCCGTCCTGATAGGGCTGCTGATCCGACTGGCCAGGGGCAGCGGCATCTTGGCCAGCCTGGCCTGGCTGGCGATGGGTGCGAACTTCACCATCGCATTGGTCACCTTCGGCCTCTACTTCGGTTTGTGGAGCTACCTTCAGCGAGGCGCCTCGGACGACGGTGTGGTGCTCTTGCGTTCGATCGCGTCCCTATTCACCCACGGCGAGCTGATCCCCCTCGGCGCGGCGCTGGTCTGCGTCGGGCTGCTCGGCCGGCGGTCTCGAGCGTGGCCTCTCTGGCTGAGCTGGCTGCTGCTCGTGGTCGGCGTCGAGCACCTGCTGAGTCCCATCCTCTTCGCCGCCGCGCCCTCGTTCTCAACTACTCGAGTCCACCTGACCCTGGGCGGTTTTGCGCGGATTGCAGACATCGTCTCCGAGTACTTGTGGCCGCTGTTAATGGCGCTGGTGTTGGCGATCAAGCCGGTCCGCGGCGACCCTCGTGCGGTTGACCAGTCAGGCGGCGAATTGCAGGGGGCGGAGGGCTAGCTACCCGCCAGCCTCGGCTCCGGAGCGCCGCCGGGCTTGACCAGGCCACATTCGTAAGCGAGCACCACGGCCTGGACCCGATCTCGCAGCTCCAACTTCATCAAGAGGTTGCCGACATGGGTCTTGACCGTGGCCTCTCCAAGGTGGAGCTCCGCCGCGATCTCCGCATTGCTCAAACCGCGCGCCACGATTTGGAGCACCTCCTTCTCACGCGGCGTCAGGCCGTCGAGCCGCCGCTCGGCCCCCGCCGAGAGGCGGGGCGCGCTCACGAAAGCTTCGATCAGGCGCCGGGTCACGGCGGGAGCCAGGAGCGCTTCCCCCGATGCCACCACGCGGATGGCCGAGATGAGCTCCTCCGCTGGCGAATCCTTGAGGAGGAACCCACTGGCGCCGGCCTTGAGCGCGTCGAAGATGTACTCGTCGAGGTCGTAGGTCGTGAGCATCACCACGCGAGGGGGAGGAATGGTCAAGGCGAGCAGGCGTGTCGTCGCCTGCAGACCGTCGAGGCGCGGCATGCGGATGTCCATCAGGACGACCTCCGGCCGGTACAGACGCGTTTTCTCGATCGCCTCGAGGCCGTCCGCGGCTTCGGCGACGACCGCGAGATCGCTCTCTGCTTCCAGGAGCTTTCGGAAGCCGCTGCGGACCAGCGCCTGGTCGTCAGCGATCAGCACTCGCACGCTCATGGCGACAGACTTTCGAACGGCAGGCTCGCTTTGACGCTGAAGCCACCTTTCGCCCCTGGCCCAGCCTTCAGCGACCCTCCCAGCATTGCGACCCGTTCCCGCATCCCTACGAGGCCGTGGCCGCCGTTGGATCGGGTGGTGAGCGGCCCGTCGCTCTCATTGGTCACCTCCAGCTCGAGGCTCTCCGGAAGGAAGCTGAGCGTGACCTGCGTCGGCGCGCGGCCGGCGTGCTTCAGCGTGTTGGTCAGCGCTTCCTGCACGATCCGGTAGACGGACAGCTCTACACCGGCAGAGAGCGGGACCCGGACGCCCTCGACGCGAAAGTCGACGGGCAGCCCGGCCTCGCGAACTTGGTCGAGCAAGGCGTCCAAATCGCGAAGCCCCGGCTGCGGCTCGAGCAGGAGCGGATCGCCGGTCTTCCGCAGCACTCCCAACAGGCGCCGCAGTTCCACCAGGGCTTGCCGGCCGGCGCGCTCGATCATCTCGAGCACTTCCCGCGTCTGCTGCCGCTCGTGGCCCAACGCCTTCCGTTCTGCCGCCGCCTGAACCACCATCACGCTGACCGAGTGCGCGATCACGTCGTGCAGCTCGCGGGCGATCCGCGCGCGCTCGAGTGCCACCGCAAGCCGGGCCCGTTCATCGCGCTCTCGCTCGAGCTGGAAGGTCTGGGCGCGTAGCGACGCCGTCAGGTCCCGGTACCGCTGCATGCCCTTTCCGATCAACCACGCGACCGTCATAACGACCGCGAGGGGCAGCTGGTTGTCGCCCACCTTATGGCCTCCCTGGACGGCAACCCACACGCCTGAGGCTGCGAACAGCACCAAGACGGCACCGGCGGCGAGGGCGCGCCGGCCTCGGGTGTGTGCTCCAGCGTTGTATGCCAGGACCAAGATCATCAAGACGGGGGAGAACGGAATCTGGACGTCTCTCGGAAAGAAGAGGAGACCCCAGGCTTTGAACAAGACCGCGAGGATGGCGAGGATTGCGAGCGGTGCTCGCCGGCGGAGGAGGAGCCCAGCCAGCCCGAGCACGGCAACGGCAAGGTAGGACAGCCGCTGCGCGTCCGTCGGTTGCCGGCTGCCGGTCCACTGCGCGATGTCGACCGCCGCGACCGCCGCCACAGCCAGCACTGGAAGCAGGTCGTATGCCACCACCGTCTGGAGGTCGCGGCGGGTCCAGCCGAACACATCCGTAGTCAACACCGCAGGGGCCGGTCGTGCCTCCGTCCCCAGGAGGAGTCTGGGCCGCGTGATCTCCCCCTTGAGGCGGGCACGCAATCCACTCTGATGCGGTGGTGCCCCGGGGTGGGCACAGCTAGCGTCGCACGGCATGAAGAACGAAAGACTCTGGCGGCGGATGGCGGCGGCGAGCGGAATCCTGTATGTGGCGCTCGGTCTGGTACGCGGCGGCGGCGGTGGTGTCGGGTTCGGGGACTCAAGGGCGACGATCGCCACCTGGGTCAGCGGCACCCTGGGCCCGCGGGGGGTCGGCTGGACGGGCGCCTACCTGGAGATCCTGGCCTTGCTCAGCTTCGTCGTCTTCGTCGCCGTCTTGGCGGCTGCGGTGCGGCGCCGGGAGGCCGCCGAGCCATGGCTCTCGAACGTTGCCTTGGGGGCGGGCCTGATCACTGTGACTGTGAAGCTCGCGTCGTTGCCTGCTGCATTCGCCCTTGCCTATCGCGCGCACGAAGGTTTCGACCCGCAGCTGGCCGCCGCGCTGATTGACACGAACAGCTTCTCCTTCGTGCTGACCTGGCCCCTCATGGCCCTCATGATCGCGGCCGTCAGCATTGCCAGCCTTCGCTTCAAGGCGCTGCCGGTCTGGCTGGGGTGGGCCGGCGCAGGGGCGACTGCAGCCTTGCTGGCAGCTGTGCCACTGGCCTTCGGTCAGGGCCCCTTCGTCGCCTTTGCGGCCTCCACGCTCTGGGTGCTGATGGCGAGCGTGACGATGATCGTGCGTCCAGCGCCGGACGCACAGGCCGAAGCCCTGCCCGCCGCGGTGTGAGATCGGTCCTAGCTCGATTCGCGAAGGAAGGCGAGGACGGCCGCGACACGCCGGTGGACCTGCCTCGCTTCCGAGAGCTCGAGCTTCGAGAAGATCGCATTGGCGTACTTCTCGACCGCGGACTCGGAGACGGAGAGGCTGGCCGCGATGGCGGCATTGGTCTTGCCCTGGGCCATCTCCCGCAGTACGTCGGTCTCCCGCGCTGTCAGCTTCGCCAGCGGCGAGCGGGCGAGCCGGCCGCGCCGCGCCAGCAGCGACTCGACCACCGCAGGGTCGATGACCGAGCGGCCCGCGATCGTCTCGCGCAGCGAGCGGAGGAGCTCGTCGAGGTCGCCCACCCGCTCCTTCAGCAGGTAGGCCAGCCCGGCCGTTCCATCCTTGAGGAGCTCGAAGGCGTAGGCCTCGTCGGAGTGCTGGGAAAGGACGACGACGCCCACCTCGGGGTGCTTGGCCCGGATCCGGTGCGCCGCCTCGATCCCTTCCATGTCGTGCCCGGGCGGCATCCGGATGTCGGTCATCACCGCCTGGGGCCGGAGCCGGTCGACAGCGTCGAGCAGCTCGCCGGCGCTGCCGACCGCTGCCACCACCTCGACCTCGCCGGAGTCCTCGAGCAGCCGCCGAGTGCCCTCGCGGACCAGGTAGCTGTCCTCCGCGATCACCAGTCGCAGCCGGTCAGGCATGGGGCCGCTGGCGAGCGGGGAGGGTGGCCTCGAGCCTGGTGCCGCCGGCTTGGCTGGAGACGCCGAGCCGGCCGCCCAATGCTTCGACCCGGTCGCGGAGGCCGCGCAGCCCCGACTCGGCGGTGCCCGCCGGGAAACCATGGCCATCGTCCGCGACCTCGAGCCGTAGGTGCGAGTTTTCGGCCTCGATGGTGACCGTGGCCTGGCCTGCGGCGGCGTGCTTGAGAACATTGGCGAGACCTTCAGCGACCACGAAGTAGGCAGCTCCCTCGATCTCGGGCGCGTACCTCAACCCGCGGACGCGGTCGTCCGCCTCGACCCGGACGCCTAACGGCATGCGACCGGCCATCGCTTCGACCGCCTCCACCAGCCCGCGCGACCCGAGTACGGCCGGGTGGATGCCGTGAGCGACCTGGCGGAGGTCGGTCAGCGCGCGCTCGATGCCGGCCTGGAGCTCGGCCAGGGTCCCGGTCGCCAGCACCGGGTCGCGGGCGAGCTGGTTGCGGGCCAGCCGCAGCTTCGCGATAAGGGCGACCAGCTCCTGCTGAACGCCGTCGTGGAGGTCGCGCTCGAGGCGCCGCCGCTCAGTCTCCTGGGCGGTGACCAGCCGCGTTCGCGAGGCAGCCAGCTCCGCCGCCTGGGCCCCGATCTCCTGGAGCCGCTCGTCCAGCTCCGCCGCCAGCCGGAGATTGCGGAGGACCAGTCCCGCCTGCCCGGTGAGCGCCTCGGTGAGGCCGGGGTCGCTGCCGCCCCCGATCTCGATCCGGCCCACCATCTCACCCTGGTGGTTGACCGACAGGGCGGGGGCGAAGGGGCCGGTCGCCCCCGCCGGCCATGTCGCCGCCCGCGAGTGGCCGGCGGGCAACAGCAGCTCGATCCTCGCCCGGTCGCTCCGGGTGCCGGTCGCGATGGCTTGCGCTACCCGGGGCAGGACGTCCTCGACGCTGCCCGCCGCGGTCGACCGGGAGAGCTCGGCCAGGGCTTCGTAGGGGTTGCCGGGTGCGCCGTAGACGAGGCGGTTGGCGAGCCGGTCGACGCGGGCGCGGACGGGCTGGAAGAGCACCGCCACCAGCGCCGTGGACAAGATCGAGAGTGGCAGATTGGGCCGCCCGCCGGTCCCCACCAGCAGGCCGGCGCCGACCACAATCAGCAGGTAGCCGGCGGTGATGAAGGCGGCCAGGGCGGCGTAGACGAGGCCCCGGCTCAGTAAGAGGTCGAGGTCATATAGCCGTTCACGGAGAATCGCGACAGCGATCGTCAGCGGCATCGCCAGCAGCGCGAACGGGATCGCGACCTCGAAATAGGGCGTCTGGTAGGGCGCCAAGTGGTAGGCCAAGGCGGGCACCAGGGAGCCGGCCCAGAGCAGACCCTGGAGCACCATCGCGGCCATGAACCACGTCAGCTGGCGCCTGGCTTCACCTCGCGAACGCCGGTAGCGGACGACGACGGCCGCGATCGCGGCGAGGAGCGCCGCAAGGAGCAGGAAGGACGAGAAAGCGTGCAGCAAGTTCAGCACCGTTGCGATCCGCAACGTCGGTGCGGATCCCGAGCCCGACCAGTCGCGCGTCGCCGCTGCGACCTGGGTCACCGTGCCGGCAGCGCCCGCCCAGGCCAGAAGCGACCACCACCGCGAGGGAAGCCTGCCGTCGGGAAAGACCGTCGGCAGGAGGACGAAGAGCAACTGGAAGGCGGGAATCCATAGCCAGTCTCGCAGCCATCCCATCCAGGCCGCCCCGGGCAGCTGGTGGCTGCCCAGGGAGTAAGCGGCGTAGGCCCCCGCGAAAAGGGTGAGCGAGAGGCAGAAGCCGCCGGCAGCTGCGAGCCAGCCGACAGGGTGGCGGGGGTGGCGGCGGATGATCAGGGCTCCCACCAAGCAGTAGGTGATGCCGACGACAGGTGCGACCACGCCGAACCAGCCCAGCCGGAGCACGGCGGGCACATTGGCCGGCGCCGCCAGGCCCAAGTAGAGGGTCGGCGGATAGATCCCGGCGGCTGCGGCCGCCAGGGCCCAGGCGATCCAGCCAACCCGGGGCCGAAGCGGCCAGCTCACGGCGCGATCGTGGCGCACGCGCGGCCAAGAGTCCATAAGGCTGGCCTCCCAATCCTTCGAGAGGGTCACCGCAGCTGGAATTCACCGGGTGGCCGGATCGACGCCAGCGTGGCCTCCTGCGAGGCTGCTCGAAAAGGAGGCGATGCCCGAAATGTCAACCACATTCCTCTACCGGCTCTGCGGCCTGGCCCTGATGGCCGCCCTTCCGCTCTTCCTGGCGGGCGAATTCTTCCACCCGCCCGGCGAGGACGTCCGCTACCTCGTACTGCCGACCTACCAGCTTGCGCATATCCTCGACTTGGCGGCCTTCCTGCTTGTGCTGCTTGCGATGCCAGGCTTTTACGCCTACCAGGCCGTCCGCGCCGGACGCCTCGGACTGATCGGCTTTGTTCTGACGATGCTGTTCCTGGCGGCCACCAGCGAGCTGCTGATATGGGAGGCCTTTGGGGCTACCCGTCTAGCCGCGGATCCATCCACCAGCTACCTGGTGGTGCCGACGCACCCCGGCGGCGCGGCGCCGCTCGGCGCCACCAGCCTGATGGCGAACGGCGCTCTCGGCTTCGCCGGCCGCTTCATCGTGCTCGGCGTCCTGACGCTGCTGGCGCCGATCGTATTCGGCATCGCCACCTGGCGCGCCCGCGTCTATCCCCGCTGGGCGGGGATCGTGCAGATCGGTTCGGTGGTCCTGGTCCCGCTCTTCCTGCTCATCCAGACCGTGATGGGCAAGCTCGGCTTCTTCAACGCCGACCTCTCGGTGATCGGCCTCGGCTACGGCACCGTGCTGCTGGCGTATGCCTGGGGCGGTTACGCGCTCTGGCGAGTGGAGCGGCCGGCTGCCGTTGCAAAACCCGCCCGGGCGGTGGCGCCAGGCGTGTGACCGACCTCACGTGTGATGGCTGACGCTCCTGGCCAGCCAGAGGCCGCTGCAGGGCCTCGACCACCTTGTATCCATCAGAGGTCTGGTCACCGAAGTTGGTGGACTGATGACCCATGGAGCAGTGATCGCACGTGAATATGGCTTACCAGCAGTTGTCGGAGTAGAAAACGCCACCAAGCTGATAAAGGATGGGCAAGAAATTCGAGTGCACGGGACAGAAGGGTATGTAGAAATCCTGGGGGAATGAGAATCCCCAGATACCAGCGGTCAGCTCCAGCTCCTCGTCAAGTGAATACAGCCCCGCGTTTAGCAGGCGGGTTGGAATCCCCCCGGTCCGATCCGGGCGCTTAGGGCTAGCGCGCCACGCGGTAGTGGAGGTAGACGACTCCCGAGCTGAAGGTGCGGGTCTCGACGAGTTCGAGATCCACCCGGCGCTCGCGCTGGGGAAAGAACGGAATGCCACCGCCGACCAGCACCGGGTAGACCCTGGCCCGGTACTCGTCGATCAGGCCCAGCGCGGCCGCCTCGGCGGCGAGGGTCGCGCCGCCGATCGCGATGTCGCCCTCCG
>Ga0070717_10003483_pt1 | contig 11275 bp, 11 predicted proteins | sample LARL113metaG_FD_71366 | JGI IMG/M metagenome (GOLD analysis project Ga0070717, IMG submission 71366) | Corn, switchgrass and miscanthus rhizosphere microbial communities from Kellogg Biological Station, Michigan, USA - LAR L11-3 metaG | ecosystem: Host-associated > Plants > Roots > Rhizosphere ...
GACTGAGTCAAAGTTGAAGCCACGCATCTCGCCTGAAATCCCCGCCACGATGAAAAGTTGAACGCCACCCGTAAGCATCTGTGCCGCCGCGCTCATCGGCTTGGACGCGGGCAGCGGAATCCGCTTGGTCAGAATGGTCGCGATTGACCACGTAACCGCTGCAATCAACAATGCGGCAGCCCCGGCACGATTGACAGGAACTTCGCCGAGAGATGCCGAATGGCTCATCAGCACGGCAACGCCGCAAATGCCGACCAGCAGCGCGGTGGCAAGGCGCAGGGTGAGGCGCTGCGTTCGCAGGAATGCGATCTCCGAGAGAGTGATGAACACAGGAATGGTTGCCAGTATGACCGCCGCGATTCCTGAAGGAACACGCTGCTCCGCCCAGAAAAGGCATCCGTAATCCACCAGGAAGATGAGCGTGCCGAGAAACGATGCCCCCGCCCACTCGCGCAAGCTCAGAGATGGCGAGCCCTTGAGGCGCATCCAGACATATAGGATCGAGCCAGCCGCGAAAAACCGCATAGCTGCCAGCAGGAATGGCGGGACCTCGCGCACGCCCACGCGGATCGCTAGGAAGGTTGATCCCCAGACAAAATAGATGATCGCGAACGCCAGCAGAATCTGCCACGAAGGTGGACGCGCGGCCTTCATTTTTGGCTCACCAAGAGCTTTTTAGATTCTCAGGATGCTCTTGCGAATCCGATTTGGGCGATGAAAAATTTCTATGAACAGCACAAGTTTCGTTCATCGCAGTTTGGGTTTGTGAACACAGGTACAGTTCAGCGCTTCTTTGAGAAATTCAGGCCCAGGAGAGTTGAAGCGCGATCAGCATCGATCCCTTTGCTGGCGACCAGCACGTGAAAGCTTTCGCCCATACCCGCTGGGGTGACCAGATGCTTGAGCTGCAAAGCGACTTTGGCGCGCTCCTGCGGCAGACGGCAGTCTTCAAAGGCATCGGCGAACTGATTCTGCTCGCCGATTCCCATCAGAAATTGTGATTGCGTCAGCAGCGGCTGAACTTGCATGCCGTTCTGTTCGGCAGCCGCGGCCAGCGCGGTGAAATTTACGTGCGCCGTGATGTCCTGCTCTCCAGGCGCTTCATACGGATTTGCGCTGACGGAATGCTGACGGAAAGCGGTCACTGTGCCCCGATGCCGTCCCGCGAGCTGCTCCGCCCGCGTGTAGCCATAATCGATAGCGATGACGATTCCCTGCTTTAGTCCTGCCGCAATCTCTGACATATAGCTTTGCGCCCCCAGCGGGACTTCAACTCTTTCTCCGTTTTCAGGATGAACACTATGGCGATCGAGAAAGTCCAGCTCTTCAGACGATGCTGCCGCCCAAGTTTCGATGAGGCGACCCTCACGTATCGCGATGCGCAGTTCGCCCTGCAGACTGAGGACTTCGACAGGCAGAGCATCGAAGAACTCGTTGCCGAAAATGATGAGCGGGACCTCAGGGGCTAAAGCCCTCTCCAAAGAAATCCTCTTCGGCTCTATTTTCGATAGCACGCCCGGGAAGAACATGGCTTCAGCCGTGCCGCATCGCCCACCAGACTCGATCGTCTTCAGCCGCTGGGGGATTGAAGCCTTGCCTGATTCGAAATGCTTGCTCAGGGTCGATCGGAGCCGCTCCCGCAGCGCCGCCGATCTTTCTACAAGCGAATAGTGCAGCGCTTGAAAAAACTCAGGAAACTTCTTCTCCGACCAATCCAGCACATCGCGCGCGAACAGGCCCCGTCCGGGACCGAGTTCCAGAACCTCAATACGCTCGGGCGAACCTAGTACACGCCAGATCTCCTCGAATTGCCGGGCCAGCAGACGCCCGAAAACGGCATGAACGTCGCTGGATGTATAGAAGTCTCCCGTCTTACCGAACCGTTCCGCATCTCGCGAATAATAGCCCAGCTTGGGATCATAGAGACAAAGCTCCATGTAGCGCGAGAACGGAATCGGCCCTCGCCCGCGGATTTCCTGCTCGATTTTCTCGCGCGGGGTCACAGGCCCTTCCGCTGGCGCTCCGCCCGGTCTTGCGGCGTACGGATAAACATTTCGATCAGATAATCGTGCAGCGCATCGTAGAGCTGGCGCTGGAAGGTCCATTCAAATTGGGGATGATCGAGGTCGCGAGGATGCAGTTCGAAATAATAAGTGTGCACAGGGACCCCAGAATCTTTGAACTGAATAATGACTTCTACCCCATCGCCTTTGCCACGCGCCGAGAACTGCAGCAAAGGATGTTCATAGAGCCGCAACTGACCGAGCACCCGGTCCAGCCGACCCTGCGTGTTCTGATTCACGAACAAGATTGTATTTGAACTTGACACAAGGGGAGGGTCAAGGGTTCTTCCCTCTGAGTGCCACTAACTACTCGTACCGCAGCGCCTCAATCGGGTCCAGTCGCGCTGCTTTGATGGCTGGTAGCATGCCGCTGACGATGCCGACGAAGCTCAAAATCGCCGTCGACCATAGCAGAGTTGCGGCATCAATCTTCAGGTGAATATCACCTTCGCTGGCGTTCTCCTGGAATGCGCTCCACAAGGTGAGCGAGGGGACTGCCCACGAGACGAGATACGCAAACGCCACACCGAGCAGACCGCCCAATGCTGTAATCGCGAGGGCTTCCGCCAGAAACTGGAACAGAATATGCCAGCGGTGTGCGCCCAAAGCCTTCTCTACGCCGATCTCGCGAGTGCGCTGGGTTACTGAGACGAGCATGATGTTCATCAGGCCGACTCCGCCGATACCAAGCGTCAGCAGCCCGATAAATCCTAGAAGAATTTTGATTCCTGTGGTTATCACACGCAGATCGAGCAGGTCGGCAAAAACGTCGAAGACAAAAACGGCGCGTTGATCTTTAGGATCAAAGCTGTGATGGAATGCCATCGAGTTTCGCAGGGCCTTAACAACTTTGGCGTGGTCGCCTTCGTATTCCATCACAATCGTATTCAGATAATACGTGTCTTTCAGATCGCTCATTGCGCTGAACGGGACGTAGACGTGCCCGTTCAAGTTATCGTCATTATTGTTGATGACATGCTTAAGCACGCCGATGATCTGATAGGAGATGCCGTCAACCCGGATTTTTTCCCCAATCGCGTTCTGACCGGAAAATAATTTCTTTTTTACGTCCGCGCCAATGAAAGCCACGCGCGTATGGGTAAAATCATCCGCCTCGCCAAAGGGAGTTCCTTCTTCGAAATCCATCCGGCGCATTTTCGGGTAGTTGGCGTAGACTCCGCTCACGCCGTAAGTGGAGTTGCGCGTTCCATAGGCCACGTTGCACTGCTTGAAAACCTCAGGCGAAAGCCGCTTGAGCAACGGAACCTCGGCGCGGACGTAATCCAGATCGTTGACGCTAAGCTTAATCTCGTTGCCCGCTTTGGTGCCGCCCGCCTGGAGCGACGTGCGGCCGGGGAAAAGGAAAATAAGATTCGTTCCGAACGAGCGGAAGGCGATCCACAAGCCGCTTTCGAATCCAGCACCGTAGGCGAGCAGGAGTACAACTGTCGCAATGCCCCAGGCCATACCGAGCATAGTCAGAATGCTGCGGCGTTTGTTGTGGCGTAATGCGCTGTAAGCCTGGATTCCCAAATCGCGGATCACGGTTACTCCTGCCTCAACGCTTCGACCGGCGCCAGCAGAGCAGCCTGCCGCGCCGGATAAACTCCAGCGCCGATACCGGCAAGAGCGAGCGATAAAATCGCCACAACCGCCGAAAGCGGTACGATGCGGGGCGTATCGAATCCCTCCGGCGCTGGGAGTTGTGCCAGAAGAGTGACAAACGCTGCCGTAATCGCCAGCCCAGCTCCTCCGCTAAGAAGAGTGAGAAAAGCCCCTTCAACAAAAAACTGTGTGAGGATGTTCCGGTGGGTCGCACCTATAGCCTTGCGCAGTCCGATCTCCTTCGTGCGCTCAGCCACAGAGACAAGCATGATATTCACGATCCCGATGGCGCCCAGGACCAGCGTCACCAAGCCAACTACGCCGAGAAAATAATCCATGGCGTCGAAAATCTTGCCCACCTTCTGCGAATTTTCAACCGTGTCCCAATCTTCAAAGACGTCGTCGAGCTTGGGATTGAAGCCGTGCAGGCGAGCGATGATCTGATGGACTTCTTCTTTCGACCGCAGGTGCTCGGCCTTGTTCAGCGGGCGGTAGTTAATAAAGGAGATCGCGTTTTCGGTATTCTTCTCTTTCAAGGGGAACAAATTCCGCATGGTTTCGACGGGAACAAAAATGCGTCCATTGGTGCCGTTGTTCCCTTCCTGACCCACCTTGGCCAGAACGCCAATCACATCGAAACGGATTCCATTCAGCAGCAACGTGGCTCCCACCGCGGGCCGGCCCGGGAACACATTCTTCAGCAGCTCCCAGCCCACGATGGCCACGCGCCGCCGCTCATTATTATCCCCCTCATTAAACCAGCGCCCGTTGCCGATCGGAATGGTGCGAATCTCGTTGTAATTGGGCGCCACCCCAAACACCTGGCCGTTTGTCGAGCCATAATCGCTGACGGCACGAATATCCTCACGGTTGATCACCGGCGAAACACCGCGCAGCGTGCGCGCCTGCTCGCGAATAGCAATGTAATCGTCGTAAGTAAAGTGATATTTCTGCCCCGACTGCAAGCTTCCCTCGACCGCGGGAATGCGGCCAGGAAACACAAACATAATGTCTTGTCCTAGTGTGGCCAACTGGCGCTTCTGGCCACTACGGAAACCTTCTCCCAGCCCAACCAGCAGCAGAAGTGAGCCCACGCCCCAGGCAATCCCAAACATGGTCAGGAATGAGCGCATTTTGTGCGCCCACAGCGTGGCCAGAGACTGACGAATGATGTCGAGAAGCACTCTCATATTAGTTTACCCCTGCTGCCGGGGAGACAGCAGGGATCGGAGTATATGAGCGGGTGGTCTCAAACCCGCAGTAACACCTGTTGTTTAGTACGTTCGCGGGCGACAACAGGTTCCCCACATTTTCGGATTCCCTTGGGCTTAGACAGAGCTGATTGCGGATGGTTAGTGAATGAAGACTACTTATCTCTGCCGTGCTAACCATCCGGCTGCACCTCTCGTCTAAACGCTCGTTTATCTCATCGTGCGCAATTCCGGGGAAATCGTAAGCAACTCAAATTGGGAGGTTTTCTTCCATGCACAAACACTTTGGACGTGTTCTGCTGTTGTTCCAAACCATACCCGTGCTCATTTCGCTTGCTCATGCGCAATCGACCATTCTTGATCTGCCACGCCCAAGCCAGCACGCGGTTGTGATTCAACGAATTGGGATCACCGATATCACCGTCAACTACCATCGTCCGTTGGTGAATGGCAGGAAAATCTGGGGTGGTCTGGTCCCCTACGGGCAGGTTTGGCGTGCCGGCGCCAACGAGAACACAACCATCACATTCACTGACCCGGTCACCGTGGAGGGCAAGCCATTGGCGAAGGGAACCTACGGCCTGCACATGTTCCCCGGCGAAAAAGAATGGACTGTCGTCTTTTCCAAGAACTCCACTTCCTGGGGCAGCTTCACTTATGACCAGGCGGAAGACGCGCTGCGTGTGACCGTGAAGCCGGAGCCAGCAGAAATGACGGAAGCGCTTACTTACGTGTTCGATGAAGTAAAACCAGATTCCACGAAAGTCCGGCTTATGTGGGAAAAACTAGCCATTCCGTTCAAAGTGTACGTCAACACAAACGAAATTGTGCAAGCCAGTCTGCCCAACCAACTCCGCGGGCTTTCGCAATACACATGGTGGGGATACGACGACGCTGCGTCGTATTTGGTCGACAATAAACTCAACCTGGAAGACGCTCTCAAGTACGAGGAAGCATCCCTCCAGAATGAAGAACGCTTTGACAACCTAATCACCAAATCAAGGATTCTTGACGGGATGGGAAAGAAGAATGAAGCCGCAGCCGCGCGGAACCAGGCCATAGGAATGGCGAACGCCCTTCAGCTTCACGGCTATGGACGCCAGCTCCAGGGCCAGGGCCAACAAGCGCAAGCATTTGAGATCTTCAGGACCAACATCAAGAAAAATCCTGACCACTGGGTCATTCACTCTGAAGTGGCACGAATGGCCTGCGCTAAGGGCGACTTCGAGAGTGCGGTCAAGGAGATGAAAATTGCGGCTGCCGGCGCTCCGCCCCAGTTCAAGTCAGCGTTCCAGGGAATGGTGGCGCGGCTGGAAGCCAAGGAAGATATAAACAAGTGAAAGTTCAGCGCTGAAAGAGACTACTTCGTCAGGTGGGCGTCGAGAACGTGTGAAGCAGAAGCCTTTCACTTCTGCGCCACGTCAGCTTTGCAGTCGGGATATTCATACACCCCGCGCCCAGCCTTTCTCCCCAGCCGCCCCGCCTTCACGTACTGCACCAGGAGTGACGCCGGGCGATACTTCTCTCCGACAGTTTTGTGCAGATATTCGAGAATATGCAGGCGCGTATCGAGTCCGACTAGATCCACTAATTCGAACGGCCCCATGGGATGGTTCAAGCCGAGTTTGAGGGCTTTGTCGATATCTTCTGCTGTAGCAATTCCTTCCTGCAGCATGTAGAACGCTTCGTTGCCGATCATGGCATTGATGCGGGTGGTGATGAGGCCAGGAGATTCCTTGATCACCACCACTTCTTTGCCCATGCGCTTGCCTACTTCGACGGCCGTCGTCAAGGTCTCTTCATCCGTTTCGAGCGCGCGCACAATTTCCAGCAGCTTCATTTTGTGTACGGGATTGAAGAAATGCATCCCCAGGCACTTCTTCGCGCGATAGGTAACGCCAGCGATTTCGGTGATGCTCAGAGAAGAAGTATTTGACGCTAGGATCGTGCTTGGGCGGCAGATTTTGTCCAGCAGAGTGAATATCTCAATCTTCGATTCCATCTCTTCCGGAACAGCTTCGATGACCAGGTCAGCTTCGCGCGCCGCTTCTTCGACTGATCCTGCGTACTCCAGGCGCGAAAAAGCCGCTTCCGCAGCGCCCGCCGAAACTTTACCCAGTTCGACGGCTTTATCGAGATTAGAGCGAATCTCTCCCTCCGCCTTGCGCAGTGCATTGGGAAGAAGATCTTCGAGAATGGTGCGATATCCGCCGAGTGCTGCGGCATGTGCGATGCCTCGCCCCATGGCTCCGGCGCCAATGACGGCAACCGTCTTGACGTCGAGCACTACTAGACTCCCTTTTCCAATTGGTTCAGCACCGCGGTGAAATTGGAGCTGGCGCCACGCATATACTCGGCAAGTCTCTTGCGCTCTTCGGGATCCATCGTTGGAATGGAAGCGCTGATGCGCCGCAAGGTGTTGGTGATGTCGTCGACATAATTCGTGAGACGAATGAGTTCTCCAGTCGCCGCCATGAGTGCTCCTTAACCAAAAATTAATAATCGGATGCAGCCTGAGCAACAGGCCACTACTTACGAGATTGAACCCATATTCTCAACGCTGCCAATGATTTAGTAAAGCACACATAGGGATATGGCCGAGCCAGCAGAAGTTGTGATCCACGATATAAATGTTTTTTGTTTGCTTTCGGCCACTCTGATGAATCTAATCCCCATATGGCTGACAAAGTCTTGAAACGCTATATTTTTGCCAGTGATTTTGATCAAACGCTCACGTTCAATGATTCCGGTTATGTGTTGAGCGAACTGGTTGGCATTCCCACGGCTGAATTCGAACGCAAAGCGAAAGGCATGGCAAAGCTGAATTTGGTGCAACAGGGGGCGGAGCTTGCCTACCTGCTGCTTCATGATCCTGAATTTCGCAGCCGCGTGCGCCGCGAGCATCTTTATCAGGTTGGACAAATTATCCGTCTAAAAGAAAACATTGAGCTTCTTTCGAAGATTCTTGAGAGTGGAATCGAAGGCTACCACTTCGACTTTTATGTTCTGTCTGCGGCTCCTGTGGAGGTAATTCAGTCAGCGCTTGAGGGAATGGTTCCCTCTGACCACATTTACGGAACAGAATTCCGCTATAACGCCGAGGGTGGCATCGACAGCGTGGTCCGCGCCACGGCTGGATACGGCAAGGTTGCCGCGCTTGACCATTTACAGGCCAAGCTGCAGGTTGGGCCCGATCAAATTGTTTACACCGGCGACGGCAGTTCCGACGTTCACGTCATGCTGCACGTGAATGTGCGAGACGGCTTCACGATCGCGGTCTCTGAGGCCAAGCATGTTGCCCATGTTGCCAAACGAACCGTGCTCAGCACAAACGCACTAGCTGTACTCGCCCCGATTCTCGAAGATATCGTGGGGTGGGATCGCCTGCGCATTCGAGAGTTCTTCGAAGCTTATGGGCTGCTCGTGCAGGAGTGGGACCGTGTGCGCACGGATTGGCTCACATTGCGCTCGGCGGATTTCGAGAACGAAGAGGCGCCCGCCGCGGATGATTTGGCGCTCCAATGATCGGCACCGGTTGATTTCCTAATCCGTTTGCCATGCTTCGTGACAAGAATCTGATCCCGCTGTCGCGCCAGCATCAGCATGCGCTGGCGCTGTGCGTGCGTTTGGATCGCGCGGTCCAGTCGGGCCAAGTCGATGCCGAAGCTTGGCAAGCGGAGATTCAGCAGATTTTTGAGCAGGAGATTGCAGTTCACTTCGAAGCCGAGGAGCGCGAGCTCTTCCCCGCTGCCGCGCACTGCCCTGAGCTGCGTTCACTGGTCGCGGAGCTTCTGGATGAGCACAAGGCGTTGCGCCAGGTCTTCGCTTCCGCGGCAACCCGCCAGCTCGTACTAGGCGATCTGCGCAGCTTTGCCGGCAGACTTTCTGCGCACATCCGGAAGGAAGAGCGTGATTTATTCGAACGCATGCAGAAGCTGCTGAGCACGAACGAACTCGCCGCGATCGGCAAGGCGCTGGAAGCAGCGCTGGCCAATTCTTCCCAAGCCTGCATCATTCCTGGCGAAGTGACTCGCCTGCGCCCAAGAACTTCCGGCTCCTGAATCCGCGTGGCTTCCGAGTTCATCTAGCAGCTATGAATCGGGAAAGCACGTTTCTCACTCCTGTCTCAAATTTTTCTGAACCCGCTGTGCAAGTGCCCGTTCCGGATGCGCCCAGCGACTCGGCTCTGCTCGATGCGTACTCGAGCGCCGTGATTGGCGCCTCCGAAAAGATCAGCCCTTCTGTAGTGAAGATCGATGTCGCGCAGGCCGGCAGAAGCCGTTCCGGCGAGCCCGGCGAGCGCCAGGGCGGGGGCTCTGGATTTGTTTTCACTCCCGACGGACTAATTCTCACGAACAGTCACGTGGTACACGACGCAACGCGCATTCAGGTTTCGTTTTCCGATGGCCACCGCTTCCCTGCTCACACCATCGCTGATGATCCTGCGACGGACTTGGCGGTAATTCGAATCGACGCGCCGCAGATCGTGGCAGCCCCGCTCGGAGACTCGCAGAAGCTGCGTGTAGGGCAACTAGCAATTGCGATCGGCAATCCCTACGGGTTCCAGTACACGGTGACAGCAGGTGTCGTCAGCGCGTTGGGAAGATCACTGCGCTCGTACTCCGGACGATTGATCGACGATGTTATTCAAACCGACGCATCTCTGAATCCGGGTAATTCCGGGGGGCCGCTGGTGTCCTCTGACGGACAGGTCATTGGCGTGAACACCGCGACCATCATGGGCGCGCAGGGATTGTGCTTTGCCATCGGAATCAACACGGCGAAATTCGTAGCAGGGCGGTTGCTGCGGGATGGCCGCATTCGCCGTGCGTATATCGGTGTGGAAGCACAGACTGCTCCGCTGCATCGACGTCTGGTGCGCTTCTACGATCTTCCACAAGAAAGCGGCGTGATCGTATCAGCAGTGACGCCTGGCAGCCCGGCCCAGCGCGCGGGATTGCGCGAAGGCGATGTGATCGTCGCTCTAGACGGCAAGCCAGTCGCCGGGGTCGACGACTTACACCGCTTGCTCACCGACGCGCACGTGGGAGTGAGCAGCTCTCTTACCGTGCTGCGCTGGACTGAGAAGCTGGAGCTGCAAGTGGTGCCGGAGGAAGCGAAATCGTAGGCGTAGGGACAGCCGCCCTCGGCTGTCCAGCGAAGCGAAGCTCCGCAGTCATCGAGTTTCAACCCCTGATCGTAAGCCGCATTGCATGGACAGCCGACGGCTGGCTCTCCGCGACTCGAGAAGAATTTCGCATTGTGGCCGGTTGATGAAGATTTGAAGCTGCGAACGCACCGTTCCCCGATACATAAGGCCATAAGCGTTGCTCACAAGTTGACACTCTCCGCGTCCAATCGCAGGAGGCCGCGATGCGTGATGGGCCGCAATCGGGCAGTCGGCAGGGTACCCAATGCGCAAACAGCGATACGTATCGCTGGGAATTTCGCTGCCCTGCCACGACTCTGGTGCAGGCCGTCGTTGTGGCTTTAATGCTGGCGCAACTCGGACTCTCTCAAACCCTCTTTGATGTGCGCAACCCTAAAAACCAGAAGTGGCCGGGAGCTGAAGCCAATCGCATCTATATGTCGACAGCCCGCGTGATAGCAGCGGAACTCAAATTGCCGCAGCCGATTTACGCGCACTTCACACTGATATTGGGTGCGGATGAAAATTCTGTGGATATAGATGCGAGAGAGTTGCGCCTTAAAAAATGGGATACATACTTTTACGCGGAAGGTGTACTGCGCTTGAGTTTCGATCAGATGATGTCGTCGGAGACGAAAATATGGCTGGCGCGGCGAGCAGTGGCAGAGTCGAAAGCAACAGTGACCGTGGATCAGGCGCGCACTGCGTCCACTCCCAGCCCGCCCTCATATCCGAGTCCGTGGCCACCAAGCCCCTTGCATGGATGGGTGCCGTATCCGAGGCGTTGAGAATGAGCCTGGTCGCGACCTGATTCTATTTGATTGCAGCCAGCTCATACAGATACTCGACGTGCGATCTCACTGCGCCATCAATTCCTTGCACATTCGGAGTGGTTGATTCGATCACATAATATTCATCCGGCGCGTGGGCGCCGCTGCCGTGGCCCATACCGAAGTGTCCGGCGGCGAGGTGCAGCGGATCGCCGGTGAACAAGTATCCCGGCCACGATCCCGCGCTGCGCGGCAGAATGATGGGGTCAATTCCCTTGCCGCGATAAAAAGCTACTTGCGCGCGAATCAGCGGCGCAGTGGCCGGAGTGCTGTTCGGATCGTAACCGCCGGTCATGTTCACTTCGATATCGCCAAAGCCGCGCTTGGCGAGATGTGCTTTCAGCGCTGCCAGAGACTCGTCGGCTTTCATATCTGGCACGAGACGCAGATCGAGCTTGGCAACGGCGCGATGAGGAA
>Ga0070717_10003484_pt1 | contig 11272 bp, 9 predicted proteins | sample LARL113metaG_FD_71366 | JGI IMG/M metagenome (GOLD analysis project Ga0070717, IMG submission 71366) | Corn, switchgrass and miscanthus rhizosphere microbial communities from Kellogg Biological Station, Michigan, USA - LAR L11-3 metaG | ecosystem: Host-associated > Plants > Roots > Rhizosphere ...
GCGGAATTCGCACCCCAGACCAACGCGGACCTCGTCAGGCATTCCGAACGCATCGTCGTAACGCGGACGCTCTCGAAGGCATTCGGTCTCGCTGGCCTTCGCATCGGCTACGGAATTGCCGCCCAGAACACCGTCGACTTCATCGAGCGGGCGCGCGGCCCATACAAGGTCAACACCGTCGCCGAGCGCGCGGCCTTCGCTGCTCTCGCGGATACCCCCGATGCGCTCGGCTGGGTGCGCGAGCACGCGCGTATCGCGTGTGAGAACCGCGATCGCTTCGTGGCTGGTTTGCGCGAGCTCGGCTTTGCCCCGTTTCCCTCGCTCACCAATTTCGTTCTGGTGCCACATGCCAACGCCGTCGAGCTCGGACGGACGCTTCTTGCCGACGGCATCATCGTACGCACGCTCACGAACCTTCCTCGTACTGTCGCGCCGTTGAGCACTGCTGCCGGTCGTGCGCTCCGGATCAGCATCGGGCCGTGGAGCATGATGACTCGAGTCCTCGATTCGCTGGCTAGGGCAATCGCATGACGAGAATCGCAATCTTCGACTATGGCGCCGGGAACCTTCACTCTCTGGCAAAGGCAGTCGCCGCTCCAGGATTCGACGTCGCAATCGTAACGGATCCGCTCGAGGCATCCGACCGCGATAGGTATGACGCTCTCATCCTGCCCGGTGTGGGCGCGTTTTCCGCGGCCGCTGACAAGCTCGCGCCGGGCTGTGCCTTGATGCGCGCCGCAATCGACGACGGGCTTCCCCTGCTCGGCATCTGTCTTGGCATGCAGCTTCTTCTCGACTCGAGCGCCGAAGGTGCTGGCCAGGGCCTCGGCGTCATCCCGGGAGTCGTTAGGCGGCTTCGCGCGTCGCGTGTTCCACAGATCGGCTGGAATACATTCGAGGATGTGGGCGATGCCGTGCCGGACACCAGCTTGGACGTCGCGTATTACGCCAACAGCTTCGTCTGCGAGCCATCCGATGACCAATGCGTCGTCGCGTGGAGCAGTTACGACGGTGATCGTTTTCCGGCTGTCGTGCGTGCCGGTCCGACAGGAAACGTGACTGGTGTCCAGTTCCATCCCGAGAAAAGCTCCAGCAATGGCGTTCGCTATCTGCGCGGCCTGCTCGCCGAGATGACTCGGATTTCAGCCGAAGCGCGCAAATGATCGCGATCCCGGCGGTGGACCTGCGAGATGGCGCGTGCGTCCAGCTCGTCGGCGGCTCGTATGCCGAGGAACGCGTCCGGCTCGACGATCCCGTCGCCGTCGCGGCCCATTGGCGCGACGTGGGGTTTCGCCGTCTGCACGTCGTCGATCTCGATGCGGCGACAGGTCACGGCAGCAATGCGCCCATCATCGAGCGGATCCTGAGCGACGGCCGCGGCGAGCTCCAGATCGGCGGCGGCATAAGCAGCACGGAGCGTGTCGACACGTTGCTTGCTGGAGGAGCGCAATGTGTGATCCTGGGAACAAAGGCGATCGAATGCCCGGAGTGGCTCGCCGATGTCACGACGCGCAACCCTGGTCGCGTCATCCTTGCCGCGGACGTGCGCGGCCGCCAGCTCGTGACCCGCGGTTGGGCGCACGAGCTGCCGGCAAATATTTTTGCGCTCGTGAGCACTCTCTCATCGCTGCCACTTGCCGGACTGCTCGTCACCGCGGTGCACGTCGAGGGACAGATGCGGGGCCCGGATCTGGAGCTCGTTAGTGACCTCGCCGCACGCACATCCCTGCCCATCATCGCCTCGGGCGGCGTTGGCGACATCGCGGATCTGCGAGCGTTGTCCGCCTGCGGCGCCGCGGCGGCGGTCATCGGAATGGCGCTCTACACCGGCTCGCTCGATCCGCGCGCCGTCGCACAGGAGTTCCCGAGTTGACACTACTTCCCTCAGTATCTAAACGCGCATGACGTTGATCGTTCGTGAAACAAGGGAGACGCGCATTCGGGTGGAGCTCGCCGCGGGCGATGGCGACACCGCGAGCAGCATCGAGACAGGGGTTTCATTTCTCGATCACATGCTTCAGACGTTTGCGCGGTACGCCGGGCTTACGCTGCGCGTGGAGGCAACTGGCGACCTTCGCCACCACCTCATCGAGGATGTCGCGATCTGCATTGGCGCGGCGCTCGCCGACGTCACGCCGGCGCACGCGGCTCGCTACGGCGACCGGACGATTCCGATGGACGACGCGCTCGTCCACTGCGCACTCGACCTCGGCGGCCGCCCGTACTATCGCGGGCCGCTGCCAAGCACCCTCTACGATCACTGGATGCGCTCCTTCAGCGACAACGCGCGCGCAACGCTCCATCTGCGCGTGTTGCGCGGCGTCGATCGCCACCACGTGGTCGAAGCGGCGTTCAAGGCGCTTGGCCTCGCCGTCCGTGACGCGCTGGCCGATCATGGAGCGGTCTTCTCGACCAAGGGCGCCGTTCGTTTCGGAGAACAGAGATGTTGACCCGCCGCGTCATCGTCTGCCTGGACGTTCGCGACGACCGCGTCGTGAAAGGAGTTCGGTTCACGCATCTCCGCGACATCGGTGATCCAGTAGCTCTGGCGGAGCGCTACGAAGCGGAAGGCGCCGACGAGATCGTGTTCCTCGACATCACTGCCAGTGCCGACGGCCGCGATACGATGTGGGACGTCATCCGGCGCACCGCCGAGCGGCTCTTTATCCCCCTCACGGTTGGCGGTGGCATTCGTTCGACCGACGACGTCGCTCTCGCCCTCAGATCTGGCGCGGACAAGGTGAGCATCAACACCGCAGCGGTCGAGCGTCCGAAGGTCATCGCCGAATCGGCAGCACGCTTCGGCTCCCAGTGCGTCGTCGCGAGCATCGATGCGAAACGCAGCGACGACGGTCAGCGCTGGGAGGTCTACGTGCGCGGCGGCCGACAGGCTACAGGTATGGATGCCGTGCGGTGGGCCGTGGAATGCGTCGAACGCGGTGCTGGTGAGATCTTGCTCACGAGCATCGATCGCGACGGATCGCGTTCCGGATACGACGTGGAGCTCACACGCACGATCGCGAATCACGTGGCCGTTCCGGTGGTCGCATCGGGCGGCGCTGGCAGCTCACAACACGTGCTCGAGGCGCTCCGCGATGGCGATGCCGATGCCGCACTCGTCGCGGGCATGGTCCACGACGGCGATACGACGATCCAGGAGATCAAACGCGTGCTCGCGGATGCTGGCGTGCATATTCGCCGGACGGCGGTGTGACGATGCTCTCCTTCGACGTCGATGCACTCGATTTCACGAAGGCTGGCGGCCTCGTGACCGTGGTGGTCCAGGATGCGGTCAGCGGCGCGGTGCTGATGGTCGCTCACGCTGATCGCGAAGCAATGGAGCGGACCATCGCGAGCGGCGAGATGCACTTCCAGTCACGTTCGCGCGGTCTGTGGCGCAAGGGCGCGACCAGCGGCAACATTCAACGGGTGATCTCGCTCTCGGCGGATTGCGACGCCGATGCCGTGCTCGCACGCGTCGCGCCGGCTGGTCCCGCCTGTCATACCGGCGCGACTTCATGTTTCGGCGAGCAATCGATGCCGCATGCGCTCGCCGCCGTCGATGCCGTCATCGCCGCTCGCGCCGCGGAGCTCGAGCACGAGGCGAGGTCATCGAGCGATGGGCAACACCTAACGAGCCATACCAGGCGTCTGCTCGCCGATCGCAACCTGCGCCTCAAGAAGCTCGGCGAGGAAGCAGCGGAGCTGGTGCTCGCCTGCGCCGACGAGGATCGCCCGCGCGCTGTAGAGGAAGCGGCAGACCTCTTCTATCACACCCTCGTGGCTCTCCGCGCGCTCGGCGCAGGGCTCCCGGACGTCGTCAGCGTGCTCGAGGCGCGTCGCAGGAGATAGTTGCTCGATCGCCGAACGGAGGAGAGAATAGTCCGATGATCAAGCACTCTGCCCTCCGCGACGCTGCCGTCCTGGCCGTCATGTCGTCGAGCTTGGCCGCTCAGCAACCCAAGCCGCTCCCGACGCCCGAATCGTCCTTCGGGTTCCCGGTCGGAGCCGACTACAAGTTGTTCGACTACGAGCAATCCGTCGCGTATTTCCGCCGGCTCGCCGCCGCGAGCAACCGCATCAAGCTCATCGACGTCGGCCAGACCTCTTTCGGCCGGACGTTCACCGTCGCGCTCATCTCCTCGCCCGAGAACCTCGCGCACCTCGATCAGATCCGCCGCACCAACTTGCGGCTCGCCCATCCTGAAGGGCTCACCGACAGCGCCGCGCATCGGCTGGCGCGCGACGGCAAGGTCATCGTCGACATCAGCGGCGGCTTGCACGCCTCGGAGATCGCGGGCTCCCAACACACCCCGCTCCTCGCCTACGAGCTGTTGGCGCACGCTGACGATCCGCGCAACAAGGCGATCCTCGACAATGTCGTGCTCTTTCTGTGGCCATCGATCAATCCCGATGGACAGGACATCGTCGTGAACTGGTGCCGTGCCCGTGATGAACAGAAGAGCACCGGCCCGATGGAGCTCTATCAGAAGTACATCGGTCACGACAACAATCGTGATGCATACATGCTCAACGTCGTCGAGTCGCGCGTCATTCAGCGAACCTGGCGCGACTGGGAGCCCGACATCGTTTACGTCCACCATCAATCGCCTCCCTTCCCGCTGCGGATCTGGATTCCGCCCTTCGCCGATCCGGTGGGGCTGCGGGTGCCGCCGATCATGGCGCGCGAGGTGAACGCGATCGGGACGCGCATCGCCGAGGAGCTCGACGCCAATGGCCAACCCGGCGCTGTGCATCAGCTGGCGACTTTCGACGCCTGGTATCCGGGTTACATCGACTACATGCCGATGTATCAGAACATCGCTGCCTGGTGGACGGAGACGCAGGGCGCCAACTGCGCAACGCCGACGACTACCACCCTCGACAGTTTGCCGGCCGAGTTTCGCGATTTGCGGCCGACGACGATGTACTTGAGCCCGTGGACGCAGGGCAAGTGGGGCCTTCGCGACGCTGTCAACTACATGGTTACCGCTTCCCTCGCCACACTCAACTATGCATCCAAGTTCCGCGACGAGATTCTTTACAATCGCTACCAGGCAGGCCGGAACACGATTCAGCAATATCGAACCAGTCCGCCATATGCGTATCTCATTCGTCAGGCGCAATACGATCCGGTAGCACCAGCGCAGCTGCTCCAGCGTCTCGCTTTCATGGGAATTCGCGTGAAGCAGCTCGATCGCGACATGACGTACGACGGTGTCTCGTACCCTAAAGGCAGCTGGGTCATCCCGATGGACCAGGAGTACGCGCAGCTGGTTCGGGAGCTCTTCGAGGCCCAGAAGTACCCGCAAATCAAGGACGACACGCCCTACGATGCCGCCGGCTGGACGCTCCCCTATCAAATGAATGTGGATGTCGTCGAAGGCCGTACTCCGCTGTCGCCCGATTTTCGCGCGGCACTTCTGAACGTGGAAGGCAAGACTGTAGACTGGCATACCGTCGCGGACGCGCCATTCACCACCAATGCCGCCGCGGCGGGTATCGAGCCGCTGCCAGGCGATCTGTCTGGCGACGGCAATGTCGTCGTGCTGGATCCCGCGCAGAACAATTCTTTCCGGCTGATGAATCGCGCCCTCGCCTCGGGTGCGACGCTGCGCTTCGCGCCAGCGACCACCGCACGCGGCGGACGTTGGATCATCCAGGGCGGCGATTCGGCGTCGCTCACCGGCTGGGTGAGCGAGCTCTCGGTGCGAGCAACTCGCGCCACCGCGGCGGAGTTGCCTAACGCGATTCCCGCCCGCGCGCGCATCGCGCTGTACAAGGCCGCTCCGGGCAACATGGATGAGGGATGGACAGAGTGGCTGCTCGATAATTACGACTTCCATTACACACTCATCACGGCATCCGACCTGCAGGCCGGGAGCCTCGGCGCTCGGTTCGACGTCGTGATCGTCGCCTCGCAGGGTTTGACCGCAGCGCGGAGAGGTGGCCGCGGCGCGGCTCCAGCCGACAGCGCGACGATAGCCGAAGACAGTCTTCGCATTCGCGTGTTCGACGAGTTTGTGAAAGCCGGCGGGACGCTGGTCGCGTGGAATCAGGGCGCGAACGCCGTCGTCAACGCGCTGCACCTCCCGGTGCGCAACGTGATTGCCGGCCTGCCACGACACGACTACTTCACCGGCGGCTCGATCATGCAGGTAACCGTCGACTCGACGCACCCTGTCATGGCCGGCATGCCCTCACGCGCCGATGTGTTCGTGTTCAACAGTCCCGTGTTCACGACGCTCGACGGTTTCGAGGGCGCCGTTCTCGCCAAATATCCAACGGACGGCGCGATTTTGCGCTCCGGATATCTCGCCGGTGAGAAATACATGAAGGGCATGGCGGCCGCGCTCGACGTGAAACACGATCGTGGCCACGTCGTGCTGATTGCCTTTCAGCCGCAGTGGCGCGGCCAGTCAACGGGAACGTTCCGGGTCGTCTTCAACGCCGCACTCTTTGGTGCTGACGTCGCCGCGCAAGCCCATGGCGCACCCGGCTTCTGGACCGCCCCGACGTTAGGCACCCAGCACTGAGCGACGAACAGCAATCGGCTGGCCCTCTCGTCCCGCGGCGCCCCCGCTTCGTCCCGGCGCGCCGCGTTTCGTCACCGCGTGGCAGCAAAGCTCGCAGATCCTTCACAACGTATGCCCATGACGGCTCCCTCGCGCGTCGATGCCGGCCCAACCTTAGTCGTTAGGCGAGCGCGCGTCGCGCTGGCCGTGCTCGCGGCCTGGCTCGCCTTCTCCGCCGTCCAGCTGTCGATCGGCGCAGCGGTCGCCCAGGCCGGGGAGATCAAGTGGGGGCGCGATCTGCTCGTCGACGTCACGATGGCCGTGTACTGGTGGATCGTCACCGCGCCCATCGCCCGCTGGCATCGTCACCTCCGAATGACGGGCCGAAACGGCGGCGCGCTAATCCCGATGCACTTTCCGCTGCTGCTGCTCGTTACGCTGGGGGATACGTTCACGACTCGCCTCAGCGTGCGGCTCTTCATGGGCGCAGTTCCCCCCGCGCCATTCATCGCCACGCTCACCTATTTTGCCGACTTCGACACCCTCAGCTATCTCGCCGTCGTCATCATCACCGACGCGATCCTGACGCGCGCGGCGGTGCGCGCGCAGGAAGCACGGGGTCTACGCCTCGAAGGCATGCTGGGTCGCGCCCGGCTCGAGTATCTCGAGGCACAGCTTCAGCCGCACTTTCTCTTCAACGCGCTCGGCGCGGTGAGCGAGCTCGCGTACGAAGCGCCAGCGTCGGCGCTGCGCGTGTTGCGCCAGCTCGCCCTCATCTTTCGGGGCGCCCTCACGACGCGCGCCGGCGAGGTCACGTTAGGCGAGGAGCTCGTCGCCATCGAGCCGTATCTCGACATCCAGCGGCTGCGCTTTCCTGACTGGCTGCGCATCGACTATGACATCGGCGGCGACACCATGGACTGTCTCGTTCCACGCTTCGTGCTCCAGCCGCTCATCGAGAACGCCGTTCGCCATGGTCTCACTGGTCGCGAAGCGGCCGGCTCCATCGAGATCTCGGCGCGTGTCAGCGGCGGCCGACTGTTGCTCCGCGTGGAGGACAATGGCGTGGGCCTGCGGCACTCTGGTGGCCGCGCCGGCTACGGCATCGGACTGACGAATGTCCGAGAGCGCCTGACGACGCTGTACGGTCCCGGGGAGCAGCTGCGCTTGTGTGACGCCGAGGGCGGTGGCGCGGTCGCCGAGCTGATCGTACCGCTCCGTCGCGTTACCGATGCCGCTACGACCGACACCCACGCCACACCGCTCGATGAGCTCAGCGATGGAATGTCCAACTCGGCGGCAGCACACCAACTCGACTATGCGGCCGTGTCGATGACGCGTCGGACGCTTCGCGCGCTCACGATCTGGATCATGTGCGGCGCCCTCTGGACGTTCCAGAGCTACGCCTACCTGCGCATTCGCAATCGCCTGAGCGAATCCACTTTCTGGACGCTGGCGGTGCACGACATGGCCGCGGCGCTCCTGTGGGCGTTGATCGCGCCGGCCATCTTCGTCGCGACGTCGCGCTTTCCACTCACGCGCCCGAGGCTGATTCTCCGCGCGCTCGCCTACGTCACTGGTGTCGTGCTGATCGCCGTCGGCCACGTGGCCATCCTCGGCTGGCTTTTTCGACCCCAGGTTCGGCTCTGGTCGAGCTACAATACCAACAGCTTTGTTTTGAATCTGCTCATCGTCGCCGTGCTCGTTGCCATCGGCCACCGACGGCAGCTCGGAGAATGGATGCGTCAGCGTGCCCGCGACGAGACGATGCTCAGCGCGGAGCTGCGCACTGCACGCCGTCGTGCGTCGCGAATGCAGGAGATCCCGCCGGTCGTCCTCAGCGCGCTCGATCGCGTGATCGCCGCTGTCGCCGATGATCCGTCGCCTCATCGTACGGAGCAGCTGCTGGCGCGTCTCGGCGACTATCTGCGCGTCGCGATCGAGTGTAGCGACGAAGCAGGCATCACGGCGTCGCGCGAGCAGTCGCTCGCGCGAAGTCTCGGCCAGTTCGAGCGAGTCGCGCGGCTCGCTCCGACCACCCACCCCAATCCGATCACCTCCTCATGATTACCGTCATCGTTGTCGACGACGAGAACATCGCACGCCGGCGGCTCGTGCGGCTGCTCGAGGAAACAGGGGAAGCAACCGTCGTCGCGGAATGCGCCGGCGGCCGCGACGCCGTGGCGAAGATCTCGGAGTTGGAGCCCGAGATGGTGTTTCTCGACGTGCAGATGCCGGATCTCGACGGGTTCGGCGTGCTGCGCGAGCTGCGCGATTTCGCGCTTCCCGCAATTGTATTCGTGACGGCGTTCGATCAGTATGCGGTGCGCGCCTTCGACGTCCACGCCGTCGACTATTTATTGAAGCCATATGACACGGCTCGCTTCGGCGAAGCGTTCGCGCGCGCCAAGGAGCGCATTGCGAGCCGTACCCACAGCGACGAAGACCGTCGGCTTCGCTCGCTGCTGCGAGACTACCTCGCCGATGCCGACGGCGGGGACCGCGACTACCTTGACCGAGTCGCGGTGAAGGTCGACGGCGTGCTGCGCATCGTGCGCACGACGGATGTCGATTGGTGGGAGACCGACGGCAACTACATCCGGCTGCACGTGGGTCCGACGAGTCACCTGATTCGCGCGACTGCCACAAGCGTGGAAGCGCGACTCGATCCCAAGCAGTTCCTCCGCATCCACCGGCGCTACATCGTGAATCTGGACCGCGTAGTGGAGGTGCAGCCCTGGTTCGGCGGCGACAGCATCGTTCTGCTCAAAGGCGGAGCGAAGTTGCGACTGTCGCGCACGTACCGGGAAAAGTTGCATTCGCGGTTATTGGGCGTGCGGGGAGAAGGGGTAGAGGCGTAGCGGAGGCCGCGCGGCGTCCTCGACTGCCAGGGCTTTCGATGCAACTGCAATCCATACTGACACAACTGCAATCCGCATCGACGCAACTCCTGCGTGCACCGGCGTATCCGTTTCGTGTATCGGCGCAACTCCACCGCGAATCGACGAAACTCCATCGCGCATCGACGCAACTGTTCGGCGAATCGACGCAACTCCACTGCGTATCGACGCAACTGTTCGGCGAATCGACGCAACTCCATCGCGTATCGACGCAACTGTTCGGCGAATCGGCGCAACTCCACCACGAACCGACGCAACTGTTCCGCGAATCGGCGCAACTCCATCGCGTATCGACGCAACTGTTCGGCGAATCGGCGCAATTCCATCGCGTATCGACGTAACTCCACCGCGAATCGCCGCAACTCCATCGCGAATCGCCGCAACTCCACTACAAATCGACGCAACTGTTCCGCGAATCGACGCAACTCCATCGCGTATCGACGTAACTCCACCGCGAATCGACGCAACTCCATCGCGAATCGCCGCAACTCCACCACGCATCCAAAGAACTCAAGCGCGAACCGACGACCGCGCAGCCCGTATCGGCCGAACTCCCATTCGAATTACCACAACTCACATCCGAATCGCTTCAACTCCCCTTCGCCTCCGCCCAACTCAAATCCGCATCGCTCTCACTCCCATCCGTATCGACCGAACTCACAAGCTCGCGCGCGCTACTCCAACGTCGACTCGCCGAACTCACACGCGACATCGCGCAACTCCAACGCTCACCCGCCGAACTCACACGCACATCGACTGAGCTCACACGCGCATCGGCCATCTGCAGAACGCCGCCGGCTTCACCGCGCAGCCACCACGCCTAACTCACGGGCGCCTTCCTCCGGTTCTCACTGGAGACCGAGGATGCTCATATCACTCCGGCTCTTTGCACCACCACCTCCCCCGCATCGCGCCGGTTCACGGCAGAGGCTCACATCGTACTCGGGGCCTCTCGTTCACACACACGGCCGTTCCCAGACGCCACGCCAAGCAGCAGCTTCGACTCCTGCTCTCCGCCGACGTGATGCGGCCGATCGCCGAGATCGCTCGACGTAATCCCCGCACGACCGCCGGCCGGTGGGGTAGCGACGATGCCGTCGACCGCCTCAGCCACGCCAACCGTGCCGGCGGCGGGTAGCGTGCCGTCGGTTCCCGGTGGCGTCGACTGCCGCCTGAGAGGTTCGGGGGATGCTCACAGGGGCGTTGGCGCCCGTGTGGGCAGCGTCGCCGAAAGGACGTATCGGAGGCGGCTCGGCGCTCGTCTCTCCGCTGATTGCTGCCTCCATGCTATATTCCATCAAGTCGGCGAGCGATTTTCCATCGCTCCATTCCTCGATCGTCTGACACAGGGGTCGAACGCACGGGCCCGAAAGTGCCCGCCCAGGCACCGGTACAGTGGTGCGGCGTTCTGTGTCGGTCGATCATTCAACTCAGCCGGAGCTCGGTCCCTCGCTCTCCCAGCAGGGAGGGCGGATGGCAGTCCCTGCGTCTGTCGCGGAGCGCCAAGACCAAATTCGAGATGACCGGTACGCGGTGATGCTGGCGCGGTCGCGCCCGCTACCGCTTCGGAACCACGGAGGATCATGCGACGCACCATCGAGGCTTTCGAGTTCGAGCACGACGGCCGCACCTACATCTGCGCGCCCGAGGCACGGGCGGGCGGCAAGAAGGAGATGTGGTGGTGGTTCCGGGTGTCCGGTGACGCCCAGCGCTACGCCCCCTTCGAGGTTGTCCCAACGGAATCCAAGGACGCCGTTGCCAAGCGCATCGTTGCCTGGCATGCCGCGATGCTCGAGCGCCGCTCGGCACCGGCCGTCTCTCCGCAGGCTTGGTGGCAGCGTCGGAAGCAAGCGTCGG
>Ga0070717_10003488_pt1 | contig 11262 bp, 14 predicted proteins | sample LARL113metaG_FD_71366 | JGI IMG/M metagenome (GOLD analysis project Ga0070717, IMG submission 71366) | Corn, switchgrass and miscanthus rhizosphere microbial communities from Kellogg Biological Station, Michigan, USA - LAR L11-3 metaG | ecosystem: Host-associated > Plants > Roots > Rhizosphere ...
CGGCTGTATGCCGAAGTGCAACGCATTCTCGCTGAGGACCTTCCGTACATTGATCTGTGGTACCTGGACAATGTTTTGGTGCACAACAAACGCGTGGTGAATCTGAAGCTGAATCCGGCAGGGAACTACGATTTTCTGCGTACCGCACAGCTGGTAAATCCGTAGAGCGTGACACCGTGAGACGCGTCTGGCGTACCGCGAGCCCGAACGGGTCTTTGTTTTCGCGTGTTACCATCGAGGTTCGGGGGTGCGGGCGAGGACATCCCTTCGGCAAGCTCAGGGCCGGCTCTCGCGACAGCCGGCAGGATGCCGATACTTCGTCCCGTTTGCCCGCAATGCGAAGAATGATTTAGTCTCAGCTCCAGATGACTCCGACCAAACAAAACCATAAGACAATACAGCCGCAGCACTCTCATGCCATGCGGCGGGAAATCTACGAGCAGCCCGCCGCCATCGCGAAGACAGTCGAGAAGCACCTGAAGAACGACATGATTTTTCCCGGAGAGCTGCACGCCATCGAAAGCGCGCTGCTTACGTTCGAGAAACTGATCATCGCCGCCAGCGGATCGAGCCGGCACGCGGGCTTGGCGGGCGAAATCATGATCGAAGATTTATCCGGCGTGGCCGTTGACGTCGAGTACGCCAGTGAGTATTGCTACCGCTCGACCCATGCGGCAGTGGAACCGATCGTGATGGTGATTACGCAGTCCGGCGAAACAGCGGATACGATCGCTGCACAACGAGAGGCCCTGACGCGCGGGGTGAAAACGATTGCCATTTCGAATGTTCCGGAGACCACCATTACGCGCGACGCCAGCGCCGCGTTAATCTCTGGCGCGGGCCCAGAGCTTTCGATTCCCGCGACGAAAAGTTTTACCACGCAACTTACGATCCTCTATCTGATGGCCCTGTTCCTGGCGCGCAAGCGGGGACGTATGACCTCGGAAGTGACGCGGACCTATCTACAGCGGCTGATGCGGCTCCCCGACGCCATTGAGCAACAACTGGCCGGCTGGGACAATCTTGCTGAAGAATTCGGCAGCGTGCATTTCAAGGCGGAAAAATTTCTGTACCTTGGCCGAGGCGTACATTACGCGATCGCCCGTGAGGGTGCGCTCAAGCTCAAGGAAATTTCTTACGCGCATGCGGAAGGGTATCCCGCAGGCGAACTCAAGCATGGGCCTAACGCGCTGGTGGATGAGACCCTGCCGGTAGTAGTGCTGGCTACTTGCGATCATCACGACCCCGATTCACAGTTGCGGTATCGTCGAACGCTCGAGGTTATGAAGGAAGTGAGATCGCGCCGCGGGCCGCTGGTCACGGTTGCGACGGAGGGCGACAAGGAAGTTGCGTCTATCGCCGAACATGTGTTCTACGTCCCGGCAGCGCCGGAGTTGCTGTTGCCCATCGTCGAAGTGATCCCTCTACAACTCTTCGCATACCACGTCGCGGTGAACAAGGGCTACGACGTGGACCATCCGCGGAACCTGGTGAAAGCGGTCGTCACAGAATAAGCACCCTGATTGAGACGTCGCGGGTGCGCAAATCAGGCGCGAGCGAAGTCGATATATCCGTTTTGCGCGTCAGTGCGGATGAGCTTCACGCGCAGCTTGTCGCCAACGTCGAGGCCTTGCGCGCCTTGGACAAGAAGCCCCTCGACGCGCGGCTGAAAAATGCGGACGAAAGTTCCGTGATCGGTCGCGCCGGTCACAATCGCGTCGAAGACCTCACCAATTCTTTTCTGCATCGCAGCCGCAGCCATCCGCTTCGACATTTGACGGTCCACCTTTCTGGCCGCGTCTTCTTTTTGCGTGCAGTTGGCGGCGATCGTCGTCAATTCATCGTCGGAGTACGGATTCTTCTGACCTGCGAGCATCGCCTTGAGCAGCCGTTGAGTAACGACATCGGCGAAGCGCCGGTTGGGCGCGGTGGAGTGGGTGTAGTCCTGAACCGCCAAACCAAAGTGTCCGGGGGCGACGTCGCCAGGGCGCTCCAGAACGTATTCGCCGGGACCGATGAGTTTAATCACCGCGAGAGAGAGATCGGCGAAGTGATCGGGATCAGCGGCTTTGCGCCGCAACAGGAGATCGTTCAGCGCTTTGGAATCGGGCTGCGCGGGAAGTTTCTCACCCTTGCTGGCAGCCAACTGCACGATGCGGTCCCAGCGCTCGGGAGTGCGCACGATGCGGCGGAGAGATGAAACCTTCTCGAGCTGCCTCGCGACCACGCCATTCGCCGCGACCATGAAGTCTTCGATCAACTCGGTGGCGCGGTTTTTCTGTTGTTTCACAACGTCGATCACCTGATCGTTGAACATTAGGGGCTGAACTTCTTCTGTTTGTAAGTTCAGCGCTCCGTGCTGGAAGCGCTGGTTCTTCAGTCTCTGCGCGACTTCATCCTGCAGTTTAAGTTGTGCCTGCAGATCGCCGGAGGCCGCGACCTTAGGCGGCGCAGCGGCCCCCCCTTCCAGCCACGCGCCCACGGAGTTGTATTGCAGTTGGGCCTGGTTGCGGACGATGGCGCGATAGACGCTGGAGGACTTCAGGCCGCCAGAGGAATCGACCACGAATTCGATCACGATGCTTAGGCGATCCTGGCTTTCGAGTAGTGAACTCGCCCCGGTCGAAAGTTCTTCGGGCAGCATGGGGAAGTTGCGGACTCCGGCATAGACCGTTGTGGTCTCGCGGGCGGCGTGCTGATCGATTGGCGTCTGCTTGGGGACAAAGGCATCCACGTCGGCGATGCCAACCATGATCTTCACATCGTCATTCGAAGCGCGTTCGGCAACCTCAATCTGGTCGAGATCGCGAGAGGTATCGTTGTCGATGGAGGACCACAGCAGATTGCGCAGGTCGCGCACGTCGCCGCCAGCGGCGATTTTCGGCGGACGGGCTTTCAGGTCCGCAAGTTGCATCGGAACCTGAGGAGGAAAATCCGGCTCGAAGCCGTATTGCATCATGATTTCTTTTGCGGTTGCCTGCAGGTCGAGATGAAAGGGAGTAGAGTCGGGCATAAATCTCCATGCGGGAATGAAATGGCCTCAGGCTATCATGACGGACGGGGCCCCGGTTTCAATGGGCCTTGGTCTAGCTTCCGTGAAGGCGCTCAACGTCTGCATTCGTATAGACGCGGGGGGCATGGAGCCGGTGAGTCTTCCAGTACGCGCCGATATCGCCGAGAGGCGGGCCATATCCCGATTCGCGCAGAGATTGTGCATTCGTTATCCCCGTAACGCCCGGATCGACGATGCTCGCTGGCAGTTCGCGGGGCAGTTCGGTCGAGACGATCTCAACCACGCTGGGCATCTGGTAGCCGTAATAGATTGGGAATAGATCTGGACCTAACTGCTCAAGGACGGGATTAGGGATGTATGGTTGATCGACGATCGACGGTCCAACTTCGGGGAGGCTGGGGACCGGTGGAAGCGGAGTATCGAGCGAAAGGGTCGGCGTGGCGATGGGCCGAGCGAACATGGGGTCGCCTGAGCTCAAGAGGTATGACGGTCCCACGGGGAAGCTCATCTCCTGGGCGGCAGCGGTGATTCCCATCAATGCTAGCAATAAGCAGAACAAGCTAGTGAAACGCATAGCGGCCTCCGGCGTCTTCGTTGTTGATTATGAACCGAAAGCGCGGGAATTGCCAGAGTTAGGGGAGCCGAATCCGGCTGCTGGCGCGGGTTTTGCGGGTTGGTTTTTCGAACCGTTTACTCGCAGGTGTTAGCGGCTGCGGCCATTCGACGTTCTCGACGGTTACTGCGGATGACGTAGAGCATGAAGAAGACGACGGCCATGTTGCCGAGGAACAAAGCCGATCGCAGGAGAGTCACGCCCCGCAGAAGTTCGCGGACCTCAAGAGGCAGCAACAAGGCGCCGGAAACCAGGGCGACCCACTCCGCCCAGGTGCGACATCTCCACAAGCCATAGCCTTCGGTGAAGCGCAGGACAGCATAGGTAAAAGCGATGCGGGCGGCGGCCCAAAGTCGCGCGTCGGTCACGCTGTCTGCAAAATCCAGAAAGAGTTGGGCGGAATGGCGATCGGTGCTGATGTGAAACAGTGCTAGTAGGCTCTCGGCGTACAGCCAGACATCTTTGTGCACGAGGGCGAGCGCGCAAAATCCCATTAGCATTACGAAGATGCCCTTGAGGAACTCGAAGGTGGCTATCGCCTGCAGCGCTTGCCGCTGGCGGCGGTGGCGGAGATCAGGCTGGCTGTCGGACCGAGGCATGAATGCTAGCGATGACTTTAAGGCAGAGTATCACGGGGGCGAGAGCGCACCTAGGGGACTTCCCCGCCCTTTACGTCTCCGGTGGTCGCTCATGCCTCGTAAGTGAGGAGATGTCTCCGACCGCCGGCAAGATCCCGGCGCTACTACGCTACAGACGCGGCGCTGCTTTTTTGCGGATAGCGGCGCGCAGCTCGGCTACGATTTCCTGCGACGCCTTGATCGCGGCGCCGTGCTGGTTCACATTGAACGAGATGGCTCCGACGCGGGCGTGACCGCCGCCGCCGTAGCGCTCGCAGATTCGCGCCAGGTTCACTTCCGGTTCCTGCGGAGCCCAGGGATTCGAACCCACCGAAACCTTGACGCGGAAACTGCTCTTGCTGAGCCCCACGCTGTAGACCGACTCGGGATGCAGGTAGTAGGGTATGAATTTGTTGTAGCCCTCGAGATCGTGATCGGTTACGTCGAAGAAGATCGTGCCATCCGTGCACTCGGTTCGTTCCTTGAGGATCCCGATGGAGAGTTCGTGGCGTTTGAGCAAGGGTGGTAGCAGAGGCGCCACAAAAGGTTCTTCCAGAATCTCTGCTAACGATTTCGTAGCCAGCAGCGGAATCAGGTTGGGGACGAAGCCGTGATCGGGCGCCGATTCAATGACCATGGTGAGCTTCATGGCGGGAGCTTCCATCTCCACCGCCGTCTTGGCGTCGGGATAAAGAGCGCCGTCGATGATGTCGGTCCAGTGCACGAGATCGGCCACAGATGTGGGATTGAAGCCGAAGCGTTGCTGCGCAATCATGGCGATGAAGCTGGTGCAGGACTTGAAATCGGGATCGTAAAACTTACGGTTGCTCTGGTCCTGCTCAAAGTGCTCGGCGTCGGCGGGCGAGAGGAATGCGCTCTCGTGATGGTCGAACCACCAGGTAATTTTGGGTGAACTGGAGTATTTGAAGTCTACGATCGCGTTCTCGTCACCGTCGAATTGCTTTTCATCGAACAGAGCTCCGGCACGGTGGACCAGTCCGGTGAAGACGAATTCGGCGTCGCCGCGAATGCGTTCGCGATAAAAACGTGAAAACAGCGCCGCGGAGGAAGCCCCATCAAAACATTTGTCGTGATAAAAAACCCGAACGCGCAAAGGAATGCCCCAATCGCCCAACAGATTCCCGCCGGCCGACAACCACGCTGCAGGCGCGGGATTGGGACGCCGGGTAAAAGCTAATAGGATTGACAGCTTACAGGAAGAAAGTCAAGGGCGGGAATGAATGGTTTGGTCTCAGATTCTATTTGATAGTCAGCTTCGCCATTTTCGTCGCGACGGCTACCAGTTCATCCACTCCCGTCTGCAGGCTCTTTGGATCCAGTGCTCCAAAACGCAAAAAGAAGCCATCATCCTGCGCCCGCCTTGCACGATATGCTCTGAGCAGTGCCAAATCGAGCGTGCTGGCTCTAGCAACTTCGCGGACGTAGTTCCCGCTTTTGTGCCGCATAAGCAGATGCATCCCCGCCGGATTGCTCGACCATGTCCAGCCCAACGACGCCAAAGGAGCCAGCGCCTCCACGAGAATCTCGCGCTTTGCGCCATACACCGCGCGCATGCGGCGCAGATACGACGAGAAGTATCCTTCCTCCATAAAAAGGCTCAAAGTCATCTGGGTGAGTACGGGGCTGAATCCATCCATCTGCGTACGAATATTAGCCAGCAATTCCATCATCTCCTCGGGAACGACCACATACGCCAGTCGGAGGGAGACGAACATGGATTTGTTCAGAGTCCCTAAGTAGAAGACGCGCGCTCGCGAATCCAGCGAATAAAGTGATGCCAGCGGCTGGCCGGCGTAGCGGAACTCGCCGTCGTAATCATCCTCCACAATCCACGAATTGCTGCGCGACGCCCATTGCAGCAGCTCGATTCTTCGCTCCAGACTAAGTGCCACGCCGGTGGGATACTGGTGGGAAGGTGTGACGTATGCAAGACGCGCGCGCGGAGCGCGCCTGATACCGAGCTTTACAACCAGGCCGTCCTCATCCACGGCCACCGGCATTGCAACCGCACCCGCCAGGTCGAATGCCGCCCGCGCGCCGAGATAGCATGGGTCCTCGATCCACACCGCATCGCCGTGATTGAGCAGCAGGATGGCTAGCGCACTCAGGGCCTGCTGCGCGCTATTGAAAATGATCACCTGCGGTGGAGTGCATCGGATGCCACGGAACTGCGCCAGGTAGCGGGCAATGGCCGCAGACAGATTCGGCAACCCGCGGGGATCGGCAAAACTCAGAGCTGCGAGGCCTAGTTCTCGCGCTGCCCGCGCCTGCAGCCGGCACCAGGTCCTCCATGGGAACTCTTTGGTATCTGCGATGCCTGCGTTGAACGGGCGCGGAACCTCGGGTTCGCGGCAGGCCGCATTGGCAGCCATGACGAGTCCGCGCCGCGAAGGACCGCGCGACGAGCGGGTCGGCAGCACTTTTCCGGGCGTCTCCAGCCGAGCCAGTTCCGAAGCAATAAATGTGCCGCGTCCAACCGCGCGTTGAAAAAATCCCTCGTCCGTAAGCTGACAGAAAACTTCCTCCATCAGCCCTCGCGAGACGCCGTAGTCTGCTGCCGCCTGTCGAGTGGATGGCAGACGATCGCCGGGCGCCAGTACCCCCTCCAATACTGCGCTACGCAGTGCACGATACAAATCGCCTCGTCGCAACCGTCTAGCGCGAATCGTCGGTGGAAGAAGTACACCTTTGGGTTGTCGCATGAATGGTCTATTCTAACGGCCCAAAACGGATCTGGAAATAAGGCCATTTCTTGCTTACATTTTTTCTTGGAGGGCACGATGCAAAGATCTTTCCTATGGGTCCTGCTGGCTATCATGCCGCTTTCGGCGGTTGCCGGCGGCGCCACAGGCCTGCGCCTTATTCAAGACGACTTTCCCAAAGCCCGCTCTCAAGCCTTGCAGCGTAAGCTGCCCCTCTTTGTGGAATGTTGGGCTCCCTGGTGATCCACGTGTCGCCTGATGCGAGGCATGTTGGCGAGCGCCGACCTCGACAGGTTCGCCGGGCAGTTTGTCTGGCTTGAACTCAATTACGATAAGGCGGAGAACCGCGGCTTCTTGACGAAATACGGGGCAAGCTCCACCCCGACGTTCTTCATCATCGATCCGAAAGATGGGCAGGTTGCCGCGACTCAGACTGGTGCGATGTCTTTCGCGGAGCTGACTGAGTTCCTCGATCGCGGAGCAAATGGCGTTCTCGTAGAGAGCCAAACACCCGCCGATGCTGCGCTCAAGCGAGGCGACGCACTTCTCGCGCAAAAGCCCGAGGAAGCAGTCAGAGCTTATCGAAAAGCGCTTCGGCTGGCCCCAGCCAAGTGGCCACCGCGCGAACTCGCCGCAGCCTCGCTCACCGTGGCATTGCAAGACAGCCACCAATTGCAGGAATGCGCGGAGACGGCTGCCACCGAAGCGGCTGCCATGAATCGGGACACGATGTTCGGACGTACCGTTGTCGCCGGAATGTGGTGTTTGGATATGGCTGATCCCGCGCCGTGGTCTAAAACCCAGGGCGCAAGGCTGGAGCCACTCGCTAAAGAAGCCCTGTCGCTGCCTGCGACGGTGCGCGATCACCGCGACGAGCTCTATCGAACCCTGATGTATCTTTCTTTGGCGCGCGAGGATAAGGCCGGAGCGGCGAAATGGGGCGATCTCTGGCTGGAAGAACTCGATGCGATAAAACCGGCGAACGAAGAGGAGCGATCGGCGGTGGATATTGCGCGCGTGGAAAATATACAGGTCTTCGGTGACCCGAACCGTGTATTGCCGGCGCTGGTCGCGTCGGAGCGCGCAATGCCCGACAGCTGGAATGCCTCCCTACGGGTCGCACAGATGGAGAGCGCTGCGAAAAACTATGATCTCGCGATCGCGGCTTGTGATCGCGGCCTGGCTCGCACGCCAGGTCCGGCGGGACGGTCGTGGCTGTTGCAGACCAAGGCAGACGCCTTGTCACAAGAGGGACAGACTTCGGAAGCTCACCGCGCACTCGAGGAATCGCTGGAGGCTGCCCGGGCCATCCCGAGTGAACGATCTCGTGAAAGCAACATAAAGAGAATCGAGAAGAATCTCGGACAAGAAAGCGTTCGGTGAAGGACTCCTTCACCGCCCAACAAAAGAATCAAAGCCCGCAGCTAAGAAAGCGGCGGGCCTCGCTCCTACATCGCGTTCGCCTGCTTTTCCGCCAGGTCGCCGATCACGGGTAGCTTGTACATTTGTCCCTGATTCGCCTTGATGAGCACGATGATCCAGAAGATCAATCCTCCCAGGCTCACCAGAAGGTGAAGTGGCAAGGTGATCAAGGCCATGAACGGTACGACCGTGAGAAACGATAGCCCAAGGTGCAGAACTAACAGAGCACCGGCAAAGAACAGGCACTGCCAGGCGTGGAAGCGGACAAAACGATTCTTGTTGTACGGTTCCATCACCAGGAAAATGATCGCCGGAATGATGGTGATGTAAGCCAGCATCCCTGCCACATTGTCGGCCATTCCCCCGGTGGCGGCCGTCGTCGTAGCGGGCACGGTTGCAACTCTGCCCGCACACACTGCACAGGTGGTGGTGCCGTCCGCGATTTGTGCGCCGCACATATTGCAAAAGGCCATAGAGGTATCCTCCCGCTGTCGTTTGGGAATTGAGGGGATGCGGCCCTGCAGGGTGCACGAGACCGCTGCCAAGCGACGCTGCGGCAAGGTATCAAAAAGCCTGAGGCAAAGCAATCAACAATTTCAAGGCGGAAAAAGCCTAGGGCCGGGCTGCCTGCTGGGCTGCGAAATCGCCGAGCAGCGGGAGTCTGAACATCAGTCCCTGGAAAGCCTTGACCACCAAAACCAGCCAGATGACAACGGCGCCGAAGCTAACCACCGTCCACACCAGCACCACCAGAAGCGGTCCAAGCACTGGAATGATGAACAGAAGCATGCCTAAGAGTTTGAGCGCGATTGCAATAAGAATTGCCGCGCCCGACAATAACAGACACTGGAAGGAATGGAAGCGCACGAAGCGATTCTTCTTATACGGCTCAACCACGAGGAAAACAATCGCGGGAATAAAACTGAAGTAGGCGAGTGCCCCCGCGATGGGTTCGGGAAGAGGACCGACCTTGCCTTGTGCGCGTTCTTCGGTTTGCATGGGGCGTCCGCAGCCCGGACAGAAAGCGGCCGTCTCGGGCATTTGGGCCGCGCAATGCGGGCACGCAGTCAGGGGGGCGTTGGTCAGGTCCATCGTTCGGACCATATCAAAACCGGGGATAGGCGGCAAATGTGCGAATCAAGCTAGCGAATTGACGGCAAGCCGTGGGGAGAGTATGTTCGTGCAAATTTCAAGCGAATCTGGAGCAACGTTTCGCGCCCGGAGGGTGCATTGGCACAATTCTGCGCGGCTTGCGGGAACAGCCTGACTGCGGACGACAAATTCTGCCGCGTCTGCGGTCGAGCAGCGTCCGCGGGCACAGCCGTGACCCCTACAGTCGGCACGGCTACTCCCCCTGCGAGCGCGGAGACCAGCGGGAAGGCCATACTCAGCCTGATCTGCGGGCTTTTGTTTTTCATTCCTTTCCTCTTTGTCGTGGCAATTGTGCTTGGCCACCTTGCCCTGTCGGAAATTCGTAAGAGCGCGGGACGGCTGAAGGGCGAGGGGATTGCAATCGCGGGGCTGGTGCTCGGCTACATAGAGATTGCGGGAATTCCGCTTCTTCTGATAATTGCGGCGATTGCGATTCCAAACCTGCTGCGAGCGCGGATGGCGGCCAATGAAGCCTCCGCCGTTTCGTCGGTGCGGATATTGGCGGCCGCTGAAGCTACTTACGCGGCAGCGCATACCGAGCAAGGCTACACTTGCTCTCTTTCAGACCTGGCCGACGCGGCATCGATCAGGGGCCCGTTGGCGACGGGCCAGAAGAACGGGTACGTGTTCGAGTTGACGAGTTGCTCCGCCGCAACTGAGGGTGGACCCAATGTGAAATATCAGATAGTGGCCTATCCGCTGCGGGTCAACCCGACCGGAGTGCGTGCTTTTTGCTCGGACGAATCCGCGGCGGTCAAGGTGGATTCCGGCGGCTCGGCGCGGGGGTGCATGGAGAAGGGGAGCGCCCTGCAGTGAAAATTCCTGATCTTTTCCAGGAGGAGATGAATGTTTTGCAGTCAATGCGGGGCGAATAACGCGGACACGGCGGCAGTGTGTGTGCAGTGCGGCAGAAACTTGCAGGTGGCCACTGCGACAACTCCACTGCAGTCGACTGGGGTTGTATTGCCGCCGGGCGCGACCGTGCAGAACTATCTCGTGTTCGCGATTCTGGCCACGGTTTTTTGCTGTCTTCCGGCGGGGATTCCCGCCATCATTTATGCCGCTCAAGTGAACAGCAAGTTGCAAGCCGGCGATTTGGCCGGAGCGCAAGCCGCCTCGAATAACGCGAAGATGTGGTGCTTGATCTCGCTGGGCCTTGGGCTGGGAAGTATCGTTTTGTACGGGGTCCTGATCATGGCGGGAGTCCTTAGTGGTATTCATCAGCATTAAGGCGGAGATTGCGAATGCAAAAGGTGAACGAGAATCGAGTGTTGGTGGTGCTCCTTGCCGCTTCTGCTGTGACAATGGTAATGCTTGGTGCGTTCGATCCAGCCACCTCCGGCGGATTTCCGCCGTGTCCCGTGCGCTATCTGACGGGATGGTATTGTCCGGGATGCGGATCGCTGCGGGCGATGCACCAATTGCTGCATGGAAACCTGCGGGCGGCGTGGGCTATGAATCCGCTGACCGTGGTCCTGTTGCCGTTTCTAACGTATGGTTTGGCTTCGTTTGCCCTTTTCGAAATTCGCGGGCGAGGACTACCGCAACCGTTATTGCGTGCAGTGTGGATACGCGCACTGTGTGCGGCAATCATCCTGTTTGGGATTGCGCGGAATCTTTCGTTATATCCGTTTGATCTGCTGGCACCTGGGGCGATGCTGCACCTGTGAAGACGTTGCGGCCCGGCGACGCAGCTTTTTCCATCCCATTATCAGATCCCGC
>Ga0070717_10003489_pt1 | contig 11261 bp, 7 predicted proteins | sample LARL113metaG_FD_71366 | JGI IMG/M metagenome (GOLD analysis project Ga0070717, IMG submission 71366) | Corn, switchgrass and miscanthus rhizosphere microbial communities from Kellogg Biological Station, Michigan, USA - LAR L11-3 metaG | ecosystem: Host-associated > Plants > Roots > Rhizosphere ...
CCGGTAGCGGTTGTGACCTTCTCGCCCCATGTCATCGCGGTTCACCCCGCCGTCAAAGCAAATAATCTCAAGGAACTTGCCGAGCTCGCGAAGGCAAGTCCGGGCGATCTCAGATACGGCTCTTCCGGCAATGGCTCGATACAGCATCTTGCGATGGAAATGTTCGCCCAGATGACCGGCGTGAAATTGACGCACGTGCCCTATAAGGGCGCAGCGCCAGCCGTCATTGACGTCATTGGCGGGCGGGTGGAGATCATGAACACGACGCCTCCATCGCTGGTTTCTCATATTCGCGCCGCCAAACTGAAAGCGCTCGCCTACACGAGCGACAAGCGGCATCCGCTCCTCAGCGAGATTCCGACGTCAGCGGAGGCCGGCCTGCCAGGCTATGAGGTGGCCTCCTGGTTCGGCATCCTCGTACCAGCGAAGACGCCGCCGAAGGTGATCGATCGCCTTTCCAACGAGATCAGAAAGATCGTTGAAACCGACGAGTTCAGGCGCAAGGTGGAGGAGCAGGGCGCGGTTGCCGCTTTCATGGGTCCGGAGGACTTCAGAGCTTTGATTGACAAGGAATTCGCTTACTGGGGCAGCGTGATCAAGACTGCTGGCATAAAGGGCGACGAATAATAAAAGGCTGAGCGCCGCGCGCAGAAATGGAGTCGACAATTCCATGCGCTTTGGGCAACGACATTTGGTTCTTGTCTAGGCGAAGGATGCAAGCGCCATGGAATCGACCGCCAACGGTCTCCTGGCAGGTTTGCGTGTCCTCGAGATCGGCCATTTCGTTGCTGCGCCGTTCTGCACGAGGCTGCTTGCTGATTTTGGTGCCGACGTTATCAAGGTCGAGCCTCCACGCGGCGATCCGGTGCGGCAATGGGGAAAGCAGCTCAATGGCGCGGCGCCGTGGTGGTCTCTCCATGCGCGCAACAAGCGCTGTATTACCCTGAACCTGAAGCACCCGAAGGCGATCGAGATCCTCCTCAAGCTGGTGAGGAGCTGCGACGTCCTGGTCGAGAATTTTCGGCCTGGACAGCTTGCGAAACTTGGTCTTTCGAATGAGGGGCTGCGCCAGGCGCGGCCGGATCTGGTGGTGGCGCATATATCGGGCTTTGGCCAGGATGGTCCTTACCGCGACCGGGCCGCCTTCGGGGTTATTGGCGAAGCGATTGGGGGACTGCGCTACCTGTGCAATCACCCCCAGGAAATCACGAGCCTGCCACCAGTGCGGGTCGGCATCAGCATCGGAGACTCGCTCGCTGGCCTCTACGCAGCGTTCGGCGTTGTGGCGGCGCTCTGGCAACGGGACCGGCGGGAAGGCGACCGGAGGGGCCGAACACTCGACATCGCTCTTACGGAATCGGTGCTCAGCATGATGGAAGGATTGCTGCCAGAATACAGCATCTTCGGAACCACGCGGGAGCCGACAGGGTCGCGAATCCCGACCGCCGCGCCATCCAGCGCCTATCCGACGAAGGATGATAAATGGATTCTGATTGCGGCGAACTCGGATCCTCTGTTCGCAAAGCTCGCCATGCTGATGGGCAAGCCGGAGCTGGCCAGCGATCCGCGCTTTCTGAGCAATCCAGATCGTGTCCAGCACGTTGCGGAACTCGATGCGATTATCGCTTCTTGGACGGTGGAGCTGCCAGCCGAGGCTGCCGATCGCCGGCTTGCGAAGGCCGATATTCCCTGCACCCTGATCTACAGTGCCGCCAACTGCGCTGCTGACCCGCAGTTCCGCTATCGTGCCATGGTCCAGGAAGTGAACGATCCGACATTTCCTCGCGCCGTCCTGCATCCCGGGATCGTACCACACGTCGTCGAGAATCCTGGGACCGTTCGCTGGCCCGGGCCTCCGATCGGCAAGCACACGGCCGAAGTCATGAACGAGCTTCTCGGTCTAGGCGCAGCCGAAGTGGAGACACTTCGGCAGGAGAAAGTGCTATGACGAAGTCCTCAAACGAGCGCTCGGTCGAAATTGTCGAGGTTGGCCCACGGGACGGCTACCAAGGCATCGGCCCGTTCATCCCCACCGAAACCAAGATTGCGCAATTGGAAGGGCTCGCCGCCGCGGGGCTGCGACGGATCGAAATCGGCTCATTCGTAAGCACCACAGCAGTACCGCAGTTGCGTGACACGCCTGCCCTCCTCAAGGCCTGTGCCCGCCTGCCCTACGTGGTCCCGCAGCTCCTCGTCCCGAGTGAACGCCGGGGACGTGAGGCGGTCGAGGCAGGCGCGCAGTGGATCGCCTTCGTCCTCTCGGTGACAGAATCTCACAACCGCAACAATGTGCGGCGACATCCGCTTGAATCAGCGGACGAGTACGCACGCCTGCTCGCCGCCATTCCAACTGGCCGATCCATACGATTGAACATTGCCACGGCTTTCGACTGCCCCTTCGAGGGTCGCGTGCCGGAGGCCAGCACAATTGCACTCCTCGAACGCCTGATCCCGATGCGTCCCGAGGCGGAAATCTGCCTCTGTGACACGACGGGACGAGCCGATCCCGCGCATGTCGAGAGCCTTTTCGAGATCTGCATGACCCGCTTTCCGGCGGTGAGGGCTTGGGCATTCCACGCCCATGACACCTACGGGCTTGGCTTGGCAAACGTGCACGCGGCGTACCGGGAAGGAGTGCGCGTGTACGATGCTTCTTTCGGCGGACTTGGAGGCTGTCCGTTCGCACCTGGCGCGACGGGCAACGTGGCGACCGAAGACGTGGTCTGGATGTTCGAGCGGATGGGAATTGCCACGGGCGTGGATCTTGGCAAGCTCATTCCGGTGGCGAGGGATGCCGCCATGCTGCCCGGGGCGCTATCAGGCGGACGCGTTCGTGAGGCCCTGCTGGCAAGTCCGGACGCATGCGTGCCTGTTACCTAGACTTAGTGTTGCGGCATAAATCCACGTCCTGAACCTGGTTGTTCGATCCTCATTTCGCTGGACTAACGATTGGATCGAGGCCTATCAGGTACGGCCGCTTCGCGAGTGTTCTCGGCGCTGTGTGGCTTCATGCGGCGGCCCTGAGACGGAGGACTTGGCGTGCCTCCTGGACGGCCACCGTGCCGGGCGATGGCCTACACCGCCAGGGCGACGAGTTCGGCGTTGCTTTTGGCAAGCCGGTCCTTTGTGATCCGGATGTTGCCTCCCGCCAAGCTCCTGCATGGGGGATCTGAGCCGGCACCTTCCACTCCCCAGGGAGCTAGCGGCGCTGTTGGAGAAGGACGCTGAGACGTGGGGGAAGTTAATCCGGGACAAGAACATAAAGCCGGAGTGACGGCAGCGGAACACGTTCGTGGTTTTTTTCTGCACTCCCGAAATGCGCAAGATAATCGCACATGCGCGAGCAAAAGAGCTGCAGAGAAAGTTTCGCAGTTAAGGAGGGCTCAATGCCGACCGATTTTGGTCGCCGGCTAATGTGATGCGCTTGCTTGCAGTCGTGAGGGCAGACCGCACTGCGCTATGTGCTCGCTACCGGTCTGCGCTGGACCGGCAGCTTTGAGCTTTGCCGCGGCAGATTGACGAGGCGCTCGAAACGTATGACGCTAACCAGTCACGAAGACAAAGAAAGTGAATGTCCGTCTCGACGGATGGTCATAGGGAGGAGCAGATGGCGCAAAATAAACCGCGAGATCGGCCTGAAGCTTTAATGACCTCGAGCGCCTCGGCGGAGAGCATTCACGCAACCGGCATCATACGCGGTCCCAAGGACTTCTGGACCGGCGTTATTTACGTCTTGTTCGGCGGGATCGCGTTCTGGATCGCGCGCGATTACGGATTCGGCACGGCGAGCCGAATGGGGCCCGGCTATTTCCCCACCGTATTGAGCGCGCTCCTCGTGCTGATAGGCGTGATCTCGCTCGTGCGCTCATTCATTGTGCCGGCCGGGCCGCTTGGGAAGTTCGCCGTCAAGGCGGGCTTCCTTGTCATTCTGGCGACAGTCCTGTTCGGTGTCCTGATCAATCGGGCAGGCCTTATCATCGCGCTGCTCGCGCTCGTGCTCGTCAGCGCGGCGGCAAGCGAAAAGTTTCGCTTCGAATGGAAGGCCGCGGCGGGACTGGTCGTCCTGATTGCGTTTTGCGCGCTGGTCTTTGTCAAGGGCCTCGGCGTGCCAATGCCGCTCATTGGCACCTGGTTCGGCGAGTAGGGGAGCGGACATGGATATTATCGGCAATCTGTGGCTCGGTCTGCAGACTGCGGCAAGCGCCACCAACCTTCTCTACTGTTTGCTCGGAGTATTCCTCGGCACGGCCATCGGCGTGCTGCCGGGACTCGGGCCGGTCGCGACCATCGCCATGCTGTTGCCCGTCACCTTCGGGCTGCCGCCAATATCGGCGCTGATCATGCTGGCGGGCATTTATTACGGAGCCCAATACGGCGGCTCGACGACCGCCATCCTTGTCAATCTCCCTGGAGAGTCGTCTTCGGTGGTGACGGCGCTCGACGGCTATCAAATGGCACGCCACGGGCAGGCCGGAAAAGCGCTTGCAACGGCGGCTATCGGCTCGTTCTTCGCCGGCACGATCTGTACGCTACTGATCGCATTATTTTCCCCGCCGCTCGCCGAAGTGGCGCTGAGTTTCGGTCCGGCAGAATATTTCTCCCTGATGGTGCTCGGACTCGTCGCCTCCATCGTGCTTGCGCACGGCTCGCTGCTGCACGCCCTCGGCATGATCATGTTCGGCCTGATTCTCGGCCTCGTCGGGACCGACGTCAATTCGGGGGTCGCGCGCTATAGCTTTGGGCTGCCGGAGCTTGCGGACGGCATCAATTTCGTCGTCGTTGCGATGGGCGTATTCGGCCTCGGCGAAATCATTGGCAATCTCGAGCATGAGGCTTCACGCACCGTGATGGTGAAGAAGGTCACCGGACTGATGCCCTCGAAGGAGGACGTGAAGCGGATCGTCGGTCCCATCCTGCGGGGGACCGGCATCGGTGCCGTCCTTGGCATCCTACCCGGCGGCGGCGCCATGCTCGCATCGTTCTCGGCTTACGCATTGGAAAAGAAGATCGCAAAGCCCTCGGTGCCCTTTGGTAAGGGCGCGATCGAGGGTGTGGCATCGCCTGAGGCGGCCAACAATGCCGGCGCGCAGACATCGTTCATCCCGATGCTGACGCTCGGAATTCCGTCAAATCCGGTCATGGCGCTCATGATCGGCGCGATGATCATCCAGGGCATCCAACCAGGTCCCTCGGTGATGACCGAGCAGCCGGCGCTGTTCTGGGGTCTGATCGTCTCGATGTGGATCGGCAATCTGATGCTGCTTGTGCTGAACCTGCCGCTGATCGGCCTGTGGGTGAAGATGATCTCGGTGCCATATCACCTGCTGTATCCGGCCATCATTGTGTTCTGCGCGATCGGCGTGTTCAGCCTGAGCAACACCGAGATGGATGTTTACTTCATGGCGGGATTCGGCTTGCTCGGCTACATCTTCCGCAAGATCGATGCCGAGCCGGCGCCCATGCTGCTCGGCTTCATTCTTGGGCCGATGATGGAGGAGTTTTTGCGCCGGGCGCTGCTGTTGTCGAAGGGCAGCCCCCTGGTGCTCGTCACGCGGCCGATCAGCGCGACGATGTTGGCGCTCGCGCTGCTTGCCTTGATCGCCGTGCTCTCGCCTGCATTGCAGAAAAGACGCGAGGAGGCGTTCGCCGAGGAAGATTAGCGCCGTTCATTAGGATAATCCCTCAATGGCACCCCGCTGTTTTGGATCGCGCTGCTGCAGATCATTGGCGTGAACATCGTCTTGTTCGCCGACACGCCGTTGTGATCGCGCTTGCGGCCGCTCGCTTCCGGACAGGCAGAGTCCTGATGCGCATCATTCTGACGGTGATCGCGATGGAAATCCTGCGGCTGCCGTATCTGAAGCTGATCGGGGCGGCGCTGTTCCTGTGGATCGGGGCGCCCGAGGGCGACGACGAGGAAGCTATGGCAGGAAGGCGGCGGCGAGCGGCATGGCCGCCGCCGTCCGCACCATCCTGTTGGCCGACCTGGTGCTGAGTCTCGACAACGTGATCGCGGTGGCTGCCGCAGCCAAGGCAGCCTGCTGGTGCTCGGGCTGCTCATCAGCATTCCGCTCGTGATCTTCAGCAGCACGCACGCTGCTGATGAAGCTAATGGACCACTGGCCCATCATTGTGACGATCGGCGCCGCGTTGCTGGGCGGGAGGCCGGGGAGATGGCGGTGAGGGATCCCTCGGTGCAGGATTGGCTTGATGCGCGCTGCGTGGCTACGCTCTGCGGCTCACGCAGCGGGTACGCTGCTCATCGTCATTGTCGGCAAGCGTCTTGCCGCGCGCGCCGCGGCGCCGAGGCGCTCGACCTCGCGACCGCCTCCGATCAAGGCCAAGCCACGGCCGCGGCTACGGTCGACCTCAGGTTCCTGTTCTCCGCGGATGATTCAGATGGTGCGATCCGTGCGGCCCAAGCGCTGGTCAAAAACCTCCCACCGCGATCCAGTGAAGCTCCACCTGCTCAATGTTCAGCCGGCGGCGCGTAGAGAAGTTGGCGCGTTCGTGGGCAAGAAAGGCATCGCAGACTATCATCACGAACAGGGCCTCGCGGCATTAAACCGGTACCCGAGATCTTCGATCGCGCCGGCGTACCCTACACCGTACACATCGGCGTTGGCGACCTGCCGCAGGTGATCGCGCATTACGCCAAACAAACACGAAGCGATCAGATCTTCGTCGGGGTTTCCGCTGGGCGCCGGCTCGCAGCCGCGACGGCCAGGGTCGTCGACATTCCGGTGACGCTGAGCGGTGACAGGGGGGAAGCGGCGGCCCCTGTCTTTACTCGGCCTTGATGTTCGCGGCTTGCACCACGTCTCCCCACCGCACCAGCTCTGCCCGGGTAAACTCACCCAGCTGATCCGGGGTCATATAGTTTGCTTCCGCCCCCTGCTCCTCGGCTTTGCGCTTGAAGGCTTCGGTTTGCATGATCTTGGCAATCTCGGCCGTGAGCTTGTCGATGATCGGCCGTGGCGTACCCGCCGGGGCGTATACCGCGAACCATGAATCGACATTAAGCTTGGGAAAGCCCACCTCTGCCGCCGTGGGCACATCGGGCAAACTGGGTAACCGCGACTTGCTGGTTACCGCCAGCGGGATCAGCTTGCCGCTTTTGATGTGCGCGGATAAAGGCGGTGCGGTAGTGAATGTCAGGTCCACGTTGCCGCCAAGCAGGTCGGTGAGCGCTTGTCCCGTGCCCTTGTACGGTACATGCACAAGCTTGATCCCAGCCAACTGTTCGAGCATGACGCCGGTGACGTGCTGCAGCGATCCGTTCCCCGAGGAGGCATAACTCAGCTTATCCGGATTGGCTTTGGCATACGACACTAATTCGGAGAACGTCTTAACGGGCAGACCGGCGCGGGCCACAATGACCTGCGGAGCGGAGAGCACATTCGCCACGGGCGCGAAGTCCTTGATCGGATCCCACCCTTGCTTGATCAAGTGCGGCGTGATCACGTGATATCCGGAGTACTGCATCAACAGGATGTGCCCGTCCGGCTTGGCACGAGCGACGAAAGAGGTAGCGATGCTGCCGTTCGCCCCCGGTTTATTGTCGACGATCACCTGCTGGCCGAACGATTTTGACAGCGGATCGGCGACCATACGCGCGGAAATGTCAGTCGTACCTCCGGGTGCAGCTGGAACTACCATCGTGACCACCTTGGCGGGGTAGCCTTCTTGCGCGCGGACGGCAGGTCCCGAGACCAGACTGCCCATCAACGTCATCAAGGCTAGGGCAAGCAATCGAACCTTCATGGAACTATCCTCAAATTGATATCGAGGTTCTTTGCAGCACAGCGCGCGCTGTCATCAGGGGTCTGAGATGTCATCTGTGTGCTCCTGTAACGTGAGACGCCTGCGCGTGAACCAATTCGGTTTTTGAAGCATCCCGCGGCGAGCTAGATCGTAAAGAATTTTGCTGACACGATCCGTAACGCGTGATCCAATTGGATCATCGCGCTCAACCGATGCCCGCGCAAGGTTTCGATAGCCGCCCGCCCTTTCTCAGCTTCGCGAGGCCGGGCGAATGCTTGCGCACTTGGCGAACGGATAATTGCAGCTAGACGGAGGCAGTTATGAGCGAGTGCCGTATCGCGGTGATTCCCGGCGATGGCATTGGCCGCGAGGTCATGCCCGAAGGCGTGCGCGTACTTGAGTCTACCGGCAGAAGGCACGACATCGCATTCAAGTTTCAGGAGTTTCCATGGAGCTGCGACTGGTACAAGCAGCACGGCCGGATGGTCCCCGAGGACGCGCCGGACATCTTGCGCCAATTTGACGCAGTGTATTTCGGTGCAGTCGGAAATCCGGCGCTGGTGCCGGACCACATCGCGGTGTGGGGCCTGCTCATCGATTTCCGCCGTATCTTCGATTTGTATGTCAACCTGCGGCCGGTGCGCCTATTCGACGGACTTCCCTGCCCGCTCGCCGGCCGCAAGCGCGGCGACATCGACTACTACGTGCTGCGCGAAAACACCGAGGGCGAGTACTCGAGTATCGGCGGCATTATGTACGCGGGCACCGACCGCGAGGTCGCGATGCAGGAGTCCGTTTTCTCCCGCAAGGGGGTCGATCGCATCATGAAATACGCGTTCGAGCTCGCGCAAAGGCGGAAAAAGCACGTCACCTCCTGCACCAAGTCGAACGGCATCACGATAACCATGCCCTACTGGGACCGGCGGTTCGAGGAGATGAAGAAGCGATTTCCCGCCGTTCGCGCCGACCAGTATCATGTCGACGGTCTGACCATCCAGATGGTGCTGAACCCGGACCGTTTCGATGTGATCGTCGCGTCCAACCTGTTCGGTGACATTCTTTCCGATCTTGGCCCCGCCACCGCCGGCACCATTGGCATCGCACCCTCGGGCAATATCAACCCGACGCGCGAGAACCCATCGATCTTCGAGCCCGTGCACGGCTCGGCGCCCGATATCGCGGGCAAAAAGATCGCCAACCCGATCGCGCAGATATGGTCGGGCGCGCTGATGCTCGAGCATCTCGGCTATCCCAAGGCCGCTGCCGATATCCTGCGCGGCATCGAGCGGGTGATTGTGGAGGGCCCGCGCACGCCCGACATGGGAGGGAAGGCGTCCACGAGCGAGGTGGGCGCCGCAGTGGCCAAGGCGGTAGCGAGCGAGTCAAAGGTGATGGCATGAGCTGCGCCGCCTACCGCGGAATGCAGTGCGCATGGCGATTCGCTCGGCTTGCGTTGGCGGCCGCGGCACTCAATGCGCTTTTCTGCGTCGCGCAGGGTCAGGCTTATCCTGATAAACCCATTCGCTGGATCGTGCCGTTTCCCCCTGGCGGCTCAACCGACATCTTGGCCCGCGTCGTCGGTCAGAAGTTGACAGAGGCGTGGGGACAGCCGGTCATCATTGAGAACAAGGGTGGCGCCGGGGGAACCATCGGCGCTACCGAGGCAGCCCGCGCAGCACCCAACGGCTACACCCTGCTGATGGGCGCAATCCACCACACCATAGCGAGCAGCGTCTACCCGTCGCTACCTTATGATTTCCAACGCGACTTTGCGCCGGTCACGGTGGTGGCGATCGTGCCAAACGTGCTCGTGGTGAATTCCTCGGTTCCGGCCAAAACGGTCCCAGAGCTGATCGCCTACGCGAAGACCAACCCAGGCAAGCTGACGTACGGCTCAGCCGGTGTGGGAACGGCTCACCACCTCATCGGCGCAAAGTTCAACCTGGAGGCCGGCGTCGATATCGTGCACGTGCCATACAAAGGCAGCGCGCCGGCCGTTACCGATCTTGTCAGCGGGCAGGTGCAGATGATGTACGACACGGTTGCCTCCGCGCTGCCGCACATCAAGGCCAGGAAGCTGCGGCCGCTCGCGGTAGCGACCGCCAAGCGCTACCTCTCGCTGCCCGATATCCCGACGATTGCCGAGGCTTCGCTGCCGGGCTTTGAGGTTACAACATGGTTCGGCATGCTCGTCCCGGCGAAGACGCCGAAGGAGATCGTCGCCAAGCTTAACGGCGAGATCGTCAAGATCTTGAACATGCCGGACGTGAGGAAACGGCTTACCGAGGCCGGTGCCGAACCGGTCGGCAATACGCCTGAAGAAATGGCGGCGCAGATCAAGACTGAGACTGAAACGTTCGCTGCGGTCGTGAAGCAGGCGAAAATTACTGTGGATTAGATTCGACAGCTGTGAAGATCGTCGGGCTCAAGATTTACATTCTCCGCGCTCCTGATGAAGGGCGGCCGCATTGGGTCAGCCATTTTGTCGTCCCCAAGGCCAACGAGATCCTCGTGCGCGTTGCGACCGACGAAGGCGTCGAGGGCGTCGGGCTTGCCACGAGCTACACTCCCATCGAGGCCGCAATCGCCGCCGTTCGCAGCGGCTACGGCGAGCTCCTCATCGGTGCCGATCCACTCGCGCCTGAGCGCGTGTATCAGAAGCTCTTCAGCCTCACTTGGCAGCGGCTCGCATTCGAGAAGGGCTGGTCGCGCGAGGCTCTCATCCGCCTTGCGGCAGCTGTGGACATCGCGCTGTGGGACATCATCGGCAAGGTCGCGGGGCTGCCTCTCTATCGCCTCTTCGGCGGCTACCGCAGCGAGGTTCCCTGCTACGTGACTTGCGCGTACTACCGCGATGGAAAGACGACGTCGGAGCTGACCGACGAGATCGAGATGCTGAAGGCCCAGGGGCACACCGGTTTCAAGGCCAAGGCGGGGGGCCTGCCGCTCGCGGCGGACATGGATCGCCTTGCGCTCGTGCGCGAGATCATCGGCGACGACAAGAACCTAATGGTAGACGTGAACCGGGCTTGGGACCTGCCAACAGCGATCGAGGCAGCGCGCCTCCTCGAACCACTGCGGCCACGCTGGCTCGAGGAGCCCGTGCGCTGGGCCGACGATCGCCGCGAGCTGAAGCTGCTGGCGCAGAAAACGCCCATCCCCCTTTCGGCCGGCGAGAGCGAGCTGACGAGCTATGCCAGCCGCGCGCTACTGGAGGAGCAAGCGATTGAAATTCTGCAGTTCGACTGCACCATGATGGGCGGGTTCACCGAGGGCCGGAAGCTTGCCGCGCTGTGCGAGCTCAACCACGTCCAGGTCGCCCCGCATCACGACTGTTTCATCCACGCCCACATTGTCGCGGCGAGCCCCGCCGGCCTCATTGTCGAGTCATTCACCGATCCTGAGCGCGACCCGCTGCAGGCGGAGCTCTTCGAGGATCCACCGCGCATCTCGGGCGGGGTGCTGACGCTGAAGGAGCAACCCGGCCTGGGGATGAG
>Ga0070717_10003490_pt1 | contig 11255 bp, 13 predicted proteins | sample LARL113metaG_FD_71366 | JGI IMG/M metagenome (GOLD analysis project Ga0070717, IMG submission 71366) | Corn, switchgrass and miscanthus rhizosphere microbial communities from Kellogg Biological Station, Michigan, USA - LAR L11-3 metaG | ecosystem: Host-associated > Plants > Roots > Rhizosphere ...
CCCGTCGGAAGCCGCGAGCTCGAGCAGGCGCGCGAGACCGGGTTGCCGCTGCAGGAGCAGCTCGGGCTCGCTCTCGAAGAGATCTCGCCACTCCTCCGGCACGGCGCCGGGGTTGTCGAGGTACTGCTCGAGGAGCAGAGCGGCGTACCCGGTGTTCAGCCCGTCAACGTCGGGACGATCCATGTCCACGTCCGTTGTAGCAGCGCAGCGTCGCTACCAGAGCGGCTTGCTGAGCGTCACGGCGATCGTCAGCCCGAAGAAGAAGCAGACGGCGCAGATGAGGACCGCCGCGAACTGGAGGCGTCCCTTGCCGCTGCCCATGCCCGACGCGATCAGCGCAAGCGCGAGCCCCGGGAGAATCAGGCGCAGCGGATGCCACGCCAGGCCGACGAGGCTGATGAAGATGGCGATCGCGGAGAGGAAGCCGGCGACCGTGTCCGACGATCCCTTCTCCCCGCTCTCGCGAAAGACCTCGCCTTCGGCGCTCACCGGTCGGCGATCCTACCGGCGCGCGCAGCAGCCGCGCGCGGCGTGCGCGCGTAGACGCGGGCCGGGCCTCCGTGCGGCCGCGGCGGCCGGCGCCGCGGACGTGAGCGAAGCCGGTCGTAGCCCGGCGGCGGCGAGTCCGGGACCACACGAACTCCCGCCGGCCCCCCACGCCCCCGTGGCTCCGACTTGATCGCATACCAAACCACGTAGCAGAGATACGCGATGGGGATCTTGAGGATCACCATGATGAAGATGAGCTCCCAGAGCGTGTCCGGCCCCTGCACTGCCTTGAGTCTACCCAGGGATGCGGCCCCGAACCCGGGCGCGTTACCGAACTCGAGTGGGCGGAGATAGCAGCTCCATGAGCAGCCATGACCAGCTACGCGCGCTGATGGAGCACGCCGAGGAGGCAGGCTGCATCAACCTGTCCGCGTTCTCCCAGACCGTGACCGAGCTCGAGCTCGACGAGGAAGAGGTCTCGTCGTTCTACGAGCAGCTCGAAGAGCGCGGAATCGACCTCACCGACGACTGCAGCCTCCCGGACATCAACGAGACGCACTTCACGAACGAGACCGTTGCCGCGATGACGACGGACTCGCTCCAGCTGTTCCTCAACGAGGCCGGGCGCTATCCGCTCCTGACCGCGGCGGAAGAGGTCGAGCTCGCGAAGCTGATCGAGCGCGGCGACCAGCGCGCGAAGGACCGGATGATCAACTCGAACCTCCGCCTCGTCGTCTCGATCGCGAAGAAGTACCAGGGCCACGGGCTCTCGCTGCTCGACCTGATCCAGGAGGGGATCATCGGGCTCATCCGCGCCGTCGAGAAGTTCGACTGGCGCCGCGGCTACAAGTTCTCGACCTATGCGACCTGGTGGATCCGTCAAGCGGTGCAGCGCGGCGTCGCGAACAAGTCGCGCACGATCCGGATCCCCGTCCACATCGTCGAGCGCGAGCAGAAGATCGCCCGCGCCGAGCGCGAGTTGACGCTGAAGCTCGAACGGCAGCCGACGGACGAGGAAGTCTCGAAGAAGGCGAAGCTCTCCCTCAAGCACGTCCGCGAGACGCGCGCGGCGGCGCGCGCGGTCGCGAGTCTCGACAAGCCGCTCGGCGACGAGGGCGACACGGCGTTCGGGGACATCGTCGCCGCCGACAAGGCCGACGTCGAGGAGGAGGTCGTCGTGGGGCTCAGCGAGAATCTGCTTCGCGCCGCGGTGTCGAAGCTTCCGGCCCGCGAGCAGCAGGTGATCAAGCTCCGCTACGGGCTGGACGGCGACCAGGACCCCAAGTCGCTCGAGATGATCGGCCGCGAGATGGGCCTCACGCGGGAGCGCGTGCGGCAGATCGAGGGGCAGGCGCTCGAGCGCCTGGCTCGAGAGCGCGAGATCGCGGCGCTGGCTCCGGCCTAGTACGACGCGGCCGCGAAAGCGCTGAGCGCCTCCACGACGTAGCGCAGGCGCCGGCCTGCCTCGGTGAGCCGGTACTCGACCCGCGGCGGGCGCGTGTCGAACACGCGTCGCTCGAGCACTCCGGCGTCCTCGAGCTCCCCGAGGCGCGCGGCAAGCGTCCGCGGCGGGATGCCCTCGAGCGTCTGCTTGAACTCGTTGAAGCGGACGGCGCCGGCCTCGGCCGACGCCCAGACAATGGCGAGAGCCCAGCGCCGCCCGAGGAGATCCGCCGCGCGGGCGACCTCCTCGGGCAGCGGGCGGCACTGGTTACACCGCATGGAGACGCGACTGCTTCGGCTCGAGCGCCTGGTCGAGCACCTCTCCGAGCGTCATCACCGGATGGAAGCGCATTGCGTCGCGCACGTCCTCCGGGACGTCGTCGAGGTCGGCGCGGTTCCGCTCGGGGAGGATCACGTCGGTCAGCCCGGCTGCGTGCGCGGCGAGCACCTTCTGCTTCAGCCCGCCGATCGGCAGCACGCGGCCCTGCAGCGTCACCTCGCCGGTCATCCCGACGGTGTGCTTCACCGGGCGATCCGACAGAAGCGAAGCCAGTGCGGTCGTCATCGTGATCCCGGCGCTCGGCCCGTCCTTCGGGATCGCGCCGGCGGGGACGTGCACGTGGAACGACCGGTCCTTGAACGCGTCCGGCTCGATCCCGAGCTCCTCGGCGTGGGACTGGACGTAGGAGAGCGCGATGCGCGCCGACTCCTTCATCACGTCGCCGAGCTGGCCCGTGAGAACGAGCTCGCCGCGCGTGCCGTCCATCGAGGTCGCCTCGACGAAGAGGACGTCGCCGCCGGTGCCGGTCACGGCCAGACCGGTCGCCACGCCCGGGACGGCCGTGCGCTCCGCCGCCTCCTGGAAGAACTTCTGGCGGCCGAGCGCGTCCCGCACGACGTCGACGTCGACTTCGACGGGCGCTTCGACCTGGCCGGAGGCGACGCGCGTCGCCGTCTTGCGCAGCACGGTGCCGAGCTCGCGCTCGAGCTGGCGGACGCCCGCCTCGCGCGTGTACTCGGACACGACGAGCTGGATCGTCTCGTCGGCGATCGAGACCTCGTCCTCGCGCAGCCCGTTCCTCTCGACCTGCCGCGGCCAGAGGTAACCGCTCGCGATCGCGGTCTTCTCGTCGACCGTGTAGCCGTCGAAGCGGATGACCTCCATCCGGTCGAGCAGCGGCCCGGGGATCGTGTCCGCGACGTTCGCGGTCGCGATGAAGAAGACCTCGGATAGATCGAGCTCGACGTCGAGGTAGTGGTCGCGGAACGAGTGATTCTGTGCCGGGTCGAGCACCTCGAGCAGCGCCGCGGACGGGTCGCCGCGCCAGTCGGCACCGACCTTGTCCACCTCGTCGAGGAGGATCACCGGGTTCATCGTTCCGGCATCGCGCAGAGCGCGGACGAGCCGGCCCGGCAGTGAGCCGATGTAGGTGCGCCGGTGGCCGCGGATCTCGGCCTCGTCGCGGATCCCGCCGAGCGACATCCGCACGAACTCGCGGTTGAGCGCCCGCGCAACCGATTCGCCGATCGACGTCTTGCCGGTGCCTGGCGGCCCGATCAGGGTCAGGATCGCGCCCGAGCGCTTGTCGTTCGGAATCCCGCGGTCCTGGCGGAGCTTGCGCACCGCGAGGTACTCGACGATGCGGTCCTTGACGTCCTCGAGGCCTGCGTGGTCGGCGTCGAGAACCTCCCTCGCGCCCTGCGGGTCGAGCGTCTCGTCGCTCCGCTTCGACCACGGCACGGAGATCAGCCAGTCGAGGTAGGTGCGGATCATCGACGCCTCGCCGCTCGCGTCGCCCATCGTCTCGAGGCGCCGCAGCTCGCGCTCGGCCTGCGACCGGACGTCCTCGGGCATCTCGGCTTCCTCGATCTTCGTCCGGTACTCGTCGACGACGGAGCCCTCGTCCTCGCCGAGCTCCTTGCGGATCGAGTTCATCTGCTGGCGGAGGAACCACTCGCGCTGCTGCTTCTGCGCGCCCTCCTCGACGTCGTCGCGGATCCGGGCGCGCACCTGCAGCTCGGCGAGCCGCTCGCGCTGAAGCTCGAGGGCGAGCGTGAGCCGGTCGACGACGTCGACCGTCTCGAGCAGCTCGACGCGCTGCGCGAAGCTGAGGTCCGGTGCGTAGGCGCTCGTGTCGGCGAGCGCGCCGGCCTCGGTGATCGCCCGCAGGAACTCGCGGACGCGATCGTCGGCGCCACGCAGGTCGAGGATCTCCTCCACGACCGCGCGGTACTCGCGCTCGAGCTCGCGCGTCTGCACGGGCGGCGGGTTCTCGTCCTCGCGCTCCTCGACCTCGGCGCGCAGCCGGCCGAGTGCGTCGCTGTGGGCGGCGCCGATGACACCGCGGTGCAGGCCCTCGAGGCTGACGGCATGACCGCCGCCGCGAATCCGGACGTGGTCGGTGACCTCGGCGACGGTGCCGACAGCGGCGTACTCGTTCTCGTGGCGCGGCACGAGCACGACGCGGTCCTCGTCTCCCACGTCGACCGTGAGAGTGACGTTCATGCCCGGGAAGACCACGGTGTCTTCGAGCGGGACGAGCAGCAGATCGTTCACGGCAGATTCACACTCCAAGTTGTAGTAGGTATCGAAATTGTACCGACTAGGGGCGGCTGTCCGTCTGTGAGCTCTCTAAGCGGTCGCCAGGATGATCCGCGCGGCGTGCGCGAGAGTCGGAAGCGGCACCGTAGGCGTCGCCCGCTCGAGCGCCTGCTCCGGCAGGAGCGGCACGTGGACGAAGCCGCCGCGCACCCCGGTCCGTTCCTCGAGAGCCCTCATCAGCACGTAGAAGACGTGGTTGCAGAGGAAGCCGCCCGCGTCGCGGGAGGCCGCCGCCGGAATCCCCTCCTCACGAAGCGCGTCCACCGCCGCATCGACACGCAGCGAGGAGCGATAGGCGACTGGCCCATCCGGGTCGATCTCCGCACGGCGCTGCTCGTCCGCCTCGTCGGTGCCGTCGTCGAGGTTGAGCGCGAACCGCTCGATCTCCAGGTGTGCGCGGCCGTCTGCCTGGCCGAAGCAGACGATGAGCTCCGGCTGCTCGCTCTCGAGCAGGCGCACCAGCTCCTCCCCCGCCCGCCCCCAGATGACGGGGAGCACGGCAGTCGCGAGCTCGACCTCGGGCGGAGGGTCGGGAGCGAGCGCCTCCACGAGCTGCTGCGACGCGTTGACATCCGCTCCGCCGAACGGCTCGAACCCGGTGACGAGTACGCGCGTCAAGCGACCTCGTCCTCGAGCCCGGCTGCCTCGAGCGCCGCTTCGAGGTGAGGGTGCTCCTCGACGCGCACGACCCGGCCGTCGCGGATGTAGACGACGGCCGCCCAGCGGCCGAGCAGGTACGAGCGGCGGCTCTGCAACGGCCGCTCGTCGGACGGATCGAGCTCGACCCGCGAGAAGCGCATGCTCACCACGACGCGGTCGGAAAGCCCGATCGCCCGGTCGACCACCACGTGGTAGTTCTCGGCGGCGCGGTCGGCCACGACCTCGAGCACGCGCTCACGGCTGATCACCACCGCGTCCGACTCGCCGGCCGGCACCCACTCGACGTCGGGATCGAGCATCGACGCCATCGCGTCGAAGTCCCCGTCGACGAACGCGTGGTAGCCGCGCAGCAGGACCTCGGCGCTTTCGTGGCTCATGGCTCCGAGTGTAGGCGGCTACACTGGATCGTCCCAGGGGCCCATAGCTCAGCTGGGAGAGCGTCGCGCTGGCAGCGCGAAGGTCGCCGGTTCGAGCCCGGCTGGGTCCATCGCGGTGGGTGTTCAACCGGAAGAGTGGCGGACGCCCTCGCGGCAACTGCTGACGTTGCGTCGACTGGAGGTCGGTGGGCTCGCCCTGCTGGCCGCGATCGGGCTTGCGGTCGTCGGCGCGGGGTCCGGATCGAGTGCGGCATACGGCCTCGCGGTCGCTGCACTCGTGCTCGGCGCGATCTCGTTGCCGGTCGTGGGGAGGCGCTACCGCTCGTGGGGCTACGCGGAACGGGAGGAAGACCTGCTCGTGCGGCGCGGTGTGATGTTCGCCCGCCTGTCGGTCGTGCCGTACGGCCGGATGCAGTTCATCGACGTGACGGCCGGCCCGCTCGAGCGAACCTTCGGCCTCGCGACCGTGCGCTTGCACACCGCAGCGGCGTCGACGGACGCACGCATCCCAGGGCTGGAGCGCGAAGAGGCCGCGCGCCTGCGCGACCGCCTGGCCGAGCTCGGTGAGTCGCAGGCGGCGGGCCTGTGAGCGCGACACCGCCCGAGCACTGGCACCGGCTGCATCCGCTCTCCCCCCTTGTGCGGGGAGGGCGCGCGACGATCGCCGTCTTCATCATTCTGATCCCGATCGCGTTCGGCCGCGACTCGCTCGGCCGGGAGACTCCCCAGCTCGGGGTCATTGCACTCATCGTGCTGGCCGGTCTCGTCTCGTGGCTCGTCACGCGATGGCGGATCGAGGACGACGATCTGCGGATCGAGACCGGACTGATCCGACGGCAGTCGTTGCGGTTCCCGCTGGCGCAGGTGCAGGCGATCGACGTCGTCCGGCCCGGGCTGGGGCGACTGTTTCGCGTCGCCGAGCTGCGTTTGCGGATGGCCGGGTCGGCCGGAGCGACGGCCCGCCTCGCCTACGTCGCCGAGCACGAGGTCGAGCCGCTCCGCGACCAGTTGCTCGCGCTGGCCCGAGGCGCGCGTCACGAAGAGGTGGCTCCGGCCGCGGCGGAGAAGCTGGAACCGGCACCGCAGCGGGAGCACGTTCTGGCGGTCGTCCCGACCGGACCGCTCGTCGCCTCGATCCTGCTCGAGAACTGGTGGCTGGTCGTGATCTTCGTCGGCCTGCTCGTCGGCCTCGTCGTCTCGCCGCACACGGTTTCGGGCCTCCTCGTCGGCGGCGGCTTCATCTGGGCGCTGAGCATGGCCACCTTCGTCTGGCGCCGGTTCAACCAGCAGTACCGGCTCAGCGTCGCGGAAGGCCCCGACGGCCTGCACCTGCGCGGGGGCCTTGTTGCACTGACGGCCGAGGTGATCCGGCCGGGGCGCGTCCAGGCGGTGCGGCTGGTCGAACCGCTGCTGTGGCGGCCGCTCGGCTGGTGTCGCCTCGAGGTTGACGTGGCGGGACGGCAGCGCAGGAAAGGAGAAGGCGAGGCGCAGCGCGGCCAGCTGCGCGCTCTGATCCCGGTCGGAAAGCGTTCGCTCGGGCTCGAGCTCGTCGATCGCCTGCTGCCGGACAGGCCGCGCGAGCTCTCGCGGCCGCCCCGGCGCGTCTTCTGGAAGAGCCCGTTCCGCTACCGGGCGTTGAGCTGGGGCCGGAGCGACACCTGTGTAGCGACGACGAGCGGCCGGCTGCGGCGCGTCACCTGCTGGGTCCCGCTGGAGAAGGTGCAGAGCCTTCGCCACGTTCAGGGGCCGATCCAGCGGCGTCTTCGCCTCGCGAGCGTGCACGTCGACACCGCCGGGCGCACCGTCCACGCCACGCTGCGCGACCGTGACGCCGCCGAGGCGAAAGGCGCGCTCGCCGACCTGACCGATCTCGCACGCGCCGCGAGGAGGCGACCCGCGCTCAACTGAACCGCGTTGGCGCGCGCGGACGGGGTCCGTGACAATGCGGCATGTTCGAGATCGGTGGGAGCCTTCGCGAGGCCCGCCTGAAGCGCAATCTCACGCCTGCCGACGTGCAGAAGGCGATCCGGATTCGCGACCGCTACCTCCAGGCACTCGAGGAGGAGCGCTGGGAGCTCCTGCCGGGCGACGCGTACGTCAAGGGGTTCCTGCGCACGTACGCCGACTACCTCGGCCTCGACGGGAACCTCTATGTCGAGGAGTACAACAGCCGCCTCGCCCGGACTGACGAGCCGCAGTTCGTGCCTGCGGGATTGGCGCGACCGGGCGGACGCGCCGGCGGCGTCGGCTTCCTCCGCCCGCTGATCGTCATCGCGGTCATCGTCGCGATCGTCGCGGGGCTGGGGCTCGCGGCCTGGCGGCTCAGCTCCTCGAACGGTGGCCAGAGCGTGCCTCCCGCGACGACGCTCACGACGCCCACGACGACCGCGTCACATCACTCCACCACGCCGAAGAAGCCGCACAAGACGCACGTCGCCACCTCGGCGCTCCCGAGCGCGGCGTTGGTCGTCGCATCCGGGGGCAACTCGTGGCTCTGGGTCCGCTCCGGCGGCGCGAATGGGCCGACCGTCTACCAGGGCACGCTCCTGCAGGGCAAGACGCTGCCCGTGAGCCTGAAGCACGGCTCGGTCTGGATCCGCATCGGCGACCCGAGCAGCATCCAGATTCGGCTCGGCGGCAAGCCCGTGCAGGGACTGCCGACGCAGGTCGGCAACGTGCTCCTGACCCGCCGCGGGATCAGGCCGGCTTAGACGGCCGCGGCGCCGAGGTCGACCGCGGGCACGTCGTTCCAGAGGTCCTCGAGCCGGTAGTACTGGCGCGCGTCCGGCGTGAAGACGTGGAGGACGACGTCGAGGTAGTCCGCCACGATCCAGTCACCCTCGCGCATCCCGTCGACGTGGCGGGGCAGGAGGCGCTCGTCCTGCTTCAGGCGCGTGTGCACCTCGTCCCAGATCGCCGCGGTCTGCCTCGGGTTGCGGCCGGTCGCGATGACGAAGTAGTCCGTGAAAGAACACTCGGGCCGCATGTCGAGGATCACGACGTCCTCCGCCAGCTTCTCCTGGGCGAGAGCGGCGATGCGGCGGGCCTGTTCGAGTGAGGTCAGAGTCTGTTCGTTCCTTGGATCGCTTTTCTTTCTGCAGTGTAGCCCTGGTTCACGGACGATAAAGACCGCGTTCCGCGATCAGGCGCGCGACCGCGTTCGGAACCAGATCGTCGAGCGGCTGTCCGGCAGCGACGCGAGCCCGGACGTCGGTCGAGGCCGCCGGATTCGGCTCGATCTCGAAGAAGAGGACTCGCTCCGGCGAGTCGAGTCGTTCGAGGACGTCGTCCGGCTCGCTGTGCGGGAAGCCCGGCCGGGTGGCGACCGCGAGCCGCGTGCGTTCGAGCACTTCGGCGGGCTCGCTCCACGCGAGAAAGTGCCGAAACTGGTCGGCGCCGATCACGAAGATCGGGTCGTCGAAACGCTCGGCCCGCAGCAGCTCGACTGTGCGCGGATACGGGTCGAGGCGAACGGCGTCAGCAGGGAACGCGGCCCGCGCCAGCGCCAGCCGGTCCTCGGGCGAGGCCCGCACCTCGCGATGCGCGGGACGTTCGTCGACAAGGACGACGAGCCTGTCCACGCCGAACCGCTCTTTCGCGGCGTCGGCGACGGCGACGTGCCCGAGATGCGGCGGGTCGAACGCGCCGCCGTACAGGACTACTCCCACTCGAGCAGCTCCTCCCCCAGCTCGACGTCGTCGCCGGCCCGTGCGCCGGCCGCCTTGAGGATCGCCTCGAGCTCCTCCTCGGCGGGCGGCGTGCCCGTGATGCGGAAGCCGCGCTCGGTGCGGTAGACGCGGAACCCGCGGCGGGCCGGCCGCGGGCGGTAGACGAGGAAGTCCACCATCTCGTCGACGACCTCGGCGGGCTCTTCCGGCTCTTGCGGGACGAGCTCGAACAGCGTCCCGCGCAGCTCGTCGAGTCCCGCACCGGTCGCGGCGGAGACGCGAAGGAGGCGGAGGATCCGCTCGTCCTCGATCCCGAAGGACGGCGGCTCGGGGCTGAGGTCGATCTTGTTCAGGACGACGATCTGCGGGCGCTCGTCGAGCCCGGCTCCGTACGCGGCGAGCTCGGCGTCGATCGTGCGCCAGCGCTCGTCGGCGTCGTCGTCGGCCGAGTCGATCACGTGCACGAGCAATCGGGCGCGCTCGAGATGGGCGAGGAACTCGTGGCCGAGCCCGACGCCCTCGCTCGCACCCTCGATCAGGCCGGGGACGTCGGCGACGACCAGCTGACGGCCGTCCGAGGACTCCACCGTGCCGAGCACCGGCGAGAGCGTCGTGAACGGGTACTCGGCGACCTTTGGCCGCGCGTTCGAGAGCCGCGTCAGGAGCGACGACTTGCCGGCGTTGGGCAGACCGACCAGAGCGGCGTCCGCGAGTAGCTTGAGGCGGAGCTCGATCTCGCGCTCCTCGCCGGGCATGCCGATCTCGGCGAAGCGCGGCGTCTGACGGCTCGGCCCCGCAAAGTGCTTGTTGCCGCGGCCGCCCATCCCGCCCTTCGCCACCACGACTCTTGCGCCGGCCCGTGCGAGGTCGGAGACGAGCTCCTCCCCCTCGAAAACCTGCGTACCCACCGGGACGGCGAGCACCGCGTCGTCGCCGCGCGCGCCGTTTGAGAGCTGTCCGCCGCCACCGCCGCCGCGACCGGCGCGCAGCTTCTGGTTCGGCCTGAAGCCCGAGAGGTCGCGCCGCCGCGGGTCGGCCACCAGCACGACGTCGCCGCCTCCGCCGCCGTCGCCGCCGTCGGGACCGCCACGCGGCACGTACTTCTCGCGCCGGAAATGGATCGAGCCGTCACCGCCGCGACCCGCGACGGCCGTCAGGCGCGCGCGGTCGTGGAACATGCGCTACTCCGCGTCGACGACCGAGATGAAGCGGCGCTCGCCGCTCGTCCGGAACGCGACCCTGCCGTCGCGCATCGCGAAGATCGTGTCGTCCTTACCGATCCCGGCTCCGGGGCCGGGGCGGAAGCGCGTGCCGCGCTGGCGGACGAGGATCATCCCCGCCGTCACGTCCTGGCCGGCGAAGAGCTTCACGCCGAGCATCTTCGGGTTCGAGTCGCGGCCGTTCCGCGATGAGCCGAGTCCCTTCTTGTGCGCCATTACTTCTCCTCCAGTGCTGCCTCGAGCGCGGCGAGCGCGCCCTTGCGGGCCTTGCCGGAGCGCTCGTGCTCGAGTGCCGCCTCGACCTCGTCGCGACTCCAACCGCTTGCCGCCTCCGAGAGCTGCGCGATCGTCATCGACGCGTAGCCCTCCGGCAGCCCCGCGGCCTCCTGCGCCTCTACCTTCGCTGCCGGCTCCTCCGCCTTCTCGGCCTGCGGCTTCGCTGTGGACTTGGCCGAGCGCTTCGCCGCGCCGATCGACTCGATCTCGATCCGCGTCAGCTTGCTGCGGTGGCCGTTGTGCCTCTTGTAGCCCGTGCGGCGGCGGTACTTGCCGATCCGGATCTTCTTGCCGAGCTCGTGCCCGACGATGCGCGCGGTCACCGTGGCGGACGGCGCGAGATCGGGTGCGCCGTCGCCGCCGACGAGCAGGACGCGCGGCTCGACCGTGGAGCCTTCGTCGGCGCGCAGGCGGTCGACCAGCAGCCGCTCGCCCTCCTGGACGCGGTACTGCTTGCCGCCGAGACTGATGATCGCGTAAGAGCTCATGGCGTGGAAACGCGGGCCTGACGCCCGCGAGT
>Ga0070717_10003492_pt1 | contig 11253 bp, 8 predicted proteins | sample LARL113metaG_FD_71366 | JGI IMG/M metagenome (GOLD analysis project Ga0070717, IMG submission 71366) | Corn, switchgrass and miscanthus rhizosphere microbial communities from Kellogg Biological Station, Michigan, USA - LAR L11-3 metaG | ecosystem: Host-associated > Plants > Roots > Rhizosphere ...
CCAATCATGAAGAGTTGAGCTGACTCTCCGGCTACGGCAGATTAAAAACCTGGGGGAAACGGAGCCAGGAAGAGGCGAAGCGACTTAGATTGATTTGCGATTTTCCCCGGGCGGCCAAACAGCCGCCTGGGGCATTCGTTCTCCCCCCGGCGGTTCAGGAGTTTTCCGGAAATATCATGCGAAACCTGCTGCGTTACATGCCGCTGGTTTGTCTGCTGGTGCCTTCATTAGCGCTCTGCGCACAATCTCGCAATCCTTACGATCTTGACCTTGAAAATCTGCGTTCCAAATGGGTTTCCGCGGGCAAGCTGGAAAAACTGGTCCTGCTGGAGCGCGCTCTTGGATTACGCGACTACGTTGACGATCGCGCCCAGGTGCAACAGTTTTTTGAAAGCGTGCGCCAATCAGCGGCGGAAAATGATCTGGTCAGGAGCGAGGCGGCCGCCTGCATCGATGATCTTCGCGCCTTTAAGATGCCATTACAACCGCGTGTACAGCACTGGTACGCTCTGGAGGGATCGCGTCAGCCCGTGTTGTCGGAAGCGCGCGCCCAAGCCGATCAAGGCGCAGCTTATGCAATCCTGGCTGAACTGGAACACGCATCCGGCGGCCCTGAGGCGGCAGACCACATGTTGCGTGCCGCCGGCGCTGATCCAACAGCGCAACACTGGCTGCGCGCCGCGCAATTTCTGGATGATCCGCTCCGCAAATTTGCCGCCTTGCACAACGGGCTGGCCCTGGAGCCCTCCAACGCACGCCTCAACGTAGAGCTCGCCGCCTACTACGTTGGCCGCCATCAGCTTGAGAAAGCGCGTGACGTGCTGGCCGCGGCTGCGGAAGCCGCGCCCAATGATTTTGTCATCCGTGAGCGCAAAGCCAGTCTCTTCCTGAATCTGGGACTGCGCTCCACGGCGCTGCCTGAACTGCGCCGGCTGGAAAAGCAATGGCCCGTTCCCCTGTGGTTGCGGGCACGGCTGGCTTTCGATTACGAGCAAACAGGCCTGCTGGACGATGCCGCGCGCCTGGCTGCCGCGGTGGTTGCCGAAAAAACTGACGATCGCGAACAGCTTGCGCTGCTGGCCCGTTTTCACGAGCGCCGGCACATGAAGTATGACTTGCAGGCCGACTATATCGCTCTTGCGCGCCTGGAACCCAACCAGCCCGACATATGGTCGCGCCTGGCTCAGGTGCAGATCGATTGCGGCGACGCCGAGGGCGCAAAAAAGTCTCTGCTGCGCATGGTCGCTCTGGATGAAGAGAACGCGGATGCGCATCGCCGCCTGGCCGGGGTCTACGAAACCCTTCACCTGGATCGTGAAGCCCAGCAGGAGCGCGCACGGGCTTCCAGCGCGGCGCGGCCAGACGCCATGGCGACGGACGCTCAATACCTGGCTGATCCGGGGCTGCTGGTCAAGGAGGCGTTCAGCAATCCGCCGGCCCCGGCCGATACGACGCTGGCCGATATCCGGGTGCAGGAACTTCTATCCAGCGGACTGGACCGCGTTCACGTCCAGCAGCTTTATTATGTGGGCTCTGAATCTGCTCTGGATGCGCACCGTGTCAGCACGGTCCGTTACTCGCCATCCACACAGGAATTGCGTGTGGTCCACGCGCGCGCATGGAAACCCAACGGCTCCGTCCTGGATGCGCAGGAGTTGGGCGATCGTGAATATGACGATACGCTGGTCTCCACCTATTACGACACCCGGCTGCGCCAGCTTCGCTTTAGCGGACTGGAAAAGGGCGACGTGGTGGAACTGGAATACTCGCTCACGCCCCAGCGGCGCTCTGCTCCCTACAATGGTTATTTCGGCGAGCTTGTGTTATTTGCCGGCCGAAGCCCGGTGCAGTTAAAACGATACGTGCTGATCGCAGCCGCGGCACAGAAAGTCTTTGTCCACGCGGAAAGAATTGCCCCGGCCACAGTCTCCGCCAGGGCCGGGTCCCAGGTCTTTGTGTGGGAAGCACACTCCGTTGCCGCATTGCCGCGCGAACCGCACAGCCCCGGCGCGACTGAGATTTCTCCTTACGTACACGTTTCCACGCTGGGCGACTGGCAGCAGCTTGGGGCCTGGTATGCCGACCTTATTCGTCCCCAGTTTGCGCTGGACCAGTCGCTGGAGAGCGAACTGGCGCAGGTAATTTTCGGCTTGCACAACGACAAGGAAAAGATTGACGCCATCCAGAAATTTGTGTTGCGCAGCACGCACTACGTCGCACTGGAGTTCGGCGTTTACAGTTACAAACCCTATCCGGTGGCGCAGATCTACGCGCGGCGTTTTGGCGACTGCAAGGACAAAGCCAGTCTCATGATCGCCTTGCTGCGCGCTGCCGGAATCGACGCGGATATTGCGCTGGTCCGCACTCGCTCCCTGGGCGATGTGGTCGCTGAACCCGCATCCATAGCGCTGTTCAATCACGCTATCGTGTATGTCCCGAAATATGAGCTGTGGCTCGATGGCACCGCCGAGTACGCCGGACGCGAGCTTCCTTTGGAAGATCAGGGCGCGTTGACGCTTACCGTAAGCCTCAGCGGGGCCGCGCAGATTCGCCACGTTCCCATGAGCCGCGCCGCCGACAATTACACGCGCCACGTCATCCGCGGCGAGCTTTCCGCGCAGGGCGTGATCCAGTTCAGCGGGTCGACCACCACTCGCGGTGAAGATGCCCCCGGCCTGCGCCATGACCTTGCCGTGCGCGAGCTACAGCTCGATACCTTCCGCCGCGACCTGGCTGAAGTTTTTCCCAACGTGCAGGTGGATAGTGTGGCGGTGCACGGCGCGGAAGTGCTTTCCAGCAGCGTTAGCGTGGACTTTCAGGGCGCGCTGAACTCCGTGCAATACAAACGCGTTGTGGCGCTCAGTTCATCGTGGATGCCGCGTTCCTACGTGGCTGCGCTTGCCGGCGCCAGTACCCGCACCCAGGACCTGGTGCTGCCTTCGCCATGGACCACGGAAGAAGAAATTCACATCGCCCTGCCGCAAGATACTGAGGTCATGTCACTGCCCCGTGACCAGAGCATCAGCAGCGGCTTTGGCTCGCTGCGGCTGCGCTATAAAAAGGCGGCCGGTGAGATCGTGGTGCAAAGCCTTATTCAATTTGAAAAAGCGCGGGTAAGCGCGCAGGAGTATCCGGCATTCCGCCAATTCTGCGCCCAGGTGGAACGAAGCTTCCGCAATGAAATCACTCTGAGCCTGCCCCAATGAGACCAACATTGCGCATTCTTTCCTTGGTCCTTTTCTGCCTGGGCGGCGCTGCGTTATCACAACATGCCCTGCCTGAAAAGACCGGCGACTCCCTGCTCAGGCGATTTTTCTTTGACTTCAATGTTCCGGCTGCCGCCGAAGATGCCGGCCTGAGATTGCTCCAGTCGTCCCACAACGACGTGGCGATCTTCGTGCGCATGGAAGCAGCCGAGCTGGAGGAACGGCCGGAGGTGGTCCTCGATTCCGCTCTGCGCCTCTGCGCTCTACGCACCTCGCCAGAACTGCAAGACGTGGCCTCAAACCGCATCCTTCAACACGCCGGCAATACGTTGGCCTTCAACTCGGTTCTCCGGCGGGTAAAGTCCGCCGCCACGGTGCAAAACCACTGCACCTTCAACCTTCGATTGGCGCTGGTGGCTGCCGCATGGGACGGCGCGAAGGTTGACCCGGACCAGGCCGCGCGCTCCGCCGGGCTGCTCACCCGCTGGCGAATCGTCGGGCCATTTGGGAAATACAACAACGTCGATTTTGAACGCCGCTGGTCACCGGAGACCGATCGTTTTTTTAGGCCATGGTATCCGTCCGATCCGAATTCAAATACTCTGAAAAACGACCGCAGAGTGCATGGCGCGAGCACAGCCGGTCCTTCCCCGGAAATCGCTCCGGAGCGCTTCTGGTTTCGTGATGGAACGATTACTATGCCGGAGTATTTTCCCTCCTCGGGCGTGTTTTATGCTGCGGGCGAGGTTGATCTGGCGGCCGCAACCCGCTCGCGGATTGATGTCCTGAGTTCGGGCAGCTATGAAGTATTCGTCGACGGAAAGACGGCTCTGCTGCACGATGTGCGTTATGCCGCCGGCTCAAGCAGGGACTCAGGAGCGCTGGCGCTGGCGGCGGGGCATCATCGCATCCTGGTCAAGTTCACGCCGGACGCCGCGCCGCTCAGCGTGGCCCTGCATCCTGAATTCGGGTTGCCGGCGCGCAATCCATCTTCACTTGCACAACCCGTCCAGGCATACGCGCAGACCCTGATTTCTCATTTCCGGGGGGACCTCACGGGAGTGGAAAATGCGCTCCACAGCGGCGCACTGCGCAATGCCGGATACGCTCAGTATCTCCGCGCGTTGCTCTATTCCGCCGCGGAGGACCATTCACCCCAGGCCGACGCAGCCTGGAAGGCCGTGGCTATGGCGCAACCATCCGCCCTGCTGGCGCGGCTGAAGATAGCAGAAAGCGCGGACGAACGCGGCCAACAGGAAACCGCCCGCCCTGACGTAATGGCCGTGCTGGCCGAGCGCCCACAATCTGAAACGGCCCTGCAACTGGCTTTCAGTCTTTCCCGGCGCAACCAGGTGGAAGCGCCCGCGCTTCTGGGCCGCCTGCTGGAGCTGCATCCTTCATGCGCGCGGCTGGGTGAGGGAGTCAAGTTTTTCAGCTCGGCCGCGGAGCAGGACAAGGCCCGCCGTCTGGAGCAGCAATTGACCTCGTGCGCGCCGGAATCAATGCAGTATGCCCGGCTCATGGCGGAATCGGGCCGGCACAGCGCTGCCGCCGCTTATCTGCAACAGATGGTCATCAGGAATCCGTTGCATCGCGCCGCCCGGCGGTTCCTGATTGAGCAACTGCTGCTGGATAACCAAATCAGCGCTGCGAAGCTTCAGGCAAAGCAACTGAAAGAGATCGCTGTGAACGCGCGCAGCTATATACATCTGGCCGACGAGCCGGAGGTCGCGCAGGACAGCCTGAGCCAGCGTGCAGAAGGGTTCGCGAGCGGACGTGAATTTTATGTTCCCTATCGCCGTGATGGCCTGGACCTGGTGCGCAGGTCGGCACAGAGGGTCTTCTCCGGAGGCCCGGCAGTGATCTTGCTGTCGGATAAGGTAGTCATGCTTCGGCATGAAGGTCCAATTTCGATTTACGTGCATCGCATTACCCGTCCTATTAACAAAGAAGGCATCAGCCGCTATGGAGAGGTCGCGCTGCCTCGCGGCGCGGACCTGCTGGAGCTGCGCACCATCAAAGCCAATGGCGAGATCATTGAGCCCGAACTGGCCCAGCAAAAATCCACAATCTCCATGCCCGCCCTGGAACCCGGAGACGCAATCGAAGAAGAGTACGTAATGCATTACCCCAAACTCGAACACGCGCCTGGGAACGCCATGGCGCACACCTTCGGCTCATTTGCCGCTCCCATCCTTCATTCGCGGCTGGTCGTCCTGAGCCCGCCTGGGGCAAGCATGCGCCTGCAGGAACAGGCTGGCCCGCCACCAGCATTAGTGGGCGAAAACAATGGTTTGGTCATACGGATATGGGAGCGCGACAATATCGCCCAGACGATTGCAGAATCTTCTCTTCCTGCAATGGACCTGCTACCTACGGTCACGGTTGGCCCACCGGAAAAAGCCGGTGACTTACTGCGCGACCAGTTGATCGATGCCTCGCGCATTGGCCTGAACGCAACTGAGACTGCGGCGGACCTTCATCTGCCGCTCAATGCAAGTGACGCCGACAAGGCAAAACAGCTCTATCGCTTTGTCACCAGCAAAATCGATTCTACCGGTCCAGACTGGGCCAGCAGCCCGGCGGAGGACACACTGGCCTATGGACAAGGCAGCCGCACCATGGCGCTGCTGGCGCTGTCGCGGACCATCGGACTCAAGGCAGGGTTGCTGCTGGCGCGGAGGATCGACCGGGGCTGCGGGAAAGCTCGAGACTTCTCCTGCTACACGGAGCCGCTGGTACGCTTCTGGCTGCCCGGCGCGGAGCCCGTGGATGTTGACGCCGAGTCTGACGATCTTCCCTTTGGAGAAATTCCGCCATCGCTCGATACGCGAGATGCGCGTTTCATCCATCTGCTGCCACCCGACGAGAAGAGACCGGAGACGGTGGCCCTGTCATCCCGTCCGTCCACAGAAAAAAGCATCGCCGAGGCCGACCTGACGTTCCACGAAACGGATTTGCTGGCCAACATTGAGGTCCACTTAGGTTCGGCGCGGGCGCAAGAGGTCCGCAGCATGCTCCGCAACTCAGGGAAGCGCGAACGCCAGGCCTTCTTCGAACAGCTGGCCATGCGCACCTTTCCCGGCGCAACGGGGGTCACTGGCGCGGTGGCACATGAAAATGACCCGGAACAGCCACTGGAGCTTTCTCTCCGCTGCACCATTCCACAATTCATCAGCCGGCAGAGCAATACGGCAGAGCTCAATCAACTGGCCCCAGCCCTTGGCCTGGCTACGCTTTACGCCCGGACCCCGGCGCGCAAATTCCCTCTTTACATTGAGTCCCTGTTGTTTGAAAGCACGGTGTTCCATTTGCATCTGCCGGACGGCATGGATGTAAAGACATTACCATCTGATTTTACTGAGAGGACGGAGTTCGGGGAGTACACATTGCGTTTTGTGCGCTTGCCACGCCAGCTTGATATTCATCGGGACTTCCGCATCCCAGTACAGGTGGTTGCGCCGGAAAAGTATCCTGCGTTCCTGACCTTTGCGCTTCGAATCGACGAAGCCGAGCGTGAGCGTATCTCGCTGAAGACGGTAAAGGCTGCGGCGGGAAGTCAGTCGAAGACCGATCTACAGCCTCTCGCAAGCAAAAGATAAGGGCCGGAAACGGCCGGCCCATCAAAATATCAGATCAAGGAAGGATCTCTCTCAAGAATATTCACAGCGGTCCGTGGTGCTCCCCTAAAAACGGGAGCCGCCAGCGGCTGGCATATTGCGATAGCCGCCCTTCTCTTCCCCAAGGCGCTCCAGGAAAGCCGACGCCATGTCCACAAACTTGCTGCCCTTTTCTATGTACTCAGGCATGCGGTGCCAGAGCTCTTCAAACTTTTCAGGATGCTCAGCGGCAAAAGTAGCCACGCCAATTCCGGCAACCGCCAGGCCAGCAGGCCTCCGTCCGGTCAGGAACAGTATTGCGCCCGCCGCAAAAGAACCGTACATCAGCGTCTTCTTCCAATCCATTTCCCCCTCCTGAATCGTGTGCCGTGGATGAAACTCTAAATTATTTTTGCCGCTCATGGAAGCCCGCCAGTATTTTGCCGGCCCGCTTGATTAGAGCAGTATTGTTGCCTTCCTGTTGCCCTGGCAATTTTGTGTTAAGCGATTACGCTGCCTGCATTCTGGCGGCGAGTCTTTCCTGGCTGCATTGTGGTTTATTGATCCGGGATTCTCCCAAGGCTGGCTGTGACATTTTCACTGTAGGTGTAGCCCGCGGCCAAATTCCACGGCGCAGCCGTTCCGCCGAAGAACGGCTGCACCCGAAACTCACCGACGTCTACAGTATCAGTGAAAATGGGATAAATTATGCCCACGTCGAAGCGGACCAAAATGGGAATTATGTTTCCTGAAAGAAGGCCGCATGGAAGGATGCGGTTGGTGAAAGTGTCCGCTAAAAAGAGAAAGTGGGCGCCGGTATAGGGGCGACGCCCACGTGGGGGTACTGCGTATGTTGTTATTAGAATAGACGTGAAAGAGAGAGAAAAGTTTCACCTTTTGCAGAAATTAACATAACTAAATATCCCAAAGTTAATAGCTGGTGAACGCCACATTTGTAAAATCTTAAAAAAACCCCTCGCCAAGGCGAGGGGGTTGGAGAGAGAGGAGAGAGAGGAGATACAAACCGCGTTACGACATTCGCGAAACCAATTCACGCATTTGCAAACGTGCCTGGTGAAGACCAAACTGTGATTCCTGCACGCTCAGGCCAAGCAGGCGAGCAATTTTTTCGTGCTCATAACCTTCAACGTCATGCAGGAGGAAAATCATTTTTTCGGTGGAAGGCAGCTGCACCACGGCGCGCTCCAGATGCACGCGCTTTACATTGCCGCGGACGCTTCTGGTTTCAGCGCATGCGCTGCTGTTCAACGTAAGCGTACCAATCGTCGTGATCTCACGGATTTCAGCCAGAAACGCCTGGTCAATCTGCTCTGTCCGGGGCTCTGCTGAGGACGCAAACGCGCGCAGGAAAGTATTGCTGGAGAGCTGCTCAGCTGTGAGTTCATTGTCCGTCATCCAGAAAGCCAGGGAGTAAATTCTGTGGCAATGCTCACCGTAAATCTCATCGTATTTGGCTGTACGATTTTCAACCGCGGGAGCAAGCAGTCCCAGATTGCTGATAACACTCACGCTGCTAGACATGGAAACCTACCTCGTTTTTGGCCCTCTGCGGGTCCTTATTGGATTACCGTCAGTCAATCGAACACACTCGGATACTGCAATCGAGTTGCCCAAAGAACGCGTCTGCCCGTGAAGTTTTGCAAGGGGAAATTAAGTTGTTGATTCTGAAGGTCGAATATTAATTCGAAGCAAATCGCCGTCTAATCCACAAGGCCTAGGGTTAAGGTCGTTTTCAGGGCTGGATATAGTTTATGGGTATTCAGATACCACTTCTTGTTACAGATATACCCACCCAGGATTCCTCTGAGCAGGTAATTTTTACAAGCGAGGCTAATTTAGCGGACCATCAGTACTTCGCGGATATTGTCTCGCCCCAGGAAGAACTTTCGTGAGGCAAAATCCTTGAACAGATTCTCAATATGGCGGTTGTTAAAGATCCGCTGCAGCTTAAAGCCCTGGATCGGCTCCAGTTCGAGGATGTCTTTTTGCACGATATGGTGGCGCGAATAGAGCGATTCAGCGCCGGCATCCTTGGTGTGGAAAAAAGCGAGCAGATGGCCTTTGGGTTTCAACATGGTTTGCAGACGCTCCACCAGCGGCTTAACCAGGGTTTCCGGCAGATAGTCGGCTATGTCCCAGAACAAAATGGCGTCGAACTGGCCGGCGGGATAATCCATGTTCTCGGCAAAGAACCGGGCCGGATCAATCTGAGTGGACCCATCTTCCTGCACGACAGCGTAGCTCGGGTCCCGGGATTCGTTCAGAACATCTTCGTTAAAGACGCGCACGCCAAGTTCTGTGAGGAGCGTGATATTGGTGGGCGAGGTTGGTCCCAGGTCAAGGACACACAGCTTCTGTTCGCCGCTGCCGCTCAGGTTGCGCATAAATTCGCCCAACCCGATGCAGGTGCGTCTGGTCCGTGGCGCACCTTTGGCGCCCTCTTGCGGTTTTGCCTGAGAGCTATCTGCACCACGGAACCATCGCATCAAGTTATTACCGGAGGAGCTCACGCTCCGTTAACTCTACCCTATTTGCCGTCTAAAAAGGAACCCTGCGAGTCTGAACTGGCGCTGTAGCTGACTGCGCCCGAGCTGGAACCTGATCCGCTGCCGGAGCTCATCCCCGCACTGGCTGCGGAAGCCAGCGGCTTACGGGCTTCCACATTCTGCGTGTTCTCTTTGATATCGATAGCGCCCTTGAAGAATGCGCCGTCTTCAATCACGATACGCTGCGTGCTCACATCGCCAATCAGCGTGCAGGATTTGCGCAGCTCCACGCGTCCGGTGGCCGTGATATTGCCTTCGACCCTTCCATGGACAACGAGATCGCGCGCGGAGATTGCCGCCTTGATCTTTCCGTTGGGGCCGATGATCAGGCTGTGATCGCGCAGGTCAACTGTGCCTTCGATCGAACCATCCAGATAAAGGTCTTCGCTTCCGGTGAGTTCGCCTTTGATTTGGACTGACTTGCCGATGTGCCCAACGTCCGCACGGTGCGGATCGCTGGCTTTCGGAGTTTCTTTGTGTGGTACGGGAGCGCTGGGTGTAGCGGCGGCAACTGGCGGGGGAACCGGCTGCGCAGGCTGGCCAGGCTGGCTGGGATTCGTGCTCATGGGTTTGATGTCTTCAGGACGCGGTTTCCACATTTCGGCACCTTTTCTTTCCGTTATGCTCTCTTCAGAGAATTGACAATTTTGGCTCGTGATTCTGAAATGCCTGTCGCAGATTAATCAGGAGTTGTCCGCTAGTTTACTGCTCTATTGCGAAATCAAATAGTTACTCTAGTTGTGCGCCGGAAAGGCAGTTGCATGCTCATAGAAGGCATTTCCCTACCCAACTTTGCATAGTTACAATAAAGTAAACATTAACTCTTTTGTCACCTCCTCCAGGGCCGCCATAAACTGTATATTTTTCATCAACTTAAAAAATCGTCCCATGGCAGCTGTTCCGGCCAGTTTGGCTGTATGTTTGCATTTAAGTTACGCGTCGACCGGACGGAATGTCGCGGCGCACGGCGGAACCGAAAACCAGGGGAACAGCGGTTCTGGTCGGATGTCGCGGCTATCGAGCCAATGGGACTGCCTTTCCGAGAGGTCGATGAATAAAGAGGCGGCTGCGAAGCTGCCTCTTTTTACTTTACGCCTTATGCCAGCCGAAGGCCCCTTCAAGAAGATAAAATGCAACTACCTGCTGGTTTTGTGGCGTCTAAATAGTATTCGCCTTTGTAATGCACTTATGAGTTCCCTGAGGGTCTGTTGGCGCGTGACGTTGATTCTGCTTTTCGCGATGGCGGGCCTTCGCCCGGCGTTAAGCCAATCGCCCGCTCAGGATACGCTGCCGCCTCTTCCGCAGGACGCAACTCAGTACGTACGAGAGACGCTTAAATCCCAGATGGCGGCGGACGCAGCCGACCACACTCACTGGCGCTACCGCATTCATCGGGAAGACGATAAGGGCGCACAGGACCGCGACGTCATCGATACAAAAGACGGGCAGATCGCCCGCACCCTGCTGATCAATGGACAGCCGCTTACCGCCGAGCAGCGCGCCGCCGATGAAGCGCGCATGAAGAAGCTGGTGGCAGATGCGGGTGAGAGGGCCAAGCGTGACAAGCGCGCCAAGGACGACGAAGATAAAGCAACGCAGATGCTCAAGGCAATCCCTGACGCTTTCATCTTCAAATATGAAGGCGCCGAGAATGGCCAGGTGCGTCTCTCATTCTTTCCGAACCCGCACTACAACGCTCCCACCAGGGAGCTCCAGGTGTTTCGGTCGCTGAGCGGCACCATGTGGATAGACCGCGCGAACCACCGGCTCTCGCGGTTGGATGGGACATTATTTGAAGACGTCACTTTTGGCTGGGGCCTGCTGGGCCGCTTGAGCAAAGGCGGCACTTTTTCAGTCACGCAAAGCCGTGTGGGCGACGAC
>Ga0070717_10003493_pt1 | contig 11253 bp, 10 predicted proteins | sample LARL113metaG_FD_71366 | JGI IMG/M metagenome (GOLD analysis project Ga0070717, IMG submission 71366) | Corn, switchgrass and miscanthus rhizosphere microbial communities from Kellogg Biological Station, Michigan, USA - LAR L11-3 metaG | ecosystem: Host-associated > Plants > Roots > Rhizosphere ...
GGCGCGGTGCCGCTCGTCCTCTTCCTCTTCGCCGGGAAGGGCTACTACGCGGCCGGGACGATCCCGATCGTGATGGTCCAGGGCCTCCTCGCGATCTCCCGTCTCGACCGGCGCCGCCTCCGGCTCGGTCTCCAGGCCGCCGTCGTCGTCGCCAGCCTGCTCGACTTCGTCCTGCTCCTCCAGCTCACCCTCCCGATCACCCCGCCCAGCCGGCTCCACGCGACCGGGCTCGACGCGAAGTCGGAGGTGTTCGCCGACTCGGTCGGCTGGGACGACGTCGCCGGCCAGGTGACGGCCATCTACGAGGGCCTGCCCGAGCAGCAGCGATCGGACACCGTCATCGTCTCCCGCTACTACGGCGTCCCCGGAGCCGTGCAGGTCTACGGCGAGGCGGCCCGCCTGCCGGCCGTCGTCAGCCCCCAGCTCAGCGACTGGTACTGGCTGCCGCCGCACGTGACCGCCACCAGCGCACTGATGATCGACTACCGGCCGTCAGAAGTGGGCTGGATGTGCTCGTCCGCGACGCTCGTCGCGCACCTCACCGTTCCGTACCAGGTCCAGGGCCTGGAGCAGGGCGCGCCGGTCACGCTCTGTCAGCTGAGCGCGCCGCTCCCCACTGTCTGGGGCCGCCTCCGCCAGTTCTCGTGATTGTCCGCCGTTTGGACGTGCCGAAACTCGCTCGGCGCGTGCCGCCGGGAAGGTAAGCTCAGCGTCCGTGGAACTGCGGCTCGTCGTCGAAGCCGATGGTCTGCAGGAGCGGGAGCTGGCGGTGGACGTCCAGCCCGGCCACGAGGTCCGCGAGCTCGTCGCCGCCCTCGTCGCCCAGCTCGAGCTGAGGCCCGGCCGGGAGGAGCTGGCGCTCTACAACCGGCGGACGGGCACCTGGCTGTCCGCCGGGGACGAGATCCAGGCGACCGGCCTCCGGACCGGCGACCGCGTCGCGCTGGTGGACCCGCACCGGCCACTGCGCGGGGGCCCCCGCGCGTCCGCCGACCCGCGGCTGCAGGCGGGCCGGCACGGTGTCGCGGCCCAGGGGCCGCTCGTGGACCTGCTCGTCGTCGGCGGCCCGAGCGCCGGCCGGCGCGTGCCCCTGGCCCGGGGCGAGCACCGCGTCGGCAGCTTCCGCTACTCGGAGATCATGCTCGACGACCCGGCGATGTCCGGGGTCCACGTGCTCGTCACCGTGGACCCGTTCGGCCACGTCGCTGTGAAGGACGCCGGGTCGGACACCGGCGTCTTCATCGCCGGCCGCCGCATCGCCGGCACCGTGCCCGTGCCGGACGGCCAGGTGGTCGCCGCCGGCCGCACGCTGCTCGCGTTCCGGCTCCACGCGCCGCGCGGCGTGGCCGCCGCCGCGCCGGACGCGTCCGGCCGCGTCGCGTTCAACCGGCCGCCCCGCGTCGCCCGTCCGCCGGCCCCGACCGCGTTCAAGCTGGAGGCGCCGCCCGAGAAGGAGCGAGGCTCCCGCCTGCCGCTCAGCACCGCGATCGTGCCGCTGGTGCTGGGCGTCGGCATGGCCGTCGGGATGTACTACGTCACCGGCAGGCAGACCCAGTACCTGCTCTTCTCCGCGTTCATGCTGCTGTCGCCGATCATGGCCATCTTCTCGCTGTTCGAGAACCGCGGCCACGGCAGCCACAAGAAGCGTGTGGCCGCGTGGCGCGAGCGCCTCCAGGGAATCGATCGCGAGATGGGCAGCGCCGCGGCCGCCGAGGCCGAGCTCCTCGTCGCCAACTCGCCGGACACGGCGACGCTGGCCGATCGGGCGGTGACGCTCGACCCCAGCCTCTGGGAGCGCCGGCCCGAGGACGCGGACTGGCTGCTGCTCCGGGCCGGCTGGTTCGACCGGCCCGCCAGCGTCAACCTGGAGCTGGCCGACGGCGGCGAGGAGGAGCTGCGCGACGAGGCCGCCCGGGTGGCCCGCCGGCACGCGCTGCTGCCGGCCGCGCCGCTGCTGGCCTCGCTCCGCGACGCCGGCGTGCTCGGCATCGCCGGCGACCCCCGCCAGTCGGCGGCCCTGGCCCGCAGCGTGGGGATCCAGCTCGCCACGCTGCACAGCCCGCAGGACCTGGCGATGGCCGCCGCTGTGCCCGGCGACGAGCGGACCGACTGGACCTGGCTGAGCTGGCTGCCGCACGTGCGCCTGGAGTCCGCGCTGTCCGGTCCCCTGCTGGTCGCCGACCGCGCTGCGTCCCGGGCGCTGCTCGACCGCCTGCTGGCGCTCGTCACCGAGCGGCAGGCGGTCGCCAGCTCCTTCCACGGCGCCACCCCGGACCGGCTCGGTCCCGCGGTCGTCGCGTTCCTGCACGAGGCGGTCGAGCTGCCGCGCGGCTCGGTGTCCACGCTGCTCCAGCAGGGCCCGCAGGTCGGCGTGTACGCGGTGTGGCTGGCCCGCAGCGACCGCGCCCTGCCCGGCGAGTGCGGCGCCGTCGTCCAGCTCTCGTCGGGCCCGCCGGTGCTCACGCTCCCCGCCACCGGCGAGTCGTTCGCCGGCGGCGGCGCCGAGGGCGCGTCGATCGACCTCGCGCTGGAGGTCGCCCGGGCCCTGGCCCCGGTCCACGACGTCAGCTCGCGGGAGCGAACGAAGGAGATCCCCCGGCGGGTCAGCCTGATGGAGCTGCTCGGGCTCCAGGACGACCCCGACAGCGGCGTCCTGCAGGCGTGGATCCGCGACCGCTCGACGCCGGGCGAGCGCCTGCTGGAGGCGGGCTGGGGCGCGGCCGACGGCGGCGAGCTCTTCCGGATCAGCCTCCGCCAGGACGGGCCCCACGCGCTGGTGGGCGGGATGACCGGCTCCGGCAAGAGCGAGCTGCTGCAGTCCCTGGTCGCCTCGCTGGCGGTCAACCACTCGCCGCGCAGCCTGAACTTCCTCCTCGTGGACTACAAGGGCGGCGCCGCGTTCAAGGACTGCGTGGACCTGCCCCACACCGTCGGGTTCGTCACGGACCTGGACGGGCACCTGGTCAACCGCGCGCTGATCTCGCTCCGGGCCGAGCTCCGGCGCCGGGAGGAGATCCTGCGCGAGTTCGGCGCGAAGGACCTGCTCGACCTCGAGCACCGATTCCCGGACCACACGCCGGCGGCGCTGTTCATCGTGGTGGACGAGTTCGCCGCGCTGGCCGCGGAGCTCCCCGAGTTCGTCGAGGGCATGGTGGACGTCGCCCAGCGGGGCCGCAGCATGGGCGTCCACCTCCTGCTCGCCACGCAGCGGCCGCAGGGCGTGATCAACGACAAGATCCGGGCCAATATGAACCTCCGGGTCTCGCTCCGGTTCAGCGACGAGGGCGAGAGCATGGACATCATCGGCACCAAGGACGCCGCCCGGCCGGGGCTGCCGCCGGGCCGCGCCTTCGCCCGGACCGGGCCGGGCGAGGTGACCGAGTTCCAGGCCGGCTACGTCGGCGGGCACACGGCCGCGAGCGGAGGCCCGCCTCCCCTGTCGGTGCGGGGCGTCGGCTTCGGCGGCGTGGCCGCCGCCGCCAGCCAGGAGCGCCGGGCGCCCCGGGTCGAGCAGGCGGAGGCCGAGACCGACCTGCAGCGCCTGACCCGGATCATGAACGACGTGAACCGGCGGCTCGGGCTGCCGGCGCCGCCCCGGCCGTGGCTGCCCACGCTGCCCGAGGACCTGCCGCTCGCCGACCTGCCGCCGGCGCCGCCGCTGCACGCCCGCCTCGGCCTGCTGGACGAGCCGGCCGGCCAGCGCCAGGTCGCCGTGGACTTCGGCCTGGAGGAGGGCGGCCTGCTCGTCCACGGCACCGGCGGCAGCGGGAAGACGACGCTGCTCAGGACGCTCGCGGTGTCGCTGGCGCTGTCCACGCCCCCGGACGCGCTCAACATCTACGGCTTCGACTTCGCCACCCGCGGCCTGCGCTCCCTGGAGGCGCTGCCTCACTGCGGCGGCATCGTCGCCGGCGACGAGCTGGACCGCGCGGTCCGCCTGATCTCGATGCTGCGCGGCGAGGTCGAGCGCCGCAAGGGCCTGCTCGCCGCGACCGGCGCGGCCAAGCTCAGCGAGTACCTGACCACGCCCGGGGCCCAGCGGCTGCCCCACGTGCTCGTGCTGCTGGACGGCACCGCCGCGTTCCTGTCCACGTTCGAGAACATCGACGTGGGCGCCCACCTGGACACGATGCGCATGCTGGTCGCCGAGGGCCGCTCGGTGGGCATCTGCTTCGTGCTCTCGGCCGACCGGAGCGCGGGCTACCTCGCGGCCAGCATCGCGCGGCGCGTCATCATGCGTATGGCCACCGACGACGACTACGGGATGCTCGGCCTGCCCCGCCACGTGTACGCGGGCGCCCACCTGCCGCCGGGTCGCGCGTTCACGGAGAAGGGCCTGGAGCTGCAGTGCGCCATCGTGGGCTCGGACCCGCAGGGCAGCGCCCAGGCGGCCGAGGCGGCGCGCCTGGGCGATGAGCTGCGGCAGCGCTACGGCCCGGTGCGCGTGCCCCAGATCCGGCTGCTGCCGGCGGAGGTTCGGCGGTCCTCGCTGCCGCCGCCCCGGAACCCGCTGGAGGCGGTCGTCGGCCTCGAGGACCACAGCCTCCAGCCGGTCCGCATCGGGCTGGACGAGGGCCACTTCCTGATCGCCGGGCCCCGCCGGAGCGGGCGCACGACCGCGCTGGCCACCTTCGCCCTGTCCCTGGCCGCCGCGCCCGGGGCGGTGCCGCTGCACCTGCTGTCGCCGCGCCGCCAGACCCCGCTGGCCGGCCTCGGCGTCTGGACGTCGGTGGCGCTCGGGGTGGACGCGTGCGGCGAGGCCACCACGAAGCTGGCCGACGCTGCGCGCGAGGCGCCCGACCAGGCCGCCACCTGCGTGATCGTCATCGACGACGGCGAGGACCTGACCGACGGCTCGCTGATGGACCTGGACTGGATCGCCCAGCGCGGGCGCGACATGGGGATGCGCGTGGTGGCCGCGCTGGAGACGCAGGCGGCCCAGCGGGCGTTCGCCACGTGGCTCCAGCAGGTCCAGCGCGACCGCCAGGGCCTCCTGTTCGACCCGGACCCGACGCTCGACGGCGCGCTGATCGGGGTCCAGCTCCCGCGCCGGTCGGGAGGACGCTGGCCCACGGGCCGGTGCTACGTGGCCCGGCGCGGGATCGTCGAGCTGGTGCAGGTCGCGGGCGACTAGCCCAGCTCGTCGCTTCTGGGCAGCAGGAGGATCAGCAGCCGCCAGACGCCGGTCGGCGTCGTCGGCCAGAGCGTGCCCCGCTCGCCGTCGGAGACGGCCAGGAACATCCCGGGCGCGGCGTCCACCACCTGCACCGCCCGCCCGGTGAGGCCGACCCGCGGGTCGTGCCACGCCATCTGCGCCCGCCAGGCGCGCCACGGCCCCGGCACCACGCGGGCCAGCGCCTCCGCGGCGCGGCGCCGTTCGTCCGGCTCGGCCGCGAGGAGCCCGGAGACCGGCGCCGCGCCGATGGCCAGCGGCTCGGGCTCCGGTCGCGGCCGCGGCCCGAGCCTGACGACCCGGGCGATCGCGGCCGGCACGAGATCCGCGGGCACGGTCACGAGGTCGCGCAGCCCCGGGTCCGGCAGGTCGAGCAGCAGCGCGGCCGCCTCCGCCCGCAGCCAGCCGTCGCCGGTCTTCAGGCGGTCCCCGGCGTCGGTCAGCGCCAGCCGCAGGCGGCACACCGGCTCGGTCACCGCCCGCAGCGCCTCGGCCACCGCCGGGTGCAGGCCATCCCCCTGGACGACGCCGGCCTCGCGGAGGACGGCCGCGTCGGGGCCGGCGCCTTCGCCGCGGGCCACCTCCACCAGCTGGTCGAACGCCGCCTGGTCCAGGTGCAGCCGGCCGTTCGCCGCATCGAACCGCACCACCGTCACGGCTCCAGCTCCCCGGCGATCCCGGAGAACAGCGAGGCCACGGAGTCGTAGTCGAGGGTGCTGGTCGAGGCGGTGAGGGTGAGTCCCATCCGGCCCACCACCAGGGCCCACTGCTCCATCGTGATCGAGCCGGTCTCGGGCCGGGCGTGGTGGGCGAGCCGCCGGATGACGTCGCGCCCGTTCAGCGCCGTCCGCTCCCGGTCGAGCAGGAGGTAGCCGTCGAGGGCGCCGGGGAGGTGCTCGTCGGTGCTCGCCTGCCAGCCCTCGAGGTCGAGCGTCTCCGTGAGCTCCTCGACCGTCACGACGACGTTGGCCCGGAAGCGTCCGCCCTGCTCGGGCTCCAGCGCGATCAGCGCGATCCCGGGCGAGGGGCCCTCGAGCCGCTCCCATGCCTCGGGCAGCGGCAGGGTGAAGCCGGCGGCCGGGTGCCGGTACGTGACGATGCCCGGGCGGATCACCCGCTCCTCGCGCGTCCCCGGTACCAGGCAGGACCCCACCGGCGCGGCAGCAGGTCGAAGATGCCGGCCAGCTCCAGCACGGCCCCGGCGAGGAACAGCGGCGTGAGCGGCAGGGCCGCGGCCGTCCCGGCCAGCGTCAGCACGCCGCCGGAGACCACGATGAGGCCCAGACCCGGGACCACCCCGAGCACGAGCTGGGGGCCGAACCGCCGCGTGGCCCACCAGCGGGCGCCGCGCGAGCGACCGGCCCAGCACCACGCGAACAGCGCCAGCAGGGCGGTCCCGACGAGGACGACCAGCACGTCGGCGAGTGTCGCGAATGGTGCCAAGGCACCGCTCAGAAGGGGTTCAACGACGCCAGCGCGTGCACGGCGCTTCCGCCGAGGTGGCCGAGCTCGTGCCCGACCGCGTCCGCTGCGTGGCCCACCGCGTCCACCGTGTGGCCGACCACGAAGCTGCCGACGCCGGAGCCGATGACGCCGCCCGCGATGCCGCCGATCAGTCCGCCGACGACCGTGCCGACACCGGGGAAGATGGCGGTGCCGATCGCGCCGCCGATCTCACCCCCGGCGATCGCGCCACCCCAGCCGGCGCCTCCGACCACCAGTCCCGCGTATGCGGAGCGTCCGACCCTCGCGGTGGTGTCCAGGTGGCTGTTGCCCGAGTCCTGCATCCACTGGCCGAGCGCCGACGCCCCGACGGCCAGCACGCCACCTGCCCGCCCCGCCCACCTGCCCGCCGTGGTCCAGGCAGCCCGAGAGTCCGCCAGGTTCGCCTTGGCGATCCAGTTCGCCCCGGACCTCGACTTCAGCGCGGTCTCCCACCACGACAGGTCGTCCGGGGAGACGAACCGGCCCAGCGGGTCGCGCGGCGCGAACCGCCCGCGCCCGACCCTGACCATCCAGCTCTGGATGCCGCCGAAGGCCAGCAGGCCGCGCCCGAAGGTCCAGATCCCGATCCCCGCGGCGCCCATCGTGGTCGGCGGCACGACCTGCCCCTCCAGCCGCTTCCACAGGTCCTGGCCCAGGCTGGGCACGCCGGAGCCGCCAGACCCCCCGGGACCGGCGCCCACCGTCCCGCTGGTGCCGGCCCTGATGATGTCGGCGACCGTGGTCTCCGACGACTGCTGCAGGCGCTCCAGCGCCTGCAGCGCCTGGTCCACCGAGCGGCCCATCGGCGGCCACTCCTGAGTGCGGAACTGGACGGCGGACGGTCCATCCCAGACCGTGGCGCTGCACAGCGCCTGCCCCAGTCGCCTGACCGCCGTGAGCTGCGACGCGAGCGCTCCGTTCAGCAGGTCGTGCATCTGGCGGGCTGCCTGCTGCGCCCTGTCCGTCGCGAGGACTCGCTGGCTCAACCCCTCTCTCCAATCCCGGGACGGTGTGGACCGCGCCCGGGCGTTGAGCGAGCCGGGCGTTCACCCGGCTCGCGTCTGCGGCCGCTCCCTAGTTCGAACCTCCGGCGTGCAGGATGTTCTCGACCACCGTCTCCATCTGCTTGCTCAGCGTCTCGAGCGTGGTCACGGCGGACTGCAGAGCCTTGCTCTGGCCCGGCCACTCGCCGGTGCGGAACCGCTGCGCCAGCGGCCCGTCCCAGGCGTTCGGGTTGCACAGCTGGTTGCCGATCGTCTGCACGTTCTTGATCTGGGCGGTCATGTCGCCCGTCAGAAGAGCCTGCATCTTTGTCGCCGCCTGCTTGGCGGCTTCGGTTGCCAGCACTCTCTGGCCCATTTGTCTACTCCTCGTGCGTTGTGACTTGCTGTGGGACCGTGTTCACGCAGAGCAGAGCTCTAGGCGCCGCCGGCCTTCATGATGTTCTGCAGGATCGTCTGAGCCTGCTTCTGCAGCTGCTCCAGGTTCGTGATCGCCTGCTGCAGCGCGCGGCTCTCGTTCGGCCACTCACCGCGGAACTTCGCGGCGATGGGGCCGTCCCAGTTGTTGGGGCTCGACAGCTCGGTGCCGAGCTGCTGGAGCTGCCTGAGGTCGTTGGTCAGGCTCCCCGCCAGGATCTGCTGCAGCCGCTGTGCGCTCTGAACTGCTTCCGGTGTCGAAAGGACTCTACCGGCCACTTGCGTCGTTCCTCCTACTCGAGTCGTCCGAGATTTCCGTTGCGTGACTGCGCGCTGTGTATGTTGACGGACCAGCATGCCCAGCGCGGCGGACACTTGAGGGACAAAGGCGGAGGCCGAAGGGCTGTGAACATGCCAGCGGGCGGCCGTGGAAAGCAGGCGACAGCGTCGAATCAGCGGATCCTCCCTTGCCCTCGAGATGGCCACGCCGGCGGTCGCCGGCCGACCACGAAGGGGCACAGTCTAGCCGGGCCGAAACTCTGGCGGCAACCCGTCAGGCGGAGGCCAGCTGGCGCAGGTAGCGGAAGGTGTAGATGCCCGTCGCGTGGCCGCTGGCGAATCCTATCTGGAGTGCGTACTGGCCCACCAGCGCCACCTCGGTCATCCGCAGCTCGTCATCGGCGAGCTCGGTCAGGGCGTCCAGCCGGCCGGTGGACCCGCCCTCGCCGCGGCACTCGGCGCAGGGGCACGCCCAGCGCATCTGCCGGCCCGGGTACCGCGTCCGCGCGCCGTCCTCCCACGCGATCTCCAGCACGTTGTCCGCGCGGACGAGGTCAACCGAGGTCGGGAACGGATCCGGATCGTTCAGCGGACGTTGATCACCGGCAGGCGCCGGAAGGACTGGATGGACGTGCGGGCCGCGATCTGCGAGGCCAGGTCGGTGAACGCCTTCGCCGCCGCCGAGTCCGGCCGCGAGACGACGATCGGCGCGCCGCTGTCCGACTCGACCCGGATGTCCTCGTGGAGCGGGATCCCGCCCAGGAACGGCACGCCGAGGCGATGCGCCGCGCGCTCGGCGCCGCCGTGGCCGAACACGTGGTGCTCGTGGCCGCACTCCGGGCAGACGTACCAGCTCATGTTCTCGACCAGGCCCAGCGGCGTCACGTTGAGCTGGCGGAACATCTGGAGCGCCTTGACCGCGATGTCGAGCGCCAGGTCCTGCGGCGTGGCCACGATCGCCACCCCGGTCAGCGGGACGGACTGGGCGATCGTCAGCGAGGCGTCGCCGGTGCCGGGCGGGAGGTCGATCACCAGGTAGTCGAGCTCGCCCCAGCTCACGTCGCCCATCATCTGCTGGATCGCGCGCGACACCATCGGCCCGCGCCACACCATCGCCTTGTCGCCGCCGCCGATGAAGCCGATCGACATCAGCTTCAGCCCGTACGCCTCCAGCGGGATCAGCTTCTGGTCGATGACCTTCGGCTGCTCGTGGACGCCGGTCAGCCCCGGCACCGACGGCCCGTAGATGTCGGCGTCGAGCAGGCCCACCCGGGCGCCCGAGCGGTGCAGCGCCGCGGCCAGGTTGACGGCCACGGTGGACTTGCCGACGCCGCCCTTGCCGCTGGCGATGGCGATCGTCTGTTTCACGCCGGGCAGCATCTCGGTCGCCTGGCGCATGAAGCCGGGGCGTACGTTGGCCGTCATCTTGACCGCGACGCTGGACACGCCGTCCAGGGCGCCGACCGACTCCTCGGCCTGGGTCTTGAAGCGATCGCGCACCGGGCAGGCCGGCGTGGTGAGCTCGAACGTGAACGCGACCTCGCCGCCGTCCGAGACGCGGAGTTCCTTGATCATGCCCAGGCTGACCACGTCGCGACCGAGGTCGGGGTCCACGATCGTCGCCAGGGCGGCGAGAACCTGCTGTTCGCTTGGGGCTGGCATGGCGCCTTCGATTCTAGGCAGGTGAGGAGCGTGACTCACGCCAGGCGGACCGTAGACTTCTCGGGCAGCGTGACGCCGCACATCCCCGACTACCTGGAGTACTGCCAGGGTCCCGCCTCCGACATCTATTTCCAGCGCGCCGCGGACACGCTGGCGGGCGCCGGGCTCGACCCTGTCGTGACGATGGAGTACTTCGGCGACCGCGACGGCCTGCTCTGCGGCATGGCCGACGTGCTGGACCTGCTCCGGCGCTCGCTGGCCGGGGCGGCCGCGCCGGCCGAGGTGTGGGCGCTGGCGGACGGCAGCCCGATCGCGGCCCGCGAGGTGGTGCTGCGGGTGCGGGCGCCCTACTCCGGCTTCGGCCGGCTGGAGACGGCGGTGCTGGGCACGCTCGCGAGCTGCTCGGGCTGGGCCACGGCCGCCCGGGAGGTGGTCGAGGCGGCGGGCGGCAAGCGGGTGATCTCGTTCGGGGCCCGGCACGTCCACCCGCTGGTGGGCCCGATCATGGAGCAGGCGGCGATCGCCGGCGGGTGCGTCGGGTGCGCGACGCCGCTGGGCGCGGAGCGGGCGGGGCTGGCGGCGCCGTCGGGCACCATGCCGCACGCGATGATCCTGGTGTTCGGCGACACGGTCCGGGCGGCGCTGGCGTTCGACGCGCACATGCCGGACGACGTCCTCCGGATCGTGCTGGTGGACACGTTCAAGGACGAGCCCGAGGAGTCGCTGCGCGTGGCCGAGGCGATGGGGGAGCGGCTGCGCGGCGTCCGCCTGGACACGCCGTGGGAGCGGGGCCGGGTCACGGTGGAGCTGGTCAAGGAGGTCAGGGCCCGGCTGGACCTGGCCGGCCACCGCCACGTGGGCATCTTCGTCAGCGGCGGCATGGACGCGGAGCGGGTGCGCCAGTTCGTGGCGGCCGGCGCCCCGGTGGACTCGTTCGGCGTGGGCATGGCGATCGCGGCGGCCCCGCCGATCGGCTTCACGTCGGACATCAAGGAGGTGGACGGCGAGCCGCGCACGAAGCGGGGCCGCATCCCGGGCGTGACGCCGGCGCCGCGCCTGGACCGCGTGCTGTAGGGGCCCGCCCCTCAGCCGCCCTTCCGGGCGGCCACGTCAGGGGAGGGCGATCTTCTCCAGCTCGGCCCGGCTCCCGTCCAGGGCCAGGATCCCGATCGTTCGCTCCCGCGAGAACCCGGCCGCGGTGGGGGTGGAGACGTTGATGAAGCGGGTGCGCCCGAT
>Ga0070717_10003494_pt1 | contig 11251 bp, 11 predicted proteins | sample LARL113metaG_FD_71366 | JGI IMG/M metagenome (GOLD analysis project Ga0070717, IMG submission 71366) | Corn, switchgrass and miscanthus rhizosphere microbial communities from Kellogg Biological Station, Michigan, USA - LAR L11-3 metaG | ecosystem: Host-associated > Plants > Roots > Rhizosphere ...
TTGCTTATGCGTTAGGTGCGGGCAAGGCGATCATCTCGACTCCCTACTGGCATGCGATCGAGTTATTGGACGATCGCCGAGGCGCGCTGGTTCCTTTTCAAGATTCGGACGCGATTGCGCGAAAGGCCGTCGAACTCTTGGATACTCCCGCAATACGGCACGCTATGCGCAAACGTGCATACATCTATGCACGGGACATGGTCTGGAAAAGTGTGGCACAAGGTTACATGGCAAGCTTTGAGCAAGCGCGCGCAGACCGTGCACGGCAGCCGCGCGCGATGTTCGCGAATGGGTCGCCGGAAAAATGTTTTGAAGAGCTGCCAGCGCTTAAGCTCGACCACTTGCGTCGGCTGACCGACGACACCGGCATGCTCCAGCACGCGACCTTTACTGTGCCCAATTACAGCGAGGGATATACCACCGACGATAACGCACGCGCCTTGCTGCTAACCGTGCTCGTCGAGCAACTTGGCGGAACCAAGTTTGCGGGAACTAAGAAACTTGCTTCGCGCTACTTGGCTTTTCTGGGGCATGCATTCAATCCGGAAAACGGAAGGTTCAGAAATTTCCTGAGCTACGACCGCAAGTGGACTGAGGCTAAGGGCTCAGAAGATTGTCATGGTCGCTCGTTGTGGGCACTGGGAACGGTTCTGGGACGCTCTAAAAATCAGGCGCTCCGAGGTGCAGCGGGACGTCTTTTCGAGGCAGCCGTCCCGGCGGTCGTTGCCTTCACCAGCCCCCGTGCCTGGGCGTTCGCGCTGCTTGGCATTCACGAGTACCTCGACTGCTTTCCAGGCGATCGCGATGCTCAGCAGATGGGATCGGTACTGGCAACTCGGCTGCTAGAACTCTACGGTGCGAACCAGTCGGCGGAGTGGAACTGGTTTGAAGATGTTCTGGCTTACTCAAATGCCAGACTGCCGCAAGCCGTGTTGATTGCCGGACGTCGCAGGGCAGATGCGCTGATGGTATCGGCCGCTCTCGGCGCGCTGAATTGGCTGACCGCTGTACAGCGCTCGCCGGAAAATGATCACTTTGTACCCGTTGGCTCACAAGGCTTCTATCGCAAGGGACACGAGAAAGCGCGCTTCGACCAACAACCGGTGGAAGCCGGGGGAGCTGTGTCCGCGTGTCTCGAGGCTTATCGTGCAACCGGAGAGGATCGATGGCTCAACGAAGCCCGGTCCGCGTTCAACTGGTTCCTGGGCAACAATGACTTGCAAATTGCCCTGTATGATCCCACCACTGGTGGTTGCCGAGACGGTCTGCACCCCGAGCGCGTAAATGAAAACCAGGGAGCAGAATCGACTTTGGCCTTCTTGATGGCGCTGGTCGAAATGCGCTTGCTGGGAGAAGTTAATCATCCGCTATCAGGGCGTGATCTATTCATCGCCCGGAACAATAATCTTGAGACTGCAAATGTCCTGTGAAAATGTTTTGTGTGAAATCCTATGAGCGTTGCCATAACAACTCGTTACGAACCTCTTCTGCTTCGGCATCCCAGTAACCCGCTCTTAACCGCCAAGGATTGGCCTTACTCGATCAACAGCGTCTTTAACGCAGGGGCAACATTGTTGGCCGATGGCTCGACCCTGCTGCTGTGCCGGGTTGAGGACCGACGCGGCATATCCCACCTTTGTGCTGCCCGCTCGCGGAACGGCGTGGATAGCTGGGAAATCGACAGTGAGCCAACAATGCTGTCGAGTCCGAAAGAGTATCCCGAAGAGCTCTGGGGTATCGAAGACCCTCGCATTACGTTTGTGCCTGAACTGCAGCAGTACGCAATCACATACACGTCGTATTCTCGTGGTGGGCCAGGAGTTTCGTTGGCTCTGACCAAGGACTTTCGCAGTTTCGAGCGCTACGGGGTCATCATGTCACCCGATGATAAGGACTCCGCGCTCTTGCCGCGAAGAGTCGACGGGTATTGGGCACTCATTCATCGTCCCATGACTCCACTCGGCTCGCACATGTGGATCTCCTATTCTCCCGACTTGCGTCATTGGGGTAGGCATCGGTTGATACTCGAAGCTCGCCGGGGCGCCTGGTGGGATGCAAATAAGATTGGATTGTCGCCGCCACCGATCGAGACCGATAGGGGATGGCTCGTGCTCTATCACGGAGTACGGCACACGCCTTCGGGCTGCTTGTACAGATTGGGCCTGGCTTTGTTCGAGCTTGAGAATCCGGAAAAGTGCTTACTGCGCGGCGATTCCTGGATCTTTGGGCCCGAGGCCGACTACGAGCGTCACGGCGACGTTGACGACGTTGTGTTCCCCTGCGGATACACGATGGACCCAGATGGTGACGGCATTAACATTTATTACGGAGCTGCCGATTGCTCAATCGCTCTTGCTCGCAGCAGCGTTCGCACGCTACTAAGTTGGCTGGATGCCAACGGAAGTTGCGAGCGAAGGCAGCGAGCACAGGACATGTAAAAACTGCTGCCCTGGTTGAAATCACGGGATGGAACTCATAACAAACCGATACGCTTCTGAGTAGGGACAACTCGAAGTTTTCATGCGTGACTATTTCGGCTCTGTTGACAGCGGGTTGCTGGCTCGAATATTGAGGCCAGCTAGTGTGTATTCTCCTAAGAGGCGTACCGTAGCGATAGCGTCGAAAGAAACGGGTATCCACATACCGTTCAGTTCCGCATATTGCAGAGTGATATGAATATCCTTGATCCAAAAGGAGGGACTTTTGGCAGGGACTCCTTCAATTCGGCGGATATGGAAAGTGCTCGCATCTACCCAGATCTGACCGCGTAAAAGGTATTTATCTTTACGCTTCGGGACGATCCGCAAAACGTACTCAGGCGCGACGCCGAAGTTTTCTTGCCTAAGAAAAACGAAGTCATAGTTCGTCCGACTGATCTCGCTGCCGCGCCGTTTCTTCGCCGACTCGGTTTCCCGGTCTAAGAGCTCACGAACTATTTTTTCTCCCCTTGAGTTCCCTCTCGCTTGCGTGATTTTGTATGTCTTCATATCGGGGGGAACGAAATTGATCTGCGCAACGACCTCAGAGGTAGGTTGCGTATCATAGCCGCGGAAGACTTTGTATTCTCGCGTTACCTCATATGGCCGGGATTGAGCGGGGTCTTGGTGCTGGACCTCCTCCAAGTGTTGCAATATGAGGTTCAGATCGGGAGATTTGATTTCAGCGGGCGGCGAAGGCGCCTGTAACGACGAGGCGAGCGTCGCCAGGAAAACGATAACCGGGAACAACAGTCTTGGGGTAGCTGTCGGGGTATTTTCCGTTTCGCGAGTCACGGTTTGGCTGAGCGTCTCTCTCCCTTATTGAGATGCCTCTCAAACGTGCGCGGTGAAAACTTGCGCCTGTGTGCAAAACATAGCAACCTTCTTAGGTTGCGGCGCTCCGATTTGGGCGCAGTCGATGTGCGGTATTGCTCAGACTCGATTGTCAATCCAGAGTAGCTTGGGAACCAGGAAATGAAGGAGGGCGCTCTCCCATGACACCACAACCAAGTGATTGGCGGCACCTCGCAGAACAAGCCAGTAATGAAATGGATACGAATAGGCTCATAGACCTTGTCGTTGAGCTCGATCGCATGTTAGGTGAACGCGAAAAAACGTCCCGCCCGCCGCGACACCGGCAGTAAGGCGCTGGAGACTATTCCGGAGAGTAGCGTTCCGTTGTTCCGGAACGAAGGCTGAAAGACTGGCCCGGATTCCAAGCTGCGAACAGACCCACTGCCGAGCGATGCTTGACACTCCCGGCGCGTAGGACTAGCATCATAGTTGAGGTGGTTACCACCTTCTCCTCTTTCAGGTTCTCTGAACTAAGTCAGCCCATCTGAAGTTCTCTCTCTTAGCAACCCCAACCCAAGGAGGTTGCCTATGTTTGCACGCAATGTCTCGATTCATCTGAAATCCAATATGCTTTCCGATTACACGCGAACCTTTGAGAAGGACATCCTTCCCTTGCTTCGTAGACAAAATGGTTTCAGGGACGAAATCACATTCGCTGGTCCCGGCGGAGTTGATGTAACTGCAATCAGTCTGTGGGAAAACAAGACCGATGCCGAAACTTACAACACCAATACCTATCCGGAAGTGTTGAAGACAATGGCACGGTTTATCGAGGGAACCCCCAAGGTTCAGACCTCTGACGTGGTCACCTCGACCTGCCACAAGATCGCCGTTCACGCAACAGCGTAGAACTGTGAGCTTTTCGCGCGGGAAGGCGGTTAACCTCCGCCTTCTCGGCCAAGAGCGCCGAAGCGTGAGTCGTTTTGAAACCGAGATTCCCTCCATGAAACCCTTTTTATTGATCATTCTGTCTGTGTGCTTTGTCGGGAGCGCCACCGCTCTCACGCCCCAGGTTCGCACTCACGCACCACGTAAAGTTCAGGTGAGCGCTGGGCTGTCAACCATGATGGGTACCGTTCAGGATGGCCATAAATTAAGGTTCGTGACCGACCAGAGAGCTTGGAATGTGGACAATCCGGAGATGCTTAAGGGCCACGAAGGACATTATGTAAGGGTCAGGGCTCATGTTTACTCAGACAGGAATTCAATTCACATCAGAGACGTGAATCTGCCCACCGCAACTGAGACCAGGAAAGATAACATGAAGTAAGTGTATCTCGACCTCTGCCAACGAATCGCTGGAAACCAACAAGTCCGCGCGGGGACTGCCCGTCCGATCCGCACGTTTTCCGGTGAATGCAGTCCCATCCAATGTGAGCGGTTGTGATCAGACAGTCAGATCCGCACCAGCTACAGTATCTTCTTGTTCCACTCCGGATGCTCCAGGTTCTCAGGCCGGAACTCAACCGGTGCACAGCACGCGAGTGTTGTGCGTAAGGACCGATAGCAAAATCAAATCCCAAGTGAAACCTCTGACCGCCGTAAGGCGAGAATCTTAGGAGGATTCCATGAAACAAATATTCCTGCTGATGGTTGTATCGGCGCTGCTGGTGATGCCGGGATCTGCGCAGACTCCCGCTGCTGGTAGCAACACAGGCGAGGCCACCATTAACGGTTGCTTAGGTGGATCTGATGGAAACTACACGGTTGCAGAAGAGGGCACGAATCAGATTATCAAGATCAGCACCAGCAGTGTTGATCTCAAGCTACATGTCGGCCAGGATGTAAGCCTGATAGGGCACAAGACAAGTGGAAGCGCGAGTTCCGGCGCTTCTGATAGCAGTATTGCAGTAACCGCACTGAACGTGATCTCTGAGCACTGTGCGGCGACCGCCGTTGCGCCCGCTGCGACTGCCGCTCCACCGGTTACAACCGGCAGCCCCTCTCCAGGGACTACAGGTAGCGCACCGGTTGTGGCGGCCGCTGCGAGCACGTCCGCTGCAAACACACCCGCTGCACCAGCTAGTCCGTCGGCAAGTGCCAGCACACCGGCCGCAGATGCAGCAATACCCGCTGCGACGGTCATTCCGCCCGTGGAAACAGTCAGCGCACCCCCCGTGGACGCGGTGGCAGCCACTCAGACGGTCGTTCCGTCCGCGGCAACTGTCAGCAAACCGCCTGTTGTGGACGCTGCGGTACCCGCCGCGACGGTCATTCCGTCTGCGGAGACCAACAGCGCGCCCGCTGTGAACGCTGTTCCCGCAACGCGACCTTCAGGCCGTCCTCGCACGCACTCTGCGAAACGAGCTGCGGCCGCCACTGCACCCGACGAGACGGTCAGCCCATCGTCTCAGGCGGTCATCCCGACCGCTGCCGACGCCGCAAAACCCGCCGCGCCTGCCGGCCCCTCGGCGGAGACTGCTGGCACACCTGCTCCAGCTGCAACCACACCTGCTCCAGCCGCAACCACACCCACCGCGACTCATAAGGGCGGGTCCCTGTGGCTCATGATCTTAGTTGTCGTGTTGGTAATCGCCTTAACCACGCTGGCCCCGTTCTTGGTCCGGTGGAGAAAACGGAAAATGCTGGAGCGGACGGATGCCCCAAATCTTTCTCTCACCCATGAAGTGATCTCTCATGAAGTGAGCTCCGACCATGACAAAGAGGAATCGCCCAAGGCTGCCTAGGCTACAGTGGTGGAAAGCCTAGACAGAAGTACCCAAATTAAAATTCGGAGGACCCAGCGCTCAGGGTTCAGTAGATTCCTGATTACTGGAGCGAACGTGTATGAAGGCGGGGACAGAATGCTGCTGTGAAGCATGACACTTCGCTTGATACAGTTTATGTGCCACCCAACGATGACGGAGGTCAATGCTGGCTTCGCTGGCCCTGGGTGTTCTGCACCTCGCAGATTAATCGTCGCCATATATATCCAACAATATGCAGCGACACGTCTGTGCCCCCCTTGAGAATGAGCACTCTTGCTCAGACGAGTGGCACTCGGAGTGCTAACGTCTAAGTGTGGTCTCCAGCCGAATTACCGAGCAGCCCGAAAGTCGCTTGCCGCTTCGCAGGACCTAGCCATGCTGAAGCGAATTGCACCAATACGGGTTATATCTTTTTTACTGTTGGCGGCTTGCGGGACCTTGTGCCAGAGCAAAGGTCCTTCCGCTGACTTGCTCCAGGGGTTAGAGTTTGACGGCTCAGACTCACAAGAACTGCGGCGCCAGAAGATACCTACGCGGGAATCACTTCCTGATGCTCCGTCAGTACAGCCTGCAACTCAAGCGGAGAAATTTCGTACGTTCATCGATGAAGCGCGCTCGCCTTTGACACTTGGCGCGGTTGCGGTCAACGTGGGCATAATGCGCGAAACGGAAGTGGGGCGCCGCACTCCCGGAGGGCAGCCCAGCCTGACCGCTCTGTATAAGTCCGTGCTTATTCAAAAAGAGTCCAGCGCCTTCTTTAGTAAGTACCTGTATCCCTCACTTCTCAAGCAGGACCCACATTATTACCCTTCGAGCAGCGGCAGCTTTCTGGGGCGGGCCACGTACGCGGCTTCGCGCATTTTAATCACGCGGAACGACTCCGGAAAGAGGACCCCGAACACGTCGTATTTCCTCGGGGTGCTGACTTCGGTTGCGATCACGACTGCTTACCGTCCATATTGGAGGCGCTCCACTTCGGCGACCTTCAAAACCTTTGGCTCGACGGTGGGCAACGACGCAGGCATCAATCTCCTTCACGAGTTTGGCCCCGGCATTCGGCAAATGATGAAGAGTCGTGCGCCTAAGTTCGTCTTTAGAAATCATGTCGCGGCGCAAAGCCTGCGACCTTAATCTCTATATGTGAGCTATCTTGCTCAGACGCGTGATCCCACAACCTGTCATTCTTGATTCTCCTGAGTGTGCAAATTGGGCTGCGACCGCTGATTCGTAGCTCTCATTTTTAGGTCGCTGCAGGCCGGATCTAACCAACGCCCGCAAAACGACCACATCCAGCTAATCGGCATTCTTGATCCGTGTGCCGCCGCGAATCCTCCGGCGAACACGATTCGACCCAGGTAGCTCTCGAACATCGAACTTAGCGGACACCTCGAGACAGATGCAAGGCAGCAGTCCGCGAAACAGGAAAGGTCAAACATTATGCCTCTGCTTCAAGTGGTGGAAGTTCTGGTCGTCGTGGGTGTTCTGTTGTGGCTGGTAAATCGTTTTATCCCAATGCAGTCATCCATCAAGTCCATTTTGAACGGCGTGGTTGTCATTGCTGTGGTTTTGTGGTTGCTGAACGGTTTTGGACTCTTTCATTCTCTTTCCCGCGTGCACCTTAAATCGTGAAGATGACGTGGAAACCAATCCCGCAGGCTGAACGCACCAACCAAGATCGATAACGACGTAACACGGCAGACATCTGCCGCAAGGAGATACTGTGAAAACAACGCTCTTGTTAGCAGCCGGACTTACTCTCAGTTTGAGCGCATTCGCGCAAACCAATTCTCAAACAAACCTGGTCGTTGAGCCTATGGCCCACACGCCGACGTTCCGGGTCACTGTAATCAGCCGCAGCGTACAGGCAGTCAACTATAAACATCGAAGCGGATCTTCAAAACTGGATTTCGCGGGCACCGATCTGATGCCCTCAGCCAATGGTGTAGCCGAAGTCAACAGCAAACGGGGATCCATTGCAATCGAAGCGGAATTTGGCGGTCTTCCCAAACCCACGACGTTTGGCAACGAATATCTGACTTACGTCTTGTGGGCAATTTCACCCGAAGGCCGCGCCATCAACCTGGGCGAAGTGCTGATTGGCGGCAACCATCGTAGCAAGCTCAATGTCACGACCGACCTGCAGGCCTTCGCTCTGATCGTCACTGCCGAACCTTATTATGCAGTTCGACAGCCCAGTAACGTCGTGGTGCTTGAGAACGTGGTCCGTGAAGAGACCAAAGGCACAAGTGAAGCGGTGAACGCCAAGTACGAATTGATGGAGCGCGGCGGCTACATTCCTACGGGATACAAGTTCGACCCGGTATTGATGAACGCCAAGTTGCCATTGGAGTTCTTTGAAGCGCGCAACGCTGTGCGCATTGCCGAATCCGAGGGGGCCGAACAATATGCCAGCGACAGCTATCAGCATGCTGTGCGGTTGATGGACAAAGTCGACGGCTATGCCACTAACAAGCACGTTGATAAAAAAGCCATGATCGCGGTCGCCCGTGAGGTAGTGCAGACTGCGGAAGACGCTCGCGAAATCACAGTGCGAAAAATAGATGAGGTGCGCCTGGACAACGAACGTCAAGCTGCCGCCAACGTGCAAGCCCAGACCCAAGCGGAAGCAGACGACGCAATCCGCAAGAAAGACCAGGCCCAATCTGACCAGGCCCGAGCGGAGATCGCCAAAACTCAGGCTGAGTCGGACACAGCAAATGCCCAAGCAGCAAAAGCTCAGGCCGAATCTGATGCAGTCAAGGCCCAAAGCGCGAAAGCCCAGGCTGAATCTGACACAGCAAAAGCTCAGGCCGATGCTGCCGATGCTAAGGCGGACTCCGATAAAGTGCTGGCGGATAGTCAGGCTTCATCAGCCAATGCACTCTCCGCAGCCCAGGCTGATGCCGAGCAATCTCGGTTAAACGCACTAAAAGCAGAGCAGAGCGCACAACAAGCGGAAGCCGAAAAAGCCGCCATGCGCACACGATTGTCCGAGCAGTTGAACACAATCCTTCAGACGCGCGACAGCGCCCGCGGTCTGATCGTCAGCATGTCCGATGTCCTGTTTGATAGCGGCAAATATTCGTTGAAGCCGGGTGCGCGCGAGAAGCTGGCAAAAGTCGCCGGTATTCTGCTCGCCTACCCTGGACTGAATATCGCAGTTGGCGGCTATACAGACAATGTCGGTGGCGACGCGATGAATCAGAGACTGTCTGAGAATCGTGCCGGCTCGGTCCGCGATTACCTGGTGCAACAAGGAGTCGCGACCAATTCGGTTACGGCCAGAGGTTTCGGCAACAGCCTGGCAGTAGCTACGAACGATAACGCCGCAGGACGGCAGCAGAACCGAAGGGTTGAGCTGGTCGTATCCGGTGAAGCAATCGGACACCCGGCCAACGCGACTACAGGAAGCTTGCAGTAAGCGATCCACTAAAGACATTAATGGAGATGACCGTATGAGAATAACCAGAATCATCAGCATCGCCGGTCTGTCTTTGCTGCTGGGAATCGTTGTTCCTGCTTACGCCCAGCACGAGGAGGGAAAGCAAGACCATCCCGCAAAGGAGCAGAATAAGGAACAGAACAGGCCGCAACCACAGCACGAGCAACAGCAGCATGCTCAGCAACAACCGCAGCGTAGTCAGCAGTCGCGGCAGCAGCACACGCAGCAACAGCCACGACATGCACAACAGGAGCGGCAAGACCAGCAGCAGGCCCAGCAGCAGGAGCGGCGGCAGAACCAGAGCAAGCCGCAGCAGCAGCGGGCGCAACAACAAAGGCAAGACCAGAACAACCGGCAAGAGCGCGACCGTCAACAGCCGCAGCACGCTCAGCAACAGCGGCAGGATCAGAACAGACACCGGGGCCACGAACAAGCGCGAAACTCGCCTGAGCAACACCGAATCCAGCAGAGCGCATGGCAGGAGCACCGTTCACAACGCTGGGATTCCGACCATCGTAACTGGCAACAGCGCGGCGGCTACCACGGTTACCGCGTTCCTGATGACCGTTACCGCGGATACTTTGGGCCAGAGCATGGCTTCCGAATCGGTGGACTGCCATTCCGGCTCGTAGGCGGATATCCCCGCTTCCGCTACAACGGCTACTGGATCAGTACTCTTGACCCATGGCCCGAATATTGGGGAGACAATTGGTACGACAACGACGACGTTTATGTCGCCTACGTGGATAACGGCTACTACATGTACGACCGCAGGTATCCCAACACTGGCGTCGCCATCAGTATCTCGTTCTAAAGGTTTCCATCCGGGTGCAGCTTCGGGAAGAGGCTGCGCCCATTGGTTTCTCTTGGTTTCTCTAAAATTCGACAGATGAAGATAAGGAGTGAACTATGCTAGGAACCATATTAATCGTGATTTTGGTGTTAGCACTTTTTGGCGCGCTACCCAGATGGTCGCACAGTCGTAACTGGGGTTATGCCCCGACAGGTAGCGTAGGGCTGATTCTGTTAATCGTGCTCATTCTGCTGCTTCTTGGCAGGATCTAATTATGCAAGTCATTCTAATGTTGGCGGACGCCTCAGTGCCACACTGGCGCCGCTTTTCTTTTCGCGCGTTGGCGATTGCGTTCGCCGTCCTCATATGCAGCGGCGGTTTGTCCGCATATTCGGTCCTGACCCACGAGGAGATCGTGGACCTGGTGTGGGCTGACCAAATCCGCCCTCTGCTGCTCAAGAGATATCCGGGACTTACAGACGGCCAGATCAAAGAAGCGCACGCCTACGCCTACGGAGGCGCTGTCATTCAGGACCTCGGCTACTATCCGTTCGGCAGCAAGGATTTCAGCAACCTGGTGCATTACGTTCGCAGTGGGGACTTCGTTCGCGAACTGCTCCTAGAGAGTCAGGATGTCAATGAATACGCCTTCGCGCTCGGCGCGCTGTCGCATTATGCGTCGGACATTGCCGGCCACCCAGCCGTCAATCAGGCAGTAGCGATTGAGTATCCCATGCTGCGAGCGAAGTTTGGCAAATCAGTGCGTTATGCAGACGACAAGACAGCGCATCTGAAAACCGAATTCGGGTTCGACACCGTGCAGGTCGCAAAAAACCGCTACGCCTCGCAACAATATCATGATTTCATCGGGTTTCAAGTATCTAAGCCCCTGCTGGAGCGCGTCTTCCCCGTCGTATATGGCGTGGAATTGAAAGAAGTGCTCACCCACGAAGACCTGGCCGTGGGATCGTATCGT
>Ga0070717_10003495_pt1 | contig 11249 bp, 13 predicted proteins | sample LARL113metaG_FD_71366 | JGI IMG/M metagenome (GOLD analysis project Ga0070717, IMG submission 71366) | Corn, switchgrass and miscanthus rhizosphere microbial communities from Kellogg Biological Station, Michigan, USA - LAR L11-3 metaG | ecosystem: Host-associated > Plants > Roots > Rhizosphere ...
TAGCACGCCCAGGTGGGATGACGATGTGCATGGCCGGCAGCCTGGAGGAACTCGACCAGGTCCCCATCGGGATCAAACACGCAGATCGCCGGGACAGGGCCTTCGGGCAGCCCTTTTTGCCGCCGTGCCTCCCGTAGCAGATTCTGTGGAGTGAACAGCGAGGGAGCCTCGTAGTCGCCTTTGCGCGAACAGCGGCGCCGTGTCAAGACGGTTGACGTGATCCATAGTGCCCCTGCCATTGGATGAAAATCGCCCCGAGCAAGACGCCAAAGAGTACAGCTAAGGGGAACGAAGAAAGGAAGTTCGCAAAACTCATACTGAATGGCGATGACGCATGGTTCGTGAGGTTGGCCAGCATCACTTCAAGGAGGAACCACCAGAGCATGCCGAGCGCTAGCCCGGTGAGGAGCGCGCGACCAGTGGTGATCAGCTTGCCTCGTTGCAGCGCCCCAAAGAGGAGACCAAAGATGCTTCCCAGCGCCAGGAGGAGCAAGAAGCCGACCCAATGGCTGACCGTGGGGTCAGCGATCGTGATGCCGAACCAGTGTAAGATCGCTGGAAAGCCCTTTCCGGGCGCACCATCGGTCACGAAATCGAAGAGGGCCAGCACCAGACTGGCCAAAACCCCCGCCAGAAGTCCCCTGCGTAAGGTATGCATGGTCTTGCTCTGCTACCTTTCTCATACTCAAAGGTGTACAAGACGCCTCTGAGCGGTCAGTTGTTCCTGCTTCATTGCCGATTGCCATGGCACGGGAACCTTTGAATCAGCCCTCCCGTATCGGTCTCACATCCGCTCCACAGGCGCTTTAACGTCATCGGTCGTAGCCACTACCCAGGACGGCCACCTTTACGCAAGAAGGTGGCGAAGCATATCGCGTGCAAACTGTGCCAGATTCAGAGCAGCGTTGAGATCCCGATCGATGACCAACCCACACCCCAAGCAATGATAGGTCCGATGCTTGAGTGGCATGCGCTTTTTGACGTGTCCACAGCCAGAGCAGCGTTTGGTTGAGGGAAACCAGCGAGAGGCGATGAAGACCTGACCGCCTGCGCTTGCGACTTTCGTCTTCAAGAACTGCAAGAGTTGCCCCATGGCTGCGTCGGCAACGGCACGCGCGAGTTTCCGGTTGGCCATCATCCCTAGCAGATTGAGGTCTTCGATCCCAATGGTTCCAGCCGTCTGAGCCAGTTCCGTGGTGAACTTGTGCTGCACGTCGCGTCTGAGAGCCGCGATCTGTTGATGCTTGCGTGCTACCTTCACTCGTTGCTTCTGATAGTTCTGACTGAAAACGGTTCTGCCCGTTTCTGGATCTTTGGTTTTTTGCTTCTTGCTGAGCTTGCGTTGCAGCTTGCTGAGTTTTTGGAGATGGAGTGCCAGGGGCTTTTGGTTCTCAAGCCTGCGTCCATCGGAAACCACGGCAGCCGTCTTCAAGCCTACGTCCACCCCCACCACCGGTTCAGGAGTTTGAGGAAGAGGTTTCTTGATCTCGACCTGAATACTCACATACCACTGTCCTGCCTCACAAGAGACGGTGGCCCCTAGGATCTTGACCTGATCGCAGATCACCTGTTTGCGCCGATTCCGCTTCTTCGTCGGAGACGAGGCCTGAGCTTTCTCGACAAAGCGCAGCTTTTCCGCTAGATTGACTGTTCCTTGCTTTCGCCTCAGCTTGCCTCGATCTTTCTGCGTTTGACGCTGGTCCAAGACGAAACGGCCCAATCCCGGAATGGCGATCCAATGACTGCCTATCGTGAATTTGTCATTGGAAAGGTAGAAGGACTCATGCGACTTGCCCTTTTTCTTGTACTTGGGATACTCAGCCCGCCCCGCAAAGAAGTTCGCATAGGCCCTCCCCAGATCGTCAAAGGCCCCCTCAACCACACATTTGGTCACCTCATACGTCCAGGGATAGGCTTCTGCTCGAATGGCATGAAACTGCTTTTTGAGGGCGAGCGCGTTGGGAGGGGAAAACTGGCGCTCAGCCTCAGGCACCGTTTCCTGTTCTGCTTTATAGGCCTGATACTGTTGTTCCCACTGCTCCCGTCCCCAGTTGTAGATGAAGCGTCTGGTACCGCAGCCACGTTTGAGATACTCCACCTGTTCAGGCGTCGGGTTCATCCGAATTTTGTGTGCGGTTTTCATCTTTAAGCACCTTCTCTAAGGCTTTTCGATAATTTCGTAATCCATACAAGCGTGAGCTAAAGCAGTGCGTAATGGTGATCAGATCCTGAACCAATTCTTGTTCCGGGGAAAGCTGTTCAGTGTTCATGATCATAAGTTTGCACTCATGGGTTTCACACAGGTGGGCGAGCAGACTATAGCCGAACCGAGCTAAACGGTCCTTGTGAGCAATGACGAGCGTTGAAACTTCTCCTGCAATCACGGCATCGACGAGTCGCAAGAACTGTTTCCGCTTGAAATTGAGCCCCCCGCCAATTTCGCTGATCCATTCATCAACAACAAAACCGCGAGCAGTGCAGAAGGCTTCGAGCAAGCGTTGTTGGTTTTCCAGATCCGGCTTTTGGGCGACGCTGGAAACGCGGCAGTAGGCAACGGTTCTTCGTCCTGCTCTTGCTGCTTGTGGCAAGATCGATTCGAGATCTGCTGTTGTGTAATAGCGCCTGTTGGTGGGTGTTCGGTGTGCTCTAAGCACTCCTTGTCTGTCCCATCGTTGCAGCGTTTTCACAGAAACATGGATTCTCTTGCCGAATTCGCTAGGTGTATACATATACCCATTTTACACACATTTGGCTACATTTTCAAGAGCTAGCTTCCATCTCCCTCTTGCTACACAAACCAGCTCGCGATGCGCGCCAACCGATGGCGGTGTCCTGCCGCCTCGAGGCGCGGCGCCAGCCAGGGATCGACCCCGAGCCGGCGCCCCGCTGGAACGGCGACAAAGACGAGCGCGAGCAGCACCAGCATGCCGTAAGTCCAGATCCATTCGGTATAGGCCAGGCCCACGTACAGCTGCACGGAGAGAACGGTCGCCAGAATGGCCCCGAAACGGGTGAAGAGTCCGAACAGCAGGCTGATGGACACCAGCAGCTCAGCCGTCCAGACGCAGGCCGCTAGCGGCACAAACACCGTGCAGCCCACGGGCGACGACAGGCTGGAGCAGCTTGCCAGAAAGGTATGCTGCAGCAGCGCGCCGTAGCCGGGGAGAATGGCGTGCTGTGACTCACGCACCACGTAGCCATACAACCCGGCAAAGGTGGGAGGCAGCTTCCAGAACAACTGCTGGAACCAGAGATAGCCCACCAGGATGCGCAGCAGCGCCAGGATGCGCAGCAGCGCCAGGCCGGTGCTGCTGCGTTCGCTCAACGTGATCGGGGCAATAACGGCGCCCTCCTGCGAGGCAGTAGCTGCCGCCCCTTTCGGCTTGTGTGCAGACGACGAAATACTTATCGAATCAGTCCTCTTGTGGTAGAATACGCCTATTCATCGATATCATTGATTCACACGTAGAAGCGAACATTTCTTTGCGCCTCTCAAGGCTCAGTATCCATTACGCCAGCTGTCACCAGCCACAAGACCCCCATGTCAGCTTTCAGCGGATGAAGCTCGCTGATACTCCACCCGGAATCTCCTCACCGGCGGCTCTTCCTGGTCGTAATAGTCTTCAAAGTGGACTTGCCGGAGCCCAGCGCCTTTGAACACCTCCAACTCTTCCGTTGACAAAGGCCAGGGCAAGTTCCCAGGAGGTTCTTCAGGAAGACGCCCGCGACAGATCACGAGTAGCGTGCCTTCCTGCGCGAGCAGGCCCGCGATACTCGTCATCGCCCTGCTGCGCACATCAGCAGGCAAAACTTGTAACGTGTAGGCTTCCAGCACAAAGTCAAAGCTCCTTTGCCAGTTTGAGGGAGGATCGAAGACATCGGCCACCACGTACTCGACGGATGACTGAGGGAACCTCTGCCGGCACCAGGCGATGGCCGTGGGAGCAATGTCGAAGGCGACCACCTCAAAGCCTCGGTGTGCCAGCTCCTCAGCATCATCACCCAGCCCGCATCCAACCACGAGGGCGCGCTTTCCTTTCCCCTGCATATTGCGGCGATCCAGCCACCCGACGAGGTTGGGATTGACCTCCATGTCAGCCCAATGGATGGCCTGCTCATTGCCCTGGGCTTGCGTATAGAGCTGCTCAAACCAGCCCGTGGCATCTCCCCGTCGCGCAAACTCTTGGGCGAGTTGTCGTGCCCTTGCTCGTGCTTGCTCTTTCATCCGATATCTCCAGTCTTCTCTCTTTGCTTTCACAGTGGCCCGCCTACACCTCCCCCCGTTCGACGGGCAAGGTCGGCTCCGTGCCCCATTCCTCCCAGGAGGCGTCGTAGAGGGCGATGTCCCGGTAGCCGGCCAGGTGGAGCGCAAAGAGCCCCAGCGAGGCCGAGATGCCCGACCCGCGAGTCCCGTGATGATGCGTTGTTGCGGCTCCAGGCCGGCTCCTCGTGCTACAGCTAGCAAGGACTCGCGGGGCAGATAGGTCCAATCGACCGGGTGCAGCAGCCGCGAGGCGTGCAGATGCACAGCTCCGGGGATGTGCCCGCCTCGCATCACCCGCCCATCTGCCAGCGCTATCCAGGACTGGCCGGACGGCAGAAACAGGCTGCCATACGGCGTCCAGATGGCCTGTCCGGCGTACTGCTCAGCAGGACGGGTATCGACCAGGCGCACGCTGGCATCCGCCCCGGTCAGCGCTTGCTCAATTTCGCGGGCTATCGCGAGCAAGTGCAGGCGCGGGCGCGTTGTGAAGGTGGCCGGCGCAGGGTACGGTATCTCGGTCTCTATGGGCCACCCGCCATTGAGGACGGTCACCTGGTCGTGTCCGTAGTAGCGCAGCGCCCACCAGAGCCGAGCCGCCCCGGAGTGGTCCATTTCGGCATAGGTGACCACGCGCGTCTGGTCACCGATCCCCGCCGCTTCCATGACCGCCGCGAAGCGTTCGGGCGGCAGGAGCAGGTACCCCACTCCTCGCCCGTCCGTCCAGCTCAGGTCGCGCTGCCAGTCCAGGTGGACCGCCCCTGGCAGGTGCCCCTGCCGGTACAGTTCCCGGCCCGGCCCATCGCCCCGCCAGCGGGCATCGATCACGCGCACTTCCTCGTCGTGCAGGTGCGCTGCGAGCCAGGTGGGTTCTACCAGGGGTTGGGCGACAAAATCGAGCATCTCCTCTCCTCCGCTTGCTCTTCACACAGACAGAGCTGTGAAACTTCCACTAAGATGGAGGGATCTGTGCGACCGGTTTGCGCGGCAGGGTCTCCCGCATCACGCCCTGCGCGACCACCCCAGAGAGGAAGGTCATTCCAGCGATGACGCCGATGGCCCAGGTGACGCCAAACAGGTCGGCCAGCACCCCGGCCAGCAGCGCCCCGATGGCATAGCCGCTATCACGCCAGAGGCGGTAGACGCCCACTGCCGAGGCACGCCAGTCCGGGTGGGCCACGTCGGAGACTGCCGCGAGCAGCGTTGGATAGACCAGGGCGGTCCCCAGCCCAAGCAGCACCATCGCCACGACCCACCACGCGAAGCCATGCACCAGCGGCAGCAGTCCGATGGCAACCCCCTGGAGCAGCATGCCTCCCACGATCATGCCCTTGCGTCCCAGGCGATCAGAGAGCGCGCCCGTGAGCAACTGCGCGATGCCCCAGACCCCCGGATAGATGCCCGCCAGCAGTCCAATCTGCGCGATACTCAGACCACCAGCAGCAAAGAAGAGCGGAAACACTCCCCAGGCCAGGCCGTCATTTAAGTTGTTCACTAACCCCGCCTGGCTCACTCCGAAGAGCGTGCGGTTCTTCCAGGAGGTGAGCAGGAAGATGTCTTTAAAAGAGGGCGCGTCAGGGCGAGCAGCGGAGACAGCTGTGGTTGGCTGTACTGAGTCTGCTGTTTGTAGGGCCTGGTGTGCCAGTAACGCGGCTTCGTGACGCGCATGGCCGTGCGACTCGCGCACGAAGAAGAGCGAGAGCACGAGGCCCGCCAGGGCAAACCCTACCCCGAGCAGGAACGGCTGGGGCCGCAGCGCATAGGCAGCAGCCAGGTAGCCTGCCGCGATGGCCGCGAGTGAGACCGCGCCGTAGCCGGCCGCTTCGTTGAGTCCCATCGCCAGTCCCCGGCGGGCCGGGCCCACCAGGTCGATCTTCATAATGACGGTGGTGGACCAGCAGAGGCCCTGGTTGATGCCGAGCAGGACATTGGCGAAGATCACCCAGCCCCAGGAGGGAGCGAAGATAATCAACAACGGCACTGGCAGCCCGGCCAGCCAGCCAGTCACCAAGATCCCCTTGCGTCCGATACGATCGCCGAGGCGACCCGCGAAGAGATTCGCCAGCGCTTTCACGACCCCGAAGCTCATGATGAAGGAGAGCACCGCCGTCGTCGACGCCAGGCCGAACACATGGTGGCCGAGCAGCGGCACGATGCTGCGTTCGAGGCCCACCATCGCGCCCACAAAAGCGTTGACGATCACCAGCAGCGTGAACTGCTGCCAGTTGGCCCGCAGGCCAAGTTGCACGACTGATTGCACCCCTTGAGGTGGCAATCTCTTCACGTGAGGAGATGACACAACCGTTTTGCTCCTGTCTGCTCTTTCTTTCCCATCGTAGACTCCCGAAAAGCATCTCAAGGCGAAAGCGGGCCTTTGTCCCCTGTATCGGAGGAGGCGGGACCCTCCAGTGGAGTGGGGACTTCACAGGAAAGCCTCGCCAGCGCCTCTTGCCACCCCTGCTCATCGGCTGCCTTGCGCGCGCGGAAGTTGATGCCTACTGTCCCGAATTCTGCGGCGCTACTGGCTTGAGGCGCTCCACTGAAGACATCCGCCTGCCAGGTGATCTCGAAGTCAACAAATCCGGCGGCCACGATCGTGGCCTGCAGTTCTGCTTCCAGCAGAGCACCGGCAATTCAGCCCGTCCACAGGTCGATCTGCTGCTTCGCCTCCTCCGGCACCGCCTGCTGCACCAGGATATCCCCGATCTGGAGGCGGCCCGCGGGTTTGAGCACACGGGCCATCTCCCGCAAGGCCGCCAGTTTGTCCGGCAGCAGGTTGAGGACCCCGTTGGAGATGACCACATCGGCCCAGCCATCCGGGACGGGTAACGACTCGGCCAGGCCTTCGCGGAACTCCACATTGCCAGCCCCGGCTTCGCTCGCGCTCTTCCACGCCCTTTCGAGCATGGCCGGGGTCATATCGACTCCGATGACCTGTCCGCCTGGACCGACCATCTTCGCGGCGATCAGGCTATCGATGCCAGCGCCACTGCCGATATCGACGACCCGCTCACCAGGCCGGAGCTGGCCAATGCGAAAGGGGTTGCCCGTGCCGACGAACGACGCGATCGAGCCTTGGGGAAGACTTTCCAACCAGCCATCGTCGTAGCCAAGTATCCTGGCGAGTGGACGACCGGTGTGGAAGTGATAGCCTCGCCCAGGGTCTCGCGCCACCGCCGTGTATTCCTCCTGGATGGCTTGACGCAAATGTCCCAGGTCAAGACTCGGTTCTATCGAGAGATTGTCACTCATGGCGACCTCCTTACGTGATTGACCGCTTGCTCTTCATGCAGAGAGCGAGCAGGAAGTGACGCGCTATTAGGAAATGGCGCAACGGTTTGCTCCTGCTTCGAGTTCGGCCACGTCGCCCTCAGGAAAGAGGCCCGCTTCGTTGAGCCTCGTGATGCGTTCGTAGTTGGGCAGGGTTGGAGGAAGCCGTTGCACCAGGATCTCGACAAACACCGTCTGCGTCACGTGCAGCAGGCCGACCTGCTCGTCGATCTCGGCCAGCCGCGCACCAATTGGCACACCGTCGAAGGGTACGGGCTGGCTGGCGTGCCCTGGCAGGACGAGCGTCTCCGATGGCAGCGCGAGGAGCTTGTGCAGGCTGTGGTAGAGCAGCGCGGAGCGCGCTCGCGCTTCCTGCTCGTCGGCGTGCAGGTCGGGACGCCCGATGCTGGTCGGAAAGAGCGTGTCACCGGTAAGGAGGAGGGCGTTGTTGAGCAGGTAGCAGGTACTCTCCGGCGTGTGTCCTGGCGTATGTACCGCGGTGAGCGTCAACTGAGGGGTCGCGAGCGTGTCGCCGTCGCGCATGGCTGTGAAGGGAAAGGACACGCGCTGCTGCTCCGGCAGAAACAGCATCGCCCCGCTGTGTTCGGCGAGCTGGCGCGAACGCGAGAGATGATCGGCGTGAATGTGGGTGTCGAAGACGCTCGTGATCTGCCACCCGTGCTGCGTAGCCAGGTCGAGATACACCTGGGGGTCAAGGGAGGCATCGATCACGAACGCTTCCTCACCTGCGCCAATCAGATAGGAGAGGCAGCCTTTGCCGGTGCGCCGCACCTGGATCACCCGCACCGAGCTATCCGGTAAGGGTACCTCGGCAGTATTCCAGGCCAGGCTCCAGGCTTTCATGCCTCCCTCCAGGGACATGGCCTCGACGCCTCGCGCGGCAAGCTGTTCTGCGGCAATCAAGCTGGTTTTGCCAGCCGCGCACACGGTCACGACCGGCCCATCGCCCGGAACGTCCACATCAGCGAGCGCGGCTGGATCGTGTGCTTTCAGCGCATCATAGGCATCCACATAGAGGCTGCCAGGAATGGCCCACTCCGCCCGTTCAGCCGCCGGTCGCACATCCAGCACCGTGACCGGTCGTCCCTCTTCCAGCCATCGCCTCAAGGTCTCGACATCGATGGTCGTCATAGGTGTGCTCCTGTTCCGCTTTCAACCGGCAGCCCCAGCGCGCGCCAGTCTGGAAGCCCTTCTTCGAGTCGGCGCGCCTGGTACCCATTCGTTTGTAAGAGGGCAACCGCCTCATCGGCAAAGACACAGTAGGGACCGCGACAGTAGGCCACGATCTCCTTCCCGCGAGGCAGCTCTGAGAGACGGGCCGCCAGATCGGTCACCGGCATGGAAAGGGCGCCGGGCAGATGCGACGCCTGGTACTCCTCCACGGGACGCACATCCAGCAGGACGACCTCCCCCTCGGCCAGGCGCTGGCGCAGTTCCGCCGCGCTGATGGGCTGCAATAGGGTTCGTTCGTGCAGGTAGGTCTGGACAATGCGCTCGATCTCCGCGATGCGGGCCTCCCCGACCTCGCGCATGGCCTGCCACAAGCGGAACACACGCTCGTCCGCCAGGCGGTAGTAGATGTAGACGCCCTCGCGGCGCACTTCGACAAGTTGGGCGGCCCGCAGCACCTGGAGATGCTGCGAGGCGTTGGCCACTGCCATGCCCGTCTCCTGCGCTAACGCTTCCACGCTGTATTCGCCCTGGGCCAGCACCTCGAGGAGTTCGAGGCGGTGCGCACTCGACAAGGCTTTGCCGATACGCGCAAACTGCTCATAGAGGTGATTCTTGAAATCACGCTTCTTTTGCTGATCCATGTGTTTCACGACATCCTTTCAGGGAGCTCGATCTGAAACGGAAAGTCAACGAGCATGTTCAAATATTCTATTGTTCAATAGCTTACTTGAATAATTGGGGATTGTCAAGACCTCAGAGGGAAATTTTTCTCTTGTTTGCATGTCGATAACCAGGTGATCTTTCACCGTGTATGGCTGCGCGCTCAAGCTGAGGGAAGCGTGTCTTGCCAGTTTGAAAATGTTCCTTCAAAGGGGGGCTTGTGTGATGGAAGCTCTCAAGAGAAACCTTGCCTGGTATGCTAGACTGAGAAGGGGAAAGAGGACCATCTCGTTTGTGCGGTGAGAGAAGGATGCATCATGGCTGCTCTACTGGCGCTCGTTGCCACCACCTTGACCTCCTTTCTGCCCATTCTGAACAAGCGTCTCTTGCGCGATGCTCGTCCAGCGCTGGTGGCCTGGATCGTCAACGCAGCTTCTCTGCCCATCCTGCTCGCCGGAACCCTGCTGCTCAGCCAGTGCTCGGTCACTTCTTTGCATGGGAGCATTCCGTTCTCCTGTACGGCGCGTCTGCCCCACGTCGATGGCATCTTTGTCGCAGCGCTTGTGGCTTCCGCGCTCCTCAACTGGCAGCCACGCTGCTTTCGATCATCGCGCTCGCGCGTGCCGATGCGTCGCTGGTCAGCCCCCTGCTCACCTTCAATCCTGCCTTTACGCTGCTCCTCGCCTGGCCGACGCTCGGCGAAACCCCTGGCCTGCACCAAACCATCGGCGTGGCACTGGTCCTCTTCGGTGCCTACCTCCTCGAGGTCGAGGAAGCGCGCACAGGGCTGCTCGCGCCACTGCGCGTCTTGCTTGGGCGACCGGGAACTCTGCTGGCGATTGTCGCTTCCGCGCTGTGGGGAGCCACCATCGTCCTGGAGAAGCTTGCTATCGAGCATGTTACTCCTCCTGGTGGCCCTGTTGGGAACGTTCCTCCTGGTAGTGCTCCTCACCCCTGGGGTATTCCGTCTATCTCAACCAGAGAAGCCCTCTCCCACCGGGAGACTCTGGCAGGGGCTGCGTCCCCATGCACGTGCTCTTACCGCCGCCATCGTCCTGGCAGGAGTCGCCCCGCTCTTTGGCTTCACCGCCATTGCGCTTGGCCTGGTTGGGTATGTGACCACCCTCTTCAAACTCAGCGCCATCTTCACCATCCTGTGGGCACGGGTGTTTCTGGGCGAAGGCCAGATGCGCAGCCGCTTGCTTGGAGCATGCGTGATGGTGATTGGTGGAGTGCTGGTTGCCACGTAAGTCCCCCAACTGGCATGTGCGATATGTCCACCCTCAGTCGTGTTGGCGATCGCGGTGCGCCGTCTTCTGCAGGGCAAAGCGCCTGTAGAGCGCGAATGGGAAGAAGCCCGTTCGCACCAGCCGGTGTTCGAGCGGGGTTTCCCCAAAGGGCGTGAGGGCCTGGGCCTGCTCCACGGTCTGCGCTTTGACGAAGCGGAAGTCATAGATCCACACCCGTCCGCCTGGCCGTAGCACCCGGTAGAGTTCGCGCAGGGGCTGCGCGAGTTCAGACCAGTGATGCATGCTGATGGTCGATACCACCACGTCAAAGGACTGGTCGGCATAGGGGAGGTGCGCCACATCACCACTCTCGAAATGCACCCGCTCCTCCAGATGCTCATGCCGGGCATGCGCGCATGCCAGCTTGATCATATCCTCCGACAGATCGATGCCGTAGACCTGCAGACCCGGGAGCCTGCGGGCGAGGTCCCTGACTAAGGTACCCGGACCGGTTCCCTGTGCTGGCTACGTGCGCCGTGTCACGCACGATGAGATCGCCGACGCAGTCGGCTAGAACTTGAGGGACGTTCTAGGAACACCGGCTCACCCGATTCCGAAAGGAAGACGGAACAACA